>Ga0209254_10002016_pt1 | contig 18397 bp, 23 predicted proteins | sample FrelakmetDIP11DI_FD_187148 | JGI IMG/M metagenome (GOLD analysis project Ga0209254, IMG submission 187148) | Freshwater lake sediment microbial communities from the University of Notre Dame, USA, for methane emissions studies - DIP11 DI (SPAdes)... | ecosystem: Environmental > Aquatic >...
ATCCGGCTCGATCGTCAGGTGCTTCAGGAATCCGCGGTAGTCGATCGTCTTGCGGAAATCATGCGCCGCCTGCCGCACGGCCTCATCTGCGAAGAGATGCTCGAGTGCTTCCTGAACGGTGTGGGAGTGCACGAAACCCAGCTGCGCGGCGTCCATCGGCGGGCAGCCGAAACGCTGCAGGATGTGGTTGTAATAGTGCCGGTTGGCGTCCAGCGTATCGAACATCACGCCGTCGCAGTCGAAGGCCACCACCCGCAGATCCATCATGTCAATTGACTTTCTTCTCGAAAGAGGGCTGGGCCCGCAGGTAGACGTAAACCCGCACGTCCATCTCCGGCTGCAGCGGGCTGTCGGTTTTCAGCCGCACCGTATCGAAGTAGGACCCGGCTTCGTGGCGCAGGCTTTCCACCACCAGGGAGTAGGCCTTCTTGCCGTCCTGCAAGACCTCGTCCAACTGCACCTTGAGCTTGCCCTCCATGGGTTGGGCGCTCATGATCTTGAACGGGTATTTATCCTCAGGCACGATGCTGACCGATCCCCGCAGGGTTTCCCCGGACACACCGCGCAGGCTTAGGGTGCGCGGATGGATCGCGGCGAAGCGATCCACCTGGCCGGCGATCGTCAGATGCACGACCGGCTCCACCGGATCGCTGGTCATGACCTCGGCGGATTTCTCCACTCGGCGCCCGCCGTAACCCGTCGTGTCCACCCGGATGCTGATTTTTCCCTCGCCGCCGGCGGGGATTTGTCTCGGAAACGAGACCGCCGCGCAGCCTCAGCCGGTGCGCACATCGTTGATGAGCAACGGAACCGAACCTTTGTTCACCACATCGAAGTCATGGACGACCTTGACGCCTTCGATCACCGGCTCGAACTCGAAGGCCTTCTTGGGGAAGAAGACGGAGGCTTCGGGCTTCGAGCCGCCGCGGCCCGGCGATGCCGTCTGGGCCTGCGCGGTGCAAACGCAAACGAGGCAAGAGATAACGGCAGCGCTGATCGCCGCTGCCACAGAACGATTGAACCGCATCCGGATGGTCTCCTCAATTGAGATTGAATCGGCAGAACCCGATCGCTGGATAGAAGTCAGACTCCAAAAAGTTTAGGCCGCACCCCCCTCAAAGTCAAGCCGGCCGCGGGGCAGTCCCGGAGGGCGGATTACATCAGAAACATCGGATCCACGTCTACGGCCAGGCGCACCCGTTGCCGCGTCGTCCCGTGCGGGTGAGCGGCCAGAACTTGATCCACGAAGCGGTGCAGGATGGCGCTCTGAGGCGATTTGATCAGGATCTGCCAGCGAAACTGTCCGGCGATCCGGGCGACCGGGGCTTCGATGGGTCCCAGAATCTGGATCGATTCGGCGAAGCCCGCATCCGCAGCCCGCAGCGCCTGCAGCTCGCCCCCGAGCGCCAGCGCCTGCTGGCGGGTGCTGCGGGCGTCGCGTCCCGAAAGGCGCAGCTGAATCAGGCGGGTGACCGGAGGATAGCCGAGCGCCTTGCGGAAGGCGATCTCCTGCTCGTAGAATGCAGTGAAGTCCTGGGTGCAGGCCGCCCGAATGCTGAAGTGTTCGGGATTGTACGTCTGCAGGATCACCTGGCCGGGTCGGTCGCCCCGCCCGGCTCGACCGGCCACCTGCGACAGCAGCTGAAAGGTCCGCTCCCCGGCTCGAAAATCCGGGAAGCTGAGCGACAGATCGGCGCAGATGATACCCACCAGCGTGATGCCGGGGAAGTCATGCCCCTGCGTCACCATCTGAGTGCCGATCAGGACGTCGATCGCGTGCTCGCGCAGCCCTTTGAGCAGGCGCAGGATGTCACCCCGGTGGCGGGTCGTGTCGCGGTCCATGCGCGCCACGCGGGCCTCCGGGAAAAGGGCCCGTATCGCCGCCTCCACCTTCTCCGTCCCCATTCCCAGGCGTTTGATCTGGCCGGCGCCGCAGGCCGTGCAGGCCGCGGTGCCCGGCAGGCTGAAGCCGCAGTAATGGCAGCGGTAGGCATTGGCCGCCTGGTGCAGGGTGAGGGAGATATCGCAATGCCGGCAGCGCATCGCCGAGCCGCAGGCTGAACAGACCGGAAAATTTGCAAACCCGCGCCGGTTCAGAAACAGCAAGGCCTGCTCGCCGCGGCCGAGGGTTTCGGCTAGAGCCCGGTTCAATTCGGCGCTGATGAAGCGTCCCGGTCCGCGCAGATCCCGGCAGCGGCGCAAGTCTACCGTGCGGACTTCGGGCAGGGGCCGCGCCTCGATGCGGCCGGGCAGCGTCAGCTCGCTGTATTTGCCGCAGCGGACATTGTAATAGGACTGCAGCGACGGCGTGGCCGAGCCCAGCAGGGCCACGGCTCCGCTCTGCTGCGCTCTCACCACCGCCAGGTCCCGCGCGCTGTAATGCAGGCCGCCTTCCTGCTTGTAGGAAGAGTCGTGCTCCTCATCGACGATGACGACGCCCAAGTCGGAGAAAGGGGCGAAGACCGCCGAGCGCACGCCGATCGCGACGCGCATTTGCCCGTTTAAGATCCGGGTCCACTGGTCGAAGCGCTCGCCCGCGGAAAGCCCGCTGTGCAGCACGGCCACTTGGTCGCCGAATCGGGCGCGAAAACACCTTTCGGTCTGCGTGATCAGGGCAATTTCAGGCACCAGCACGAGCACCGACTGCCCGGCGGCCATCGCGAGGGCCGCCACCCGCAGATAGACCTCGGTCTTGCCGCTGCCCGTGACCCCGTTCAGCAGAAAACTGCGGAAGCCTCGCCCCAGGGCGTCACACACGCCGGCCACCACGGCCTCCTGATCAGCGGTCAGCATCGGGGCGGCATCGGGAATTATGGCCTCCCCGAAGGGGTCGCGGTAGAGCCGCCGCTCGAAGATCTCCACGTGGCCGGACCCCTCGAGCGCCCGCAACTGGCTTCGCACATGGGGCGCCTGCGCTGCGAGCGCATGGACCGGCAGCTCGCCGGCGGCGGCGACGGCGTCGCGCAGCGCCCTTCTTTTCGGGGTCAGCGAACTGTCGGCCGGTGCTCCGGGCGCCAGCCGCACCCAGCGCACCTGCAGGGCCTTGGCCCCTCCCGTCTGCAGCTTTTGCGTGCGCAGAATGAAGCCGCGGCGCTCCAGCGAGCTCAGCATCTCACGCGGGACTTTCGAGCCGAGCCTCGCCCCCACTCGCTTGCGGGCCAGAATCGCCAGCACACGCGCTTCCTGCGCCGGCAGCCGGTCGGCGTCGAGCTCCGCGCGTCCCGCATCGGTGATGCGCCACTCGGGGGATTCGGCGACGGTCAAGCCGCCGGGCAGCGCGGTCTGAATCACCGCGCCCAGCGGATGCTTGTAGTAGTCCGCCGCCCAGCGGAACAGAGGGATCATGGCGGCCGGAAAAATCGGTTCGTCGTCCAAGACCTCCAGTACGGGCTTGATTTCCTTTTGTTCGGGCGGCGCACCCGGCCCCAGCACGTAGCCGGTGACACGCCGCCGACCGAAAGAAACCAGCACACGCGCTCCCGCCACCGCGATAGGCGCGAGGGCCTCCGGAAGCGCGTAGGTGTAAGTCCCCCGCACCGCCATGGCCACGGCGACTTCGATGGTCCCCCGAACGAATCGCGACATTCAACCTTCCTATCAACAACCATCTATAAATACTATGTATTCTTGCTATATTTGAACCGCTGACGAATTTGGGTTATAATACGTTTAGTCTTTCCGACTATCAAGAGGATCCCGGGCCACGCTCGCAGGCATGGGAAGGGATCCCAAGCTCATGCAACAACAAGGAGGATACCATGTCAGTTTTCAAGTTTGGATTGACGCTTGCGCTGGTGGCAGCTCTGTTGCTCGGCTCCTTCGGATCGCCGGCCTTCGCCTACCGGACCTCGATTGCGGACTGCCGGGACCGGGACTACTACAGCGGCTGCGAAAAGGAACCCAGCGGGGGCATGATGATGTGGGACGCCCTGGTCATGCGGCCGGTCGGCATCGTCGGTACAGCGATGGGCTCGGTGGTCTGGCTCGTGAGCTATCCTTTCGCCTACCTGGGCGGCAATACCGACGCTTCTACGGAAGCGCTGGTCCAGAACCCCTTCGAGTGGACCTTTCAGCGCCCGTTGGGTGAGTTTTAGTCGAATCCGGCCATTATTTCACCCCCCGGCCCCCTTGATGCATCGACGGTGCACCGACTGCGGCCGGCCCCGAATCTGACCACCGCAACGCCCGCTGCGTGGGCGTTGCGGTGAACCTTTTGCAGCGAATAACGAGCAGCACCGGCCGGGAACCCCCCACGCCGCATTCCAGAACCGCTGTCATAGCCCATGGCATCTCCCTCAAGCACGGGTTCGATCAAAGCCGCGAAACAAGCCGGCGCAGGCGGTTTGCCCAGGCAAAGCTCTGCGCGCAAGCTGATCAGGCTCAGCCGGGAACTGACGGAGGCGATTCTCCTGGCGATGAAATACATTGCCCATGCCACGGGCACCGAGCCCAGCCAGGAAGAACTCGCAGCCGTCCTTAAGTCTTATTTCACTCTCGATGAGGTCACCAACCAGATCAACTACCTTCGCAAGAAGCCGCCGGAGAGTTCCGGTTTGGATACATCCTCCGGCCTGCGGCAGCCCCATCTGCGCATCAACCTGATTGCCGCCTCCAATTTGAACTGCCTTGCCCGGGCTGGATTTTTCATCCGGCCGATCGCCGAGGCGGTCGAAGGCATTCGCACGCACGCAAAGGCCATGCTGGGTGCCGCCCCCTCCGATGCGAGCATCGCCTCAAGCCTCCGCAGCAGCTTCATCCTGAGCGAGTTGAAGAACCAGGTCGTGTACGCCCGCAACCAGCTGCGCGGCCAGAAGTAGCGGCGGAGACAACCGCTCGTCATTGGCCCCCGCGCCCCGCGCATGCCAAGCCATAGCCTTTTCATCCCCGATTTGATGGTTATAGTGCACCTCATTGATTCGTCCGCGAGCATTCGAAAAACCGCCCCGTCCCATGCAGCGCAGCAGCGCTCGACCCGCAAAAGGAGGCAGGCATGAAATCCGACCGATGGTGGTTAACCTTTCTGATCGCAGGCAGCCTGGCCCTGGTGCTGACGGCTGGTTGCGCCGGACCGCAGCGCATCGTTTCCCCGCGTGATCGCCTGGCCGGCGCCTATGGATTGAACGATTTCAACCAGGTGGAGGAACTGCGCTACACCTTCAACGTGCAGCTTCCGGACCGGGTGATCAGCCGGTCATGGTCCTGGGCCCCCAAGCAGGACCGTGTGACCTTTAACGGTACGGCCGAGCAGGGCGGAACCGTCGTTTATGAACGTTCGGTCCTCGGCGGCCAGCCCAGCGAACAGATCAAAAAGGTGGACCCCTGGTTCGTCAACGACAATTACTGGCTGATCTTTCCCATAAGGCTTTCCTGGGACCAGTCCGCCACCGTCTCCGAAGACGCGGCGCCGGCACCGCTGCCGATCGGCACGGGCCAGGCCCGACGGATCCTTGTCCGCTACCCGGCGAACGAAGGCTACACCCCCGGAGACGTTTACGAGCTCTTCATCGGCCCCTCCGATCGAATCGAGCAGTGGATCTACCGCAAGGGCGGCGATCCCAAGCCGACCCGGACCGCGACCTGGGAGGACTATCGCCGAGTGGGCCCCCTCACCCTGTCGCTGGACCATCGCGGGCCGGATGGCGTCTTCCGCGTATGGTTCACGGACGTCGCCGTGCGGGTGGCCGGCCAGCCCGGCTGGATATCGCCCCGATAAGCTGCCGCCGGGCGAGCCGTTCGCGCGGACCGGTTGTAGCGTCCGGCTGAAGCCGATTCGATTATCGTGAAGGTGAATGCGCTTCTTTTCCGGCGTTTTTTTTGATAACCTTGGCAGCGCCTGGAATCCGAACGCGCCCAGCATCCGACCCGAAGCGTCGCGGTCCGGCAATTCCCGTGTTCATAACATGAAGGAAGTCCGGCAATGCTCAACCATGTGGTGTTGATGAAATTCAAACCGGAAGTTACCGAGCAAGACGTCCGCGAGCTAGAGCAAGCGCTGGACGCGCTGCCCAACAAGATCATGGAAATCAAGATGTACGAATTCGGGCGGGACATTCTGAAGTCGGATAGGTCCTGCGACTTCGCCCTGGTGAGCCTTTTTGCCAACCTGGCGGCCTTGAAGCGTTACCAGGAGCACGCCGAGCACTTGCCGGTGGCGGCGCGCATCAAATCCATGTGCTCGAGCATCGCGACCGTCGACTTCATGGGTTCGGACAGCAGCGCCGCCGAAGCAGGCCTGGCCGAATGGGAAAGAGACCCCTGGAAGCAGCTGAAGCGCTGAACGCCGCGGCGAACCCGCTGGCGCTGAAGAGAAACCGGAGAAGATCGTGCGCCGGGATCGCAGGGTCGACCCCTATGAACAAGGAGGCAGGAAGAGTCCGTCACATGATGCGCGGGATTGCTCTCGTCATGGTGCTTCTGGCCGTGACCGGCTGTCTGGCCGGCTCTGAAGATGCCGCAACCGGCAAGATCCAGTGGGTATCGAGCCTGGCCGAGGGCCTGAAGCTGGCCAAGGAGTCCGGAAAGCCGATCATGCTTTTCTTCACAGCCGACTGGTGCGGCCCCTGCGTGGAGCTGAAGAAGTACATTTTTACTGACAAGCGCGTGGTGGCGGCATCTACACGCCTGATCAACGTTGCCATCGATGCGGACCGGGACTACGAAACGCTGACGGCCTACAAGGTGCGCGGCATTCCCGCCGTCTTCTTCTTGGATCCTCTCGGCGACACGGTCTCGAAATACAATGGCGACCGGTCGGCCGGCAGCTTTGTGAAAGAAATGAAAGCCCTCGCCGACAAATACTCCCGCTGACTTCGGCAGCCGAACCGCTGCGCGATAGGCCGCTCCGTGCAGACCGCTTCAAGGTGACAATCTGATTCGCAGCGTGGGCGGCTGCGTAACGGCCGGCTCGAATGCTTCGCGCCACACCCCGAAAGGGGCACAGCCGGCCCCCCGGGGGAGGGTTCCGCAGGCACCGCGTCTCGGCCGGAAAAATTCATGTTGCGCTTCCACGAGCTTTATATTACGATAAAATACAATAAATTCCTGTAGGTACAGGCTTCGGGAAGCCCCTTGAGGGGTCGCCTTCTCTCTCCGGAAGGCTTCCTGGCGCCATCGGACCAGCTCTTTATCGAGAAACACGCTCCATCGGGACCGGTACTACCGTCATCAATGAGCACGTTTGCAGACATTGACATCCGGGCGACTGTAAGCGCTTCCGTCATCGAAACCTTCAGTTCCATGCTTTCCATGGACATCCAGCCGGCGGCAGAGGAGCCCCCGCCCGGCCAGGGCATCCGGCGCATGGTGGGCACTCTCAATTTCGCAGGCAACGTCACCGGCATCTTCAATGTCCAGGTCACCTTCGACTTCGGGCGTCTCATGGCGGCAGCCCTGCTCGGAATGGAGCCGGAAGAGATGGAGTCCGGCAACGAGATTCGTGATCTCGTCGCGGAAGTCACCAACATCGTCGGCGGCAACCTGAAATCCGCGCTGAACGACGCGGGCTGCTCCTGCGTGCTGTCCACGCCCAGCATCACCTACGGCACCGACTTCACCATTAAATCCCTGAACATGGATCGCTTCGAGCGCTATGCGTTCCAGCGCTCCGACCAGGTGGTGATCATCGAGGTCGGGCTCAAAGAGCAGGCAGGCGCAGATTCCGGCATCGACTTCGGCTCGCCGGACGGCATCGGCCGAACACCGCATGTCGACCTTGAGAAACTCGAGGCGCTGGACTACGAACGCCGGCTGGCCGAGGCCGCCGTCGATGCGTTCGACACCCTGTTTTCTTTGAAGCTCGAACGGGTGGTGCCCATGTCGGGCGAAGGCATCGACGGGATGCGCTGCATTTCGTCGGTCCGCTTTGCCGGCGAGGCGACGGGGATCGTCAGCCTGCATGTCGGCAGGGAGCTGTCCCGCCTGATGGCGGCCAGCATGCTGGGCATGGAACCGGCGGAGATCGAGGGCACCCGCGAGATCGACGACATGCTCGGCGAGCTGGGCAACATCTTGGGCGGCAACCTCAAGTCCGCATTGACCGAAACCGGTCTGCGCTGCGCCCTGTCGACGCCTTCTTTCACCGTCGGCAGCGATTTCCAGATCGAGTCCCTCAATCTCGAACGCTTCGAGCGGCTTGAGTTCCGGCACGAAAACCACTTGGTTTTCATGGAAATGGGCCTGAAGGTCTCCGAGCTTGTTAAAGTCTCGGCTCCGCCCCCCAAGGAGGCCCGTCCCCGGGTCGAAGCGCCGAAACCGGAGGCCAGCCGCGATGCGAACGGCTCGGTCGCGCCGGCTCCGACGGCGGCCGCGCCGCCCAAGGCGGCTCCTCCCAGGGCACCTGCCGCCGTCCCGCCGGCTCCTTCTCCGGCGGAACCGGGGCCTTCCGATGCCAAGGGCGATCCATCCGCGGCGGAGGATCTCGGCCTCGCCATGCTCCTGGATATCCCGGTGGAGCTCACGGTCGAGTTGGGGCGCACCCGGATGCCGATCCATGAACTGCTCAAGCTCCGTCCCGGCTCGGCTGTCAAGCTCGCCCGGCTCGAGGGAGAGCCGGTCGACATCCTCGCCAACGATGTGCTGATCGCCCGCGGCGAAGTGGTGGTCCGCCATGAAAAATACGGGATCCGCATCACCGAGATCACCAGCCGCCTGGAGCGGCTCAAAGGACTTCGATAGCGCCTGCCGTCCAGCCGCCGCTTGAGCCCGGCTTCCTCCGAGCAGATCTTCTTAGCGTGATGTTCGGTGCCGGACGCTCGCCATCGGCAAACCCATCGCGGCCCTGCCCGGAGCAGGTCCGCGCGGATTAGGCCCTCAACGCTTTCAAACAGCATTCAGCAGCCCCCGTCCACCAAATGGCTTCGCCTCGGCCCGGATTCCGGCCCCCGGCGCTCAGCCCTTCTTTTAGGGATGGAAGACGCTGGGATTTATAGGAGTTGCCGCCGTCGCGGTCAACCGGAAAACACCGGGTTGTCCTTGACAGTTCGCTGAATCAACCGCTATAGGGAGTGGCGCTTTGACATAAAGACACCCACCGCCAACACACAGCCCGAACGGAGGTTTCATGGCTGAAAACAGACTGCTCTATCTCTCGCAGGCCGAGGTCGTCGCCACGGGGCTTTCCATGGCCGACATCATCGCCGCGCTCGAAACCGCCTTCCAGGCCAAGGGCGCCGGCCGCGCCGAAATGCCCCCCAAGCCGGGGGTGCATCCGGGTGGCGGCAACAATTTCATCCATGCCATGCCGGCGTACATTCAGGACCTGCAGTCCGCCGGGATCAAATGGGTGAGCGGCTTTCCGGAAAATCCCAAGCAGGGGCTGCCCTATATCAGCGGGCTGCTCATCTACAACGACGTGTCCACGGGCCTGCCCCTGGCCGTCATGGACTGCGTCTGGATCACCGCCAAGCGCACCGGGGCCGCCAGTGCCATCGCGGCGCGCCGTCTCGCCCGGCCGGAGTCGGCGGTCATGGGCATGCTCGGCTGCGGCGTGCAGGGCCGCAGCCATGCCGAGGCCTTCAAGGTGCTGTTCCCGCTCAAGAAGATCGTGGCCTACGACCTGGACGCCGCGACAGCGCAGCGCTACGCGGCGGAGATCGAAAAAAGCCTGGGAGTCGAAGCCGTCCCGGTCAAGACGCCGGCCGAAGCCGTGCGCGGCTGCGATATCGTGGTCACGGCCGGCCCCATCCTGAAAACGCCCCACGCCACCATCCAGGCCGGATGGCTGGAGGAAGGCGCCTTTGCGTCGCTGGTCGACTACGATTCTTACTGGAGCCGGGAAGCCCTGGCCCAGGCCGACAAGTTCTGCACGGACGACGTGCCGCAGCTGCGGCTCTACCAGTCCATGGGATACTTCCAGAACATTCCGCCGATCCACGCCGATCTGGGCGAGCTCGTCGCCGGCAAGAAAAAGGGCCGCGAAACCCCGGCCGAGCGCACCATAACCGCCAACCTCGGCCTGGCCATCGACGACATGGCGGTTGCACCGCTGCTCTACCGCCGCGCCAAGGAAAAGGGCATCGGCACCTGGCTGCCGCTATGAATCCGAGCGCCGAAAGAAGGCGCTCCGGTTTATCAGTTAGCATCAAGTATCCAGCATCCAGGATCGCGCTGGGCGAGCGCGCCCGGCTGCGGCGGGAGGATCTCAGATAAATGAGCAACGACCGAACCTACGACGTCATCATCACCGGCGGCGGCATCATGGGCAGCGCCACCGCGTATTATTTGAGCGGCATGGCTTCGGGCCTGAAGGTGGCCGTGGTGGAGCGGGACCCGTCCTATGCCCGGGCCTCCACCACGCTCTCGATGAGCAACGTGCGCATCCAGTTCAGCCTGAAGGAGAACATCCTCATCTCCCAGTACGCCTTCCAGGTGCTGGAAAGGTTCGAGGAGGAGATGGCCGTCGAGGACCGCCGGCCGCGCATCTACTTCCATCGCGACGGCAACCTGTTTCTGGTGGGCGAGGCGAACCTGCCGGCCGCCCGGCGCGCCTACGAGCTGCAGCTCAGCCTGGGCTGCCGGGTGCAGTGGTGGTCGCCGGAAGAGGTCAAGGCGCATTACCCGCTTTACGATACTTCCGGCATGGTCGGCGCCACCTTCGGCCCCGATGACGGCCACTTCGATGCCTATGCCGCGCTGATGGCTTACAAGGCCAAGGCCCGGTCGCAGGGAGTGGATTACCTCGCGGGCGAAGTGGTCCGCATCCGGGCCGCCGCGGGCCGGGTGGAGGGGGTGGAGCTGGCTTCCGGCGACACCCTGTCGGCCGGATGCCTGGTCAATTGCGGCGGCGCCTGGGCCGCCCAGATCGCCGCGACCGCGGGAGTGGACCTCCCGGTGATCCCGGTCAAGCGCCAGGTGTTCGCCTTCGACCCGGCCGTCAAGCCCGACGGGCCGCTGCCCCTCACGGTGCTGCTCTCGGGTCTTTACTTCCGCACCGAAACCGGCGGCCTGATCCTGCTCGGCAAGTCCATGGAAGACGACCCGGTGGGTTTCAACTTCGCCTGGGACGACCAGCGCTTCATGGAGATTCTCTGGCCGGAGCTGGCCGAGTTCGTGCCGGCCTGGGACCGGCTGAAACTGGTGCGCGGCTGGGCCGGCCTGTACGACGTGAACACTCTGGATCACAACGCGATCATCGGGGAATGGCCGGAGATCAGGGGACTGTTTCTCGCCACCGGCTTCTCCGGCCACGGTCTGCAGCAGGGCCCGGCCGTGGGGCGCTACCTGGCCGAGCTCGTTTCAAGTCAACCCGTGTCCCTGGACCTCTCCATTTTCAGTCCCCGCCGGATTCTGGAAAAAAAGCCGCTGAGCGAAGCCGGGATCGTGTAGAGCGCCGGCAGCAGTAGAACGACCCGCCGCCGGGCAATCGCCTCGATTTCCTTCTCCAGCTCTTCGACCGGCCGGTTTCTCAACCGCTGCAGGACGGTGATGGCACCCTGCTGCCAGAAGTCAGCCATGGGCTCCTCCTTCCGGAATTACTTGATCTGAACCGTCAGTGGCATTCTGGTTACAGGGCCTTGGGCCTGCTTTTGGAGACTGCTCGGGATCGGGCGCGCGACAGAGGCGGCAGCGGTCGTCGCTGCAGCGCTGACAGTCGCAGCAGTCCGGGCACGGGTGTTTCTTCAAATTGACCGGGCATTTCTCCGGCACGAACACCTTGCCGTTCAGTCCTGGAATCCGAACGAAGCCCACCCGATCCTCCTTTTCAAGCCCTCCGTCGAATCTAAGGCAGACCGCTGCACATGCAACCGCAACCACTCCTAGGATTTCCCCTCCGACACTAGGAATTTTTTGGTGGTTTCGTTGGGTTGTCCCTCTGCGCGGCTGCAGTTAGACTCAGTCCATCGTGGCCGGCAACCGTCCCGATCCCCAAGCGGCATGGACTCTTCGCGAATGGAGGCTGACGTGAGCACCAACCATCTCAGGATCCGGAGGACGGACGAAGGGCATTTCGCCCTGGTCCGGATGGACAAGGCCCAGAAGAAAGTAACTGAAAAGCACTGTTCAGGCAATCTGGAGGAGGTAATAGAGCGGCTGCTCGATCAGCATGAAAAAACCCGCAAGCAGGCGAGGAGCGCCCGCGATTACGGCCCGGTGCTGGATGCCATCAGGAACCTCTCGCGGGACTACCCCTGTCTTAACCATGAAGACTTTCCGGCCGACTGGACCGATCCTTTGGAGCTTTATGGATGCCTGGTCCGGGAGCTGGCCCGGGTGCAGATCGACACGGATGCTGAGCGCCGGAGGCTTGCCGGGCAGATTTTCGACTGCGGGCCTGAGTGGATATGGAAGAACCGACTGAGGCTGGTGGCCGAAAGGGTCCTGTCCTGGGCTCCCGACGCCGGTGAAGATGCATCGCCGGAAGCCCGCAGCCACTCCGGCGGTTGACCCTGCAGGAACGCCGCCGCCGGGTGCGCCGAAGCGCCCGGCGGCGGGTGCCTCCTTAACGGGCCGCTTTTTTCTTCGCCACCCCGGCGTTGAATTTATCGGCATCGATGATAAACCGTTCGTGGGTGGCCTTGCAGATCGAATCCACGCCGTCGCTGGCTTCGAGAGCAAAAGAGAGCTTGCGGCCCTCCACCTTCTCCAGCCGGCCTTGGACGGTCACGCTGAACCCCGGCGGGGTCGCGGCCGTGTGGCTGAGATTTACCTGGATGCCGACGGTCTGCTGCCGCGGCCAGTCGATGTGGGGATTGACGAATCGGATGCAGGCGAACTCCAGCAGGCCCACCAGAAAGCCCGTGGCCAGCACCTCCGGCATCCGCCCCCCTTCGGGGAATTCCGGGAACAGGTGGGGGACCGTTTTTTCCACCGGGACCGTGTAGGTAAACTCAAAGACCATGCCCGCTTCCAATGCCTGACTCATCGTTGGCCCTCCTTGGGTAAAGCCACGCAACGCCGCCCGCGCGCCACCCCGGACTCATCAACTCGAGCGGCACCTACGACCCATCTCAGCCATAGGGCCACCCGATAGGGCTCTAATCGCATGCCTTGAGCGCCCGAATCAACACCCCTCGGGTCTTTCCGGAGCTGTTGAACCCCGTTTCACGCACCAGTTCGACGTCTCTGAAGCCGGCGGCGCTGAGCATTGCCAGGAAATCCTTTCCCGGGATCGCACCGCCCTCTCACCTGTACCAGCTGGCAACCATGTCGCTGGTCGATCTCGGCGGCGCGCCGGTCAGGACTTGATCGGCCGCCATCAGGCGGCCGCCGGGCTTGAGCACCCTGAAAATCTCCGCCGATGCCTTTTCCTTGTCCACCACGAGATTCAAGGCGCCGTTGGAAATGACCGCATCGAACCCCCCGGAGGGAAACCCGAGCTGCTCGGCGGAGCCCTGGTGAAACGCCACGTGGGTCAGCTTCATCAGCTCCAGGTTCGCCCTGGCTCTGGCCACCATCTCGGGGGTGATATCGATCCCGACCGCCTTGCCTCCCGGCCCGACCACCAGAGCCGCAACCAGCGTATCGACGCCCGCCCCGCTGCCGATGTCGAGAACCGCCATGCCGGGCTCGATCGCCCCCAGGCTGAAGGGATTCCCCACGCCGCAATAAGCGTCCTGCACGGTCGCCGGCAGCTGGCCGAGAACCGCCTCGTCATAGCCCAGCATCCGCAGGGCGGCGGCTCCCGTCGGATACTTGAACGCCCCTTCCGGAGTAAAGGACGCCTTGGCGTATTTTTCAAGGATGCTTCTGGTGATCCTGTCCTTGTCCTGCTGTTCCAGTCCCAGGTCCATTGGCTGCCTCCCGATGGGTCGCATCAATTCAGTTTCAGCCGCCGAAAAGCTTTCTCATGAAGGTTTTCCTCTTTGCCGCCGCCTCCGGCATCCCGAGGTGCCGGCGGATGGCGGCTTCCACTTTTTCCTCGGATACCGCGGAGCCCTCCACCACGATCTCTTCGCCCACCATGACGGCCGGGGCCACCGGCAGGTCCAATTCGAAGTAATCATCGGTCTGGTAGTCGGCAATGGGCTTGGAGGTCACTGCGATCTCGATCGGGTATTCAGCGCCCAGCCTGGGCATCATGCTCTTGAAGCCCTTTCACGGCTTGCCGTTGGGCTCGTTCAGAAAGAACCTGACTTTCAACATGCACGCTCCCCTTTCTTATTCAGCCGCTCCGTTTCTTCAGTTCGGCCATTCGGCCCATGAAACTCTCCGGCGGGAGATAATCCACCAGGCGCAGCTCCGGCCGCTCCTGGCCGCTGGGGTCCAGGAAGACAATGGTAGGCACGCCTTTTACGCCATACTGCTGCAGCAGCCGTTCGTTGAACGGATTGCCCCCCTGGGTCAGGTCCACTTTGACCATGATGAAGTCCTTGGCTGCCTGCTTGACGAGGTCGGCGTTGTGAAAAGTGACCTCCTCGAGCTCCCGGCACGGGGTGCACCAGGTGGCGTAGAAATCGATGATGACCGGCTTGTTCTGGCTCCGGGCCGCGCTCAGGGTTTCCTCGGAGTAGGTCCTCCACTGGATGCCGGGGCCGCGCATCGCCCAGGACGCGACGAGAAAAGTGGCCGAAACGATGCATGCCACACCGGCCGCCGTCTTCAGCCAGGCAAAGAGCCGCGAACCTGCCGTGTTTTTGTCAAGCCACCCCAGATGAACCCCCGCCGACAGAACGACCGCCGCCAGCAGCAGAACGGCCCCGGATTCGGGCAGGATCGGCCTTAAAAAATGAACCGCCATCGCGACCAGCACCCACCCCATGACCTTGCGCACCCAGAGCATCCAGCCGCCGGAGCGGGGCAGTTTCTGCAGTTGGCCTGAAAAGACCGCGAGGAAAAAAAGCGGCAGCCCCAGCCCGAGGCTCAGGGTGAAAAAAACCACAAAACCCAGCCAGGGGCTGCCCATGCTGCCCACCCATGCAAGCAGGCCGAGAATGAAAGGACCGATGCAGGGGGCCGCAACCACCCCCAGCGTCAATCCCATGAAAAGCGTTCCGAAATACCCGCTGTAGGATCTTACGGCCGCCTGCGTGAGGGCGCTCGGAAGGCGCAGCTCCCAGAGGCCGAAAAGGCTCAGGGCAAACGCGACGAGAACGGCCGCGATGGCCACAAGCACCAGCGGATTCTGGAGGATCGATCCCATCAGTCCGCCGGTCAGGGCCGCCGCCACACCCAGCACCGAGTTGGTGACCGCCAGGCCCAGCAGGTAGCACAGCCCGCTCGCGATGAGCTTGCCGTGGCCCTGGTCTGCCTTCGAGGCTTGGCCGCCGAAGTAGGAAACCGTGATGGGGATCAGAGGGTAAACGCACGGGGTGAGGTTCAGCGCCAGGCCGCCGGCGAAAACTCCCAAAAGCGTCCAGAGCATGGCCCAGCCGTATAGAGGCCCAGGTGCCCGAGGCGGTTCGGCGGCCGTGGCGAGCCCCGCGGGAGCGGTTTCGACCGGCATGCCGATCGTTTGCCATTCGGGAAACCCGTACGGATCGCGATAGACGTTCCTATAACCGAGCTTGACGGCCACCCGGGCCGCCGAGTCGCTGCGGACTCATGTCAGGCCCGCTCAGTAGAAAACGATCGTGCGCTCCCGGTCCGGTCCGAGAAAGGCCTCCAGCGCCCCAGCGCTGCGCCACCGCGACCACCAGGTCGGCTCCATGGAGAAGTTCAGGGCCCCTTTGATGTGGCCGGTGCGGTACTCCCACTCCTGGCGCGTGTCCACCAGAAACAGACTCTGGGGATCTTTGCGATAACGCGCGGCCAGGTCCTCGGTGGCGATGATCTTGTAGCCTCCGGTTGCTGCTTCGATCAAAACATCATTCCACGTGGCCTGCTTTGGAGCAACCGCTTGATTCGTAAACCAGAGGATTCCCGCAGTGAGCATCGCCGCTGCCAGGGAGATGAATGTCGCCCTCTTGTTTTGCATAAAAGACCTCGCGCGGATATCTCACTACCGGCGCGCTATGTCGTTATTTTTTGGGTCCGAATCCCGGAATACACGGCCTTGCATATCCCGGAGACGCCTCCCTTGAGACCTTCGGGATTCTTGCAGCCATCGCTCTCCCTGAGCTTTTCGATGTAAGCGCCGACATCCGCCAACCCGGCCGGGGAAAGCTCCGCTTCAGCCGCAGTGGCCAGCCGGAAGAGCCATCCGCGGCCGTAGGGGTCTTCTTTCAGGCAGGCGGGGCGCTGTTTCGCCTCCGGGTTGAAGAAGATGCGACCAGCCAACGGCGTGCCGAGGTAGACGATCTTCCCGGTGGTGGCGAATATCACGTCCTGGTTTTCATCGACGACCGTACCCTCGGCTACGAGCCAGTCCAGGTCATTGATGCCGCCGTGCAGCACCAGGGCCGGCTCCGTCAGACCCACGACGGCGTCGTTGCCTTCCATTCTGACCCACAGCCCCTGTTTGATGTCATAGCCGAGCTCGTCCGGAATGGACACCGTCTGACCGAGGAATTTCTCGATGAACGCCATGGGTGCTCCTATTGATGGGTAGTAGTTTTAATGAGGATCTGTGGAAATCTTCTTTTCACGATCTAGCTTCGAAAGAAGGAAGGTCGCGCCTCTCATCGAAATCCCGGTTTTTCTAGCGAGCGTATCCGGATCCAGAGGTCCGCAGGTCTTGTCCAGGGCGATGATTTCCGCTTCCAGCTCCTCCAGCCAGTCTTCGAAAAGCCCCAGAAGATCCGGATCGGTGATCGCCATCAGCTGCTTGGACTGCGCCACTTTATCCACCAGGCTCTGGCACATCTGCGTCGGGTCGACACCTTCGCCCATGCACTCGGCCAGTCAGAGATGCACGAGACTGGACACCTTGTCCTCCTGGGATCCGCCGACGAGCGCCATGAGGAACCGGCCCCTGGATTCTTCGGACAGGACGGGAAAAATCGATTTAAGGGCTTCCCCGATTTCCTCCAGAGCCTTCTCCGGCTCCAGGCCATTGACGATCGTGAGGATCTGGTTCATGTCGGTTCCTTTAATCCTCCTGTATCCGGTCAAAGGGTCGTCCGCGCCGCCACGAGACCCGCGGCGATCGAGGCCAGGGCTTGAACCACCCCGAGAATTTTGGAGTCCGCCACCTCGTAGTAGATAAAGGGCCCGCTGCGCTCAACGGTCACCAGCAAACAGCGTTTGAGTTCTTTGAGGTGATGGGAAACGAGCGGCTGCGACAGGCCGACCTCCTCGACGATGCTCGATACCGATTTCTTCCGGCCGCTCAGACACATGAGGATCCGCAGGCGGTTTTCATCCGAAAGCCCCTTGGCGAGGATGGCAACGGACTTGCCGTCGTCCGCCCCCAGTTCCAGTTCGGGCATCTGCGTCTGCAGGTCTATTTTCGAGGGTTCGCCCGACTTCTCGATCCCGCTTCGGCTTATTTTTTGGGTTGCTCGTTTCATGCGAGACCGCCCGGGTGCGGGTTAAACCTCTGCGGCGCGCCTTGAGGATGTGTTTGAGAGCGCCGTGACGGCGGGCCAGTTACGGACCCATTGAAATTGAATAGGTACATATAAACATGCATTTATACCTAACCGCCCGCTTCTGTCAAGCGTTCAGGGTTTCATGCGCCTGAGCCGCGCGCCGGCGCCTGACGCAAGGCAGGCTGCAGGGGCCGCCGGCGCCGGCTCAGGCTCCGGGCATGGCATCGCCGCCGGCGGCGCCGATCGATGCGCCCGGTGCGGCAGGGCATGCTTCGATCGCCCGGATGCGTTCCAGTATGGGCGGGTGAGAATAGTTCAGCGCGACATGCAGCGGGTGCGGCGAGAGGTTGGAAAGGTTGTCCGCGGATAGCTTTTTGAGGGCGCTCACGAGAGCTTCCGTGTCATGGGTGGTCTCGAGGGCGAAGCGGTCCGCTTGCCGCTCGTGCGCGCGCGAAACCAGGTTCCGCATCAAACCCAGCATCAGCTCGAAGGGCTGGAGCGCCAGAGAGAACAGGACCAGGCCGGCGTACACCGAAGGGCGGTCCACAAAGAAAGCCTCGAAGAGCATTGGGCACTGCAGGGCGAATGTGAAGGCCAGGAGCAGCACGCCGCTGTATCCCGCGCCCAACGCCAGGTGCTTCAGGATGTGTTTCTTGCGATAGTGCCCGGTCTCGTGCGCCAGGATGGCGACGAGCTCCGGAATCGTGTGCGCCCGGATCAGGGTGTCGAAGAGCGCGATGCGCCGGTGCCTGCCGAAGCCGGTGAAGAAGGCGTTGCGCTTGGTGCTGCGCCGGGAGCCGTCCATGACGAAGACGTTTTCCAGCGGAAATCGGATCGAGCGGGCGTAGCGCAAGATGGCCGCGCGCAGCTCGCCCTCCTCGAGCGGCGTGAACGTGTTGAAGAGCGGCAGGATGACGCGCGGCGCCAGGAACTGAACGCCGACCATAAAGAGGACCACAAGCGCCCAGCCGTACAGCCAGGCCCGCGGCCCGGCATGCTCGAAGAGCGCCAGAACGCCGGCCAGCAGCGGCGCTCCGATCAGGGCGGAGAGG
>Ga0209254_10002017_pt1 | contig 18396 bp, 16 predicted proteins | sample FrelakmetDIP11DI_FD_187148 | JGI IMG/M metagenome (GOLD analysis project Ga0209254, IMG submission 187148) | Freshwater lake sediment microbial communities from the University of Notre Dame, USA, for methane emissions studies - DIP11 DI (SPAdes)... | ecosystem: Environmental > Aquatic >...
TGCGCGGATTCCGTCGGGCAGACGTCGACGCACTTGCCGCAACCGGTGCAGGCCTCGCTCAGCACCGAGTGAATCTGCTTGACGGCGCCCACCACAGCCTGGGTGGGGCAGATCTTGAAGCACTTGATGCAGCCGATGCAGATGTCCTCGCGCATGGTCGCCACCATCGGCGCAGCATCGGCGACGCCGGCGAGATCCACCTCGACCCCGAGCTTCGCGGCGAGCGCCTCGGCCAGCGTGCGGCCTCCGCCCGGGCACACGGTGACCGGCGCGTCGCCCTTCGCGATGGCTGCGGCAGCGCCGCGGCAGCCTGGATACCCGCACTGGCCACACTGCGTGCCGGGCAGCATCGCTTCGATGTCCGCGCTCTGGTCGGTGGCTTCGACCTTGAAGTAAAGTGCGGCCATGCCGAGGAGGAACCCGAGGCCGATGCCCAAGGCGGTGAGACTGATGACAGCGAGAATCATTTTGCAGCTCCCGAGTTACTTCGCCGTCAGACCGGCGAACCCCATGAAAGCCAGCGATAGCAGGCCGGCCAGGATGAAACTGATGGGCGCGCCGGCGAACGCAGCCGGCACCTGTGCCAAGGCGAGGCGTTCGCGCAAGCCCGCGAACATGACCAGCACCAGGGTGAATCCGACCGCCGACCCGAAGCCATAGAGCAGGCTGTGCAGCAGTCCGTTGCCTTCCTGCACGTTGAGCAGCGCGACCCCCAGCACCGCGCAGTTCGTCGTGATGAGGGGCAGATAAATGCCGAGGACCTGATAGAGTTGGGGTACGCTCTTGCGAATGACCATCTCGGTGAACTGCACCACCGCGGCGATCACGAGGATGAAGCTCAGGATGCGCATGAAGCCGATGTCGAGCGGTGCCAGAAGCCAGTGCTCCAGCAGCCACGTCGACCCTGATGCCATTGTCAACACGAAGGTGGTTGCGAGCCCCATCCCCAGGGCGCTTTCGATCTGCTTCGACACGCCCATGAACGGGCACAGGCCCAGAAACTTGACGAGCACGACGTTGTTGACCAACGCAGTGGAGATGAGCAACAACATGAACTCGGTCATGAACCTGGACCTCCGATGACGCCGCTTTTTTTGCAGTTTGCATGCCATTGCCCGAGTCCCCGGAAAAAGAGCATTCGCGCCCGGGCGTTACCGGAACGAGAGCGACGCAAAAGCTTCGTTTCGTATGTCGCGCTTGCCCCAGCGGACGAGGTGCCGGGCACCCGTTGTTGCGAACCCGACAAAGCGGCAGCGGGGAGACCTGAGCGAATACGCGGTAAAGTATGTCGGCGCGCTTCTTGCGAAAATAAACACCCACTTCGCGCTGACCACGGAGAGGGGCAAACGAATCTACCGGAGTGCTCGGTCGAGCCGGATCACCGGCTTAGGGCACCGCTGGGTTCGCGAGCTCCAGGCGCGTTGACAGGAGGATCTCTAAATGAACAGTGATGCCGCATCTGCAGTGGGCACCGCAAGTGCGAGCGCGATGCGCCACGTGCTCGAAGCGCTGCCGACCACCACACCGCGCAACGTCGTCGAGACGCTGGAGCGCATGTTCAACCTTGGCGGCAGCAGGCTCCCGCCCGAGGTATTCTTCGAGACCGTAGAGCAGTCCGCTGTCGCCATCTCGATCACCGACACCAAGGCCAACATTCTCTATGCGAATCCTGCATTCAGGAGTGTCACGGGCTATGAACCGAGCGAGGTGATCGGACGCAACGAATCGATGCTGTCGTTCAGGGCGACGCCGAAGCCGGCATACGATCACATGTGGCGCACCTTGCAGAGCGGGCAGGCGTGGACCGGTCCGCTGCTCAATCAGCGCAAGGATGGCAGCCTGTACCTGGCTGAGCTCACCATCACCCCGATCGTTGGTCCGCAGGGCGCGACCGAGTACTTCCTCGGCATGCATCGCGACGTGACCGCCGTGCACCAGCTCGAGCGCAAGGTCCAGAACCAGAAGGTCCTCATCGAGTCGGTGGTGGACGTCGCGCCCATCGCCCTCGTGCTCTTGGACGAGAATGGTCGGGTACTGCTCGATAACCACGAGTACAAGAAGCTGATCGGCGATCTGGGTGTCGGCGAGCCCGCGCTCAAGATACTGGCTGCTCTGCGCGCTTCGATGCAAGAACGCTTCGAGCTGGCGCGGTCGAGTGGCAACGGTTTCGTTGGGCAGGAGGTACGGGTCGAGCGCAGGGGCGATGGAGACCCGCGCTGGTTCTCCTGCTCCGGGCATTGGTTCGAGGAGCAGGACGCGAGTGCCGACAGTTTCTTCGAACCCAAACGCACGACCTATCTGCTGCTGGTCATGAACGAAACGACCAGTGCGCGGCAACACCAGGAGAAGGAGCGCATCGGTGCCATGCGGGCCGTGATGGCCGAGGCCGAAATGGTGCAGAGTCTGCAGGAGACGCTCGCCGGGGCGGCCTATCAGATGCAGGGTCCGCTCAACCTGATCCAGGCCGCGGTCAAGATGCTGGATCGACGCAATGGAGATGCCGCGGATCCGCTCGCCGAAGTGCTGCGCCAAGCATTGGCGGCGGGGCAGGATGCGCTCCAAAAGCTGCAGGCGTCGATGCCCCAGGGACCAGTCGAAGCGGAGGTGCCGGTCAACCTCAACGAGATCTTGCGCGACGTGCTGATGCTGCTGACCGACCGGCTGCTTGCAAATGGCATCACGGTGGACTGGCATCCGGCACCGGTGCTCGCCACCATCAACGGCTGCCCCAACATGCTGCGCAACATGTTCAAGCAGCTTCTGCAAAACGCGATCGAGGCGATGAACGAGAAGGGACGCAAGGAACGCGAACTGCGGATCGTGACCCATCATCGCGACGACCGGGTCTGCGTTCACCTCGAGGACACCGGTCCGGGCATCCCGGAAGCGCTCCGCAGCAAGGTGTTCGAGCCATTCTTCACCACCAAGGGCCACGCGACGCGCAGCTTTGGCATCGGCCTTGCGATGGTTCAGGAGGGAGTGAGCCGCCACGGCGGCGTCGTGGAGATCGACCCGAACTTTAAGCATGGTTGTCGCATCCAACTGAGGTTTCCCATGATCCGCAGCTCCGGTGACTAGACAGGACGGAGGATGAACGTTCAGCGAGCACCGCGCGAGATGGATTGGCAGCGCACATGCTGGCTGGAGGCGGCTCTCGCCGCGCTCGGGAGCGTGAGCCAGGAGTTGTCGCGGTCGCTCGATCTCGCTGAAACGCTGAATGAAGTCCTGCGCATGATCGACGAAGGCTGTGGGTTGCGTCGCGGCATGGTGGTGCTGCGCGAGCCGAACGGGACTGATCTGCTGCTGAGCGCCGCACGCGGGCTGGATCCGGAGCGCACCGGTACTGTGCGTTATCGCCCCGGGGAAGGGGTTGTCGGCACGATCATGGAGCAAGGCCGCGCGGTCGTTCTCGATGCGGTCTCGCGCGAGCCGCGGTTTCTCGGCCGACTCGGACTCTACGAACCCGCGAAACCCTTCATTGGCATACCGATACGCTCGTGGGACGGCCCCGTCGGCGTACTCGCCGCCCAGCCCGACACTGCTACGGACGGTCTACTCGACGAGCGCGCCGAGCTTCTCGCGACAGTTGCCAACATCATCGGGCAAAGGGTGCGCCTCGCATGGTCGACGGAACCCGACAAGATAGAGGTCGCACGCGAGCGCGATGCATCGCGCGCGGCGGTGAGCGGACAGCACGCGTTCAGTTCCATCGTTGGTCACTCGCCACTCATGAAGTTGGTGTTCACCCAGGCACGACAGGTGGCCAAGTGGAACACCACCGTGCTCATTCGCGGTGAGACCGGTACCGGCAAGGAGTTGATCGCCAGTGCGATTCACTACAACTCGCAGCGGGCAGCCAGTGCGTTCGTAAAGCTCAACTGCGCGGCGCTGCCGGAGAGTCTGCTGGAGTCGGAGCTCTTTGGTCACGAGAAAGGCGCGTTCACCGGCGCGGTGGCGAGTCGCAAGGGACGCTTCGAGCAGGCGGACGGCGGCACGCTCTTCCTCGACGAGATCGGCGAAGTGTCCGGCGCATTCCAGGCCAAGCTCCTGCGCATACTGCAGGAGGGTGAACTGGAGCGGGTCGGCGGCAGCCGCACGCTCAAGGTTGACGTGCGCGTCATGGCGGCGACCCACTGCGACCTCGAGTCCGCGGTCGAAGCGGGCAGGTTCCGCGAGGATCTGTACTATCGGCTCAACGTGATGCCGATCTACGTGCCGCCGCTCAGAGAGCGGGTCGAGGATATCCCGAACATCGTGCAGTTCCTGGCGGGCAGGATCGGCAGGATGCAGGGTCGTGAACTATCCGTGACCGACAGCGCTATCCGCCTGCTGCTCCACCATAGTTGGCCGGGCAATGTTCGCGAGCTCGAGAACTGCCTCGAGCGCGCCGCCGTGATGTCGGATAGCGGCGTCATCGATCGCGATCTCGTGCTGCTCTCCGGCATCGAGGAGCGCGTCACGAGCGCGCGGCCTGTGAGCGATGACGTGGACTTGAGCAGCCCCGAGCTCGACGAACGCGAACGCGTCATCGCGGCACTCGAGCAAGCCGGGTGGGTCCAGGCCAAGGCAGCTCGTCTCCTCAACATGACCCCGCGGCAGATCGCCTACCGCATCCAGACCCTCAACATCAAGGTCAGGCAGTTCTAGGGTCGGTCCAGGTCCTTGGGCAGGCGAGCTCCGCGGCTCTGTAGGCTTCACCACACGCGTGCCCGACTGTCCTGTGGTCTTTGCCACAGTGCCCGCAGCCCAACGTCCGCTAAGCCTTTGGATTCAGCGCGTTGCGTCTTCACGCCGGGGCGGCACAGGGCTTGCTGAAAGAGACGGGACACCACCCACCTCAAGGGATAACAAGTGGATCTACCTGTCCTTGGCAAGAAAGCTGTTTCGCCGTCCAGTGGGTCCGCAGCGGCTGCAAAGAGCCCCTGCAGCGGCAAGTCCTGCGGTGTGACCACCGACCCCTTGTCTTCGCTCCCCGCGGATGTCCGCGAGAAGGTATACGACCATCCCTGTTACTCCGAGGATGCGCACCACCATTTCGCGCGCCTGCACGTTGCGGTAGCCCCCTCCTGCAACATTCAGTGCAACTACTGCAACCGCAAGTACGATTGCGCGAACGAGTCGCGGCCGGGAGTGGTGTCCGAGGTGCTCACGCCGGAACAGGCGGTGCGCAAGACGCTCGTGGTCGGGGCCGCCATCCCTCAGCTCAGCGTGTTGGGAATCGCTGGCCCGGGCGACGCGCTCGCCAGCACGGCGCGCACCTTTGCGACTTTCGGCATGATCAAGCGGTACGCTCCCGACATCAAGCTCTGCCTCTCCACGAACGGACTGATGCTCCCCGAGTCCATGGACGAGCTGGCGCAGTACAACATCAGCCACGTTACGATCACCATCAACTGCATCGACCCCGACGTGGGTGCGAAGATCTATCCGTGGGTCCGCTGGAAGGGCAAGCGCATCGCCGGCCGGGAAGGCGCCGCGATTCTCATCGAGCAGCAGCAGAAGGGCCTGGAGATGTGCGTCGCGGCGGGCATCCTGGTCAAGGTAAACTCGGTGATGATTCCCGGCATCAACGACGAGCACCTGAAGGAAGTGAGTCGAATGGTGAAGGCGAAGGGCGCGTTTCTTCACAACGTCATGCCCTTGATTTCTTCGCCCGAGCACGGAACCCACTTCGGCACCATCGGCCAGCGCGGACCGACGGCGGAGGAACTGCAGGCGCTGCAGGATGCCTGCGCGGGCGACATGAAGATGATGCGCCACTGCCGCCAATGCCGCGCTGACGCGGTCGGGTTCCTGGGCGAGGATCGCGGCGCCGAGTTCACGCTGGAGAAGATTGCGGCGACCGAGATCGACCTCGAGGCGGCGGCGAACCGACGCGCCGAGGTCCGTGCCAAAGTCGCCGAGGAGCTCGAAAGCAAGCGGCTGCGTCAGGAACGTCTGGCCAACGAGAAAGTCTCGCGTCAAGCCCTTGTCGTGCCTCTGGGATCCGCGCGCCCCGCGCAGCCGGAACCGTCGGCCCCGGTCGTCCGGATCGCCGTCGCGAGCAGCGGCTCGGACCTCATCAATCAGCACTTCGGCCACGCGCGCGAGTTCCTGATTTACGAGGCATCTTCCGCGGGCGTGCGCTTTCTCGGCCCGCGCAAGACCGCCCTCTACTGCACCGGCACCGACACCTGCGGAGAGGCCGAAAGCGCGCTCGCGCGCAGTATCGAGGCGCTCGAGGGTTGCGTCGCGGTGCTCTGCTCCAAGATCGGCTTCGAGCCGTGGGGCGCCCTCGAAGCGGCCGGCATCGCGCCGAATGGCGAGCATGCGCTGGAGCCCATCGAGGACGCAGTGCGGGCCGTGTACGAAGAGATGCGGCTGTCAGGCAAGCTCGCAGCATCGCAAGGCATATCGCTCCGGCACTCGGCCTGAGATCGCCACGGCGCGCCGGCGGAGGTTTGATCGCGAGCGGTCGCGCGTCGTCTCATCTACAGCCGGCGCATCGCTTGTTCAGGGCCGAGGCCGGTGGCGTTGGCGCTGTGCCGTGACTGGAGTCGTTGCGCCAGAAGATGTCCGGGATCGGCGATGACTTCATTGATTCTCGTGCGGCAGGTGCCTACATCGGGCTCGCCGTCGGAGACGCATTGGGCGCCACGGTGGAGTTCATGACGCCCCGGGAGATCCGGGCGCAGTATGGCGTGCACGACCGCGTTCGCGGTGGCGGTTGGCTCAATCTGAAGCGGGGAAGCGTCACCGACGACACCACGATGTCGCTGGCGTTGGGGCAGGCGATTCTCGACGCCGGCGGTATCGATGCGCTGGCGTGCGCCCGGGCTTTCGATGCATGGATGCGCGCAAAGCCGGTGGACATAGGCAATACCGTGCGACGGGGCCTCGTTCACTTTCGCGCCACCGGCGAGACGAGCGTACCACCGCGGGAGGATGATGCGGGCAATGGGGCGTGCATGCGCTGCCTTCCGGTGGCGCTCGCGACCTTCGGCCGCCCCGTGCCGGAGGTGCGCGCCGCAGCTCTTACTCAGGCGCACGTCACCCACAACAACCGGCTCTCCGACGCGGCCACGGAACTCGTCGTCCGGATGGTGCAGCGGGCATTGGCCGGTGGCGCTGTGGGCGAGCTTCTCCGCGAATGCGTCCGCCCCCTGGTTGCCGAGCACCCGGAGTTTCGCTTTCGTACGCGGCGCGTGGAAAACCCGAGCGGCTATGTGGTCGAAACGGTGCGCGCCGTGCTGCAGGCGCTGCTCGATACCGATACCTTCGAGAGCTGCCTCATCGATGTCGTGAACCGCGGCGGTGATGCCGACACCACCGGAGCCATCGCGGGCATGGTCGCGGGCGCCCTATATGGTCGAGGGGCGATTCCGTCACGCTGGATCGATGCCGTCGATCCGGCGATTACCCAGGCGTGCGAGCGGCAGGCTTTGGCGCTGATCGCGTTGAGCCGCAGCGCAGTGTCCGCGCCGGCTCGAAGTCGGCAGCGACGCTGAATGCCAGAGCGCACACGTAGGCAAGTCGCGCAACGCGCAGCGTGAGCCACGCCGGGCGCAGACCGGGTAAGGCTATCCAACGCGCGGTGCAACTTACCTGAGCCAGCCCGGCTCAGGCGCTTCTTCCGGCCCGAAGCAGTAAGTGAAGTCGACGCAGGTGGAGCAGGAAGGCGAGCGACAGATCGGCACCTGCGCGCGCTCGCATAGTTGCCGGTAGAAGAACTTCTTCCATTTCATGTCGCCGACGTTCTTCAGGTAGAGCGGGGTGAAATGTTCCGCGAGAAGCGCGTTCAGGACTGCCCGGGCGGGCAACCCCATGTCTTGCCAAAGATGATCGCTCGCCATCGAGGCAGTGGCGATGGCACGGGCAAGCCACTCCGAGGTCTCGTCCGCAATGCTGCGGTGATCTTGCAGCAGGGCGACCACATCCTCGAACTCGTCCAGTTGCGCATCCGCCGTCGTAGAGTGTTGCGCGGACCCGAGCAGACCGTCCGCGAGCGCCGGAGACAGAGCGGGAAACTGCGTCGCAACGAGGCGCGACAGCGCGTCAGGGTCGAGTCCCGCCACCGGCACGGCGTAGGGCGGTGGTCGCAGGGGCGCGCGGGCGATTACCCCCGCAAAGGTCAGCGTCGCCGGATCGAGCGGGTGCCTGGCCGCCGCGAGCAGGCGATCGCGATCGCGCACCCACGCGGCGTCGCATGACAGGTCGTCGTGCGGACTCCAGGCAGAGGTGTTCGTTCGCACTTGCGCCGCGGCCTCCACGATCGATGTCGTCGCGGGCATCAAAGCTTGTCGACGAAGACGTTGGTCGCCTTGAACGCGGCGGCCACACTGTCGCCGACCTTGAGCGCAACGGCGTCGAGGGAACGCGTGGTGATCACGGCGCTCACCAATCCGGACGGTGTCTCGATCTCGATCTCCGACACCGCAGCTCCACGAACGATCAAGCTCACCGTGCCTTCCAGCCGATTGCGCACACTGCTCTTCATTGCCGTGCCTCCTGTTTCGGCGTCGTGCAAGCGGATCTCTCAACGCAAGTCGCGTGCTATGGCCATTCGCGGCCAAGCGAGTCATCGCCGGGTCGACCGACACTCGCAGGTGCGCCAATAGCCGAAGGGCCTCTTCGTGCGCGCAACGAAGCGCCGTGTCCCAGGCGTGCGGCTTGTCGCGTTCCCGCCAATTCGCTGTCGCACCTCGTTACTACGTCGCGAATGCAACCTCGTACAGCCCGCCAATGACTGCGTATTCGTCCTCGCCTTTCGGCATTCCCGGAAGCAGCTCGGTGAAGAAGACTATCTTCGAGGTTGGGACAGTGGCGGAGAGGATGTAGTCGCCGAACTCGCCGGCGCGTTCGCGCGACGAGGAGAACGAGTTCAGATTGTTGAGCAGCAGTACTTCACGTTTGCGGTCGAGCACGGCGAGCCGCTCGTGGGCGTGCACCCGGTTCACGCCGCGGTACAGTTTCCGATGCAGGTGCGCGCCCGGTTGTCGGGCAAGCTCGTACTGGCAATAGGTGTAGAGCAGATCGAGCTGCTCCTCGAGCGCGTTCGTGCCGTAAAGGCCCGTCGCCCGATGTTCGAGGTACTGGGCGTAGGCGGTCGACGCGGGATCGCGCAGGGGTTCGCCATGGTGGCGCGGAGTGAGGCCGAAGCGCGACTCCACCCAGCCCTTCAGCACCGCGGCCTCGCGCCCGTCGGGATCGAAGAACCAGCCCCGCACTACACGCAGGTAACTTGCACGAGTGCGGTTGCGCGGTGAAATCCCGCGGCTCGAACGGGGCAGCGGGCGCGCGGCCTGATCGACATCACGCGATGGACCGTACCCCGCGTCTTCCGGTTGCGCGAGCCGGAAGTGCTGTGCCATATAGTGCATGAAACCCCGTGCGCGCTCCTCTCGCTCGTCCATGTCGTCCAGCATCGCCAGGAGCGGCCGGTGCAGTGTGTGGACGCCATCCAGGGTGAGCGCGGCCGGGTGCGCGTTGAACGTGAGTCCCCCGAGGATCGCAGCCGGCAGGTTGCAGCGATTGATGGGCAGACGGGCCCACCGGGGAAGCGGTATCGCTCCGCGTATGCCGCTGTCGGATTTGTCGGTCACGCTACAAAGACCTGGTGCTTTGTCGCATCCGACACGCTCGCTGCCAACCGAAAGATTCCCGCATTCATTTTTCATTTCAGCGGTCTAGGTGATCGTCCAACCAGTGGCACACCGCTTGCGGACAAACACCGACCGAAGGCTCGCGATTCATACATTGAAAGGAGATTGAACAATGGCTATTCGGCAATGCGCCATCTACGGGAAGGGTGGTATCGGCAAGTCTACCACCACCCAAAATCTGGTCGCCGCGTTGGCGGAGGCCAAGAAGCAAGTGATGATCGTCGGTTGTGATCCGAAGGCCGACTCGACGCGGTTGATTCTGCATTCGAAGGCACAGAACGCAGTGATGCAGCTGGCCGCAGAAGCGGGAAGCGTCGAGGACCTGGAGCTCGAGGACGTCATGCAGGTCGGCTACGGCGGTGTTCGCTGCGTCGAATCCGGTGGCCCAGAGCCAGGTGTGGGCTGTGCCGGCCGCGGCGTCATCACGGCGATCAACTTCCTGGAGGAAGAAGGCGCCTACGACGAAGAGCTCGACTTCGTGTTCTATGACGTGCTCGGCGACGTCGTGTGCGGCGGATTCGCGATGCCCATCCGAGAGAACAAGGCGCAGGAGATCTACATCGTTGTCTCCGGTGAAATGATGGCCATGTACGCGGCAAACAACATCTGCAAGGGCATCGTCAAGTACGCAAGCTCTGGCGGGGTGAGGCTCGCGGGGCTGATCTGCAACTCTCGCAACACCGATTGCGAGGCCGAGCTGATCGAGGCGCTGGCCGCCAGGCTCGGCACCCAGATGATCCACTTCGTTCCGCGCGACAACACCGTGCAGCACGCCGAGATCCGGCGCATGACGGTGATCGAGTACGACCCGAAGGCCAAGCAGGCCGACGAGTACCGCGCGCTGGCGCAGAAGATCATCGACAACAAGAAGTTCGTGGTACCCAAGCCGCTCACGATGGATGAGCTGGAAGAGCTGCTGATGGAATTTGGCATCATCAAGGAAGAAGACGAAAGCATCATCGGCAAGAAGGCTGCGGACGAGGTCCCGGCCGTCGCCGCGGCCTGACACCAAACCGGATAGGAGACGAACATGGCTGCACTCACCCGAACCGAAGCCGAGCAACTGATCCAGGAGGTGCTCGAGGTCTATCCCGAGAAGGGGCAGAAGGACCGCGCAAAACACCTGATGGTCAACGACAAGTCCCTGGAGCAGGCGAAGAAGTGCATTACTTCCAACCGCAAGTCGCTGCCGGGCGTGATGACCCAGCGCGGCTGCGCCTACGCCGGATCGAAGGGCGTGGTGTGGGGTCCGATCAAGGACATGATTTCGATCTCCCACGGTCCGGTGGGCTGCGGCCAGTACTCGCGCGCCGGCCGCCGCAGCTACTACGTCGGCGTCACCGGCGTGAACGCCTTCTGCGAGATGAACTTCACCTCCGATTTTCAAGAGAAGGACGTCGTCTTCGGCGGTGACAAGAAGCTCGCCAAGATGATCACGGAGATCGACGGGCTCTTCCCGCTCTCCAAGGGTGTGAGCATCCAGTCCGAGTGCCCGATCGGCCTCATCGGTGACGACATCGAGGCGGTAGCGAAGAAATCGTCGGCGGAGATCGGCAAGGTCGTGGTGCCGGTGCGCTGCGAAGGTTTCCGCGGCGTGTCGCAATCCCTCGGACACCATATCGCCAACGACTCGGTACGCGACTGGATCCTATCCAACCGCGATGGCCAGCCTTTCGAGTCCACGCCCTATGACGTGGCGATCCTGGGTGACTACAACATCGGCGGTGACGCCTGGTCTTCGCGCATCCTGCTCGAAGAGATGGGGCTGCGGGTGGTCGCGCAGTGGTCGGGCGACGGCACACTGGCGGAGATGGAGAACACGCCGAACGTCAAGCTCAACCTGCTGCACTGCTATCGGTCCATGAACTACATCTCGCGCCACATGGAAGAGAAGTACGGCATCCCTTGGCTTGAGTACAACTTCTTCGGGCCGACCAAGATCGCGGAGAGCCTGCGCAAGATCGCGGAGCGTTTCGACGACACGATCAAGGAAGGTGCCGAGCGCGTGATCGAAAAGTACAAGGCCGAGTATGAGGCGGTGATCGCCAAGTACAAGCCTCGGCTGCAGGGCAAGAAGGTGCTGCTGTTCGTCGGCGGATTGCGCCCGCGCCACGTCATCGGTGCCTATGAGGATCTCGGGATGGAAGTGGTCGGAACGGGGTACGAGTTCGCACACAACGACGACTACGATCGCACCATCAAGGAGATGGGCGAGGCCACGCTGATCTACGACGATGCCAACGCGTTCGAACTGGACGAGTTCGTCAAGCAGCTGAAGCCGGACTTGATCGGCTCCGGCATCAAGGAGAAATACGGCTACCACAAGATGGGCGTCCCGTTTCGCCAGATGCACTCGTGGGACTACTCCGGACCCTACCACGGTTACGACGGGTTTGCCGTCTTCGCGCGGGACATGGACATGACCGTCAACAATCCGTGCTGGGGCAAGATGACGCCGCCCTGGCTCAAGCCGAAGGTCCAAGAAGAGATGAAGGACGCGGCATAGACGGGCAGGGGTTCTTCGGATCCCGAACCAAATTCTCAACGCCTGTAGTTCACGCATGAGTGGCGCGGGCTGAAGGAGATAGAAATGAGTCAGTCGGTCGAGGACATCAAACCCACCTTCCCGCTATTCGGCGAGGATGAGTACCAGGCCACCCTGAAGAATAAGCAGGCGTTCGAGGAGCGCGCGCCGCAGGAGAAGATCGACGAGGTCTTCCAGTGGACCACCAGTGCCGAGTACAAGGAGCTGAATTTCAAGCGCGAGGTTACCACCATCAACCCGGCGAAGACCTGCCAGCCCCTGGGCGCGCTGATGTGCTCGCTCGGCTTTGCCAAGACGCTGCCCTACGTGCACGGATCGCAGGGGTGCTCCGCCTACTTCCGCACCTACTTGAGCCGGCATTTCAAGGAGCCGGTGGCGCAGGTTTCGGACACCATGACCGAAGACGCGGCGGTGTTCGGCGGGCAGAAGAACATGTTCGACGGCCTGGCAAACGCCAATGCGCTCTACAAGCCGGAGATGATCGCCGTCTCCACCACCTGTATGGCGGAAGTGATCGGCGATGACCTCAACGCGTTCATTAGCAACGCGAGAAAGGAAGGCCACATTCCGGAAGACTTCCCGATCCCCTTCGCCCACACCCCGAGCTTCGTCGGCTCCCACGTGACCGGCTGGGACAACATGTTCGAGGGCATCGCACGCTATTTCACCCTCAACACCATGGAAGGCAAGGCGCCGGGCAAGAACGGCAAGATCAACATCGTCCCGGGCTTCGAAACCTACCTCGGCAACTACCGGGTGGTCCGCCGCATGTTGAACGAGATGGGCGTTGAGCACAGCATGCTCTGCGACCCGTCCGAGGTGCTCGATACGCCGGCGGACGGGAACTTCCGCATGTACTCCGGCGGCACGACCCGCGACGAGGTGAAGGATGCGCCGAACGCCATCACCACCTTCCTGATGCAGCCGCTGCAGCTCGAAAAGACCAGGAAGTATGTCGAGACCACCTGGAACCATGAGGTCCCCAAGCTCAACATTCCGATGGGCCTGGAATGGACCGATGAGTTCCTGATGAAGGTCTCCGAAGTTACCGGCAAGGAAATCCCCGCGTCGCTCGCAAAGGAACGCGGGCGCCTGGTGGACATGATGACCGACTCCCATGCCTGGCTGCACGGCAAGAAGATCTCGCTTTACGGCGATCCGGACTTCGTGATGGGTTTGAGCAAGTACCTCATGGAACTGGGCGTGGAGCCGCTGCATGTGCTCTCCAACAACGGCAGCAAGAGATGGAAGAAAGCCATGGAGGCTTTGCTGTCGACTTCGCCCTATGGCGCCGGCGCGAGCGTTTACGCGGGCAAGGATCTGTGGCACCTGCGCTCGCTCGTGTTCGAGACCAAGCCCGACTTCCTCATCGGCAATTCCTACGGCAAGTTCATCCAGCGCGATACGCTGCACAAGGGCAAGGAATTCGAGGTGCCCCTCATCCGCCTCGGCTTTCCGATCTTCGATCGGCACCACCTGCACCGCATGACGACTCTGGCCTACGAAGGCGGCATGTATATCCTGACCACCCTGGTCAACGCGGTACTGGAGAAGCTGGACGATGACACGCGCGAGATGGGCGTGACCGACTACAACCACGATCTCGTACGCTAGGGCCCGCTGCCATGGCCAACATCATGATCCGGCGCGGTGCCAGCGGAGAGCTCGTGTTCTACCTGCCGAAGAAGGATCTCGAAGACAGGATCGTCGCGCTCGAATTCGATCAGCCGGACAAGTGGGGCGGTGAGCTGACCCTCGGCGGTGCGCAGAAGTACTACTTCGACCCGCTCTCAGCACCCCCGAAACTACCGATCACGCTCCGCGCGCGGCGCGTGGGCGAGCCAGAGTGAAAGGAAACTGATCATGGCGATGAAGATCATTGCGATGGAATGCATTGCCTGCGGCGATTGCCTGCCGGAGTGCCCAACCAAGTCGATAACCGAGAAATCCAGCATCTACAGGATAGACAAGACCACCTGCATGGAGTGCGAGGGCCACTACGACGAACCCAAGTGCGTCGAGCTGTGCCCGGTGGAGAACTGCATCGTTCCCCTGGCGGCATGAATCCCACCACTTCGCGATTTCGTCTTCGGGCGAACGCGGGATCGCGCTGACAACCGGAGGCACCCATGGCCGACATAGCTGCAGGAGGGCTTTCCCGAGAGGCGGCACTGCGTATCGCGCTCGCGGCCCGCTCTCTTCCCGACATCGTGCTCGCAGGGTTCGTGGGTGCGCTCGCAGACCGCCTGGGTCTGCCACTGAGCACCGAGAAACTGGGGAGCGTCACCGTGGCGGACCTGCAGCAGGTGCTGAAAGGCGGTGGCGCCGAGCAGGCGTTCGAACGTTCCGCGCTCGAGCAGGCTGTGCGGTGTCTGCGCGGCGAGGAAGGCGTCGAGGCGGATGAGCCGCAGATAGCCGAGTATGCGGAGGGCGACATGCCCGAGTCGATCAGGGTGGCGGTGGCGTCGAACAGCGCCGAGAACCTCGACGGCCACTTTGGATCCTGCCTGCGCTTTCTGGTCTACCAAGTGTCGCGTGCGGAGATCCGCCTGATTGCGGCACGGCCGACCGGCCAGACCGACGCGGCCGAGGACAAGAACGCCGCGCGGGCGGAGCTTATCGGTGATTGTCACGTGGTCTGCGTGCAGTCAATCGGCGGGCCGGCGGCGGCCAAGGTGGTGCGCGCCGGGCTGCATCCCTTGAAGTTTTCGGAGCCCAGGCCCGCGCGGGCAACGCTGGGCAAGCTGCAGGATGCGCTGGCGGTGCCGCCGCCCTGGCTGGCGAAGATCGTGGGCGTTGCCCCGGCAACGCTGGCGCGATTTGCGGAGGGCCTCGATGCGTAGTCGTTCTTCAGGTGGTCCGGGCCGCTGCGGAGTCGGCAGGGCGGGTGCGCGGTCGTGCGGGAATGGAGGCCGAACCGCTCGCGGTGAAAGGGGGGCGCGCCCGTGAAAGCCCGGGAGCTGTCGCAACTGCTGCAAGAGCCTGCCTGCGCGCACAACGACAAGGCTAAGTCGGGGTGCAGCCGTCCGAAGCCCGGCGCGTCCGCGGGTGGCTGTGCGTTCGATGGCGCGCAGATCTCGCTCTTACCCATCGCGGACGTGGCGCACGTGGTGCACGGGCCGATCGCCTGCGCCGGCAGCTCTTGGGACAACCGCGGCGCCCGGTCATCGGGACCGGCGCTCTATCGAATCGGCATGACCACGGACCTGAACGAGCACGACGTGATCATGGGCCGGGGAGAGAAGCGGCTGTTCCACGCCATCAAGGAAGCCATCGACCGCTACTCGCCGGCGGCGGTGTTCGTCTACAACACCTGTGTGCCGGCATTGATCGGGGATGATCTCGATGCGGTGTGCAAGGCGGCTGCCGAGCATTGGGGCGTCCCCGCGATACCCGTCGATGCGGCGGGCTTCTATGGCACCAAGAACCTCGGCAACCGCATCGCCGGCGAGACGATGGTCAAGCATGTGATCGGCACCCGCGAGCCGGATCCGCCTTCGGTCGCAATGCATGAAGAGGCGAGGCGTCGGGGTATCGAACGAATACACGACGTGAACCTGATCGCCGAGTACAACATTGCTGGCGAGTTCTGGCACGTCGCGCCGCTCCTCGACGAGCTCGGCTTGCGGGTGCTGTGCACGCTGTCCGGCGACGCGCGGTTTCGCGAGGTGCAGACCATGCATCGGGCCGAAGTCAACATGATGGTGTGCTCGAAGGCGATGCTCAATGTTGCCCGCAAGCTCGAGGAGCGCTACGGCACGCCGTGGTTCGAGGGCAGTTTCTACGGCATCTCCGACACCTCGCAGGCGCTGCGCGATTTCGCGCGCCACCTCGACGATCCCGCCCTCACCGCATGCACGGAGGCGCTCATCGCGCGCGAGGAGGCGCGCGTGCGTGCGCTCCTCGAACCCTGGCGTCCGCGGCTGAGCGGCAAACGCGTGCTGGTGTATACCGGCGGGGTGAAGTCGTGGTCGGTGGTTTCCGCCTTGCAGGATCTTGGCATGAAGGTCGTCGCCACAGGCACCAAGAAATCCACCGAAGAGGACAAGGCCCGCATCCGGGAGCTGATGGGTGCAGACGCGAAGATGCTGCAAAGCGAGAGCGCGCGGGAACTCCTGCACGCCGTGCGCGAGTATGAGGCGGACATCCTGATCGCGGGCGGGCGCAACCTCTACACGGCATTGAAGGCCCGGCTGCCCTTCCTCGACATCAACCAGGAACGCGAGTTCGGGTACGCAGGCTATCAGGGCATGCTGGAACTGGTCCGCCAACTGGCACTCACTCTGGAGAGCCCGGTGTGGGAACTCGCGCGCCAGCCTGCGCCCTGGGCCGGGGCCCGCGCGACGGCACCCGCGACCGAGGACGCGCCACTGGAGACCGACGACGAGTCGGAGGCGATGGATCCCACCCCGGTCCTCGGCATTCCGGAGGAGGCGTGACATGGCGGTCGTCACCAAGCGCAGCAAGGCGCTGGCGGTCAACCCGCTGAAGACGAGCGCGCCGATGGGAGCCGCTCTTGCCTTCCTCGGCGTGAACCGGGCCATGCCGATGCTGCACGGGTCGCAGGGGTGCACCGCTTTTGCCAAGGTGTTCTTCGTGCGCCACTTCCGCGAGCCGATTCCGCTCCAGACCAGCGCGATGGACCAGGTGTCCACCATCATGAGTGCCGACGAGAACGTGATCGAAGGGCTCGCCACCCTCTGCGCCAAGAGCAAACCGGCGCTGATAGGCGTTCCGACGACCGGACTCTCCGAAACCCAGGGCACGGATGTGCGTCGCGTCGTCAAGGCGTTTCGCGCCCAGCATCCGGAGTTCGCGCACATCCCGGTGGTGCCGGTCAACACGCCCGACTACTGCGGGAGCCTGGAAACCGGTTACGCGGCGGCTGTGCACGCGATGATCGACGTGGTGGTGCCGCCTGAGCACGCGGCGCCGGGTCGCGCGGAGCAGCGGATCAACGTGCTGGCCGGGTCGAGCCTGACGCCCGGTGACCTGGAGCATGTGAAGGAATTGATCGAGGCTTTCGGCCTGCAGCCCGTGGTGTTCCCGGACCTCGCCGATTCCCTCGACGGTCACTTGACGGAAGAGGATTTCAGCGCGCTTACCATCGGTGGCACCGAGGTCGCCGATCTTCGCACCCTGGGCAAGGCCGTGGCCACGCTGGTGATCGGCCGGTCGCTGAACGCGGCGGCCGATCTCCTGCGCGCGCGCACCGGGGTGCCTGATCATCGCTTCGACCACTTGATGGGCCTGCAGGCGGTGGATGAATTCATTCACGTCCTCGCCCGCATCTCCGGGCAGCCGGTGCCGCGGCGGATCGAGCGTCAGCGTGCGCAGCTGCAGGACGCGCTGGTGGACACGCATTTCGCGCTCGGGTTTGCGCGGGTGGCGGTCGCGGCCGAACCGGAACTGCTGCTCGCCTTGGTGGACACTGTGCACGCCTCGGGCGCGGAGATCGTCGCCGCGGTCGCGACCGTTGCAGCTCAGCATCTCTCCGAGCTTCCCGTCGCCGAAGTGAAGATCGGCGATCTGGAGGACCTGGAGCTCGCCGCCCGCGCCAACGGTGCGGCGATCGTCATCGGCAACTCGCACGCCGCGGACACCAGCGCTCGGCTGGGCGTGCCTTTGCTGCGCGCGGGTTTCCCGCAGTATGACCTGGTCGGCGGATATCAGAAGCTGTGGGTCGGCTATCGCGGCACGCGGCAGACGCTATTCGATCTCGCAAACTTGCTTCTCTTGCAGGCACACCATGGAATTCGGCCCTACCGCTCGTTTCTTTCGGTCAAGGAGGGCGCCGCCGCAGTCGCAGCCGCAGCCGCCGCGCCTGAAGCTGCGTCACCTGAGGTTGCTGCCAATGTCCACTGATTCGGCAGAACCGACCCTCAAGGTCGCCTTCGCCAGCCGCGACCGGCGCCATGTCGATCAGCACTTCGGCGCCGCCGAGGCGTTCGCGATTTACGCGGTCGGCGTGGACAGCTCCGCATTGCTCGAGGTCGTGCAGTTTGTCGAAGCGGCGCAGGACGGCAACGAGGGCAAGCTCGCGGCGAAGATCGCGCTCCTTGACGATTGCGTCGCCGTCCATTGCGAGGCGGTCGGCGCCTCCGCCATCCAGCAATTGCTTGCGCAAGGCATCCAGCCGATCAAGGTGCCCGAGGGCACCCGCATCGATGGCTTGATCGCGAAACTGCAGGAGTCCTGGCGCGAAGGTCC
>Ga0209254_10002018_pt1 | contig 18393 bp, 14 predicted proteins | sample FrelakmetDIP11DI_FD_187148 | JGI IMG/M metagenome (GOLD analysis project Ga0209254, IMG submission 187148) | Freshwater lake sediment microbial communities from the University of Notre Dame, USA, for methane emissions studies - DIP11 DI (SPAdes)... | ecosystem: Environmental > Aquatic >...
CTTCAATCGCGGCGATAACTGCGGGATCGCTGGAAAAAGTGGCCGTTAACGCTTCGAGAGGGCTGAGCGAAGGGTTGGACATCCAGACGATCAGCCAGGGGAGAATAGCGCGGATGAAGAAGACGGCAATGAGCAGACCGTACAGAAGAAACCAGCGGCGGGCCCATGAGGCCATTCCGGACAGGACCTCAGCATTGATGATGGCGTTATCAATACTGCAGATGATCTCGAAGAGGCAGAGCCCGGCGATGGTGATGAGGATATAGAGGAAATCCATCCGTCTGATAAAAGGTTGAAGGCTCTTGTTTTAAAGGATTGCATATATCTTGCTCTCAAAAGGTCAGCCGTCCCTGATTCCGGCCGTTCCGGGACAATCCGGGAAATGCCGCGGCAGGCCTAAACTATTATCTCTCTCTTCCGCTCATCCAGTTATCATGAAGAGGCCGGTGCTCCAGGTAGCTCTGGATCTCCTCGAGCTTCCGCGGGCACTTCAGATTGCCCGGGAGGCTGTGGACGGCGGAGCTGACTGGATCGAAGCGGGAACCCCCCTCATAAAGAGCGAAGGCATGGCCGCAGTCCGTATCCTCCAGGCAGAATTCCCGGATTATCCTATTGTCGCCGATATGAAAGTCGCTGATACCGGAGCACTCGAGGTGGAGATGGCCGCCAAAGCCGGAGCGTCCGTGGTCTGCGTCCTGGCAGATGCTGATGATTCGGTAATTTCCGAGGCAGTCCGGGGAGCTTCTGTCTATGGCGTGAAGCTTATGGCAGATCTTATCAATGTCCGTAATCCTGTCGAACGCTCCCGGGAACTGGAAGTCCTCGGTGTTCACATCATCAATGCCCATGTCGGGATCGATCAGCAGATGATCGGTAAGAGTTCGCTCGCGCTCCTCGAACAACTCAGGGGAGCGGTCGGCATAGATGTAGCAGTCGCAGGAGGGCTTGATGCAGTCACCGCACCTCTGGCGGTTGAGAAAGGGGCCGATATCGTGATTGTGGGAGGAGCAATCACCCGATCTGCCGGTGTGAGCGAATCGGCACGGAGGATCAGGGACGCAATTGATCACCCTTCACATGCTCCCCCACCACGAAACGAGGAGGGGAGAGGAATCAGGGAGATCCTCTCCCAGGTCTCCTCACCGAATATCTCTGATGCCATGCACAGGAAGGGTGCCATGGCCGGAATGATCTCTCTCTGCGGTGAGGTGAAAATGGTAGGACAGGCGACTACTGCCCAATCCTTTGCCGGGGACTGGGCCAAGCCGGTCGAAGCGATCGATCATGCTGCCCAGGGGGATGTCCTGGTCATCAACAATGAGGGCAGCACGACGGTAGCGACATGGGGTGAACTGGCTACCTTAAGCTGCATCAGCCGCGGGATCGCGGGAGTTGTTATAGATGGGTCTGTGCGGGATATTGATGATATCAGGAAACTGAATTTTCCCCTTTTTGCCCGTGCCGTTGTCCCCAATGCCGGTGAGCCGAAAGGATTTGGCGAGATTAACTGCGAGGTTACCTGCGGAGGACAGGTGGTGAGGCCCGGAGACTGGATTGTCGGGGATGAGAGCGGGGTCGTGGTCATTCCCCGGGAACGGGCTTACGAAATTGCACGACGTGCACTCGAAGTGAGAAAAACCGAGGAGCGGGTTCGGGAGGAGATTGCGAGGGGAAGTACCCTCTCCAAAGTCTCTGATCTTATAAAGTGGGAGAAGAAATGAGCAAGGATGAAGTCCGGTACAATGCAGCCCGGTTCATTGTTGCTGAATGAAAGGATTGAACCCGGATGAGACCCCTCCCGGGTTTCCTCATAGGATTATCCCGGCTGCCAGAACGTTTCTTCAGCTGGTCAGGGCCGGTATCATCAGTCCCTGGTTTTCCGGGTTCGTTGAGGTGCCCGGGACGAAATTAATTTAAAAAAAAATTGCCGTTGAACTACCCCTGTGCCCGGAAGAAATTTACTGGAAGAGCGAGCTCTCCAGGACGGTGCCGCCACCTTTTCTGATGGCAGCAATTGCGGCATCGACATTGTCGACCCGCAGGATGAGCACCGCAGCGTCTTTTCCGGAGTAGGCATATGAGTATTCAATATTGATCATCCCCTCACCCATGATCCGGGCGATCTCATAGAGCCCCCCCGGCTCATCTTTCATCTTCACTGCAATGACATCGGTGAATGCCACATTGAACCCCAGTATCGAGAGTTTCTCAAACGCCTTCTGCGGCTTGTCAACGAGTGCCCTCACCACTCCGAATCCATTAGCCTCTGCAATGGAAAAAGCCAGGATATTGATCTTCTCCACCTGGAGAGCTCTCGCTATGGCTGCAAGCCGTCCTGGTTTGTTCTCTGAAAATACCGATATCTGCTTGATGATGTAGTTCTTTGGATCCATGTCAGATCTTCCTCCGGTCGATGACCCGTTTTGCCTTGCCCTCAAACCGCGGCAGAGAGCCCGGCTCGACCAGCTCGACGTTCACCGCAACATTAAGGGCGTTTCTCAGCCGGTGCTCAACATTGTTCCGGATGGCCATGAGATCGGTTATCTTGTCTGAGAACGCTTCCTTTTTCACTTCCACCTTGACCAGCATGTCATCGAGGGCTCCCTTCCGGTCGACCTCAATCATGAAATGTTGTCCGACCTCGGGGATAGTCAGAAGGGTGTACTCAATCTGGGACGGGAACACATTGATCCCCCGGATAATCAGCATGTCATCCACCCGGCCCGAAATGCGCCGGACTCTCGGATGGCTTCTTCCGCAGGTGCAGACCGCATCGTCGAATGACGTGATATCCCCGATCCTGAACCGTATCATGGGGAGCGCCTCCTTCTGGAGCATGGTGATCACCATCTCCCCCTGTTCTCCCGGCCCGAGCTGCTCACCGGTCTTGGGATCGAGGATCTCCACATACGCGAGATCACCCCAGACATGGAATCCGGCCTGTTCCGTACATTCACAGAACATGGGCCCTGAGAGTTCGCTCGTACCGTAGATATCATAGGCTTTGATTCCCAGCCAGTTTTCTATCCTTCCCTTCATGGTGTCAGACCACGGCTCGGCACCGAGGATACCCATCCTGAGACTGGTATCGTCCCTGATGCTCACCCCCATCTTCTCTGCTACTTCTCCGATATGGAGGAGGTAGGACGGGGTGCAGGCAATGGCAGTGGTATGGAGGTCCTGCATCAGCTCGATCTGGCGTTCCGTGTTTCCGACACTGGTGGGGAGCACGGTGGCCCCGATTCGCTCTGCCCCATAGTGGAGGCCGAGCCCGCCGGTAAAGAGACCATACCCGTAGCTGACCTGGAGGACATCCCCCCGCCCGAGCCCGCAGGAGACGAGGCCCCGGGCAAGGGAGGCTGTCCAGTTGTCCAGATCATTCCGGGTGTACCCGACGACTGTTGGTTTCCCCGTGGTCCCGGATGAGACATGGTAACGGACGAGGTCGTCCTGTCCTGCAACAAAGATCTTGTCCGGATAATTGTCCCGGAGATCGCTCTTGACCATGAAGGGTAGTTTCCTGATATCCTCAAGGGTCCTGATATCGTCCGGGTGGACTTTTTCCTCTCTCATGCGGTCATGGTAAAACGGGGAGAAGCTGTACAGCCGGTATACCAGGGTCTTGAGCAGGCGGTACTGCATGGTCCTGAGCTCATCGCGTGGCATTTCCTCCACCCGGGGATCCCAGCATTTCATATCAGTCTGCCTCCCTCCGGTCGATGACCCGTTTTGCCTTCCCTTCAAAGCGGGGGAGTGAACCCGGTTCGACAAGCTTGACCGTGGTGCGAAGTTCAAGGGTATCGCGAAGTTCTTTTACTACCTTCTTCTGGATCCGGGCAAGGTCTGTCAACTCGCCGGAGAAATAATCGCGGTTAATTTCAACTTCAATCGTCATCTCATCAAGATGATTGATTCGATCGACATATACCATAAACTGATTCCCCACCTCTGGGATCCGGAGGAGCACATGCTCGATCTGGGAGGGAAAAACGTTGATCCCCCGGATCACCAGCATATCATCACTCCGCCCGGTGATCCGGGCGATCTTTTGAGCCCGCCCGCACGGGCATTCATCCGGCAGGAACATGGTGATATCCCCGGTCCGGTACCTGAGCAGGGGCATGGCTTCCTTTACGAGAGGTGTAACGACGAGTTCGCCCCGTTCGCCCTCCCCCAGGGATTCGCCGGTGGCAGGGTCAATGATCTCTGCCAGGTAGCAGTCATGCCAGATATGGAGCCCGTTCCGTTCCTCGCATTCGAAGGCAACCCCGGGGCCGAAGAGTTCAGAGAGGCCATAGCTGTCATAGGCCGTAACCCCGAGTTTCCGTTCCAGTTCCCCCCTCATCGAATCAGACCAGGGTTCTGCCCCGAACATACCGGTCTTCAGGCTGGAGAGATCTGCCCGGATCTCTTCTGCCACTTCGGCCAGGTGCATGGCATAACTCGGGGTGCAGTGGATTGCGGTGACACCGAAGTCATGGATCATCTCAATCTGGCGTTTCGTGTTTCCGGTTGCACTGGGGATAACCGTGAGCCCTATCTTCTCGGCTCCATAATGAAATCCGAGTCCGCCGGTGAACATCCCGTAGTTGACCATGTTCTGGAATATGTCCCCCTCCGACAGACCGATCATCGTAAGGTTCCGGGCAATCAGGTCTGCCCAGGTCTCCAGATCCTTGCGGGTATACCCGACAACAGTCGGTTTTCCCGTTGTTCCCGAGGTGGTATGAATCCTGAGCACCTTTGAGAGCGCAACGGCGAGGAACCCGAAGGGGTAGCCATCCCGGAGCTCCTGCTTTCTGGTAAACGGAAGGCGCCGGACATCATCGAGGGTTTTTATGTCCCCGGCCCTGATGCCTGCCTCTTTGAGCCGTTGCCGGTAAAAGCCGACCTGCCCGGCCTGGTTCAGGGTCCACCGGAGCCTTTTCACCTGGAGCTTCTCCAGTTCGGCTCCCTTGAGGCGCTCCACTTTCTCATTCCAGAACATTTCTCAGCTCCCCTCCTTCCCGGTCCGGCAAAGAGGACAGGACACATCAGGCAGACGAATAACGAATTTCATGAAGAATGCACCTTGTACAGCAGATTGCTACCTGTATTGTACGGAATACATCAGTCGTGTACGCACAAAAACCTTGTCAGGCTAGAGCATGGCCACCTGCATTTTATGGTCGGCCTTCACGTAAAATCCCGGATTTTACTCTCAAAACGATGAATTGATGTAGATGGCTTGCCTATTGGTCTCTGCGGGCATGAATTCCTTCGGCCTGCTGGGAAAGGGATGTGGAAGTGGTAGTACCATGGTATGTTGTTTCGGGGTTCGGAACCCATCTCAAAGCTACCAGAAATACCCTCGTTCTCCAGAAGAACGGAAAAAAAGAAGAGATACCCCTCGACCAGCTTGACCACCTCCTCCTGATGGGCGGGCATTCACTCCACACCTCGGTGGTAAATTCGCTCCTCCGGTCTGGTAAGGCCATATCTTTCTTCGAGGCTGACGGCGAACCCCTCGGTATCCTGCGACGATTTGGTGATCATCCTGACGAGGTTCTCCGGAATGCCCTGCAGAATGCCCCATCCCATTCCTATGCGCTAAAACTTGCACGGGCTGCCAGCATCTCCCGGATTGGGGTGATCGAGCAATGTGAGGAAGGACGGGAAGAACGGCTTCTCTACGAAGGTGAACTGGAGATTATCCATCAGAACCTTGCCGAGCTTGATAATCTGGTGAGGGTTGACGAGATACGCAGAGTTCACCGGCTTATCACGGATATGTACTACGAGATCCTGGGACGGACGGTGTCCCCTGATCTTGGTTTTCGCCGCAGGACAATGCGACCCTACCGGGACGTGGTCAACAGCATCCTCTCGATTGGCTACGGCATGCTTTTTGGCAACGTCTCCCTCGCCGTCATCGGAAGCGGGTGTGATCCCGATGGAGGGTTTCTCCACAGGGGGAAAGCAGGGCTGGTTTACGACCTTGCCGAACCCTTCAAACCGGCAATGATCGACCGACCGGCCCTGGCGCTGGTCCGGGAAGGACTGGATCCCGGTTTTTATGAGATCGGTGCTGAGCGCTGCATTCTTTCCGATGAGCTTGTTGGCTGCCTTCACCGGATGTTCCACGACACCATCAGGCAGGATGTCATCGATGAGCAGGTGCTGGTGCTCCGGAACTCACTCCTCGGGACCTGTGATTTTGTTGTGGAAAAGATCTGACGAGAGGCCAGCCCTACCCGCGAGCTGCAATCCCGGTCCGGTCTCCGGCATGAACCCGCTGTCATCAGAATTCCCGCATATAACCGGTATCATCAATCACTGTTGGTCTGGATCGGGAGGTGTTTCCCGGTCCTGTCCGGAGGTGTCACAGATCGATCCGTTTCACCAGGAATTCTTCAAAATGGGTGAGCTCATACTCGGTGATCTCAAGGTCACGGATCACCGCTCTCGGGCATCCATAAATCATCGAGACAAATTTTTCAAGGAGGATAGGGTCACCGGTGGCGATGGCAAGGACCGTTCCGTCCGGGAGGTTCATGACCTCTCCTTTGATATTAAGCCTGCCTGCTATTGATCGGATGCAGTTCCTCATGCCAACCCGCTGGACTCTCCCTGATACCCGTACAGCAATCGTCTGCAATTCCTGATCGGCAATGGTCCTGCCCGTTTGTGCGCCGGATACTATATTGTCCGGGTCTGCTTCCTCCACACCCGCTCCTTCTGTCTGTGTTGCCTGATAACGATTATTATGGTTTCCCTCCCCTGCACTTCTTTCCCCAGATACCATCGTTACGATATAGCACCATATGGTTTATTTGGGGGATTTCAGCGAGACCTCTCATCCCTGAGAATATCCAATAAAACGAGTTAAAATGATATTTTAGACCAAAAAATGAGCTTTTTTAAGCAGGAGAAATATTGTTACCCCTTCTGGATGCACTGCATGATTTCCGTGAAAAGCTGTTCAGCTGTTTTGCGCTCTGCCGATTCTACAATAACCCTCACAAGAGGTTCTGTCCCGGAGGGCCGCACCAAAGCCCATGCATCAGGCCGGTTGATCCTGATCCCATCGGTCCGGTCAAGGATCTCACCGGCGAATGAGGCTTCAATGGTTTTCATGACAAGTTCCGGTGTATCGGCACTGAATTTGTCTTTGATGAGATGGAACCGTGGCAGTTCATCTGCCAGAACCGAGAGCGGACGGGACTCACCGGCAAGAATGGCCACCACCATGGCGGCAGTCAACCCCCCGTCACGGCAGAACTGGTGGGAAGGATAGATAATGCCCCCGTTGCCCTCTCCTCCCAGAACCACCGGGATACCATCGGCTTCAAGCATCCGCATGGTCCGGGCAACATAGATGCTCCCGACAGGGGTGTAGTGAATCTTGCCCCCGTTCCTTCTCACCATGGTCTCGACAACGAGGGAGGTCGAGACTGGGGCAACCACGGTCCCCTTCCGCTCCCTGCAGACACGGTCTGCGATGAGGGCAAATTCGCAATTTTCCTCGATGAACCTGCCGTTTTCATCGAGGAAGACAGCCCGGTCTGCATCCCCGTCATGGGCGATCCCGAGATCCGCCCCGGTAGCCCGGACCAGGTCCCCCAGGGGGGCAAGACCATCTGCCGAGGGTTCAGGCAGCCGGCCGGGAAACCGCCCGTCCATCTGGCTGTTGATAGTATATACCCGGCATCCCAGTCTGGTGAGGATGGCAGGGGTGGTGAAACACGCCGCACCGCTCCCGGGATCAACGACAACGGTACAACCTTCCCCTATTCCTCCCGGAACATGCCGGACAACTGCATCGATGTATTCATGGACAAGGGCGGGGGCAACGTGTTCGCTCCCCGTGTCATTCCAGGGAGTTGTGGTAAAATTGCGGGAAAAGATCCGGTCTTCAAGGAGAATGGTCTCTTCATCCCCCATCTCAGTTCCATCGGGTTCGATCACCTTCACGCCGTTATATTCCGGGGGATTATGGGATGCAGTAATTACTGCTCCTGCGTCAAAATGCTTCATTACCAGATACTGGAGGGCAGGGGTCGGAAGAATACCACAGTCAGTGACATCACATCCGGTGGCAAGGAGGCCTGCCTTGAGGGCGCTGGCCAGCGCCGGCCCGGAAGTCCGGGTGTCCCTCCCGACAGCAATTCTCCCCTTCCGCAGGGATCCCAGCGCAAGCCCGATGGAGAGCGCCAGTTCCGGGGTCATGTCTCTCCCGACAATCCCCCGTACACCGTTGGTCCCGAAGAGTCGTTTCTTTATCTTCCGGGAAGACATGGCTCAGGTCTCACCCTCACCTGCCGGGGACAGTGGCAGGAGGAGATCAGTAGCAAAGAGGGCCGCTTCAATTGCGCCATTGGTATTGGTTGCACAGACGCCAAAATGGATCTCGGCGTGGTCTTTGCCAGGGATCTTTCCGCTGAACCGGAGCTTTGCAAAGATGATACCACTTAAGTCACCGATATTCTTCAGGAGATCCTGTTCGGCAGAGCGTACTACATCTTTACGGGTAGTCTGGGGACAGGCCAGGGTGCAGATGAGGACAATCATTCCCGGCCGGCACCCCCTGCGAAGCTCCCGGGTGAATCCTTCTGCAGTGGTAAACTCTTCAAATTCATCGAGTCTCCGGACTACTTCGTCAACGGATGGATCGGTCATGAGAACATTTTGTGTGTCTCCTCCTTCTCCGATCACAATCTTCGGGTCTGGCCTTGCCTTGAAGCCTTCAACAATCGCAAACTGCATACCAGCATCGCACAGCCGCACCAGCGTCTCTTCAAGACTGGTCTCCTTTGCCACCATCATCATCTTCTCGCTGTCGATCCCGGCGGAAATGCTGGCCCCGGCGCCATAGAAGCTGGTGGTATCCTTGCCCTCTTCGAGCTTCATGGTATGGTGTCCGATATGCTTGACGACACCGACTGGCCCGATGGTCTCCAGGACCGGGATCAGGTTCCGGACCAGGGTTGTCTTTCCGGAACCCGATGTCCCGGCGATATGAATAATTTTCAATCTTCTCTCCCCCCTTGTTCTCTTCCGCCCTCTTCCCGGGAGCGGATGAGGGCCGCTGCAGCCTCACCGACACTTCGCATCACGTCGGATATGCGGTCCTCGATATCAATCTCTTCATCAATGTCCAGGGATGACCGTTCAACCTCAAGCAGGAACCGGGCCACCTCACTTGCTTCAAACAGGAGGTCATCGAGTTCCTCTGAGGTGAAAAATCCGCACATGGCCCCGTAGAAGAAGGTGGCACCCGACTTGTACACCTTCTTCTTGAAGGAGTTCCTGGCCTGGTTCACTGCCTGCGGTGAATAGCTCTCCTGCATGAATGGCACCAGCTCAGGGAGATGCTCACCAATAAACGTCATCTCGGCACCGGCACGGGTCCGGAAATCCGTGCAGAGACGGGCAATCGCCCACTCCCTGGCCGTGATGTAGGTACGCTTTCGTAAGAACTGGTTCACCTTCCGGTAAGTTGCCCCGTCCACTTTCTTGAATTTCCTGTACTTGGTCACATCATCCTGGCCAAAGTGCTGTACCATTTCCAGATACCTTTTTTCACAGGATTTCTTATACGCAACGGATTTGCATGTCAGGTTTGCGCCCTTTAGTATATAGCATCATATGGTTTATGATGAATCACGGCAGAGCGGTTTTGTAGATAAAAATATCGCAGAATTTCATTTCGTTTTAAAAAATAACATCTCTATTCGTTTTTTATGTTCATTCAAAGGTTCGGAAATACCTGGTTAGCAGTACTGAGTATCTCCTTATCCTGAGGATTATCTCATTTCAGATCATTCCTTCTCCGCAGTATTTGTCATGGACAGACCTGGCGATTCACTGGAATTGCCCGGTATCTCCTTCCAGGAACAGCAGATCTGCCCGTCCAATCTCCTTTCTCTCTGCTTCATGACATCGTCCCGGAAGTTCATCCCCCGAATGCAGGAACAGTTTTTTTCAAGGGAAAGGAGCATAATCTGGAGAGATTTTAACCATCGGCCTTCGGGCATGGTGATATCTGACACCTGGACTCGGAAGAACCGGTCTTCTTCGGAATACCAGGAGTGACATCTGATCTTTCAAGGGTTCTCTTTATCCGGATGACAGGACTGCCATAAGGATCAACAGCCGGAAGGCAGGGTCGTGACAGGGGAGTGGATCTTGCACAGCCATGGTGTTCATGGGGGGATCCTGCCTTCTGTTTCCCTTCAACTCCCGGGTTTTCCCCCTGGGCAGCACGCTCCTGGTTGAGATGGTGCCCCCTCCCCGTGCATTCCGGTCTGAGGTTTCCATCACCCATCACCAGCGGGGTAGCAGTTTTCCTGAAACAAGGCCAGCGAATTCGGGATGGAGAAAAAAATGGTATCGTACTCATTTCGCCACGAAACTTACCATCAATTTACGATTGAAGATTTCACATCTTCCCGGTCTCAACATTTCTACCAAAAAAGTGATACAACACGGGATAAGATCGAAGAAGGAATCTGATGGATGACGCCACCCGATCGCATCGTGGGGGGGACGCCACAGCGGCGGGCTTAGCCGAAGGCAAAACCCCCTGGAGCGGTTTTTTTAAAATATGGAGTGTTGGATAGGCAGAAAAAAATTGGTGGTTGATATGCTGTAACACCCACAAAAAAATATACCTATATAATATCCTGTGTTCTCCGGTCCGAATGTCACTTCCCCTGCGGGGCAGAATTCGTTCAGCTGGTTATCATGCGACCCGGTATCGCCATACCTGCATCTTCCGGTTCTCAACTCCCCCTGTGTCCCGGGAAGGGAACAAGTCTCTCCACCTTCCATAGCCATCGCAGTCTCAGGACAACAGAGAACCAGTGGTGGTTGATCGGTACTGGTGAACGGGCAGGTATGGAAAGTATGGGAACATGACGATTGCCAGGTGACAACGGACAGGTGATGGCATCATGATTCACAGATATTTTTCCGGGGAAGGGAACGTTCGGATGTATTCGGAGCGATCCCTCCGATACAATGCTTTGGTGAAGTTTCGCCTCGTTTCAGTAAGAGGAATTGCTCCTTGCCTTATCCCAGGTGCCCCGTTTTATCGTGCGACGCGGGTTCAGGGTTCAACGCTTATTAAAAAAAGCAAGAAAGGGGTCTCCAGACCGCGCAACCTCACAGAAGCCATAGAATGGCAAAAGTCCCCGGACGCGATGAAATATACCGGCCGCAGGGAGAAAGGCTGTTGGAACGCGAATATGAGGGTCATTTTCCGACCCCCCCATCCGAATTTTTCCGAGGAGGACAGAACCATGCAGAGAAATATCCAGGGTCGACCCCGACTTGCGCTAAATGACTATTCTGCGCAAAACTTTAATTATCGGAGGGAATAAAGAACTGACCATGCAGGGGGGGTTTTTTTCGGAGTGGCTCACCAGCTACCGGCATTACCTCCGGATGCGGAATTATTCCGCCCGGACCATCCAGAGCTACGAGCAGGTGGTCCGCCATTTTGCCTACTATGTCTGGCTCCGGCGGAACAGCGACCCCCAGAAGCTGGTGGTGTACTGGGATGATCTCTCCAAGGCCCGGCTCGACACCAGCGTCGATGTAAAACCGGTCCTCATCTCGGATTACTTCTCTTTTTTGAGTTCAATAAAGACCTACAAGCCGAAAACCCTCCACCGGATCATCTCCACCTTGAGCTCCTTCTACCGCTTCCTGTATGCCCAGGAGGCAATTTCAACAAACCCCATGCTCGGGATTGAACGCCCGAAGATCAAGGATCAGGAGCTCCAGTATCTCAAGCACAGCCAGGTGGTCAGGCTGATCGAATCAATCGAAGACCCCCGGGACCGGCTGATTGTCCGGACCATCTATGCCACCGGGGTCCGGGTCTCCGAACTCTGTGCCATGGACATCGGGGACATCGACTTTGAGGAGGAGACCATCAGGGTCAGGGGCAAGGGAGGCAAGATACGGATCGTCTTTGTTGACCGCGATACCCTTGATGACATGGCAACCTTCATCGATGACCGGATAGCCGGACCCCTCTTTCCCGGCCAGCAGGGCCACCACATCTCCCCCCGATCGGTACAGCATATTTTCAAGCAGTATGCCCCTCCCGGGATCACCCCCCACAAGATCCGGCACAGCTACGCCAGCGAACTGTACCGCCGTTCGAAAAATCTCCGGGTGGTGCAGGAGAACCTCGGACACACCTCCATCAAAACCACCGAGATCTACCTCCACACCGACCTTGATGAACGACGGAGGGTCTACCAGGAGTTCTTCCCCCTGGCCGAGCCGAACCACCGTCCTTCAGAGGACCGGAAAAAAGAGGTGAAGCGGGAGTACCCATGAAAGGAATCATACCCGGTTATACCCGTGGCTTCTATGAAAAGGATGCCCGTTACCAGGGACCGTCATCGGAGCCAGATGATAGTACATCTGATTATTCACTGCATACTCCAAGGAAGGATACCCGTCAGATGAGGCACCTGGAAGGATAAGATCCTCCGTTGTAAGATACGTTCACGGTCACGGAATACCCCGATAGGAACTCTCTTATGAATCTATTATCCGGTGTCACCCCATGCCCAAAGGAAAATATTCAGATCAAAATAATTGTTATCATGGCTTTGTTTTGAAAATAAATCCCATTGTATTAATATCGTCTCTTTCTCTCATACCGGGTTCCCCGATGCAATAAACCATATAATGCTATATGCAAAAAGGGTTCTTTTTTTCTTCGCTGCAGGATTCCCGGTACCGGGAACCGGATTCTCTGCATTCATATCCCTTCACTAAAATATTGAAGCCTGGATGGAAAGGCGATGAGAGAAAACAACAATTCACGCTTTATTCCAAAAAAAGGGAACAATTATCGCTTTTCACCCCTCCCTCCTGGCAGGATTTGCATCCATTCGAAGCTATTTTGAACCCCTGGAGTGCATCATCTGGTGCGTGAACCAGGACTGTACCGTCCCACCGGTATGGGAAGAACTCCGTGACCTCATTGCAGAAAGGGATGGGGGCGTCGTATATCTCCTTGGCTCAACCGATCTCGGCAAGAGCACGCTCTGCCGGTACCTGGTCACTGAACTGGCAGCCCGGGATACAGCCGCATACCTTGACTGTGATACCGGGCAGGCCAGCATCGGCCCTCCGGCAACAGCGGGTCTTGCCCTCTTTTCCGGTGAACCCCCGCATCTCCGGCAGACTATTCTCCGGTTTGTGGGATCCCCGTCCCCCCAGGGCCACCTCATCCAGGAGCTGGTCAGCACCACCCGGCTCCTTGATGAAGCCCGAAGTCTGGGTACCCGGTACGTGGTCATCGACTCGCCGGGATGGGTCAGGGGATCAGCGGCCAGTGAGTTCCAGGTACGGATGATCGATCTCCTCAACCCTGATCTCCTGGTGGCTATCCAGAAGGAGGACGAGCTTGCCGCAATCCTTGCAAACTTCAGATCCCGCTCCGGTATGACCCTCCGGCTGATAGATCCCTCTCCGCATGCCCAGGTCCGCTCCCGGTTCTGGCGGGCACGGTACCGGCAGGAACGCTTCCGGTCTTATTTTGCCGGGCATACCAGGAGCGAGATACCTCTGGAAGGGACCGGTTTTCATGGAAAGATCCCTGACAGCTTCCGGGACGATGACTGGCAGAACCTGCTTATTGCCCTCTGTGACCGGGACATGCGGGTCATTTCCCTGGCCATCGTTGAGAGGCTGGATATCCCTGCGGGAGTGCTCCGCATCAGGGTCCCCCCTGCGGACCTGTCTCAGGTCTCTTCGATCCAGGTTGGATCGATGAAGCTCGAGCCGGGGGTGGAATTTCTCGAATAGCCGGGTTAACGATTACGAGAACCATGAGAATCTACCTGAATCCGGAGGAGTAATATGCCCACCATTTCAGATACGGGCAGAGGACTACCGGCTTCAAAACCGACACCTGAAAATTGAGATTGAGAGGATGGTTCACCTCTCAGCCGGTATCTGCTGCCGGGTCGTGCAGAGAAACGTAACGTCTCTTTCTCCCCCAAGGAGGTCGATCCGGTCTGGGAGGATACGGTACCGGAACCAGTACCGGTCCGGTCCCCTGACCCAGAGCTCACGGACAACGCTCTCTCCGACCGGCAGCTCCCGGAGGAGGGTAATCTCCTTTCCGCACGTATACTCGATCTCTTCTGTCGCAAACTTCCGGTAGCGAACCCTCCGCACCCGGACCAGCGTGATGCAGCCGTCCCGGACAGCCATGAAGTCGAAGGAGACCCAGGAGGCCTCTACTGATGCGACCCGGAAGCCGATAGCAGCCGCATATCGTTTCGCTTCGGCGATAGCTTTTTCCGGCCGGTTTCCCCGGTTCACACCGCATCCCTCAAGGATTCTCCCAGGGAGGGGCCAGATAGTGACGAACCTGCAGCGTCTCCTCCAGACCATATGGTCGCACATCTCCCCTCAGCCTCCCCGACATCACCCGTCTTGCTTTGAGGGCCTGGAACGGGTGATTTATATCCCGGTAAATTCTCTGTTCTTTTCTCTGTATCAGGCTCACCAGTCCAGGAAAATGATGCGCTTTCTTTCCTTCCTGGTAATGATCGCTGAGATCTCCTGGTTTTCGTCATAGCATCCATGGCATTTTTCCTGCGCACGCGATCCAGGACCAGATGAGTGTACAGAGCATCCGCTCCGGTTAAGAATTGGTCAGAAACGCTCCGCACACCCTGCTCCCGGCTTCCCGGGACCGTGTGGCACAGTAGAATTCGTGGTAAAAGGTGAATATCGTTCACCCGCTTTCCAAACGGAGCCCGTTCAGGGATATCTTTCGCTGATCAGAGAAAATTTGGTCGATTTACCAGGGTTCCGGGTTACGGCTCAGCAGGATCTTCAGGCACCATAGGTCTCACGTGGAAAATACTGACCATAAGCACACAGGCTCCTGATAGTCAGAGAGAATCCAAAACAGCGATGAGAAATTACAACCTCCCCATAAATATGGCTTATTTGGCGTTATTTCATTAAAATAAGCGATATTTAATGATTTTTCGAAAACCTCCACAGATTGCATCCAGCGGCCGTTCTCCCTGCCAATCGATGAAATCTACCACCCTTCCGGAACGGCCACCAGAACGACACCAGCGAGCACGGATTTATTCTGTTTTAATGGCTTATTTTTTTGAAATATTCGATTAAAACCATATTATTCATCCGCGTGGACATCGTTTCCTGTGGAACAATAACTTGGGGAGGAAAACAGGCGTAACGGAGCCCGTACAGGGCTCATTTGAGATGAGGCAGGATACCCCTCTGGACAGGGGAGACGCTTTCCCGCAATGTATATACCCACCTGGTCTGGCAATTCCCGGCAGGCTCTGATTTATCGGGTCCGGACGCGGTACCCGGCATTCTGCAGTTTGGACAGGATTCGTTCACGGTGTTCAGGTCCCCGGGTTTCGATCTCCAGGACAACCCGGACAAGATGGGGCGGGAGATGAGACGATCCTCGTTCCTGTTCGATGCGGGTGATGGTCCCTCCTTCCCGTGCAATGAGCGTGAGGAGCGCGGGGAGGGACTGGGCCCCTTCTTCAAGTTCAAAGCTCCATTCCTGGATCTTCCCGGCATCAAAGAGCCCCTTCCGGAAGATCCGTTCAAAGAGGAACGGATCGATATTGCCGCCGCTGATGATGACAACAACCCGTTCTCCTGGTTCTGTCGGGATTTTGCCCGAGAGAAGGGCGGCGAGCGGGGCAGCCCCGGCTCCCTCGGCAAGGACCTTCTTCCGTTCGAGGAGTGCGTAGATTGCGTGGACGATTTCCTGTTCCTCAACTTCCACCACTCCATCCACCCGATCCTTCAGCACCGGGAATGCAAGCTCCCCGATCCTGGTTACCCGGATCCCGTCAGCAATGGTCGGACCGGAGCTGATGGTGACCGGTTTGCCGCTCTGGAATGCATTCCGGGCCGAGGGACAGGCGGCTGCCTGGACCCCTATGATACGGGTTTTTGGCCGGTTTTCCTTCACCGCGAGCGTGATTCCGGCAATCAACCCGCCTCCCCCTACCGGGACGACCACGGCACTCACATCCGGAAGATCCTCGAGAATCTCAAGCCCGATGGTCCCCTGCCCGGCAATGACCGCTTCATCATTGTAGGGATGGATGAAGGTCAGGTGACCGGATGCTGCCAGTTCCCGGGCATGACCGATGCTTTCCTGGAGAGTTGATCCTTTCAGGATGATTGCTGCGCCATATCCGGCCGCCGCCTCCTGCTTGCTTGGTGAGACCCATTCCGGCATCACGATGGTGGCCGGGACACCGGCACTCCGGGCGGCGACCGCAACACCCTGGGCATGGTTTCCTGCAGAGGCAGCAATCACGCCGTCCTTCCCGATAGCGCTCCCGGCTGCCAGAATCCGGTTGGCGGCCCCCCTGACCTTGAACGATCCGGCTTTCTGCATACATTCGAGCTTCAGGTACACCTCAGCTCCGGTCATCTCGGAGAAGGTTGGTGAATAGACAAGCGGGGTCCTGATGATCTTCCCTTCAAGGAGCGCTGCAGCCTCCTGGATCCGGGCTAAGGATACCATTGAATCGGATCTGGGATGGCGCTCCTCATATGGTTTGGGGAGCCGGGGCTCTCCCGCGGACAAAGGAAGAGCGGTCTGCACTTTTTCCATGAGAAAAATCCCGGTAAGAGAGCTCTGCGGAAGGACTGCCGAATCCGGAAGCCCAATAAGGGAAAAAGGACAACATAATTGAGGATACCGTATCCCTTCTTCCGACTGATATGCCCCTGCTGTCCCGCTTCCAGAAATATTCTCTTGTCGTGCTCGCTTTTTTCATGCTGGTCGATCTGGCAATCTCATCCTGGGGTGTGCTCTTTGCACCGGGGTTTACGGAAGCAAACGCACTCTTTGCCCGGCTCGTGCACCGGCCGCTTGAATTCATCGCTGCCATCGGTGCGGCAAAACTGGCGGTGATGGCAGGTATCATCGCAGCGACGGTCTGGTTCAACCAGCGGGAGCGGTCAGATGAAGACTGGCATGGCGGGGATATTATCTGCTCCACGGCGGCGATGGGGATGGGAGCCATGCTACTGGTTCTGCTTGCAGGCAATATTGTGCTCATTTCCTGAAAAGGGGTAACATTTCAGATATTCATACGGCATAAATTCCGAACCGAGGTCCAAGAATAGATTAAATCCTTGGAATCTTGGTTCTTTTGAGGCAGGTACGAAGCTATTCATACCCCCAACACACCGGCATTTTTCGGAGTACCGGGTCGGGAACTGCCTGCCATCCTCCGCGGTTTAATAACGGATATAAATCATTAGAATCCATGATCCTTATCAGAAACGGGAAAAACGAGCATGAAAACCCTGATCCTGGCCGGTGGAATCGGCACACGTCTCTTTCCGCTCAGCCGGGGCCATTATCCCAAGCAGTTCCTGAAGATATTTGATGATCATTCACTCTTCCAAAAGACCCTCAGAAGAGCCCTGATCTTTTCATCACCCGGTGACATTTTTGTTGTCACCAGCAGCGAACAGGAGTTCATTGTCCGGGACCAGGCAGACGAAATCCCGTGTCCCTGCCGGGTTCTTGTCGAGCCGTCCGGGAAAAATACCCTGCCGGCCATCTACTACGGGATGAAGGAGATTGAGCGTGAATTTGGTCCTTCCACGGTAGCGGTACTACCCTCTGATCACCTGGTTCACAGCGGACCGGCCTATGTGGATACGTTCCGGAAGGCTGAGAGCCTTGCGGAAGAATGGCTGGTGCTGTTCGGGATAGCGGGGACAACCCCGCACACCGGATTCGGATACATCAGGCCTGGCAGGGATCTCCCTGGTGCCTTTACTGTCGCGGCATTTACTGAAAAGCCTGACCGGCAGACAGCATCCCGCTATCTGAAAGAAGGGTATCTCTGGAACAGCGGAATGTTCCTCTTTACAACCGACCTCTTCTTTGCCGAGTGCCAGGAGCATGCACCGGAAGTATCAGACGCATTCCGCCTGCCCCTGGAAAAGGCCTACCAAACCACCCCGGAGGTCTCCATCGATTACGGCCTTATGGAAAAGACATCGAAAGCCGCGGTTGTGCCGCTGAAAACGGCATGGAACGACCTGGGGTCCTTTGATTCCTTCTACGCGGTATTTGAAAGGAACGAGGACGAGAACGCGGTAAAGGGGGAATACCTTGGTATCGACTCAACCCGGAACCTGGTTATCGGCGACCGGATGGTGATCACTATCGGCGTGAATGATACGGCTATTATTGCAACCCCGGATATAACCTTCGTCGCACCCCTTGAACGGGCCGGGGAAGCAAAAAAGGCGGTCGAGATCCTGAAACAGGAGAACGATCCCCGTGCCGACAGCCACACCACGGAGCACCGTCCCTGGGGGTCATTCACCCGGCTTGAA
>Ga0209254_10002019_pt1 | contig 18385 bp, 14 predicted proteins | sample FrelakmetDIP11DI_FD_187148 | JGI IMG/M metagenome (GOLD analysis project Ga0209254, IMG submission 187148) | Freshwater lake sediment microbial communities from the University of Notre Dame, USA, for methane emissions studies - DIP11 DI (SPAdes)... | ecosystem: Environmental > Aquatic >...
CAAAGACGCAGGGACCGCGGCGTGCTCGACTACAGCCGCATCGAAAACCGTTGACCCACTGATCTGCACTGCGCTCCCGTTTGTTGAGTTACTGCGCCGGCGTGTACCAGATCGGCGAACTCCACGCGCGCTCCTGAATCGTTGCAGGCACCTTGGTCAGCGGCGGCATATTCAGCCGGACCGCGTCATAAGTGTTCCAGCGTGGCGTCGGAATTTCGAGGACACGGGCGTAATAGAAGGCGCGCTGGTCCGGCTGGAAATCGGGATCGGTCCAGCCGGTGGCGAGTTGTGCCGCGCCAATAGCATCGGTATACGTCGCGGTCTTCAGATCAACGGTGTTGCCCACCGGCGGCAGCTTGCCATCGGCGCCGATCTTGCGGTCGCCGGACCAGACGACGTCGAAGATCTTCTCGTGCTGCGAGCCGGCCGCGTCGAGCCAGCCCTTGACGATTTGGATACGGTCGAGGTTACCGCTCTTGGGGTCCTTGATCGCCACGATCAGGAACGTCGGCGCCTTACCCGCTCCAGGCTGCAGGTCGCCGCCCATCGGCACGCCGTTGGCATAGGCGAGCTTGACGAAGTCCGGCTTGTTCACATCGTCGGCGACATAGTCGAAGCTGCCGAAGAAGCGCACCTTCATCATCGGACCCGAAGTTCCGAACGTCTCCTTGCGCTGCATCGCATCCCAGATGGCCTCGCGCGTGTTCTGCGCGGCCCACACCCCGGCCAGCCCGCCCGAGCTGAATTCCTGGATCTGCTGGATCTGGCCCGCCGGCGCACCGGGGACACCTGTCAGACGTTCCTTCGCATTATTTTCAAACGCGAACTTGCCGGTGAAGTTGTACTCCTCGTGGCTGGCCGCGGCGTTGTGCGTGTCGGTGTCGCCGATGAAACCATATTTGAACGGGTTGCCGGCGCCATCGGTCGCCTGGCTCAAGCCATCGAGCAGTGCCTGGCGAACGAAGCTGCCCTTGCGATGCGACGGCCGCTCGTAGTCCGCCGACAGCGTGTAATCCCACTGTTCGAAGCCGGCGAATTCGTCGGTGGGTGACAGGTCCGGGTGCGTTTCCGAAGTGCCCTTGATCTGGGTGATTTCGTACAACGGTTCGTTCATGGCGCGGGTCTGGTTGTAGGCCGCATCGATCGGCTTGCCGTCGAACTTCACCGTTTCGAACATGCGGCCATCGCTGGCGTTGCCATTGTGCGGGATGGCAAACAACGTGGAACCGTTGGCGCGCTGCGCATCCATCCACTTCCACAACGTCTCGGGATCGTCGGAATCCAGTGCTGAGAGCACCAGGTCGGGCAGGTGCGCGGTATCGCGAAACACGACGACGCGGTGCAAGTTGCGTTTCTGCGGGTTCGACGTCCATTCAAAGCCGGCGAAGGTGGTGAATTTGCCGGGCACGTAGTTGGCGTCAGCCGCCTCCACGATTTCGGCCCAGACGGTGCGCGCCAACACCGGATCGCTCAATTGCGGGTCGCGTTTACCCTCGCTCATGTCGCGCAGGATGCCGGCAAACGTCTGCATTCGAACATTGGTGTCGGGTGAGGTCACACCCTTGGCGATCTCCGTTTTGCTGATCGGGCTGTCGGGGTTCGTCATCTGGTTGAAGACCCCCATGTATTCGGCATGGTCGGCCACCATGTAGAAGTCGAGCGGGGTCTGAATCTGCATTTCCGGACCGCCGCTGCCGGTGATCGGCCTGCCCTGCGCCCACGCATAGGCATCTGTCGGCGTGGTCTTTGAGCCATTCGTCAGCGCGTCGAACGACCAGCCGGTATGAACGTGGACATCGCCGAAGTAGGCGTTGTTGTCGGGGTTCGGCGGCGGCAAATCGGTGGACGGAGCGGACGCCGCAACCGGAGCGGTTGACACGACGGGCGGTGGCGACGGCGAGCACCCTGCAAGACCAAGCACAATACCGAGCGCAATAAGCGTGGCTTTGACGTGCATGCCGTGGCCCGGTGCATGTTTTGGAAGTTTGACGCTTGGTACGGTTCGATTCATGGCATTTCCTCTTGTGGGATTTGAACCGCGGGTAACGCATCGATCAGCGCGTCGATGCGCTGTTCCACGTAACTGAAGAAAGGATTGTGCCGCAGGCGCATCAACTGGTCCACGGACACCGTCAGCAGACGTGTCTCGCCGCGCGGATAAAGTGCGCCGAGACGAAACCCCGTGTAGCCGTTGGTCGCGGCCTCGCGCGTGCCGTAAATCGGATCGTCCGGTGGAAACGGCACTGCCACGTGCGCCAGCGAATAGACGTTAGCGGGCCACGCAAGATTGAGTGGCGTAGTGACGCTGTCGGCGGAGCGCGGCGCCTTCGACAACGATGCCACCGACGATGTGTTGTTGGACTGATTGCTGATGACGGTCAACCGATATGGCAAGTCTTGTCGGGCTTCGAGCAATTGCAGCGGCGCAGCCTCCGACGTCGGCATTAGCGCTGCGAATGATTCGGTCCGATTGACGTCGAAGATGACGAGTTCGCTGAGATCGTTTTGTAGCCGGTCGTACAGCCGCGCGATCGTCGCCGGCGTATCCACCGTCGCATCGACCCATGACAGAAATGTCAACGTTGGTGGAAAGCCTACGAAGCGCCCGGCCGTGCGCGACTCTTCAATTCCATTCTGCACGGCATCGGTGACCCGCCAGGCTTCCTGGGCGGCGTTCTTCGGAAACGAGTTGTATTTGTAGGGATCGTACTCGGGTTCGATGGACAACCACTTGAACTGCGAAAAATACGGCACGAAGCTCAACAGCTTGTCGGAGTTCGAAATCGCCGCGATCGGCGCAATCCCGATTTCAGGCGAGAACAACAGCAGAGCATCCGGACTCGGCAGGCTCGCGTCTGCCAGCGCATCGAGCGCGTACTTCACCGACAGGCCACCGCCGTTAGAGTAACCGGCTACGACGAACGGCAGGGATGCACCAATGCGTTCGCGGACGTGTCGCGCACCTATGCGGCTTGCCGCAACCCAATCCCTCCAGCTGACATTCGTCAACGCGCCGGGAATCGTGCCGTGTCCCGGTAGCCGCAACGCAAGTACGTAAAATCCTTTGGCCTGAAATAGCTCAGCCACCCGGCGCAGACTGTACGGTGAATCGGTGAGGCCATGTAGCAGCAGCACACCACCGCGGATGTTGTCGGGGACGAGTTCGACCGTCCGATTCCAGTTCGCCTGAAATTGCCGCGGATCCTGCGTGCTGCCGGCGAGGTAACGACTGAAAACCGTCGTATCGCCACGGACTGTGTGTGCGTAGATCGTGTCGTCGAGTTCCGCGAACAGCGTGTCCTCGCGTGCAACGTAATCGTGTAGCGTTGTCGTCGGAGTTGCATCCGTCGCCTTGAATTCGTTGCTCAGTGCCGCCGTATGCCACACGGCGAGTTGCCCCATCGTCCGTGATTGAAACGCCCAGCCAAGCAGCAGGACAATCACGACGACCACAGCCACTGCCAGCCATTTGGCGATCCGAACGAACACGCCGCGCATGCGGGTACCTTGCGTTGCAGTCGAACTGCGGGACGTCGATTGTGCCGACGCGAGCGTGAGTTCCTCAAGCGATCTATCGAGCGTACCGCCGGACTCGGGAAAATCATGCGGCGCGCACTATCTACCGTCCTGCGTGGACGCTACCATCGCTGCCGCCGATGGTTATGCTCGTTCGCGCGAATCAAACATGATTCAGCCGCCGGACGAGTACTTCAAGGTTCATGTCTCATGCGCGTCATCCGCGGTCTTGTTGTTGCGCTTGCGGTTCTGCTGGCCGTCGCGGCGATTGCCGTGACCGTGCTGCTATCGCCGTATGGCCTGCACTACGTTCGCAATGACTTAGCTGCCTGGGCAAGTGCACAGCTCGGTCGCGCCCTGCACATCGACGGCGAGCTGCGTCTGCAAGTCGGTAGTCACCTGCAGCTGAGTGCAACGGGTGTCCGCCTCGCGAATCCGGCTTGGGGTAGCCGTCCCGACATGCTGGCGGCCGACCGGGTGTCTGTGGAAGTCGATGCCTTTTCGCTCCTGTCACGCGCGCCGACGTTGATCGTCACCGAAATCGAAATCGATGGTCTTGACCTGAAGCTGGAACGCACCGTTGACGGTGATGAAAACTGGGAATTCACGTTGCCGGCGCGCGACGACGCAACACCCTGGTTATCGGCGCTGCCTTATGTGATTGATCGGGTCGCCCTGCCTGGCGCTCACATTCAATTCGTCGGCCCGCGTCTCGAACGCCCGCTCGATCTGCGCCTGGTCGAAGTCAATCAACAGCGTGGCGCGGGCGACATGCTCGAACTCACGATACGCGGTCAGGCGAACGAAACGGAACTGAACTTCAATGGCCAGATTGGCCCCTTTGAAAATCTGGTCGCAGCCAAAGCCTTCAGTGTTTCGGCCGAAGGTAATCTCGGGGAGCTGAGCCTCGACCTGAAAGCGCGTATCGATGACATCGCCCGTCCGGTCGACAGCGAAGCCTATCTCGAACTGCGGGGTCCGGACGCCGCCTATGTTGCGTCGATCCTCGGGGTGCGCAATCTCGGCAGCGGGCCGTTTTCGCTCGGAATGTCCATATCGCCCGCACCGAACGGCCCAGGTGTGCGCGGCAGCCTGGTGGGTCGAATTGGTGAATTCGACATCGCTGCCGACGGTGAGCTGGCAGAGCCGAGTGTGATGGGCCGGCTGAACTTCAAAACGCAGATCACCGGGCCCGACGTGAGTCTGCTCGCAGGACTCGCCGGCATCGACGTGCTGCCTGCGGAACGGTTCCGACTCGTAGCCACCCTGCGTCGTACCGGTGGACTGCTGCAGATTGACGAAGCTACGCTGACGTTGCCCGACAGTGCGCTGAGTGTGCAAGGATCCATCAAACGTATCGATTCGTTCACCGGCAACGATCTAACGATTCAGATCCGCGGCGAGAAGGTCGAGAAGTTCCGCGCGCTGCTGCAGGTTCCCGGCATCGCGACCGGTCCGTTCGATCTATCCGGCACGCTGCATCCGTCGCCCGCCGGCGAGGATATGGTCGAGCTGACGGCGAATACGGCGCTTGCATCCGCATCGGCGGCGGGACCCCTCGGGGCGCATCCCGACTACTACGGAACGCGTCTGCAATTTACCGTCAGCGGCGCTGACTTCGCGCCGATCGCGCGCGGCATGGGATTGCGCGCCGGTGCGGTTGGAAAATTCAAGGGTCGTGGCCAGCTCGAGTGGACCGCGCGGGGTATGGTTTTGCGCGGCAGTACGTTAAAGATCGGCGAGGACACGCTGCGCATCGACGGACTCATCGGTCGCAACCCACGCATCGGCAGTGACGTGCAGTTCGCCTTGCAGGGCCATAGCCTGGCGTCCGTCGGCAGCGTGATCGCGTTGTCGGGTTTGCCGTCGCAGCCGTATAAGATCGCGGGACGGATGCAGCGGCTTGCGAGCGGCCTTACGCGCCTCGATGGAGTCGATATCACCGCGGCGGGTGCGCACCTGCAGCTCAGCGGCACGCTGGGTCGCGCGCCACGCTGGCGGGGAACGGCCGCGACGTTTGCAGTCGATGGACGCGAACTGCAACCGTTCGCGCCACTGGTGCCTGGTGTCGCTCTGCCGCCGGGTCCCTTTCATGCACGCGGAGGTCTGGCGTTTGGCGATGCCCGCCTCCAGCTGCAGAACGTCAGCGTGACCGTTGCCGGCAGCAAAACAAACACCAGCAGTGATATCGGCTGGCCCCTCGGTACCCCCGTTGGCAATATACCGAACACCTTCGACGTGAGTGCGAACGGCCCCGATCTGAAAGCATTGATCCCCGATCTGCCGGAGATGGGCGCCGTTCGTGAGAAATTCGACATTCAGGCGATCGGTTCCTGGAGTCGTGACGGATGGTCGTTCGATACGCTGCGCGTCGATACGCCTGCCGCGTTCATCAACATGCAGGGGCGCCTGGATCAGGCGCCGGACTACTCCACGACCGCATTGAGTGTCGAGGCACGCAGCGTAAACCTTGCCCTGGCAGGCGCCCTGTTCGGGGTCGAGCTGCCAGCACAACCGTTGCAGCTGACGGCAAGAATTTCGGGTACCCCCACCGCCTTTCGAATGGACCCGCTGACGGGGAACTTTGGCGAATCCGACTTTTCGGGGCATGTGGCACTCGACATGACGGCCAAGCCGGAACTCGATGTTCGGCTGCAATCGGAGGTACTCGATCTAACGCCATTTTTTGGGCCGACTCCCGACACGGCCGATCCTGCGCGTACTGTCGCAATCAAAACGCGGCTGATTCCGGATGTCGATCTGCCGCTCACCTTGCTCGAGCGGATCAACGCGCGCGTCGCGATCCAATCGACCAAGACCCGATTTTTCGATGCAACCTACGCTGACCTCAATCTGCAAGCGACCGTCCGCGACGGACAGTTGACAGTCGACCCGCTGGCGTTCGGCAGCGTCGACGGCAATCTGAACGGCCGAGTCGTGATCGGTCCGCCGAACGGACAACCGAATGTACGACTCGTCGCGAGTGGCGACCAGATTCTCTTGAGCGTTGTGCCGGGGATGAATGAGACCGCCGCAGCGAGTCGCTACCAAGTAGCGGTCGATGTTGCCGCGTCGGGGCGCAACCTGCGTGAGTTGACGGCAACTCTCAATGGCCGGATTCGTCTCGTTGGCACGGGCGGACGTGTGCCAACTTCAAAAATGAACGCGTTGACGTCGGACTTCATGCTCGAACTGCTGCGCACGCTCAACCCGATTGCGAAGCGCAAGCAATTCACCGACGTGGTGTGTCAGGCGTATCTGGTCCAGATCAACGGCGGGATTCTCAGCACGGACCCGGCGCTGGTGATCCGCACGACCGACATCGACGTGGTCAGCAATGGCACCGTCAACCTTGCGACCGAAGCGATCGATTTCAACTTCAAGACCTCGGCGCGCGGCGGCCTTGGATTCAGTGCCGGGGAATTTTTGAACCCGTACGTCAAGGTGTCCGGAACGCTGTCGAACCCGCGCCTGACCGTCGACGCAAAAGGTACCCTGGTCAATGGCGGCGCCGCGTTTGCAACGGGGGGACTATCGATCCTTGCGACAACATTGTGGGATCGTGTGTCGCGGCAGACGGATCCTTGTGCCGCGGCGGTCGACGAAGCCGACCGCCGATCAATCGCCAAAAAGCGCTGGTGGTAACGGGTGGCAAGTGTTGCGCCTCAATCGTGCAGCTTCGCCTCGATCAGCGCGAGACGATCATTGCCGAAGTACATATCGTCGCCGTCGAGGAACATCGTCGGCGAGCCGAAGCCGCCGCGATTGATCAGCTCTTCGGTATTGATGCGCAGCCGATCTTTGTAGGTGGCCGTACCGATCTTCACAAAAAATTCTTCAACCGGAAGTCCACACGCCGAAACGATACTGGTCAGTACATCGTCTTGCGAGATGTCGGCGAGATCGCCCCAGTAGCGATGGAAGACGCGCCGCGCATACGCTTCCAGACAGTCATGCTCGAGCGCAACAAAGGCACCGCGCATCGCTTTCACGCTGTTGACCGGAAACACCGGCGGTTGTCCGATCGCGATGCCGACGTAGTGTGCCCAGTCCTGCAGGTCTTTCTGGTAATAGCGCGCCTTGGCAGGTACCGGTTTTGCGCGATTTTCGTACACGCTGGGATTGACTTGATTGAAGACGCCCCCTACGAGCATGGGTCGCCACACAATATTGAACTGCACGCGATGCTTGAGTTTCTGCACGCCTTCGAACGCGAGGTAGGTCCACGGACTCGAGCAATCGAAGAAAAATTCGAGCGTGTGCATGCTGTGATCCACCTGTCTAAGGCAACCAGCTTAGATTGTTGACAGGCGTTCGCAAAGCGGGTGACATGATCCCACTCTTTCACCCTTGGGAACTCGTATGAAGTTCACGTGGTTCAACCTGATGCCATGGCCTCACCTCCCCGACGACTTCCGCGAAAAGTATCGTTCGGTCTGGGTCGATATTCCGAGCACGCTCTACGACCCGGTCAAGGGCCACGAGTTGTACAACACCTACCTCGACGAACTCGAATACGCTGAACAGCTCGGCTATGACGGCATAGGCGTCAACGAACACCATGCCAATGCGTACGGTCTGATGCCGTCGCCGAACATCATGGCGGCGGCACTCGCGCGCCGCACCTCAAAAGCAGCGTTGGTGGTGCTGGGTAATTCGATCGCGCTGTATAACCCTCCGATTCGTGTCGCGGAAGAATTCGCGATGCTCGACGTCATTTCGGGTGGCCGCCTGCTTGCAGGCTTTCCGGTCGGCACGTCGATGGACACGAACTACTGCTACGGCGACATCCCGGCGCTGACGCGCGAGCGGTATGCGGAAGCCCACGATCTGATCATGCGTGCATGGCGCGAACCGGAACCGTTCACCTTCAACGGTCGCTATACCAAGCTGCGTTACGCAAACTGCTGGCCGAAACCGATTCAGTCGCCGCCTCCGATCTTCATCCCCGGCGGCGGCTCGCTCGAGACCTACGACTTCTGCCTCGATTACGACTATGTGTACTGCTACTTGAGTTTCAGCGGCTACAAACGTGCAAAGCAGTTGATGGACGGCTATTGGCAACGTGTTGCGGATCGCGGCAAGGACCTGTCGCCCTATCGTGCGGGCTTTGCGCAGACGATCGTCGTCGCCGAGACCGACGCCGAAGCGGAGCGCGACTATCGCGAACACATCGACTACTTCTACAACCGCTGCCTGCACGTTTATCCGGGCTTTGCCGATGCGCCCGGTTATCGAACCATCAAGACGTTGAAAGCCAACGTCACCTCGCAGATGACGCGTCAGGCGGTCGGCGACGTCGCCAGTATGAGCTGGGATCAGCTGGTCAATGAGGGTTATGTGATCGCCGGGAGTCCGGACAGTGTCGCGGCGCAGATGAAAGAACTGATCACCGGGCTCCGTGTGGGCAACATCTTTTGCCTGATCCACGTCGGCAACATGCCGAAGGACAAATGTATGCGCTCGAGCAAACTGTTTGCCGAAGAAGTGATTCCGCAATTGCGCGACATGTGGCCGGAGTATCGCAACGACGATCGATTCTGGATCCATCCGCTGGACAGCCATGCGGGCCGGCCGGCCGCCAGTGCGGTTGGGGGCTGAAGCATGTTGTCGCGTCTCATCGATGTGGCAGGTCGGCACCAGGTCAGGGTCTACGAAGGCGGCAGCGGACCGCAGTTGTTATATATGCATGGCGCGGGCGGTCTACTGGCCAACGATCCGTTCCTGGCGCGTCTGACGCAGCATTATCGGGTGACCGCGCCGCTGTTGCCGGGGTACGAAGATTCGGACAGCAGCGCACCGCTGCGCACGATGCTGGATTTTACGTTGTTCGGTTTTGATGTCTGGGAGACGCTGAAGCTCGACGAGCCCATGCTCGTCGGACACTCGATGGGCGGCATGATCGCCGCAGAGATGGCGGCGCTGGACAATTCCTCGGTGAAACGACTCGCGCTGATCTGTCCCGCCGGCTTGTGGCTCGACGCCCAGCCAATTCCCGACCTGTTCGCGAAGCTGCCGTTCGAGCTCCCGGAATTGTTGTTTTACGACCCAAAAAAACACGCGGCGCTGCTGTCTGCCGGTGGCGACTTCAACGATCCGGAGTTCCTGACGGATTTCCTCGTCGGCAATGCGCGTCGTATGGGCACCGCCGGAAAGATCCTGTTCCCGATTCCCGACCGCGGGCTTGCGGAGCGGATGTACCGGATCCGTGCGCGCACGCAGATCATCTGGGGCGCCGCGGATCGGCTGATTCCACCGATTTACGCGGAGCAGTTTGCAGCCGGGATTGCGGGGTCGCACGTGACGATGATCCCCGAGGCGGGACATATGGTTCCGTACGAACAGACAGTCGCAGTGGTGTCGAGCATCACCAAGCTGCACAACTGAGAGTCAGTTGAAAACCGGCGGGGAACGCCGCACCCCGGCCGCCGATGGTGTCATCCGAGTGGTCGTTGCCCTCCTCGCGCTGATCGCGCTGGGGACAATCGCGCGTGGCTTGGGTCCGGTTGCTTACGCTGATTTCGCGCTTGTGTATGCGGCGGTCGCGATCTGCGCGGCCGCATTGTTGCACCACTTCGCCGCGGGGCGCGACGCGCCGCTCGAGCCGATTTCGCTGCGGTGGGCACCGGTGGTACACCTCCTTGGTGCACCGCTTGCACTGACGACGTTTTCGTTGGCGCTGTTGCGGTGGGCCGATCGCTTTGTGCTCGTGGGTTACGTGGACGCGGCCGATCTTGGTATCTATGCCGCGGCGATGGATCTTTCGCAATGGGTCTTCGCGGTACTGATCGGGTCGCTGTACAACGTGTGGCTGCCGCGTCTGGTCGTTGTTTTGAACGATATGGACGCGCGAATTGACACCGACGCGGCGGGTCGCTACGCCCTGCTCGTCATGGCGCTGGTGTTACCGGTGCTCACCGGATTCGTGCTGCTGCGCACCGACATTGTCGCGACCGTGTACGGATCCGGATATGCGGCGCAGGCATCGATGTTGCCCTGGGTTGTGTTGGCCGTGGTGCTCGGTCTGCTGCGGACCTTCGTGCTCGATGTCGGTTTGTATCTGGTCGGTCGAGCCGGTGCGGTCACGCGCAACATTCTGGTCAGCGCCGGTGTCGGGTTCACCCTGAATGTACTGTTCGTGCCCCGCTACGGAGTCTGGGCGGCCGTGGCCGCGTCGCTGGTTGCCCAATCGATTGCGCTGGTCCTTGCATGGTTTTCAGGTCGCGACATCATCAACTGGCGGATCTCGCGTGTGCACTTCGAACGGGTATTGTTCGCTTGTGGGGTAATGGTCGTAGTACTTTTGTTGATGCCGCGCGGCGGTCTGTTCGCGTTCGGCGCGCGGCTAGGTGCAGCGGTGACGGTGTACGCCGCGGCAATGCTGCTCGTCAACGGTGTTGGTTGCCGCGACTGGTTGTGGGTTCGCCTGCGTCGCCGAACTGGAGGCGATGACGCCGCGCCGTAGCCCCGAACCGGGCTGCCTGCGCGCGCTCCGAAGAGTTGCCGCCATGTCGGTGCACCGCTACGCTGACACGCTCGTCGCTAACTGCGCACCGGACATCGATCCCCATGACCCAAAACGCCACCGACGACCTGGACCAGCTCCGCCGGGTATTGGACGAGGCGCGTCGTGTGGTCGTCTTTACCGGAGCCGGGATCAGTACTGAGTCCGGAATCCCGGATTTTCGCAGCCCCGGAACGGGTCTGTGGACCAAGATCAAACCGATCCAATTCCAGGACTTCGTCGCGTCCGAGTCGATCCGTCAGGAATCCTGGCGGCGACGATTCAGCGGCGAGCGGACGATTGAGAATGCCCAACCCAATAAAGGCCACGAGGCGATTGCGAAGTTGATCCGCGAAGGCAAGGCCACGGCGGTAATTACGCAGAACGTCGACAATCTGCATCAGAACTCCGGCATTGACGCAAACCAGATCATTGAACTGCATGGTAATGCGACTTACGCGACGTGCCTCGATTGCCGAACGCGTTATGAGCTGGCCGAAATTGAACAGCAATTCACCCACACCGGCCGCGTCAGCCCTTGTGGCCGCTGCGGGGGCATCATAAAAAGCGCGACGATTTCGTTCGGCCAGGCGATGCCCGAACATGAAATGCGGCGCGCGCAGCAGCAGACGCTCGCGTGCGACCTGTTCATTGTTGTCGGTTCGTCGCTGGTCGTGTATCCGGCCGCCGGGTTTCCGGAACTGGCAAAAGAGGTCGGCGCGAAGCTCGTGATCATCAACCGTGAATCCACGCCCCTCGACCCAATCGCCGACCTTCTACTGCACCGCGAGATCGGCCAGACACTCGCCTATGCAGTCGGGATCAACTGACTATCACAGCGCGCTGTAGATCTTCAGGCCTTGAAGGGATATCGGCGTCAACGCTGAACCGCGACGAGCGTTTCGGCAAAACGCTCGAGGTCGGCGACGCAGTTGCAACGCGAAACGCGAAAGCAGTGTGGTGCAAATCGCAGCATCTCCGAGTCCCCTTCGCCCCACTGTTCGCGCGGTTCCGGATTGAGCCACAACACCTGCTTGACGCGGCGCGAGAGATCTCTCAATCGTTCGGCATGCGGTTCGTAGTAGTTGTTGCGGGCGTCGCCGAGAATGATGACGGTTGAGCGGTGGTCCACGTCGTTCATCGCAATGTCGCGAAAGTCGAGAAACGCGCGCCCGTAGTCGGTATTGCCCTTGCCCCAATCGAACAGCGCTTCCTCGATCGCAACGTCGACTGGCTTCTCGCGAAACCCCTCGGTGACTTCGCCGAGGCGATTCGAAAAAGCGAACGTGCGCACCTGCGGCAGCACATCGCTGAGCTCGTACAGTAGATACAAGAGAAACCGTGCAACGCGGCTGACCGAACCGCTGACATCACACAACACGAACACCGCGGTTTTTTCGCGCCGCTGCAGACGCCATTTCAATCGGAACAGCGTTGCGTCGTAGGCGATATTGGCGCGCAGCGTCTGTTTGATGTCCAGTTGACCGCGCCGCGCACGCCGCCGACGATGTCGATGGCCGCGCGCGAGTTGTTCGGCCAGCTTGGCAATCACCCGTTGTAGCTCCGCGCGATACTCGGTCGGAATCTGCGTGAGATTGGCGCTCAGCGCTGCATCCAGAATTGCCCGCCGGCCGGAAGCATCGACGGTCAGTCGATACTGGGTATCGACGTACTGCTGAACTTCTTGTTTGAGGTAGTGACGCAGATACCGCAGCGCTGGCAATACGTTGCCCGCCAGATCATCCGGCGGCGAGTTCAACAGTATTTCCAGTTCGCGCGCGCCGAGTGCATCGGCGATTCGATTGACCAGCGTTGCCTTGTCACGCAACGACTGCATCGAGTCGATGCCGGCGCCGCGCGCAGCCAGCGACACTTCGAGCGCGAGCGCGCCCCGATCGTTACCGAGAATGCCCGCGACAACACGGCGGGTGATATCCGTCAGATGTGGTTGCATTTGCGCCAGCGCATCGCTTCGATGCAAATCCCGGAAAAAGCTCTGCTTCACCGGCGCTCGAAACGCCAACTGGTCGAAAAACCTTGCAAAACATTCGCTGAAACGCGTTTTTTCTTCGCGCGACTTTGCCAGCGTCAGTGCCAATGCGTCGCGCAACAGCACCGGATCCGCAAGCCCGATGTGATTGACCACCGCCAGCGCATCGAGGGTTTCAGCCGGCGAAACGCGCAGCTCCGCGCGGCGCAACGCGGCAACGAATCGGGCGAGGGTAATATCCATGGCCCGACATTATAGGCGGCGCATTGCAGCGCAGTACCCACAAAAAGGTTAGTGTTAGCGTCACCCCTTTTTTGGACGCTGCGGGCGCCGCACGGGCTACTTATGAATCCAATCGTTGAATTACCCGGTGACGCGGCAGCGGCACTGAAGCGATTGCGGCCGCAGTGGCGGCTCGATGCGATCGGCCCCGTTGAGTTACTCGTCGGCGGCTACAGCAATACCAATTATGCGTTGACGTATCGTGATGCAGATTATGTATTGCGGCTGGCGCGTCCGACTCCGGTCGCCGTGGACCGTACATTCGAAAAACGCTTGTTGACCGGACCCATCGCATTATTGACCGCGCCGTTGGTTGCTTACGTATTGCCCGAGGGACACATGCTGACTCGCCGGGTTGCCGGTCCCCTGCTCATCGACAAGCCGCCCGACTGCGCATCGCTCGCACACTATGTCGCGCGCTTGCATATGCGGATGCCGTCGTTGGGCCGTCGCTACGATCTTGTGCAGACGATCGGTCGCGACCTGCGCGCCGCAGCCCAACACGGCGAGCTGCCACCGGCCTGGTTCGCCAAAGAGCACGAGTCGTTGTCGCGAGCCGCGTTGCAGGTGCGACCGTGCCACAACGATCTCAACCCTTGGAACGTGATCGTCAGTGCCGTTGATCCGGCGCGGTGGTGTACCTTGGATTGGGAATTCGCCGGAGACAACGATCCGTTGTTCGACCTGACCTGCCTTGCGGAGGGGCTCGGCTGGTCGCTGGCTGAAACCGATGTGCTGATCGACACCTATCTCGAGTCGATCGAGTCCGCTCGCGTGCCCACGACTCCACAACGCCGCACGATCCGCAAAGGCTATTTTCTGCGTGAGTATGCTTGGGCGCTCGCACAGCTGGCAGCCGGCAATCGACGTGCGGAGATCGAGGCGCAACTCGCCCGCAGCGCTGCGACGCTGAAGGACCTCAGCGGCTGAGCCAACCGCGCACCGCGGCAGTAGCGCGGTCGAGCCGTTCCTGCGGCGAGCCCGACACCTCGACATACGGCACCCCGAGCAATTCGAGCAGCGCGCGATAGTGTTCGTGCAGCGCGGGGCGATCGGTTGGGTTTTCGCGCAGCGGATCGGCAATCCACGGAATGTCGGGCGCTGTCAGCAGATAACAGCGGTTGCGCTCACTGCCGAGCACGACGCGCAACGTCTCTTCGACCCATGGGTTCTCGCCGCCAAAACGTACCTTCCACCAGACCTTGATGACGACCAGGTCGGTGTCGGCAATCAGTAGCGAATGGTTTGCGGCTGCGGTGAGCTCCGCGCGATGTTGTCCTCGCGCAATCGCCAGCACGTCGGTTGCGTCATATCCGACGCGCTCGCCGAGGTAACTTCGAGCGAACTCGGCGACCCATGGCACGCCGAATCGTAGTGCGAGTTGCTCCGCAAGCATGGTCTTGCCCGAGCATTCCGCGCCGACGATTGCGACGGTCAGACCGGCGTGGTGCGAAGCATCGACTGTCGCCACGCCCACCACCCCACGACGGCCATTGCGATATAGACGCAATAAAGCAGCGCGTACATTTCGAGGCCCTTGTACAGATAAATTCCCGTGGCGAGAACATCGACGACCAGCCAGACCAGCCAGTTCTCGAGGTACTTTCTCGCGGTCAGCCACATCGCCGCAAAACTCATCATCGTGCTCGCACTATCCCAGTACGGCACCGCTGCATCGGTGCGCGTCGAAAGCCACCAACCCGACGCGGTTGTCGCGCCGGCAACGACAATCGCCAAGGCGAACGCGATGCGCGTTGGCGTTCTCGTCACCGGCACGACCCGAGATTCCACCGGTCGCTTGGCGAATCCCCAGTAGTACCAACCGTAGGCGTTCATTACGACGTAAAAAACATGCAGACCAAGATCGGCGTACAACCTCGAACGATAAAAGACGATGATCGAAACCACTGAATACAACAACCCGATTGGCCAGTTCCAGATGTTCTGGCGAATCAGCAGCGCCACGCACAGCAACCCCGACACGAGACCGGTTGCCTCGAGCGCGTTTTGTGCCCAGTAATCGATGGTGAAGTATTCCACGGGTAGCCGTCCTCGGTTCGCGGCGAAGCCTGCCGTGGCCTTCTAGCCATTGCAACTACAGTTCCGCGCGTTGCAAGCAGCGCTCCCGGACACTACGAATTGCCGCTAAAATGCGGACTTTGTTGCGAGCAGGGACTGTCATGGCAAAGCGCATCGCCATCGTCGAAGACGATCCGGATCAGCGAGCCAACTACCGTGACGCGATCACGAAGAAGGGCTACGACGTCGACTCGTATGCGAGCCGCGAGGCTGCGCTCGAAGGAATCGAGCGACAGATGCCGGATCTGGCCATACTCGACATCATTCTCGGCGAAGAAATCGACGCTGGCTTCCAGCTCTGCCGCGATCTGCTCGTCCGGGCGCCGACATTGCCTGTTATCTTTCTGACGGAACGGATCGGTGAAATCGACAAGATCTCGGGCTTGCGCCTGGGCGCGTGGGATTACCTTCCGAAGCCGATTTCACTCGACTATCTGGCCGAGCGGATCTCCTCGCTGCTGCGAATCAACGAAGTGCGCAACGCGACGAATGCCAAGGAAAGTACCACCGCGCGGCGCGTGGGCGATCTGATGCTCGATCAGGACGCGCTGCTGGTGTCGTGGAAAAACCAGCCGATGAACCTGTCAGGCACAGAATTTCGAATGCTCGCCAAACTCGTGCGGGTACCGGGTCATGCCGTCAGTTACGAAACGTTGATGAATGCCACCATGCAAAGCCTGGTGACGAACAACACGATCAACACCCACATGCGCAATATCCGCAAAAAGTTCGAAAAGATCGATGACGGCTTCGCCTGCATCAAAAGTGAGTATGGCTTCGGCTACCGCTGGTCTGTTCAATGAACCTCGCTAGTCAATGAAGATAGGAAATCGTATCCGCGGTCCACGCCTCGGCACCAAGCTGCTGATGTGGGGCCTGGTACTGCTGATCGTGCCGTATATCAGCTATCGACAGCTGATCAGCATGGAACAGTTGTTGATTCAGGGGCAGTCGCAAGCGCAGCTCTTGACGGCGGAAGGTATCTCGACGCTGTTCAACGGCCGTGATGATCTTTTCAACGATCTGCCCATCAGGATCGAGGACTACGAGTCGCTGTATGCACGGCCGCTGCAGAGCCCGATTCGTATCGACGGTAAAGACTCCGATTGGGGCACGGTCGCCGCCAAATATCTGAAATTCGGTGTCGACAGCGAACATGCGTTGGCCGATGGCGGCTTCGATCTGGTGCTGGGCGAACGGGGTGGCCAGTTGTATGCATTCATGCACATCCGCGACGATGCGATCGTGTTTCGTAACCCCGAATATCTGCGACTCGACACGGCCGATCATATTCGTTTGAACTTCATCCAGGACGATGGTGAAGACGGTCGCGTCGTCATCACGCTGGGTGAACCGGGTGTGACCACCGCCTACCGTGTCGGTCCGGAATGGAAACTCGCCGTGACGGGAACGTCGGAGAACCAGGTGCAAGGCCATATGGAGCAGGCACCCGACGGTATCAACGTCGAATTCCGGATGCCCCTCAGCATGCTCGGCTCGAGACGTTTTTTTGGACTTGCATATGGCGATGTCGATGACTCCGGTACACGCGCCATTCGCAACATTACCCAGACGTTGCCCAGTGCCGGCAAGACGAGCTTCAACCTGGTCGTACTGCGTTCACCTGAAGTACTCAACATTATTCAGGGTCTGGGATACTCAGGCGCCAGGATTCTGGTCATCGATGCGCAGAACCGCGTCCGCGCCGAAACCGGCAGCTTCACGATGAGCGAAGAGCGCACGCAGGTCGACGCGGGATTAGTGTTCGCTACACGGCGCTGGTTCCAAATCGTACGTCCCGCGGTGCATCGGCTGGTGATGTGGCAGGGGTGGGGCGAAGACGCGCTGGCAGGCGATTCCGAAGCGGTGCTCAACAAAGTGATCGAGTCGTCGTTGCGCGGCGACCCGATCACGCTGCGATCGCGCGTCAACGACCAGGAAATCATCATGGCGGCACATCCGATCGTGTCTCGCGATACGGTTCTGGGCGGCGTCGTTGTGCAGCAGAACATCGAGGACATTCTGGCGTTTCAGCGCGCAGCGCTCGAGCAGGTCATCGTGCTGTCGATCATCAGCCTGCTCGTGGTTTTCGTCGTGCTGGTCGCATTTGCGGGACGTCTTGCCTGGCGGATCCGCCAATTGCGTCGGGAGGCGAGCGCCGCGATCGACTCGCGCGGCCGCCTGCGGGCCAATGCCTTGCGCAGCGCGATGAATGCCGGCGATGAAATCGGCGATCTGGCGCGCAGCGTTTCGGGCATGTTGTCGAAGCTGCAACAGCACAATCAGTTCCTCGAGAACATGCCGCGGACGCTGCGGCATGAGATCAACAACCCGCTGAACACGTTGAGCACGTCGTTGCAGAATCTCGCCGACGAGAACCCGATGATTCAAGGAAGCAAGTACCTCGACAGCGCCAAGCGCGGCGTGATGCGCATCGGCGCCATCGTGCAGAACCTCGCCGATGCGGCCAACCTCGACGAATCGTTGGAGGCCGAGGAACTCGAGGTCGTCGATATTCAGCAGTTAGTCGAGAACTATGTGGCGAACTGCCGCGTCGTGCATAAGGACTGCCAGTTCGCGTTTCGTGGCGAAAGCCATCCGGTGTATGCGCGGGTGTCCGACTATCGAATCGAGCAGTTGCTCGACAAAATCATCGACAACGCCATCGACTTCCATCGTCCCAACAGCCCGATCAAGGTGCAGCTCGACGCGCAGAAAGACATCTTGCGGATTACGGTCGCGAATCGTGGACCCACGCTGCCGCCGGCCGCCGAGGACACGTTGTTCGATTCGATGGTGAGCCACCGCGGCGCCGAAGCACGCAATCGCCTGCATTTCGGTCTTGGGTTATATGTCGTTCGAGTGATCGCCGAGCACCACGGCGGCAGCGTACGCGGCATGAATCTGCCGGACGGATCGGGTGTCGTGGTGATCGTGCAGTTGCCGCTGGCGAATTCGGTCGGAGCATCAGCGCGGGTCAACGGCGAAGTCGCCGCGGCTGCGCACTAGCGGGG
>Ga0209254_10002020_pt1 | contig 18384 bp, 15 predicted proteins | sample FrelakmetDIP11DI_FD_187148 | JGI IMG/M metagenome (GOLD analysis project Ga0209254, IMG submission 187148) | Freshwater lake sediment microbial communities from the University of Notre Dame, USA, for methane emissions studies - DIP11 DI (SPAdes)... | ecosystem: Environmental > Aquatic >...
GGATCCCTGGCCGTAGGAGACTGCATACTTTCTGGCTCCGCCAAGCTCCCTGGTATCGGTAACTGCAGCACCTGATGCCTCACAGAGCTGAAGCAACCGCCGTGAAGTTAATGAAGTACCTGTACTCATTACCGCAAGTGCTGTGACACGCCCCTGACCCGTGACATGGAATGAGAGCAGCACCTTGCGGTTACTGATCATTTCACGAACTTCACGGCTGCCCGTAATACTGTCAATGACTGCGGCGGTCTTTATCAGGGAATCAGCCCATTTCATGTCAGAAAGCCTCGCCGTGATACCTATTTTGTCAGTGGTTCTGGTGATAAGCTCCGGGAAATCACCGGTTTCTATGATAAAAAACGCATCCGAAGGAATAGCCACCCAAGGGTCGACAATGACAACCTGCTTATCCTTCCTGATAAAATATGCTGCCGCGATCAGCCCGGCGGCAAGCAATCCGACAAGTATTAACCCGGTTCTTTTTCGCACAATTTTTTTCTTCAGATCTCAATTCAAAAATATAAAATATTAATTTGCTTTGGCAAAGACAAAAACTTCGCTCATAAATAGCATGTCAGGCAACATCCTCATTCCTGACATTTGTGGAACGCTTTTTGTGCATTTGCAGGAGAATTTATCCCGTTTTGATGAAGCGTATATTATTTGTTCTGATACTGATTTTACCCTATATAACTGCCACATCCCAGACGGTAACGGTTATAGGGGTCGAAGATGGCAAGCCAGTCCCTGACGTTGCCGTTTATAATGAATCGCGTACCGTATTCTGTTACACCAACCAGAAAGGAAAAGCGAGCCTTTCTGAATTCAACACCGGGCAACAGGTCTATTTTCAGCATTTTTCTTTCGAAAGGGTATCGTACACTCTTGACGAACTCAAAAAGGCCGGGTGGGTGGTTAAGCTCATCACAAAGACCTTTGAGGTTGAAGAGTTCATTGTATCGGCTAACCGATGGGAACAGAAATCTGACGAGGTTCCTAATTATATAAGTACTGTCACCCTTCCTTCGGTAAGGATCCATAATCCGCAGACAACGGCTGATCTTGTATCGCTCAGCGGAGACGTTTTTGTACAGAAAAGCCAGCTCGGAGGCGGCAGCCCGATGCTGAGAGGCTTTGCCACAAACAGGGTCCTGATTGTCATCGACGGTGTCAGACTGAATAATGCCATTTACAGGGAAGGTAACATCCAAAACATAATATCTCTTGACCCGGCAGTGATTGACCGCACTGAGATAATCTTCGGACCCGGAGCCATGATGTACGGCAGTGACGCCCTGGGAGGGGTTATGGATTTTCATACCAAGAGAGCCCTTTATTCAACAGGCGACTCGGCATATTACAAAGCTGAAGCACTGGCCCGTTATTCAACGGCATCCCATGAGCAGACATATCATGCTGATTTCAATATAGGCGGACGGAAGGTTGCATTTTTCACATCAGCCTCCTGGTCTGATTTCGGCAACCTGGTTATGGGTTCATGGAAGCACCCCGAATATCTCCGGAATGAATACCAGGCCCGGACAACCAACGGCGATACAGTAATAATGAATGACGATCCCCGGAAACAGATCGCTTCCGGTTACTCTCAGCTGAACACGACAAACAAGCTTCGCTTTAAGGCAGGAAAATATGTTGATATTAACCTTGCTAACCATTACTCACAGATCTCTGACGTCCCGCGCTATGACAGGTTGATACAGATGAAGAACGGAACGCTCAGGTACGGCGACTGGTATTACGGACCCCAGGTATGGCTGATGACCAGCGGTACCGTCAATTACACAAAACCCTCGGCTCTGTTCGATGAAGCCAGGCTAACCGTGGCAAGACAGGACTACCAGGAGAGCCGGCATGACCGTAAGCTTGATGACGTCAGCCTTAATGAACAAACTGAAAAGGTAGGTATATGGTCAGCCAATATTGATTTCGATAAGTCTTCAGGTGAGAATAAAAATCTTGTCTATTACGGGGCTGAATATGTCAGAAATAATATTAAAAGTACAGCTGATACAAAGAATATCTTAACCGGCGAAGCCGTTCCGGCCGGGTCAAGGTATCCCAACGGAAAGAATATTTACAACAGCTTTGCGCTTTACGGCGGGTATAAGTTTAATCTCAGCAATAAATTCACAGTCAACACAGGCGCCAGGTATAATTTTGTGTCACTCGATTCGGAAATAGCTGATAACTCATTCTACAACTTTCCGTTCACTACTATCGAGACAGCTAACAGCGCCATCACAGGAGGTGCCGGAGCGGTGTACAGACCTGACAGCCACACTGAACTGACGATGAATCTGTCAACAGGTTTCAGGGCGCCGAACCTTGATGACATGGGAAAGGTGTTCGAATCAGCCCCTGGTGTGCTGGTAGTGCCTAACCCTGATCTGAAACCTGAATATCTGTATAACATTGAAATAGGAGCTGCAAGGGAGTTTGGCGGTATATTTCTTGCGGAAGCAGCCGGGTTCTTTTCATATCTTGATAACGCCATGGTACGCCGTGAATATCTGTATAACGGCGAGTCCACAATAGATTACCAGGGCGAAGAAAGTACCGTTTATGCCATGGTCAATGCCGGCTATGCCATTGTCTACGGCGCACAGGTGAAAGCAGAACTTAAGCCCATTTCTTTTCTCAGGATAAAGTCTGCACTTACACTGACAAGAGGGCATGACAATGAGCAGGAGCCCTGGCGCCATGTGCCTCCCCTGTTTGGCGCAACCCATGTCATATATGAAAAATCGTCCCTGAAGGCTGATCTGTATTGTGTTTATAACGGAAGCATACCTTATGAGAGACTTGCGCCGAGCGAGAGAGACAAACCTTACATGTATGCCGTTGACGATCAGGGTAACCCATGGTCACCCGGATGGTTCACCCTGAACTTCAAATCATCATATAAAATAAAAAACAGGCTTGAACTGACAGCCGGAGTAGAGAATATTCTTGACCTGAGATACCGCCCTTACTCCTCAGGTATTGTCGCTCCCGGCATGAATTTCATAATCTCCGCCAGGGTAAGGATCTGAACATTACCCCCGCAGACGGAAAGCATTGTTTTTCCGAAATGATTAATTAAATTTCAACCCTGTAATGATATGCGGATTAATGGCCAGGGACTTCCATCTTATTGAAGTAAAAACAAAAAAGGATATTAGGGAATTTCATGACCTTCCCTCAGAAATCTACAGGCTCGACAGTAACTGGATCAAGCCTCTGACAAAAGAGATTGAGACGGTTTTCAACCCTTCACTGAACCATGAGTTCCGTAACGGCGAAGCCATCAGATGGCTTCTTAAGGATAGCTCAGAAAAAACAGTGGGCCGCGTGGCTGCTTTTTACAGCAGGAAAATCGCAAATAAGGACCAGATGCCTGTCGGCGGGATGGGGTTTTTTGAGAGCATCAATGACAGTGAAGCTGCTGCCGTTCTCTTCGATGCATGCCGTGACTGGCTGGAAGATAACGGCATGAAAGCCATGGAGGGGCCCGAGAACTTTGGCGAGCGTGACCGGTGGTGGGGACTGCTTGTCGACGGTTTCCTCCCGCCTAACTTCTGCATGCCGTATAACCCTCCGTACTACAGGAAACTATTTGAAAACTACGGCTTTAAGAATTATTTCGAACAGTATACCTACCATACACCGGTAGCATCCGGCAGGAACCTTGATGAAGTGATCAGGACCAAGGCAGAAAGGATATTTGCCAACCCTGACTATACGTTCAGATATATGAGAACATGGGAGGCACGTGATATAGCCCGAAACTTCATGATTGTGTTTAACAAGGGATGGGCACGCTTTCCCGGTGTAAAAACAATAAGCGAGAGGCATGCCAGGTTGCTGATGAAAAGTTTCCGGTCCATCCATGATGAAAAACTGATCTGGTTCGGATTTTATAAAAATGAACCTGTCTGTTTTTTCATAATGTTGCCGGAGGTCAACCAGATAATCAGGCATCTCAACGGCAAGCTGAATAACATCGGAAAATTAAAATTTATCTGGTACAGGTATGTCAGGAAAGAGCTTACCAAAGCCTTCGGCATGATCTTCGGAATAGTTCCCGAACATCAGCGTAAAGGTGTGGAAGGTGCACTAATCATCTCATTCGCCAAACTGGCCCTGAAGAGTGACTTTCCTTATAAAGACCTGGAGTTTAACTGGATCGGCGATTTCAATCCGTCAATGATGCACCTCCTCGATCAGATAGGCGCACGGATAATCAAAACGCATATAACGTACCGTTATCTCTTTGACAGGAATGCTCCTTTTGAGAGGGCTCCTGTCGTCAACGTATAAATCAATCTTTGTTCTCAGAATGGCCTGTAGCCTATGATCTCTCTAACCTCCCTGATGGTGGCTGAGGCACTTGCCCTTGCTTTTTCAGCACCCATGGTCACAACCCTGCCCAGATAGACAGGGTCATTAACGATCTCATTGATGCGTGTCCTGATCGGCTCGGTAATCTTTACAATATCTTCGGCAAGCTGTTTCTTCATATCACCGTACCTGATCTCGCATGAAGCATGCTTTTCGCGGAAATAAGCCACCGTCGAGGGATCAGAAACGACCTCCATAATAGTAAAAAGGTTGCGGACCGGTTCTGTGGGCTGTGAGCCGGGCTTTTCAGGCCCGGTATCGGTCACAGCCCGCATAACTTTTTTCCTGATCTCTGATGGCGTGTCTGCAAGAAAGATGCCGTTGCCTTCACTCTTTCCCATCTTCCCGGTCCCGTCAAGACCAGGGATCTTGATCAGCTGCTTTCCGAAATTATAGGCATCGGGCTCCGGGAAATATTCCACATTGTACATCGTGTTGAAACGACGGGCAAAGCGCCGGGTCATTTCAAGATGCTGCTCCTGATCCTTGCCAACAGGCACCTTGTGCGCCTTGTGGATGATGATGTCAGCAGCCATAAGCACAGGATAGGTCAGAAGACCGGCATTTATGTTGTCAGGATGCCGGCGGATCTTCTCCTTAAACGATGTGGTACGCTCCAGTTCACCGACATATGCATTCATGTTCAGAAGAAGATAAAGCTCTGAAACCTCCGGAACATCACTTTGAACATATATTGTGGCCTTCTCGGGGTCAATGCCGCATGCAAGGTACTCAGCCAATACCTGCTTTATGTTACCGTGGATATCATCCGGATGCGGATGAGTGGTAAGTGAGTGATAATCAGCTACAAAAAAATAACAGTTATTCTCCTCCTGCATCCTGAGAAAATTTTTCAGGGCACCGAAGTAATTGCCGAGATGAAGATTGCCTGTTGAACGTATGCCGCTTACTACCGTATCCATAAGAATTTTTTATCGCCACAAAAATAGAGATAAATAACGAATTTGATCATTGCGGGCTATCTTTCCGGCAAAGCCCCGGAAGACATCCCGCTCTAACTATTTTTGTATTTTAGCGGTGAAAATCATTTATCATGGAATCAACACGGCAGAAGAAGGTTGCAAGACTGGTGCAAAAGGAACTTGCAGAGATAATACTTCATCATTCCGGGGAGCTTGCACCCGGGAAAATGATCTCTGTGACAACAGTGCGTGTCAGCCCTGATCTTTCACTCGCAAAAACATGGATCAGCATTTTTCCCTCAGATAAAGCCGCGGAGATCCTTGAAGGTTTAAGAAGCCATGTGCCGCGAATCAGGTATGAGCTCGGTCAGAAAGTGCGCAACCAGCTGCGCATAGTACCTGAGATAGCCTTCTTCATCGATGACAGTAATGACTATATAGACAAAATCAGTAATCTGCTTAAGGAATAAGGGTGATGGATTATGACCCCATAAAAGAGCCTCTCGGACGTCACTTCAACCGTCACCCGCTGCTGCGTAAGATTTTTTACTTTCTGCTCGATATTCTTCTGCTGCGTTCATGGCATGTAAGGAAAGCCCTGAAAAAGTTAAGCCTGAAGCTCCCTTCATCTTCAGCGGTGCTGGATGCCGGAATGGGCTTCGGGCAGTATACATTGCACATGGCCGGAAAGTTTCCGGGATGGCATATCACCGCCGCAGACATTAAAAGTGAACAGGTGGCTGACTGCGGTGTCTTTTTCAACGGTGAAGGCCTTGACGGGAGGGTGCAGGTCGTCGAAGCTGACCTTGTGACATGGACCGGTACAGGGAAATATGACCTCGTGCTGTGCGTCGATGTGATGGAGCATATCGAGGAAGACCGAAAAGTCTTCAGCTCCTTCTTCAGCATGATGAAGCCTGGCGGATATCTTGTTATCTCAACCCCTTCTGACCTGGGCGGATCGGATGTTCATGCGGAAAATGAAACGTCATTCATAGGTGAACACGTGCGTGACGGTTACAGCAAAACCGGGATCACGGAAAAACTCCTCGATGCAGGCTTCGGGAAGGTGTCAGTGTCATATACATACGGCTGGCCGGGAAGCCTGGCCTGGAGACTTTCCATGAAATACCCTGTAATCATGCTCACGACTTCAAAGCTGTTCTACATTCTCCTCCCTTTCTATTATCTTGCCGTCATGCCCTTTGTCCTTTTGATGAACTGTATTGACCTGAATATCACGCATAAAAAAGGAACAGGGTTACTGGTTGTTGCCGGAAAAAGCAGATGAAGCTGTCACTCTACATAGCCAAAAGATATCTGTTCGCCAAGAAATCGCGAAACGCCATTAATGTTATTTCAGCTATCTCCGTGGCCGGCGTAACCGTCGGAACACTGGCGCTGATAACCATCCTTTCTGTATTTAACGGCCTGGAGGATATGGTAAAGGGTATCTTCAGTACCTCAGACCCGGAAATCAGGATAACACCGGTCAAAGGCAAGGTCTTTACTCCCGACTCCCTCACTCTTCAGAGGCTGTCCGCTGTCAGCGGCGTGGAAGTATGGGCTGAGACGCTTGAGGAAAACGCCCTTCTCAGATATGAAGAACAGCAGTACATCGCAACTGTCAAGGGAGTATCACTTAACTACAGAGATGTTACCGACCTCGACACCGCAATGTGGGACGGTGATTTTATACTCACTGCAGAGAACGGAAGACCTTATGCCGTAGCAGGACTGGGTGTCGCCAATTTCCTTGGAATGAGGCTTAATTTTATTTCGCCGCTGGCAATCTACATTCCCGACCGCAAAGCACGCCTGACCCTGAACCCGGAAAATGAGTTCACAAGAAAATATATCTTCATTTCCGGCATTTTCGCTGTCGAGCAGGAATTTGACTCAAAGTATATATTCCTTCCTATTGACTTCGCCAGGGAACTGCTGGATTATCCCACAGAGGTAAGCTCCATCGAAGTCAGGATAAGAGCGGGCTCCGACCTGAAAAAGACGCAGAAAGACATTGAAGAGGTCATGGGAGAAGGCTTCCTGGTACAAAACAGGTACGAACAGCAGGAGATGTTCTTTAAAGTAATGAAGGCCGAGCGTCTGGCCATCTATGTCATCCTGACCTTTATCCTCATTATAGCATCTTTCAATATCATAGGTTCGCTTACAATGCTGATAATCGAAAAGGAAAGGGATATAAAGATACTTAAGAGCCTCGGTGCCGATAATTCCCTCATCAAACGTATCTTCATCTATGAGGGATGGATGATCTCGTTCATCGGCACCTGCCTGGGGCTGGCGATCGGTTTTCTGATCTGCGCCGCACAGCAGCACTTTGGCATTGTGAAGCTGGCCGGAGAGTCTTTGCTTATCGATGCTTATCCCGTCAGGATGCACCTGATCGATTTCTTTTTAGTCGCGGTGACTGTCATGGCCATCGGTTACGGAGCCGCCTGGTACCCCGTTCATTACCTCTCGCAGAAATACCTTAAAGAGAACAAAAAATAGCAGAGATGAACCGGAAAATTATCCTTTTATCTGTTGCTGCCATTTGCATGCTGATGGCATGCGGACCTTCAGACACCAATAAGCCTGAAAGAAAGATGCGCATTCCGGAAGACAAGCTGGTGGCTATTCTCACAGATACATATCTCACCACAGGGATGATGGATATCCAGGAAATGCGGGAAACATGGGGTCAGCGGGATTCGATACTGAACTATATTGACGTGATCAGGAGTCACGGTTACACGTACGAGCAGCTTGAAACAACCATGCGGTACTACTTCACGAACAAACCGAAGAAGCTTGCAAAGATCTATGACAGGGTGACCGGTAACCTTCTTGCGCTTGAGGTGAAGGTAGAGAATGAGCGCATAGAGGCAGATTCAATACCTGATAACCTCTGGACGGGAAAAGCCGAATATACCTTCCCTGGCGAATTTCCGAGAGATTCGATCTGGTTTGACATTCCTGCAGAAGCTTCCGGTGAGTACGTGCTCAGGGCAGATATCCTGGTTTACGAAAACGATGGAAGCCTTGATCCCAGGGTTACAGTTTTCTTCTCAGCGTCTGACAGCCTGGGTGCTGAAGTGCGTAACGACTGGGATGAGATCAGTCTTGAAAAGAACGGTCAGTTACAGAAGATCGAAGCAAGGAAGACCCTTGAAACTGCCGGTAATACGCGCATCAGGGGATGGCTGATGAATCACACCGCCCGGGAAGGCAGATGGAAGAAACATGCCACTGTCAGCAACATCAGCCTTAAGCTTGAAAAAGAAAAGGTGATGCAGGAGTAATGCGCAGGATCTCGGCACAATATGTCCTCACCTCTGCCGGCAAGCCTCTCAGACGGGGAGTCGTGACCGCCGCCAGCGATGGCACTATTCTTTCTGTCGAAGATACCGGGGGAGATCTCGCAGAAAAATCCGGCACGGAGTTTTATAACGGCATCATCATTCCCGGTCTGGTGAACTGCCACTCACATCTTGAGCTTTCACACATGCATAACACTCTCCCTGCAGGCGGAGGACTGATGGAATTTATTAACGGCATAAGGCGGCAGCGTGATGCTGAGACGGCAGAAATCGTCAGGGCAGCACGGGATGCTGATAATGAAATGTATCGGGAGGGTGTGGTGGCATGCGGAGACATCAGCAATAATTCCCTGACATTTGATATTAAGAGTTCAAGCGCCATAAGGTACCTTACCTTCATTGAGGTGTTTGGCCTTGACCCTTTACTGGCAGCCGTGCGTGCTGACCATGCCCTGGAACTGGCATCCGCGGCAGGCGCAGCAGGGCTTCCCTGCCACATCACCCCTCATGCGGTATATTCGGTTTCACAGCATCTTTTCAGCCTGATAAAAGAACATATCCGTTCATCGTCCGTCACCTCTCTGCATTTCCTGGAGTCTGATGACGAAAGAAAAATGGCGCAGGGGCACATTGAAACAGCCATCACCCTGTCAAAGCTGACATCACACCTGATACTTGTTCATAACACGGTCATCGCTGAAGATGAGCTGGAAAAGCTTGCCTCTGTGCCCAATATCTGGTTCTGCCTGTGTCCCTCGTCAAACATGCGCATCTCCTGCAAAATGCCTCCGGTGAAACTACTGGCAAAAGCTTCCGGACGTATTGTCACCGGAACTGACAGCCTTGCCTCAACCGATCATCTGAGCATGCTGGGTGAACTGAAACTACTGCATGCAGATGCACCCGGGATCCCTCTTGATGAAATCATACGGTGGGGAACCATCAACGGTGCCAGGGCGCTGGAGATGGATGGCACCCTTGGATCGATTGAGACCGGGAAGAAGCCGGGCCTCCTCCTTATTGAAGAGGTTGACCTGGCCCGGTTACACCTTCTGCCGGAGAGCAGGGTGCACAGATTATTGTAAATTTACAGCCTGAACCTGAACGATTAATGTCAACTTTTCTTTTTGACAGTATAGTCTTCGGACCCGTCCGCAGCCGCAGGCTGGGCGTCTCACTGGGAATAAACCTTCTTCCCGTTGACCGCAAGGTATGTTCATACGACTGTATCTATTGCGAATGCGGCTGGACAACATGCGGCGCCGGACCGTCGGTGAAGATGCCGTCACGCACCGGGGTCCGTGTTGCCCTCAGAAAAGAATTATCGAGCATGAGAGAGAAGGGCGCCGGGCCGGATGTGATCACCTATGCCGGCAACGGAGAACCCACCATGCACCCTGACTTTAACGGAATAATCGATGATTCCATCACACTTCGCGATGAATTCTTCCCCTCTGCAAAAATATCTGTCCTCTCAAACGGATCCACCCTTCACAGGAAGGCAGTAAGGGAAGCCCTCATGAAAGTTGACATGAATATCCTGAAGCTTGATTCAGCTTTTCCGGAAACAGTAAAGAGGCTGAACCAGCCGCGCGGCAGATATGATCCGGAAGCCCTGGCACGCAATGTCATGGACTTTGCTGGCAGGTTCATCATACAGTCTCTCTTTGTAAGAGGCACGTACCGTGGCGAGATCATCGATAACGCCACACCTGCTGAGGTTGATGCCTGGCTTGCCGCGATCGGTAAGCTCAGGCCGCAGTCAGTTATGATATATACTATTGAACGTGACACCCCGCTGGGCAACGACCTGAAAAAAGTGCCGGCCGCCGAGCTGAAAGCCATCGCGGCACGGGTGAACGCCCTGGGGATCCCGGCATCCGTCTCCGGTTAAGCGTCATGGACGGCAGGAGAATTCTTATCAGCCCGCTGAACTGGGGATTGGGTCATGCCGGCAGGATGATCCCCCTTGCCCTTGAGCTCAGGAACAGGGGAAACGAGATCATCTTCGGCGTTGATAAAAGAATTATTCCTGTGATTGAAAAAGATCTCCCCGATATAAACATCATTGCACTTCCCGGAGCACGAATACGGTACTCCAGGTATCTTCCCCAGTATATCAGTATCTTCCTGCAGGTGCCTCATATGGTCACCGCATCATTCCGGGAATTTTTGGCCCTTCAACACCTCGCCCGGGGGCTGAAGCCTGACATTATCATTTCAGATAACAGGTTCGGATTCTTTCATAAAGATATTTTCTCCGTTTTCGTGACCCACCAGCTCCGGATACCATTTCCGAAATGGGCGAAGTTACTCGAGCCGGCTGCAGCCTGGCTTAACAGGAAGATCATAAACAATTTTGACCTGTGCCTGGTGCCCGATTACCCCGGGAATGAAAACCTTTCAGGCCGCCTCTCCCACCAGTTGAAACTGCCTGATAATGTTTTCTACATGGGACCCCTCTCAAGGTTCAGCGGAGCAGTAACGGGTAAGTCAAAAATAACGCTGCCGAAACCGTACTATTGCCTGATCCTTTCAGGGCCCGAACCGCAACGCTCCCTGCTTTTTGAGAAAGTTACAGAGGCTCTGTCCGACCTCTGTCTTGCCATTCTGTGCGGGAGCCCTGCACCCTGCATTACTGAAAATCGCGATGATATCACTGTCTTTACAAACCCTGACACAGCAACGATGAAGCAGGTTATCTCCGGGAGCTCACTGGTCATCTCCCGTGCCGGTTACTCATCTGTCATGGAACTGGTGTCACTGGGAAAAGGAGGAGTGATTGTTCCGACGCCGGGACAGACAGAACAGGAATACCTGGGGCAATTACATAACGGCCGTCACGGTTTCATAACCATGAAGCAGAACGATCTGGAACATCTGCGTGAAATATCACCCGAATCGCAGCGAACATTATTGCCTTGTCTCCCCGAAACCGCCTCTCTGCTGGAGGAGGCTGTCAGGCTTTTACTTGAGCAGAAAAAAAAGAGTTAACGCCATCACACCAGCCCCGGCAAACAATCCTGTCCAGGTCTCCGTCGGCGTGTGATCATCAAGATACAGTCTTGATGACATCACTCCACCCCCGATCAGGACAACGGTTACCAGCTGCCAGGCTGATCTTATGTCATAAAGCATGATCATGAAAACTAAAAGTGAAAGCAATCCTCCGAAGCCGGCAGCATGAAGTGATATCCTGTATATGGCTGTGATTATTAGAGTGACCAGTGTCACAAATGCTATGGAGATAAAATATGCCCTGAAGAGGTTCGGCACCTGTATTCTTAACAACAGTATCGCGGTGATGGTGTACATCAGAAGGGCGAAGGTCAGCAGCACAACCCTCTCGTTCCGGTCACGCGCATTAAATGTCTTTATGGCTCCGCGCAAATACAGGATGGCAGCCAGTGACAGCGGCAGGATAACATTATTTGCCAGGACCAGTAAAAAAATAGTCCACTTCATCCGCGCCGGGATGAATGAGAGGAGTGTGGGTGAGCTATAAATAAGAAGCAGTCCGTACAACGGGATGAATACGGGATGAAAAACCACCGAAAATAACTTCGATATCTTAATGATCAACTGTTTCTGTCCGGAACTCATTTCATCTCCTTTCTCATCCTTGCGACAGGAATATTCAGTTGCTCGCGGTACTTGGCGACAGTGCGGCGGGCAATCTGGTAACCCTTCTCCTGAAGTATCTCAGTCAGTTTCTCATCCGTCAGCGGCTTTCTCTTGTCTTCGCTGCCCAGACATTCCTGAAGGATCCTCTTTATCTCCCGGGTCGAGACCTCGTCTCCTGCATCTGTCTGCATACCCTCAGAGAAAAAGAATTTCAGCGGATAGATCCCGAAATGCGTCTGGATGTACTTACTGTTCGCAACACGTGATACTGTAGAGATATCAAGACCGGTCATCTCGGCCACATCTTTCAGGATCATCGGCCGTAGCCTGGTGTCATCACCCTCGTAAAAATATTCTTTCTGGTATTCCAGTATGGCGTTCATCGTCAGCAGAAGAGTATTCTGCCTCTGTCTCATCGCATCGATGAACCACTTTGCGGAATCAAGCTTTTGTTTAACGAACATAATAGCATCCCTGTTCTGCTTCCCGGCTGCCTTGTCTCGTGAATATGTCTCCAGCATCTCGCTGTAACTCTTGCTGATCTTCAGATCCGGAATATTGCGGTTGTTAAGGCTGAGCTCCAGCGCGCCGTCAGTCAGATCAAGAATGAAGTCGGGTATAATATGCTGTGCCGTCTTGTGGTAAGGGTCGTTTACTGCCCCTCCGGGCTTCGGATTCAGCTTCAGCACCTCATCAATGACACTCTTCATGTCTTCTTCGCTGATCATGAGCTTCGCCATTATCTTCTCATAATGGCGCCTCGAGAACTCATCAAAGTAATCTTTCAGGACAGTTTTTGTGAGGAGTATTGCGGGAGATGAAAGATCTTTCCTTTCTATCTGCAGCAACAGGCATTCACGCAGGTCACGTGCTCCCACTCCCGGGGGATCGAGGTCATGGATAATCGCAAGCACCTCGTTCAGCTCTTTCACATCAGTGGTTATGTTCTGAAGGAAGGCAAGGTCATCCACCATATTGTCCACCTCTCTCCTGAGATAGCCGTCATCATCGATATTCCCTATTATATATTCACCGAGGGTCTCCTGTCTTTCAGTATCAGCCCTGAGATTGAACTGTGCGGTAAGGCTTTCATGAAATGACGAACCGGCTGAATAAGGGATCTCCTCCCTGCGCTCCTCATCCTTTGAGGTATTGTTCATCTGAAGACGGTAATCAGGAATATCCTCGTCATTGAGATAGTCATCAAGCCCGAATTCCTCCTGCTCTCGTTCCTCCTGTTCCTCAGATATTTCATCTTCATCCTCGCCCTGATCCTCTGCTCCTTCTTCTCCCTCTTCTCCCTCTTCCAGAGCGGGGTTCTCCTCCAGCTCCTTCTTGATACGCTGCTCAATCTGCATGGCAGGTACCTCCAGCAGCTTAATCATCTGTATCTGCTGCGGTGACAGCTTCTGGAGCAGTTTCTGCTGTAATTTCTGGTCGAGCATTCCCCTGGTCTCTTAACTCACTAAAATTCAGCGTTGCGAGGCGTACGCGGGAAAGGTATTACATCACGGATGTTCCCCATACCCGTCATAAAAAGTATCAGGCGTTCAAAGCCGAGACCAAACCCTGAATGGGGTGCCGTTCCAAATCTCCTCGTGTCAAGATACCACCACAGGTCTTTTACCGGCAGTTTCAGCTCTTCAATCCTTTGCGTCAGCTTTTCAAGATCTTCCTCTCTCTGCGATCCGCCTATGATCTCGCCAATGCCGGGGAAGAGCACATCCATGGCTCTGACCGTCAGATCATCGTCGTTCATTTTCATATAGAAGGCCTTTATGGTCTTCGGATAGTCGGTAAGTATGACCGGACGTTTGAAGTGCTGCTCCACGAGGTACCTTTCATGCTCAGCCTGCAGGTCGCGCCCCCACCCGACAGGGTACTCCCACTTGCGGTCAGCTGTCTCGAGAATCTTAATGGCCTCGGTATATGTCAGCCTCACAAAACTGTTGGCAAGAACAAACTGCAGCCGCTCAATAAGATCTTTATCAATCATCTTGTTGAGGAACTCCAGGTCGTCCCTGCAGTTGTCGAGAGCATATTTTATAAGATACTTGAGGAAATCCTCAGCCAGATCCATATTGTCATTGAGATCCCAGAACGCCATCTCCGGTTCTATCATCCAGAACTCTGCCAGGTGACGGGGAGTGTTCGAGTTTTCTGCCCTGAAAGTCGGACCGAATGTATAGATCTCTCCCAGGGCGAGAGCGCCCAGCTCACCCTCAAGCTGTCCTGAGACGGTAAGGTTGGTGGCCTTGCCGAAGAAGTCTTTTTCAAAATCAATGGCACCTTCCCCGGTGCGAGGAATGTCATGCAGGTCAAGCGCCGTGACGTGGAACATCTCACCAGCTCCTTCGGCATCACTGCCTGTAATGATTGGCGTATGCAGGTAAAAGAAGCCTCTATCATTATAATACTTGTGTATGGCGAAGGCCATGGCATGCCTGATGCGCATCACCGCCCCGAAAGTGTTTGTGCGGAAACGAAGATGAGCTATCTCCCTGAGAAATTCCATCGAGTGTCCCTTTTTCTGAAGAGGGTAACTGTCAGGATCGCATTTCCCGTAAAGAAGGATATCAGTGGCAAGGATCTCAACACTCTGCCCCTTGCCCTGCGACGCCTCAAGTGTTCCGGTCACTCCCAGGCTTGCGCCTGTGGTGATATCCCTCAGCAACTCTGCCGGGAAAAGACTGATGTCAACTACTAACTGTATATTGTTTATTGTGGATCCGTCATTCAATGCAACGAATGCAACATTCTTTATCTCTCGCTTTGTCCTTACCCATCCTTTTACAAGCACTTTCTCACCGGTCACAGGATTCGCCAGCAGATCTTTTATTCTTTTCCTCTTCATAGTTGGTCAATACATTACCTGTACAAAAATAGCATTTAGTTCCTCTCGCGGCAACGAACTGTTAACTAATGGCACTATTTTTGTGCACAAGTGCAATTTTCATTTCAGGGTGAGCGTTGTTAATAAGTGTTCCGGCTATTTGAATTAACACCGGAATTAGGTAATTTTACCTTGCATAACTTATAACACTAACCATATGGAAGTTGACAGCAAGATAATCGTAGTGCCATGGGACTTCACTCCCGTTACTGAGTATGCCCTGCAGCATGCCGTTAAGATATCGCGCATGACACACAACGATGTCTGCCTCCTGCATATCGTCGAGAAGATCACAACGGAAGGCGGGGTAAAGGCTAAACAGGCCGCCATGACCATCAAGGGAAACGAAATAGAACGCAATTTTGGCGTAACGGTCAAGACGCATGTTCAGCGCGGCACTATATTCAAACAGATACCTGAGTTTGTCAATGACCGAAGTGCATCACTGGTTGTCATGGGTACTCACGGAATGAGCGGAATGCAGAAACTCACAGGCAGCTGGGCCCTTAAGGTTATCGCAAAATCAAGAGTTCCCTATATCGTGGTTCAGGCACCGCCTGCCGACATGGAGAGATTCCGTATCATCGTATGCCCTATTGACTGGCGCGCCGAGGAGAAGGAGAAGCTCTCTATGGCAATCTTCATGAGCAAATACTTTGATACGAAGGTACATATCCTGAAGGCAACCAGAAAAGATGAGTCCCTGGCTAAGAAGGCTAATCTGAATCTTAACTTTACGGTTAGAATGCTTATACAGAACAATATAGAGTATGAGATAAAGGAAGTGCCGTCAGATAAGCTTGCCGAGCAGACAATTGAGATAGCACAGCAACTTAATGCTGACCTCATCCTTATCATGACTACCAAGGACATCACGTTTGCAGATTATGTAGTCGGAGCCAAAGAGCAGTATATCATTGCCAACAGTCAAAAGATACCGGTATGCTGTGTCAACCCGTCGTCTTCCTTTGCTAACCTCGGCCAGTTCATGTACGGTTAGGTAATTTGCGATTGACGATTTGCGATTTGCGAATTAGATAATATCCAAATCAAAAATCAAAAATCAAAAATCAAAAATCAAAAATTCTTCATTCCTGACCCATTCGCAAATCGTAAATTCTTCATCCCTGACCCATTCGAAAATCGCAAATCGCAAATCGCAAATTCCTTCATGTCTATTTCTGTTACTCATGTTACGAAGACCTATGGTGCTCAGAAGGCTCTTGATAATGTTTCATTCACCATAAATCAGGGCGAGATAGCCGCTTTTATCGGTCCGAACGGAGCCGGAAAATCGACAATGATGCGTATAATTACCGGCTTCCTCGCTACTGACACCGGCGAGGTTACTGTCTGCGGCCTGCCCACAGGTCCGGGAATGACGGAGGTAAGGCGTCTTATCGGCTACCTGCCTGAAAATAATCCTCTTTACACTGAAATGTATGTCAGGGAATACCTCGGTTATGTGGCTGACATATATAAAATGGGCAGGAAACGTAAAGAGGCAGTCAACACAGTCATTGAGCGCACCGGACTTGCTCCCGAGCAAAATAAAAAGATAGGCTCACTGTCAAAGGGGTACCGGCAGCGTGTGGGACTGGCGCAGGCATTGATACACAACCCGCAGGTGCTGATCCTAGACGAGGCTACCACGGGCCTCGATCCCAACCAGATAATTGAAATACGTAACCTCATCTCTGAGCTGGGCACTGAGCGTACAGTGAGGCTCTCAACCCATATCATGCAGGAGGTTGAAGCTATCTGCAGCAGGGTTATTATTATTGATCACGGCCACATCGTGGCCGACGGTCCTCTTGCAGAAATCTCCGCTCTTGCCGGTGCCAGCCTTGAGGATACCTTCCGCCAGCTGACCGGAAAATAAATATCAATATTATCGTATCATACAATAAATGCATCTTCGTGGAAGATCAAATTATTGTAGATCAAATGATTATAATGTAGTTTAACCCTCGTAGAGGGTCGAATTATTGTAGAACAATGATTTAATATTAATATAGGACCCTCGTGGAGGGTCTAATAATTTATTGAATTTGATATTTATTATTTGATGGCCTACCATCAGGGTTTCTAATGGATTTCTTTTGCTACAATATTGTGATGATCCCGCTGTGCGGGACAAGTTCTATGATCATCCGGGTCTCCCATATATGTTTGTTTTCTGCATATCTGTGAAGTATTAAATCACAACCACAGAGGATTCACACTTTAGTTCACTTTAGTCACTTTAGCTCACTCCGAACTTCCCGCGCCCCTGCTCCTTGCAGTAAAATTCAAGCCCTTCAGTCTCACTTTATCCTTTAACCTTTCTCCTTTAATTTTTTTTTTATCTTTGCCCCGTTATCGACAGTGGACAAATTTGTGCTGATTGCAACCACGGAAAAAAATGCTAAAACGGTTTCCCCCGTTGCTTTTCAACAATCCGTCCCTGCCTTTGTTAAACAATTAAAACTGTAATATGAGCTATTTATTTACATCTGAATCCGTCTCCGAAGGCCATCCTGACAAGGTAGCCGATCAGATCTCCGACGCACTGCTTGACAATTTTCTTGCATGGGACCCCGAATCAAAGGTCGCCTGCGAAACCCTCGTGACAACAGGCCAGGTAGTTGTTGCCGGCGAGGTGAAGACAAAAACGTATATCGACGTACAGACAATAATCAGGGACGTCATCCGGAAAATCGGCTATACAAAAGCCGAGTATATGTTTGACGCCAACTCTTGCGGCATCTTCTCCGCCATCCATGAACAGTCACCTGATATCAGCCAGGGCGTGGTACGCAAGAAAAAAGAGGACCAGGGCGCCGGCGATCAGGGCATGATGTTTGGCTATGCCACCAACGAAACGGAGAATTTTCTTCCATTGTCGCTTGACATTGCTCACGAACTCGTCTACCAGTTGTCAGAGATACGCCGCGAAGGAAAGGTGATGAAATATCTCAGGCCTGACTCCAAATCACAGGTCACTATCGAATACAAGGACGCCGGCACGCCGCTCAGGGTGCACACCATTGTTGTTTCGACACAGCATGACGACTTCGATAAAGATGAAAAAAAGATGCTTGAGACCATAAAGGCTGATGTCATCAATATTCTCATCCCCAGGGTAAAGGCGCAGTTCGGCAAGCCGGTGCAGGCGCTGTTCGACAAAAAAATAAAATTTCACGTAAACCCTACTGGCAAGTTTGTGATAGGCGGTCCT
>Ga0209254_10002021_pt1 | contig 18384 bp, 19 predicted proteins | sample FrelakmetDIP11DI_FD_187148 | JGI IMG/M metagenome (GOLD analysis project Ga0209254, IMG submission 187148) | Freshwater lake sediment microbial communities from the University of Notre Dame, USA, for methane emissions studies - DIP11 DI (SPAdes)... | ecosystem: Environmental > Aquatic >...
GCACCCGGATCATCGCGAGCTTCATCAGGTCAGCCGCGGTTCCCTGAATAGGCATGTTGACCGCCGCCCGCTCGGCGAACATGCGGAGGTTGTAGTTGGAGGAGCTGATCTCGGGAATGTAGCGGCGCCTGCCCAGCAGCGTGGTGACGTAGCCCTCGCCGGATTTCATGTCACTCAGCACCTCGGCGCCTGACAGCATCAGGATCAGCGCCAGGAAGCCCAACGCGAGATAGCCGTGGCTTTCGATCAGCTGCCGTTCATACCAGCGACGAAAGCCGAAGCGCTGGATGTAGTCGCTCGGTTGCATCTGCGCCTAGCGCGGGATCGAGTTCAGGCGGTTGGCTGCTTCGACCATGTTGGCTGCGAGCTGCGCGACAGTCGTGCCTTCGGCGCGCGCCTGCGCGCGCAGGGCCTCCAGCGCGCGTTCGTGGTCGATGCGCAGCCGCTCCATCAGGATGCCCAGCGCGATGTATTCGTCGCGTCCTGGCGTTCCGGAACTCTCCGGCGCAATGGCCGGTGTGGCCCGTAGTTCCTGCCAGCGCGCCAGTGCGGCACGGACAGCAGGCACGATCTGTCGCACGTCGAGCGGCTTCACCAGGTAGCCGAGCGCGCCCATCCGCGTTGCTTCCTCGACGATGTCGGCGTCACCAAAGGCCGACAGGAACATGAAGCCGGTGCTGGTGTTCGCCGCGAGGTAGCGCGCGACGTCCATGCCCGACTTGCCCTGCATACGCATGTCGAGGATCGCAAGCTTCGGCTTGTACTTGCGCGCCAGCAGGATCGCGTCGTCGCCATTGTCGGCCTCGATCACCTCGAAGCCCGCCTGCTTGAGACCGGCGACCAGCGTCGCCAGCACGAGGCGGTCGTCATCAACCACGAGTATCAGGGGATGTTCTTCGTTCATCTTCGCTCGTTTGCGCAGTCGCAGCCGGCACTCCGGTGCGTCCGCTCAGACATTCTCCTCGCGAACCGCCGGCGGCGACAGCTGCAGGCGCGCCAGCACGACATTACCGGTACCTTCGATCGACAGCTTTGCGCCTCGACGCGGCAGCAGCGCCTTCACCAGACCGAGGCCGGACACGCTCGCCGCAATGTCCTGCAGGTTGAAGCCGGGCTTGAGTTGCCCCGGGTTCTCGATCGCGAAGTCCATGCCTTCGGGGCGCGCGTTCACGCGCACCTGAATTACGTCTGACCGGTTGGTGCGGTGCTTGATCGCGTTGGTGCCCAGCTCGTTGATGACCAGTGCCAGCGGCACCGCCTCGCTTTCCGGCAGGCCGTAGCGCCAGAGGTCCGGCGGCGGCGGTTCGAAACGGATCTCGACGCCGAACATGCTGGCGAGGTTCTGGAAGATGCCTTGCGCCACGCCGAGCACCGGCAGGGTTCCGGTGGAGCGGATCTGCAGGCCGTGCACCTGCGCGATGGCCTGGATCTGGGCCGCAGCTTCCTCGAGCGCTGGCGCCACTTCGGGCCGCGCGACGGCCGCCTGCTGTATCAAGCCCGCCACGCCCTGAAGGTTGTTCTTGATGCGGTGATGCACCTCGCGCACCAGGATGTCGCGCTGCTTGACGATCTCTTCCATCCGCTGCCGCTCGGCGGCCTCGCGTTCGGTGATGTCGTCGGCCACGCCGAACACGCGGATCGCTCCATCCTCCATGCGCACCGGGTTCAGGCGGATGTCGATCAGGCGCACGCCCCGCGAGGGGTGATTGATGCGCACGCGGAACTCGGAACGCAGCAGGCGCCGCATGCGCGCGACCAGCCGCGGCAGCATGCGCAACACGCGCGGCGAGTCCTCGCTCACAACGTGTCGCAGCGCGCTGCGCGGGTTCTCGATCAGCTCTTCGACCGGCGCGCCGAGCAGTGCCTGGTAGCGCGGGTTGACGTACAGCACTGCGGAGAAATCTCCGGTCATGATGAACAGCAGCTGGTCGATGTTCTCGGCGAACTGGCGGAAGCGCGCCTCGGTCTCGCGCAGCGCCACCTCGGCGCGGACTTCCTCGGTCAGGTCATCGATGATCGACATGACGTAGCGCGGCAGCGCCTCGACCCCGGGGCCCGGCTCAAACAGCGGCACGACGCGCTGGTTGACCGTGAGCCGCTTGCCGTCCGCCCGCAACATCACGTCGCGCGGGCGATCGACCTGCGACCCCGAGGCCAGCGCCTTGCGGTCGAGTTCGGCGTAAAGGTCGGCAAACTGCCGCGCGTACACCTCACGCCAGGTGCGGCCGATCACCTGCTGTCGCGACAGTCCGGTGATCTGCTCGCCGGCGCGATTCAGGCTGACAAAGCGCCCGGTCTCCGCCTCGCGGACTGACACCAGCACCGGCAGATTCTCGACCACCAGGTCAAGGTAGTTGCGCACCCGCTTCAGCTCCTCCTCGGACCGGCGGCGCGCGTCGACGTCCATCAGCGACAGGATCAGGCCGCGCTCGGGGGAGCCCGGCTCGAGCAGCCGGCCGTTGCCGGCGCACCAGAAGGTGCTGCCGTCGGCCCGGCGCATCAGCAGTTCGAACGAGTAGCGCTCGTCGGGGCCGGTCTCCATGACTTCGGCTGCGACCTGCTCCCAATCAACCGGCGCTGCAAACAGCGACGAGACCACGAGTTCCGAATAGTCGCGCGGGTCGTAGCCGAACAGCCGCTCGGTTGCCGCGTTGGCCTTGAGGATGAGGTCGTTCGATACGTACAGCATCGCGACCAGTGCGTTGTCGAAGATGAGCTGCAGCTCGGTGAGCGTCGAGCGCAGTTCGCGCTCCGAGCGCTTGCGCTTGTCGATGTCGACAAAGGCAAAGATGTAACCCAGCTCGGGCCGCTCCGGATTGACCGCGCGTCCCTGCACCGCCACCCAGATCGGGTCGGCCTTGCGCCGGTACATATTGAGCTCGAACTCGCAGGCACCGGTCTCGCGGATGCGCGGATAGTGTTCCGCCAGGCTGGCGAGCAGCAAGTGATCGGTTGGGTGCGTGAAGAGCTGAATCTGCTTCACCAGGCCGCCGGGTTCGCAAGCCAGCAACTCGTCCATCGCGCTGTTGGCCCGGACCGGACGGCCATCGCGCACGAACAGCAGCCCCACCAGCGCGGTATCGAAAATCAGCTGCTGCTGGGCCAGCGCCGTCTGCAGTTCCTCTTCCTGCTTCTTGCGGTCGGAAATGTCGAGAATCGACGCGATCATGCCCTTCGCGGGCGCCTGCGCATCGACATTGCGCAGCGACACCAGGCCCCAGAAGGTACCGCTGCGACCCTGCATCAGGCCCTCGAAGGACACCGGGTTGCCGGTCGCGAGCTGGGCGCGCAACGGCGTGATCGCCTCGAAGTAGTCGGCGTCCGAGGCAAACAGCGCACCGATCGGCGTGCCGACCAGTTCGGCGCCGGGGCGGCCGAACATGAGCTGCGCCTGCGCGTTGCAGCGGACCACCTTGTCTTCCTGCAGATGCATGACCCCGGTCGCCGTCGCGTCGAGCACGACGTTCAGTTCGAGCAGCGAACGGCTCAGTGCCTCGCGCTGCCGCTTCATCTCGGAGATGTTCTGGAACGTGTAGATCGCCTCGCGCAATGATTCCAGACCCGGTGTTTCCGACTGGATCGGCCGTGCCTGCACCAGGCACCAGATCGGCTCGCCGTCCTTGCGGAACAGCACGACTTCGGCACTCGTCGTCTGGTTGGCCCGCACGACCGGCATGCCCGAAATCTCGTTCGGCATGCGGTTGTCGCGGTCGATTGTCAGGTCCCACAGCGGCATGCCGATCACCTGGCCGTCGCGATATCCGAACATGTCGGCGAACTCGCGGTTGGCGAGGAGGATCTTGCCCGACATGGTCTGCGCCACGCCCACCGACATCGTCTCGAACAGCGTCTGCTGGTCGCGTAGCGCGACCTGCAGCTGTTCCTCGAATATCTTGCGATCGGTGAAGTTCTCCAGCACGACGAGGTAATGCCGCATTCCTTCGCCGCCGGCCACCGCGCGCGCATGCAGCCGTGTCCAGACCATGCGGCCGTCGTTATGCACGAACCGACGCTCGTCCGTGTCACTTTGCAGGTCGCCCGAGAGCAGCTTCTCGCGCGTCGTGCAGTAGCCAGGCTGGTCTTCCGGGATGACCAGCGCTTCCGGGTCCCGCCCGACGAGCTCGTCGGTCGAGTACCCCAGCGTTTCGCTGGCCGCCTGATTGGCACCGATCACACGAAAGCCCGCATCCAGCAGCAGTGTTGCCACCGGGCTTTCGTCGAACAGCGCGCGGAAGCGTTCCGCGCTGTCCGTGAGGGCCAGTTCGGCGCGTCTCCGCTCGCTTGCGTCACGCGCGAGCAGCAGGATGAACTCGCGGCCGCTCTGCTCCACCCGCTGCACGACGACCTCGACCGGGAAGGTCGAGCCGAAACGCGTCCGGTAGCTGGCAGAGCCCCGATAGGAACCGCGCACGCGCAACTGTTCGTACAGGGTTTCGAAGTCGCCAGCGCCCATGTCGACGTCGATCGCACCCAGGGCGACACCGCGCAACGCCTCGCGCTCGTAGCCCAGTGTGGACAGCGCAGTGTCATTGGCGTCGACGACGTTGCCATGGCGGTCGACCTCCAGGACCATCTCGCCGACGCGCTCCAGCGCACGCCGCAGCGCGGTCAGCGAGCCTTCGGCGAAGTGTTCCCGATCGATCCGTTCGACGGTCGCAAATACGCCGTCGAAGTGGCTGCTCGAGTCGAACACCGGCGTCAGCTTGACGCGCACCCATGGCCGCTCGCCATCCGGCGACCGCGCTTCGACCTCGACCGGGGTGCGCGTCGCGCCGCCCGCGAGGGCCTGCACTTCGGCCTCGAGTCCCGGCAGACGCGACAGGCCAGCCGCCGCGCTGAAAGGCTGACCCAGCATCTGCTGGGCGGAAACGCCGAGCAGGTCCTCGAGATGGTCGTTCCAGACACGGTAGATGCAGTCCCGGTCCAGCACGCCGATGCCGATGCTGGCGCTGGCCAGCAGCCCCTCGATGAACTCCGCAGCCGCCCGGGTGGCGCGCAACGCCGACTTCGGCACCGTAACGTCGCGCAGCACTGCGGTGACGTGCAGATGTTCGGGATCGACCCCGGTCTCCAGCTGCAGGCGCACGTCGAAGAGCTTGGTGCCCGTGGGGTGGGGATACGAGAACTTGAACCAGCGCCCCTCGTGGGACTCCAGCACCGCCGCCAGGCCTTCATTCCACAGCGGCGCGAACTCGGCAAAACGCTCGACTTCATCGAGAGCATGGTCGACGAACTCCCGACGCGAGATAGCCGTGGCGCGTTCGATCGCCGGGTTGGCATAGACGACGCGCCGCTGCGCGTTGAAGCGCAGGATCGCGTCGGGACACTCTTCGAAGAACTCGAGACCGGGAGCGGCCGTCAGCCGGGTGCGCGGGGCGCCCGTGGTTACGGCGGCTGCAGAGCCCGCTGGCGCCAGTCCCAGGGCGAGTCCGCGGTCGGTCGAAGTGACGTCGGGCGCCGACACGGCACCCTCATCACGCCGCACGCGCGGAGGTGTCGGACGGCGAAGCCGGGTAGTGGAATCTGACACGCGTGGGCGACGGGGCGCGATCGGTTTCAAATCAAGAATACTCCACGGCCGCCGCCGGACTCACGCGTCTGGCTTCCGCGGCATACCCCAAAGCGACGGAAAGCGGCCGCGGCGCCGTCGGTCACTACAGATCGCCGCGTGCGTGCCGTACTCCGCCCCATAAAGTCTCCGGCAGAACCATGACGACCCATCACCTTCCCGACATCCTCTGCAGCGGCTGGATCCGGCCGGCACGGTCGCTGCCGCTTCCGGCCGGCGTGAACGAGGCGCGCGTGCGGGCCATGCAGCTCGAGATCGCAGCCGGCCGCTATGCACCCGATAGTCGCGAAGTCGCTGACGGCGTGCTGTCGGCGATTGCGCCAGCAAGGAGGCACTGAATCATGGGTGACAACCCCACCGCGCGCCTGTTCGCCGAGCTGCTGCAGGCCCTGCACGACGAGAGCGATGCGCTGGTCGCCAACGACGCAGCGCGGCTCGCCGAGGCCGGAAACCGCCGCGACCACGTCCTGCGCCTGCTGGCGCCACAGGCCAACGCGCTGCGCGCAATGCGGCGTACCGGCAGCGACGAATATGAACGATTCGCGTTCGAGGCGGCGCAACTCGCCGCGGTCGATGGCGGGCGCGCGGTCGCGGGCCTTGCAGCGTCGGGGGCCGCCGCCGTCAATGCGCGCCTTGCCGCCCTGCGCGCCGTCGGGCCCGACTGAAACGCGGCGCGCTGCGGCGCGCATCGATCGCCTCCGGGCCCTGACGCCGGCGTGCGGCGAAACTACCAGTTCTTGAGTTTGGAACGCAGGCGCGCCACCGCCTGGCTGTGCAGCTGGCACACGCGGGACTCGGTGATGCCCATGACCGCGCCAATCTCGCGCAGTGTGAGATCCTGCTCGTAGTACAGGCTCATCAGCAGCTTCTCGCGCTCCGGCAGCTCGTCGATCGCGGCCACCAGTGCATGGCGAAAGCGCTTGTCGCGCAGCAACTCGCCGGGCTCGCCACCGCTGACCGCGAAGTGCCGCTCGAGATAGTCATCATCGCCATCGAAGCCACCGAGGTCGTCGAGGTAGACCAACTGTGAGCCGCGCGCCTCGTTGAGCATCTGGCGGTACTCGGCGATCGGCAGCCCGAGTTCTTCGGCGATTTCGGCTTCGAAGGGTGCGCGCTTCAGTTCGCCTTCGAGGCGATGGATTGCGTTCTCGATGTCGCGCTGGCTGCGACGCGCCGAGCGCGGCAGCCAGTCGTTGGCGCGCAGTTCATCCAGCATCGCGCCGCGCACGCGCTGTGACGCATAGACCTCGAACTGCGTGCCCTGCGATTCCTCGTAGCGGCAGATCGCGTCCATCAGGCCCATCATGCCGGCCTGGATCATGTCGTCGAGTTCGACGTTCGCCGGGAGCTTCGCGATCATCTGGTGCGCGATACGGCGAACCAGTGGCGTGTACTGGCGAACATAGTCGTGCCTCTCGAACAGGCGCGGTGCGGTGTAGCTGTACAGGAACGCTTCGTTTTTCACGACCGACCTCGATGACCCGATGAGTTGCATTCTTCGGGGCCGGTGTGTTTCACGAAGCGGGGAATATCGGCAAGAAGCCCGGATAATTAAGGGCCGGCGACCGCCTGTCGTAATCGCCTCGGCTGTACGGATGATGACGGCCAACCGTTCGTCGGCGCGCCCGGAAATGCCGCGTCTTGCCATCCCATTCCGGCACACGCTCACCTCAAGCGCAACAGCACCGCGGCCGATGCTCGGGCCATGCATCACTCCGAGCCCCGACCGATGACGCGCGCAGAACTGATGAAGCAACTGGCCGAGATCGCCACGCGTCCGCTGCTGCCGGCGCAGCCTGCCACAGCGACTGTAGAAGTGGCCGCGCAAGCGGAAGAGCGTGATCTCTATGTCTGGTTCGAGAACACGTCGGCACGCACCACCGACGGCCGCCGCGGCATCGCCGGCCTGCCCGAGTCCCTGCTGCCCTGTGCACGCGGCACGCGCGTCGTCGAGCGTCGCTACGTCGAGGATCACATGCACCTGCTGTGCGCGGTGCACCTGAAGTGCAAGGGCGATGCCGCCGACCGCGTCGCCGCGCTCTACACCGCCGCGCTGTCTGTAGGTACGGTCGCGTGGGTCGGAACCGGCGCGCAGTACCAGCGCGCCTGGCTCGACATGTACGGCGCCCGCACGCTGCTGCCGCGTCCTGCCGAGAGCTGAGCCGCTGCACGACTCGCTGGCCGGACCTGCGCCCGGCCGGAGCTCTTCAGTCCGTACGCCTGACTTCCGGGGATTCGGCCGGCAGCGTGACGCTGCCGATCAGCTGCTGCAGGCCATTGCGCACCGCCGGCGTCATGCCGACGAATTCGCACCCGATGCGCTCGGCGTCACGAGCGCCGATCAGGGCCTCGATATGCCGCACGCGCAGCGCCACCTGAACGCTGCGACCGCTGGACGTCTGGAGCTGGCAGCCCTCAATGACCCGGTCGATGACGAAGAGTGCACGGTCAACCGGCCCCTGCAGCGCCAGGCCGCCGAGACCGATGTCGCTGACGCGCAGCACGTGATGCTGGCTTGAGCCGATCGCCTTCGGCACGCGGCACAGCAGCGCCGGGGTCTTCACACGCAGTGAGGACCGGCGCTGCAGGCGCAGCATTTCCTGTGGCAGCGGCACACGGAACACCGCGCCGTTCGGGGTAAGCGCCTGCGCCGGCTTCGTGGAAAACTGCAGCTTGACGTTATCGACGAAGCCGACCAGCACGAGCGCCTCGGCCGTCGCGATCGCCTGCCGCCCGACTGCGTCCACCGTCAGGTCGACGATCAGTTCATCAGCCCCGGCGTGCACGTCCAGCACGCTGCCCACCGCGAAGCCGGTGTCGTTGCCATAGTAGACAGTGACGAGCAGGTGCTGGTCGCGCAGCTGGCGCAGGGCCGAGACGATTTCGACGCGCGAACGGACGACGAACTGCGCCAGCGCCGGGGACGGCGGCTCGGGAAAGGGCGATGTCATTCCCATCGCGGCCCTTCGCTGCGGGCGTTATGGGACGCGCGCGGCATCAGCGCAGCGTGTTGCGGCTCGTACGGCCGGACAGGAGCGCCTCCAGCTGCTTGAGCCAGGGCTCGGACAGATCGCGGATCTCGGCGTCGTCAGCGAGCATCGCGCGGAGCAGGATAAGACGCTGGCGGCGTCCGATCGGCACTTCACCAGCCGCGCCGGCCTGCTTCAGTCCACTGATCAGGAGGCGGCAACGATCTTCCTCGCGACCCACCTGGTCCCAGTCATCGCGGCGCGCCGCGTCGAGCATGCGCCGGCTGGACGCCGCGATCGCCTTGTAGTGCTCGATCATCGACTCCCGACCGCTCGTTGCGCTCAGTCCATCGTCCGGCGGCATGAGATCCCTCGTCGCAGCGCCCGCAATGCCCACGTAGTCCATGCGCGAACTCTAGCGATGCACATGCTCGGGGCATCGACGAAGTGAACGGCCAAACATCTGTCTTTTCGGAAGGGCACGCAGGCGGCGTTCTGGCTGCGCTGGACGGCGCCGGCCGCACGAGCCTGCGTAGGGGGTCGCGGCGGGCCGTGGCGCCGCTGGGTGTAGGAAAAAGCCCTACAGGACGACGAGACCGAGGCCGACGCCGGGTGTGGCAGTGCGCCGATTCAACTTGGCCGGGTCAGTTCGCACAATGGCACCACTTCGCAACCAATCACGCCCGCCGATGCGGGCTCAAGCAGGAGGGACCCAAATGAGCACGATCGCAGCCAGCAACGAACAACTGCTCCAGGAAATCCGCGAGGCCAATCTCGCCTACCTGGTGCTTGCCCAGCACATGATCCGTGCCGACAAGGCCCAGGCGCTGTACCGCCTTGGCGTGTCGGAAGAGGTCGCGACGATTATCGACCAGCTCTCCCCGGCGCAATTGATGAAGATCGCCGGCAGCAACCAGTTGATCCTCCGCTTCCGCTTCGACGACGACATGGTGTGGAACCTGCTGACGAGCCACAGCAAGTCGAAGTCGACCGCTGCCGGCGCCGCCGTCGCCGGCCTGCACGCCAACATCGTGATGGCCGGTCAGCTGGCCGACGTCACCGCCTGATCACTGACTACGCGCGGGGAGCCGAGTCATGCGTATCAAGAGCATTGTTTCCGAGAGCCGCCAGATCCAGCGCGCGATTGCGCTGATCAAGCTGGGCGCGCGCCTGCAGGTGCTGGAGTCCGAGACCGACCTGTCGTACGAGCGCCTGCTGCGCCTGTACAAGGAAGTCCAGGGCGAGTCCCCGGCACGCGGCATGCTGCCGTTCTCGACCGACTGGTTCATGACCTGGCAGCCGAACATCCATTCGTCGCTGTTCCTGAACATGTACGAGTACCTGGACAAGAGCAGCGAACTCGAGGAAATCGACGCCATCATCAAGGCGTACGAGCTGTACCTCGAACAGATCCGGGCGCAGGGCCTGGAGCCCTTGCTCTCGGTGACGCGTGCCTGGCGCCTAGTGAAGTTCGTCGATGCCGGCATGGTGACACTGACGCCCTGCTGCAAGTGTGGCGGCAAGTTCGTCACCCACACATTCGAACTGACGAAGGACTACGTGTGTGGCCTGTGCGAGCCCCCGGCCCGTGCCGGCAAGGGCAAGGCCCAGATCACCACCGCGCCCGCCGAAGAATCTCTGCATTGATTTGCCGTCGGGAAAACCGACGGGTGCCGGTGGAGGCCACGGCCGCCGGCTAAGTGCAAGTGGCATTCCTTTCCTCCGCTATTTGGCCCGGGCAACCGGGCCACTTTTTTTGGTGCGTCGCTCGTGTACGCGATCGGCTGCGCCGATCGCACGTGGACTCGCTCCGGTCACGCGCGCTTTGCGCGCGCTCAATACTGATTTGTCGGCTGTGCTGCGGAGCGGCCGCGCGCTCCGCCGAAGTAAAAGGACACTGCACCCACCCTGCCCTCCCGCCACGCGGGAGGGATATGACACCCCTCCCTCTCCCTCCCCGCCTGGCGGGGAGGGCAAGTAGAGGTACAAACCGGGTACATAGGTAACGGATCAGACCGGGCACATAGGTAACAGGTGGGAAGCTCATGGGCCAGGAGGTGCGGGCCATGAGCTGGAAGGAGACCTGTGCTGTGAACGAGCGGCTGCTGTTTGTTGCGGATGTCCAAGCCGGTGAGCTCACGTTTGCGCAAGCGTGTCAGCGGCGTGGGATCAGCCGCAAGACCGGTTACAAGTGGTGGCAGCGCTATTGCGCCGAAGGACCGGCGGCGCTGCAGGAGCGCTCGCGTGCACCGCTGCACCATCCCAACGCGGTGGACGCGGCCGTGATCGCACAACTGGCGGCGGCCCGGCGCCGGCATCCGAGCTGGGGGGCGCGCAATCTGATCGACTGGCTGGCGCGGCGCACGCCGGGCAGCCGTTGGCCCGCGGCCAGCACGGTGCACGAGATTCTGGGGCGTCAAGGTCTGATCGAGCCGCGCAAACGCCGTCGGCGCAGCGCGCCCTACAGCCAGCCGTTCGTGCAGGCCGACCGGCCCAATGCCCTGTGGTGCGCCGACTTCAAAGGCCAGTTTCGCCTGGGCGATGGCACCCTGTGCTACCCGTTGACGGTATCCGACAGCTACAGCCGCAGCCTGCTCGAGTGCCGCGCACTGACCAGCACGCACGCCGCGCCGGTGCGCCGCGTGATGGAACGGCTGTTCCGTGAGCGCGGCCTGCCGCTGGCCATCCGCACCGACAACGGTACCCCGTTTGCCTCGGTCGGCTTGGCCGGCCTGAGTCAGCTGTCGGCCTGGTGGGTGCGTCTGGGTATCTGGCCAGAACGAATCGCGCCCGGCCATCCGGAACAAAACGGCCGCCACGAGCGCCTGCATCGCACGCTGGCGGCGGCCACCGCGCAACCCGCCGCGGCCACCCTCACTGCACAGCAGCGGCGCTTCGAGCGCTTCGGCTACGAGTACAACCGCGAACGCTCGCATCAGGCGCTCGGACGCCATACGCCGGCCGAGTTCTACCAGGTCTCCAGCCGCCCCTATCCGCAACGGCTGCCGCCGCTGGAGTACCCGGCGCACTACGTGATCCGCCGCGTGCGACCCAACGGCCAGATCAAGTGGCACGGCGCCGATCTGTACCTCAGCCAGGTCATCGCCGGCCAGCCCGTCGGCCTCGATGCCATCGACGACGGCCGCTGGCGCCTGTACTACGGCATGCTGCCGCTGGCAACCCTCGATGCGCGCACCGCGCGCGGTGCGCGCATCGAGCCACTCAACCCAAAAACCCCACCGCGCACTATGACCGCAAACGTGTCACCGATGTCCCCGGTCTGAACTGTTACCGATGTGGCCGGTTGCACAAGACCTAGCCGAGTGCAAAGTGCATCGCGGGATGGGGTACATGCAGTTGAGAGTCGGCGAAGCGCGCGGCCGCTCCGGAGCGCAGCCGACTAACTAATCGGAGCGAGTGCACGTGCAAAGGCCGGCTTCCGCCGGCCTTTGCGTACACGAGCGACGTCAGGCGTAGAGCGGCATCTCCAGCTCGCGCACCAGCGCGGCGTTGACGTAGGCGTGAAGGGCAAGACGTTCGAGATCGCCGAGGCCGACGAAGGCGACGCCGAGGGTGGGATCGGCCGCGCCGGGCTCCGGCTTGCGGACCGGGCGGGCGCGCGCCTCGATCAGCACTTCCTGCTCAGCAACGTGCACACGGAATACGACGCGGATCTCGTCGTAGAACACGGCCAGCTCGTCCTGCAGCGTGATCGCGGCCCCCGCGGTGGACAAGTCGTGGATCTGGCCCTTGGCAAAGCGGCCGCTGGCCGTATGGCCCGGGTAGACCATGCACTGGAGGTCGGACCGCACGCGCCGCGCGGCGCGCAGGTTGCGCTTCTCGACCTGGCGCGTACCGGCCCAGCCGATGTGCAGATAAGGGAACGGCGCCGTGCAGACCTTGAGCAGCGGCGACACGAATTCGTAGACGTACTCGCCTGAAAAACTGCGGAAGCGGTACAGCCGTCCTTCGCGGATGAAGAGCTGTGATTCGTCCGGCGCCGTCACGAGCAGAGACTTGCCTTCATGCACGCCGATCAGCTTGACCGTCGCCGCCGACTGCAGGCTTTCACCGTCGAGCCACATCTTCAACTGGCGCCATGAGGCGATCTCGCGATTCGCGGCACCGCGCTCGGCCGCAATCGCCGAGCCGGAGCCGACCACGGTCGGTACCGTGATCGCTCCCAGCGTCGCCGGGCCCGAGGGACGGTTCAGAGTATTGAATCCAACACTGGTGGGTTCGGTGAGGTCCATCACAGGCTCCCCGCGGCAGTCAACATGTCCCAAGTTTGCGGTATCAGGCCGCGACCAAGTGCGCCGAGAACGCCACGCTCGGCACGTCAATTCCGGCGCTTGCGGCCGCAGCCAGCCGTCCGTCGGCCGCAGGTCGGCGCAATCCGTTGAAAAGAGGCGGCGCAGTCAAGCCAGGCCGCCTTGCTGCCGACATCCTGAAGGTGGAACCGGAGTGGGTCCGTTGCCTTCTTGGTCCCCGCCGAGCACCGCCCTGCTCCGTGTTCCACGCCCAACACTGACCGATGGCCCAGACCCCAACCACCCGCTTCCTCGTCGTCGACGATTTCACGACGATGCGCCGCATCCTGCGCAACCTGCTCACCGAGCTCGGGTTTCGCCAGGTTGACGAAGCGAGCGACGGTCGCATGGCTCTCGAGATGCTGCGCGACGCTGCCTACGACTTTGTCATCAGCGACATCAACATGCCGCGGGTCAACGGTTATGAGTTGCTGCGCCAGATCAGGGCCGACGCGAAGCTGAAGGACCTGCCGGTGCTGCTGATCACCAGCGAGGCGAGCAAGGACGAGGTGCTGCAAGCGATCCGTCTCGGCGCCAACGGCACGATCCTCAAGCCGCTGACGAAGTCGTCTCTGGAGGAAAAGGTGCGCAACATCCAGTTGCGCTCGTCGGCCTGGCCGTCCTCCGGCACCGCACACTCCACGGCGGCCAAAGCGACGCCGCCCTCCCCGCGCACTCCTGCCACCGTCACTCCCCGCGGCGCCTGACGCCAACGGAGTTCAGGTGTGCCCAAGCACCGGGTGCGGCCGGTATGGTGCTTCCAGGGTCGTGCACTCATCGCGCGTCAGCGCCACGTCAAGAGCACGGATCGCTTCTTCCAGCTGCCAGACCTGGCTCGCACCGACGATCGGTGAGGTCACCCCGGGACGTGACAGCAGCCAGGCATAGGCGAGTGTCGCATTCGACAGGCCCTTCTGCTGCGCCAGCGTCTTCACGGCGTCAAGCACCAAAAAGTCGGCATCGTCGTAGTAGAGCTTCAGCGCGATGTCGTCGGTGCGTGCACGCGCCGTGGCACCGGCGCTGCGATCGTCGCGACCGCGGTTGCCGGCGAGGAAACCCCGCGCCAGCGGACTCCATGGAAGCAGGCCGACGCCCTGGTCGCGGGCAAGCGGGATCATCTCGCGCTCTTCCTCGCGGTACACGAGGTTGTAGTGGTTCTGCATCGAGATGAAGCGCGTCCAGCCGTGCCGCTCCGCGACGTGCTGCATCTTGGCGAACTGCCAGGCCCACATGCTGGAGGCGCCGAGATAGCGCACCTTGCCCGCCCGCACGAGGTCATGCAGGGCCTCCATCGTTTCCTCGATCGGGGTCGCCGGGTCGAAGCGGTGAATCTGGTAGAGGTCGATAGCATTGACGCCGAGCCGCTTGAGGCTGGCATCGGCCGCCGCGAAGATGTGCTTGCGCGACAGCCCACTCAGGTTGGGTTTCAGCACCGGCTTCGGGCCGGGATCGTTGCCGCCCTTGAATGCGAGGTCGACCGGATAGAAGAGCTTGGTGGCGATGATGACTTCGTCGCGCGGTGCCATTTCCCTCAACAGCCGGCCGGTTATCTCTTCCGACAGTCCCGCCGAGTACATGTCAGCGGTGTCGAACAGGTTGATCCCGAGTTCAAGGGCACGCCGCACGATCGGCCGCGCGGCGGCCTCGTCCAGCACCCAGGGCCGCCACGTGGGCGTGCCGAAGGTCATCATGCCGAGGGAGATGCGCGAGACCTTGAGTCCGCTCGCGCCCAGGTTCACGTATTGCACGGCCGCTACCCCAGACCGAGAATGCGGGCGATGCGGGCGATGTAGTCCGAGCCTTTCAGCGCGTCGGCGACCACTTCGTCGGAAACCGACGACAGACGTTCCCGAACGCCGTGCAGGCCCTCGTGCACCTCCTGGTGTGCAGTCTCGGGCCCGGACAGGGCCTGCCGCAGTTGCTCGACTTCGGCACGCAGCGTATCGACGCTGGCGCCTCCGGTCCGCACCCGCGAAAGGTCGCGCTCCAGTTGCTCCACCAGTTGCGCGACTTCATCGAGGTCGACGCGGGGCGGTATGGCGCTCATTCGGAACCTCCGTGATCACATTAAATTCAGTCTACCCGGCTGCTTCGGCGGTAGCGTCGCCACCCGGCCTCGCGCGCTCGTGCCCGGCGCATAATTTGCTCACCATCAAGTGTCCGCCATGAACCTGCTGCACGCCGACGCTCCCTTCGCACTCGCGATCCTGGGCTGGCTGATCGTCATCCTGGCCGTCGCGCATGCCATCGGAGCGGTGCGGCACGACTTTCTGCCGACGAGCACGGCGCAGCATGCATGGTTCGCCGCCATTGTCATCACTGCGCTGCTCTGGGCCCTGCATGTGCGTTCGCCGGTGGGCATGGATTTCGGCCTTCTCGGGAGCGCCCTCTTCGCGCTCGTCTTCGGCCGTGCCCGCGCGATCCTCGGGCTGATGCTCGCACTGGTGCTGTACACCGCCCTCGACCGCGGGACGTGGTTCAACGTCGGCATCAACGGCGTGGTGCTGGCCGTCACCCCGGCGTGGCTGGCGACCGCCCTGCAACGACAGATCGAACTGCGTCTGCCCAAGAACCTCTTTGTCTTCATCATCGGCAACGGTCTGTTCGTGACGCTTGCAGCCACGGTCTGCGCCAGCGCGCTGGTGCTGGCGCTGTCAGCTGTCGAGTCGACCGGTGCGACGCGGCTCTTCGGCGACCATCTTGCCTACTCGCTGCTGCTGGCCTGGGGCGAGGCGCTGCTGTCGGGAATGCTGTTCTCTGCGCTCGTGGTGTTCACTCCGCACGCTGTGCTGACCTACCGGCAGGACATCTATCTGCCGCCACGCCGCCCGCTGAGCTGAGGGCCTGCTGCGGGCGAGCGCGTGGCCTGCGCCGCGCTGCTATCCTGCCGCCTCCTTTCCGGCTACACCGCCCGCATGGCATCGCGCACCGGCGCCCGCATTCTCGTCGACCAGCTGCTGATTCAGGGCGTGAACCACGCGTTCTGCGTCCCCGGCGAAAGCTATCTCGCGGTGCTCGACGCACTGTACGACGTGCGCGACATGATCAAGCTGATCGTGAACCGCCACGAGTCGGGTTCGACGTTCATGGCCGACGCCTACGCGCGGGTCACCGGCCAGCCCGGCGTCGTGTTCGTCACGCGCGGGCCCGGTGCCACCAACGCGGCGATCGGCATTCATACGGCGTTCCAGGATTCCACTCCGATGGTGATGTTCATCGGTCAGGTCGGCAACGATTTCGTCGAGCGAGAGGCATTCCAGGAAATCGACTACCGGCGCATGTTCGGGCCGATGACGAAGTGGGTCACACAGATCGACAGTGCGGCGCGCGTGCCTGAGTACGTTGCGCGTGCGTTCCAGGAAGCGAGCAGTGGACGCCCCGGGCCGGTCGTGCTGGCGTTGCCCGAAGACATGCTCGCGCAGAAGGCGGATGTCGCCGATGCGCTGTGCCACCAGCCGGTGCAGTCGGCGCCGTCCGATATGCAGATCGCCGGACTGCGCCGCCTGCTCGGCCGCGCGCGGCGGCCGATCGTTATCGCCGGCGGTACGGGGTGGACCGATGCGGCCTGCGACAACCTGAGGCGCTTCGTCGAGGCCAACTACCTGCCTCTCGCGTGCTCCTTCCGCGCGCAGTCGGTGTTCGACAACCGTCATCCGAACTACGTCGGCGATGTCGGCATTGGCATCAATCCGAAGCTGGCCCAGCGCGTGCGCGACGCCGATTTCATCCTTGCGATCGGCGCACGACTGGGAGAGATGACGACCTCTGGCTATACGCTGCTGACATCGCCAGTACCCAACCAAACACTGGTGCACGTCCATGCCAGCGCGGAAGAGCTCGGACGCGTCTACCAGGCGACGCTCGCGATTAACGCGGGAATGCCGCAGTTCGCGTCCCGGCTGGCGATGATGATTCCGGTGGAAGAGCCGCCCTGGAGGGAGGAACTCGCCAGCGCTCGCGCCGAGTTCGAGGCGTGGCAGCAGCGACCTGCGGTGTACGCGAATGCGCATCCGGCGCTCGACCTTTGGGAGGTCGTGCAGATATTGCGTCGCGCGGTGCCGGAGGACGCCATCATCACGAACGGCGCCGGCAACTTCAGCGGTTGGGCGAATCGATTCTGGCGCTACACCGGGCTGCGAACACAGTTGGCACCCACCGCGGGCAGCATGGGGTACGGCGTACCTGCAGCGGTTGCGGCCAAGATCATCGCTCCTGAGCGAACCGTGGTCGCGTTCGCTGGCGATGGCGACTTCATGATGACGATGCAGGAACTCGCCACCGCGATTCAATACGGCGCCGCCGTGCTGATCCTCGTGTTCAACAACTCGATGTACGGCACGATCCGCATGCACCAGGAGCGCGAGTTTCCCGGTCGGGAGCACGGCACGCACCTCTCGAACCCGGATTTCGCCCGCCTTGCCCAATCGTTCGGCGCCTTCGGAGCCGCGGTGGGCACCACCGACGAATTCGGTACCGCGCTGGCCGCCGCGCTGTCGTTCATCCGCGAGAAACGCCTGCCCGCGCTGATCGAACTGCGGACGGACCCGGAAGTCATCACACCGAACGCCACGCTGTCAGCGATACGCGCAACGGCACGCCTCGGCCTCTAGCCGCGCGCCCTGCCAACCTCGGCCGCGGCCTGGCTACCTCTGAAGGGCGCCTTCGGTGGAATCTCAGCCAACGCCGATCAATTCCACCTCGAAGATCAAGGTCGCGTTGGGCGGAATGACGCCGCCGGCACCAAACTCGCCGTAACCGAGTTGCGGCGGGATGGTCAGCTTGCGCAGCCCGCCCACCTGCATGCCCTCGACGCCCTCGTCCCAGCCGGCGATCACCTGTCCTGCGCCAAGGCCGAAGGTGAACGGCTGGCCACGGTCGCGGCTCGAGTCGAACTTGCGGCCATCGAGCAGCCACCCGGTGTAGTGAACGACAACGTCCTGGCCGGACCGGGCCGTCGCGCCGGTTCCGACCTCGACCTCCTCGTATTGCAGACCGCTCGGCGTCGTGATCGTTTTCATGTCCCTGCCTCCTCCTTGTTCAGCCCGGCACGCAGAAGCTGGTCGACCAGTTGGTTGAGCGGCAGTTGCCGCTGCTGCGCGGCGTGCTGCAGCTGCCGCACCAGGTCGCCGTGCAGCTTGACGGCGAACGGTACCAGCCCTGCGGCGCGGTCACGCTCGCGCTGCTCGCGCCGGTCGACTCCCGATGACGAGTCAAAGCGGCTTCCCGACTGGCGGAGTTCGTTGGCGATCTTCAGTCCCTTGCGCTTTTCGAGCTCGGTACGCTTCATTGTCATGGGGCCATTTCCTGGGCATCGGCGCGGCCGATCGAGTCTGTGTCCGCGTCGCCGCCAAGGCCGGGCGACTGCGATCGCACGGCGTGGCAGCGGCGTGGACGACGCTATTCATGGATTCGCACGCCTTGCCAATCTCGCGTAAGTCCCGATGGCACGTTGCCGACGACCTTGCTGAACTTGCGTGCCCTTCATTTGGATCAATCGATGGATTTCTATCAGTGGACCGCCGTCGCGGTTGTCATC
>Ga0209254_10002022_pt1 | contig 18383 bp, 14 predicted proteins | sample FrelakmetDIP11DI_FD_187148 | JGI IMG/M metagenome (GOLD analysis project Ga0209254, IMG submission 187148) | Freshwater lake sediment microbial communities from the University of Notre Dame, USA, for methane emissions studies - DIP11 DI (SPAdes)... | ecosystem: Environmental > Aquatic >...
TTCTTTTTGTGACAGACCTTTAAGATCTTCTGTTTGAGCTGCATGGAACATTATTATCAGATTTATTTAAGTTCTTTGCAAAAAGCTTTTGATTAAACTTTAATAGTCCATAAGACAGTATTTATGTCAATTGAAGGCAAGAGCAATTTTCTAGGGAAATCTTATAAAAAGGTGACTCTTTCTAAACAGATTTGGGCGGTTGCCAAATTAATTCTGTATAGCCTTCCGTCCTTTTACTAAGATAATGGGGGAAAAGAGAAAGCATATCAGATGAGTATGATGGTTCAATTGAATTTGAATTCATCCAGATTTCATCATCATGAGATTTATTAAGGTTATGCTGATGAGGAATTTCGAGGTCACTCTCTTGACTATGATTCAGATGGATTTGTAAACTATCGCAGATAAGCAAAATAGTTTTTCCCTCATCAATAAATAAGAATGAGATAAAAATAACCAACAAGCTTATCAGGATATGTTTGACTTTATCCATACTCAGGCCAAATATAATTTAAATGTCTGATTATTTATTTTATACAGGTTACATTAACTTTTTTTTAACTATTATGGAAGGTCCTTCATTTCTTAATTGTTTTTAAATTCTTTTTAAGTATAGAATAATTAACTCAAGTTGCTGGTTACTGGTCCCTGGTTACTGGTTAGTTCTTGATTAACAGATCAATATGGAACTCATCCAGGAATAGGGTCCGACAAAAACACTTACCGGACATATATACCTGCTGAAAGTCCGCAGTTCCCAGATTAAAGACATAATTGCTGGTATAAGCAGGAGCAGAAGTACCGTAATTCCGGAAATAGCCGGGTATTATCCTCATTTACTTTACATTAACTGATATTTGAAAGTCTTTTTCAAAGTACAAAAGGTAATTATATTTTCAATAGAAATTTCCACCGTACCTATTTTTATTAGTTTTGTAAAAGTCCATTTCATTCCTTTTTACAATAATAATGACAAAAGACAGCACTGGTTCAAAAAAACTCAACAGAAGATTAAAGAACCTTATCCCTCTGGCACTTATTGTTCTTGTTTTTGTCGGAATTCCAATGATATTCCTGAATTTCCAGGCAAAACGCAGTGGAATGACCCGGGGTGCAGTGATAAAGAGGATAATGAACAAAGCCGGTGAGAAAGACAAAGTATCCGGAGCTGTTTCTGATAATACAGTAGGAGAAAAAGTTAATTTCCTTGACCCTGTGCTGATTGGTGATAAATTTATGGAGCCTCCTCTGATTTCGAACGTGGCAGTTGCTGATCTGGACCAGGATGGACTTCCCGATGTGATTGTTTGTGATTGCCGGAGTAATACTGTTTCCTGGATACGGCAGTACCCGGCCGGTAAATATGCCGAAAGGGTACTTGCTGATAATCTGTTTGCACCGGCTCATGTTCAGGTTATCGATTTTGACAGGGACGGGGATAATGACATAATGGTTGCAGTGCTGGGCCTTTTGTTTCCAAGCAACGACAAGATAGGTTCTGTTGTCATTCTTGAAAATGACGGAAAGGATTATTTTAAAAAACATGTTGTTGCAGATATAATTGCACGTGTCTCAGATGTCAGGGCAGGCGATCTGGACGGTGATGGTGATATGGACCTTGCCGTAGGGCAATTTGGATATGACGATGGCGAAACTCGATGGATTGAGAACCTTGGATACTGGGAATTTAAAAGTCATAATCTGCAGCATCTTTCCGGGCCTGTTAATGTTGAAATATTAGATATTGATAAAGACGGGGACCTTGATATTATCTCCCTTGTTAGCCAGGAATGGGAAGAAATATATGCATATATAAATGATGGGAAAGGGAATTTTCAACCCAGACTATTATTTGGATCCAGTAATGAGGACTTTGGTTCCAGCGGAATCAGCATGTGTGATTTAGACCAGGATGGTGATCAGGACATACTTTATACCAATGGTGATGCCTTTGACTATATCCCACCCCAGGGGAGGCCCTGGCATGGAGTGCAGTGGCTTGAGAATAAAGGCAATCTGAAGTTTGAATTTCATAGAATCTGTAATTTTACGGGGGCATATAATGCCAGACCAGTGGATATAGATGGCGACGGGGATCTGGATCTCTTTGCAGTAAGTGCCTTTAATCTTTGGGATAAACCGGAATCAATGAGTTTTATCTGGTTGGAAAATGATGGAAAACAACAATTTACAAGACATGATATTACTAACAATCCCACCCATCTCATTACCCTTGAATTAGGCGATTTCAATAACGACGGTTTAATGGATATGGTTACCGGAGGCATGTATGCATATCCCCCCTATGACAGAATGAGCAGAATAGCCTTATGGACAAATAACAATATGTTATCACCTATGAAATAAAATTTTGTAAGGTTTTAATCAGGAACCAATCAGACTAATTCTGCATATTAAACTGTTCCAGCAATTTTTCAAGATTAGCAATATATTCTGGTTGAAATTTTTCATTTCGTGCCAGATTTATTGTCATTTTTATAATATTCCTTGCATTTTGGTTATCCCCCAGAGCAGAATAAGCAATTGCAAGACTTCTTCCGGCGGATATTAATGTAACCGAATGACTGGCAGTATGAATAAATGCCCGTTCACATAAGTCTCTTCCCTCAGTAATATTTTTGAGTTTCAGGTCATTACAAGTGACCAGAAGTGTTCCAAGCCTTTCCAGTATGAAGGGCTCGTTTGGATGATATTCCAGCGCTTCTGAGTAAAAGGGTATAGCCTTGTCCCACATTTTTTGCCGCAACAACAGATTACCAAGCAATTGTATAGTAGTGAGATCTTCCGGATCTTCTTTAAAAGCAGAATAATATAAAGGCAAAGCTTTCTCCCATCTTCCTTCCTGATCATTGAACATCGCGGTCAGTTGTAGCCCTTTCGGAAATGATGGTGAAAGGCTCCTGAGTCTTGCCAGCCACATCATGGCTTTTTCCTTCTCCCCGAGATTAAGTAGAAGAATTATTTCGTCAGCAATAACGGCAGGATTTGTTTTGTTCTTTTCAAGAATTGCATTTGTCATACTAAGAGATTCATGTTTCTTCCCAATCTTCGAGAGGCATATTACCATACACGATTGTGCCTGATTATCTTCCGGCTTAAGTTCTATTGCATTTGAATAATAGTTAATTGCCTGGGAATAAAATCCTTTTTTATATAAGAGATCTCCAACACTCTTCAGCTCATTATAATCTTTCCGGAAATAAGTAATATGCTGGTCGAGATATGGCAGGGCCTGCTTCCCGATATCCCTTATAAGAAAAAGCTTAATTGCTTTAGCAACTAAATAATTGTTTTCAGGAAAATAGGTAAGGGCATGATTTACCAATTCAAGAGCAAATTCAGGATAAACATTTTTTTCTGCTTCGTCAATTCTTTTAAGCAAGTACAAATCTGATCTTGACATGAGTGAGAGCTTGTCAATAAGAGTGTCGACAGGAGAAGGATTTCCTGCAAGGTCATTTGCCCGTACAAGGTAACGATTGCTTAATGATTCAGCCCCTCTGATACTATAAACAGTACCGAGAAGCCGGTATGCCGGACCAAATGCCCTCTGATAATCAATAATTTCCTTGAGTGTCTTCTCAGCGAGTTCATACTGCCTGGTATCAACATAGATTCTGGCAAGATTATACATTGAATATGTAGCCAGTGGAAAATAGTCATACCTTTTTGCAGTCTTTACGATAAAATTCCTGTCTGTTCCGGTTATGATATACCTGAATGCAAGTTCCGCACTATCGGAAGAACCGATTTTCTGATAACACTCACCTGCATAATACCATGCTAAATAAGCCCGGGGATTTTTCTTTATGACACTCCTGTAATTTCCAATTGCAGTATTTGGATCGCCCATCTCCTGGTTTAAATATCCGAGATAATAACTCCAGATCCATTCTTTTTTATTCTTTTTTTCAGCCATCTTATAGCATATCGCTGCTTTATCATAATAAGCACTTGAATGATAAATCATTCCCAGTGTGCCAATATTATCAGAGGTTGGTTTAAGATTTGCTTTTTTAAAAGCATCTGACAACTGTTCCTTAAGACGGATTGACAAAGGCTGCAAATCAGGAGGTAGTGGTAATTGTGTTCTGTATTCGTTATTAATCAGAAACTTAACAAACAAAATGACTACAATAAAACCAATAGTTCCTCCCGTTAAATAAATGAATAATTTCCGTCCTTTTTTCATCCTGTTAATGGCTTATTCCTTTAATATTGAAATTAAACAACCAGATTAAGGTTTGGTAATTTAGAAGATATTTATGTCATCTCTGTTAAACTTCCCAAATAAATCCGGATAAATAGTACTTTTCTGCAAAAGCCGGGCTTATTGACAACATCTGCCCGGTGAAATTGCATTAATAACATTTATTTAAACATCAACAACTTAACTCCGGCTAAGGATGGTCAGTTTGTTACGGACAGAAGCGGTCAAAGTCACCAGCTTTCCCATCAGATCATAAATCCTTCCACAAAATTGTATTGATCCGATTCATAAAAATTTTGTGGCTTATGAGAAACCATTTCTTCACCTCTGAAACTATAGCTTCTATTGGCCAGAAAAAAGGTGGAGCCTGGCATCAGACTTAGTACTTCAAATTTCAATGCGTCATGTGAATCTGCATTGTTGGAGATCTCTGTAATTCATGGTTCCGATGACCTGAAATCAGGACTTAGGGTCAATTTTGAAATAAGTTTGTTTATTATTACTGCTAACTTTAATTTTGTTAGCAGGAATGGTTTTGGTCCCGGAATATTCCTGATTCCGGATTAACCTTTGCCTTTCTTAATAGCAGATGAATAAGATAAACCCACATATTTCTGTTGATTGCGTAGTTTTCGGGTATGATTATCCTCAGCTTAAAGTACTTTTAATCGAGAGGGAAAAGGTTGACAGCAGTAACTCCGTTACGCATAAGCTCAAGTTGCCCGGCAGCCTGATTTTTGAAAGAGAAGATTTTGATATTTCAGCAAAACGTATACTGTTTGAACTTACAGGCCTTCAGAACATTTTTCTGAAGCAATTCGATGTTTTTAGTGATCCCGGCAGACTCCAGCCACCTGAAGACCTTGAATGGGCGAGAAAATACAATCATATTTTTGATCTTGACAGAGTTGTAACAATTGCATATTTTGCATTGATCCAGTTAAAGGATGTAAACCGGACCCCGCAGACAATCTGGTATCCGGTAAATAAGCTTCCTGAATTAATATTTGACCATAATAAAATTGTGAATAGGGCTTTGAAATTCCTGCGTGGTGAGATGAGGTCAAAATCATTATGCTTTGAATTATTACCTAAGAAATTCACAATCCGCCAGGTTTATGAGATTTATAGGATTATGCTGGATATCAGCTTTGATAAAAATAATTTCAGAAGAAAGTTGAGCACCTTAACATTCCTGGTCCCGTTAAATGAACGGGAAAAAAATGTAAGTCATAAACCTGCAAGGTTGTATCGCTTTGATATAAAACTATACGGGAAGTACAAAAAGGAGAAAAATGAATTCATTTTCTGAAAATCAGAAGAGGGATTTTTCTCACCGGAAACGAATATTAATATTCATATTGATTAATAATTTTAAAACTCAATGCTATGAAAAACACTAGATCTTTCAGCTTTTTGTTCAGTATATTGCTTTTTGTAATAAGCTGTTCACTTAAAGCTCAGGTTCCTCAGCTGGGAAAGAATTCTGTCAGTGAAGTTATTGCTGCCATGACTTTGGAAGAAAAAGTCAGCATGGTTGTCGGATGCGGACTTTATATGCCGGGGATAAGCTTTCCGGGATTGACTGTTGCTGAACCTACCGCAGGACAAAAAAGGGTGCCAGGGTGTACAGGAGCAACTACCGGCATCCCACGACTTGGGATTCCGGCATTGGCGATGAACGACGGAGCTGCCGGGCTCGGCATTATAAATACTGGTAACAGCAGAATCTATTATGCCACAGCATGGCCTGTCGGAACTTTACTGGCATCAGGCTGGGATACTGCCCTTGTCAGGACCGTAGGGACTGCCCTGGGCAGGGAAGCAAAGGAATACGGCCTTGATATTGTATTAGGTCCCGGTATGAACATTCATCGCAATCCTCTCTGCGGCCGTAACTTTGAATATTATTCCGAAGATCCGGTTTTAGCAGGAGATATTTGTGCCGCAATGATAAACGGCATTCAGAGCAACGGTATCGGGGTTGCCCCCAAGCATTTTGCAGCCAATAACCAGGAAACCAACAGGACATCAGTAAATACTATTGTAAGTGAGCGAGCTTTGAGGGAAATATACCTTAAAGGGTTTGAGATAATCGTAAAAAAGGCACAACCCTGGACCATTATGAGTTCATATAATCTGATCAATGGAACCTATACCTCAGAAAGGTATGACCTGATTACGCAGATCCTTAGGAATGAATGGGGTTTTAAAGGCATAGTGATAACGGACTGGTATGGTGGCAAAGACCCTGTAGCACAGATGAAAGCCGGTAATAACCTGCTTATGCCGGGTACGACGGATCAGGCAAAGCAAATAGTTGATGCAGTAAAGAATGGCCAGCTCAGCGAAAAAGTTCTGAATGAGAATATAGCCGGTATTTTAAGTATGATACTTCAATCGCCTTCATTTAAGGGATATAAATATTCCGATCAGCCTGACCTGGCGAAAGACGCCAGAATTTCCGGAGATGCCGCTGCACAATGCATGGTTTTATTAAAGAATAATGAAAATTCGTTGCCAATCGGCAGGGATAATCGCAGAATTGCGGTTTTCGGCAATAATTCATACGACCTGATAGCAGGAGGCACTGGAAGTGGCGATGTAAACAGAATGTACACTGTACCCCTGGTTGATGGATTATTCAGGACCGGTTATATAGTTGATCCTGATATACTGACATTGTATAAAGGATATCTGTATGAGATGAAATCAAAGCAGCCGGCTAAAAAATCTTTGATGTCAATGATGAGTCCTCCAGCTATTATTCCGGAATACTCTATTGACCCTGAAATAATCAAAAAAACGGCTTTGGCAAATGACAGGGCTGTCATTTCAATCGGCAGAAATTCAGGTGAAGGAAATGACCGTAAACTTGAGGGTGATTATTACCTCAACGACACCGAGAAACAACTGATAAAAAATGTATCAGATGCTTTTCATGCCCGGAATAAAAAAGTTATAGTGGTGCTGAACATCGCAGGGGTAATTGATGTGATGCAATTCAGAGATAATGTTGATGCCATTCTGCTTGCATGGCAGCCTGGGTTGGAAGGCGGCAATGCGATGGCCGATGTAATCAGTGGCAAAGTAAATCCTTCCGGAAAACTGGCAACTACCTTTCCAGCATCTTATGAAGATGTGCCATCTGCAAAGAACTTTCCCGGCAAGGAATTTCCCGACAAAGCTTATAACGGTATGATGGGTATGAAGACAATCCCTGCTGAGGTAATTTATGAAGAAGGTATTTATGTAGGATACAGGTATTATAACACGTTCGCTGTACAAACTGCCTATGAATTCGGGTACGGCCTTTCATATACTGATTTTAAGTTCAGCGACCTGAAGCTAAGCTCACCGAAATTCGAAAACAATCTTGCTGTAACCGTAACGGTTACAAACACCGGAAGTGTAACAGGTAAGGAAGTTGTTCAACTTTACCTCACAGCACCTGTAAAGAAACTTGATAAGCCTGCAATTGAGCTGAAAGCTTTTGTAAAAACAGGTTCTCTTAAACCAGGAGAATCACAAATCCTTACATTCAAATTAACTGCCGATGATCTGGCATCGTATTATACCAAAACAGCTTCATGGGTGGCCGATGCCGGTAAATACTCTGTCAAAATAGGAGCTTCTTCATTGGATATAAGACAGACTGCAACTTTCGATGTAGCTAAAGATATAGTTACCAGGAAGGCAGAGAATGCCCTTTCTCCCCTGGTTACTATAAATGAAATGAAGAGTAAATAACATAATTAAACCATAAATCTTCAATATAAAATTATAGCATGATTTTCTAATTCACTTTCGGCCCATTGAATATCCATAAGGGATCGGATCCTTTTGGCCACGAAGTGCGCAAGCCAATTGAGTTCCTTAATAAACTGGCCTTTTATGAAAAGCTCGGTTTTGATGGTGGTCAGTTTCATGATGACGCTGCCTGTCGTCAGTTCACTACTGACCGGAGCAAACGCACAATAGATATCACAAATGCACCTGGAACTGATTTAATATTTTAAAAACTCCTTGAAATATCAGGAAGTCTGAATGATGAGCCTATTGCAAAATGCACTGCGGAACGTGACTTTGAAGAATTGGACCTTTATTTTATGAAGTCATTGTTGCGCATATAGATAAAGTATAAATCATGTTATTAGATCACATTTCTGCAAACATCCCTTCTGTAGCATTAACGCAAAAGTGCCACTCCTGTAAATAGTCCAACGAAAAGGAACAAAATACTGATAGGAATCCACCACCATATTTTACTCCACCCCGGAGTGCAAACTTCTCCTTCGTTTCCGGCAAAGAGATTCCATGCCAGATAACCTCGCTTTATTGCCCAGAGTTCATAGAAAAATATTAATAATCCGCCTGGCAGGCTGCCCACAGCTATTATTGCCAGCCAGGTCATTACAATCCAGGGTGATAAAGGTATTATCTGCGACATTGCGATGGTCTTGTTTACCAGAACCATTGAAACAGCGAAGATCCCGGCTAATGCCAGATTTGTAGTAACCAACACCTGCGGAAAACGCTGAAACAGGAATTTGACAAAGTTCTTTCTTCCTGCCAGGGCCAGCAAAGGAGAATGAAAAATAATCCACGCTGTTAATAAAGGAAGACCCAAAATAAACAAAACCTGCTGCTGTTGGCTGACACCTCCTGATACTGCCTTTAAGATAAGAATCACCTCTGCAATGAGGTAAGCAATAACAACAGGTACCAGGTTCCCGACTGTCTCAATAAGAGCATTCCGCCATTTTGATGTTTTCACAGAATTAAAAGCTATAATCCTGGCAACTAAGGCCAAAGGGCCAAGAACAAAGACGTAAGGAATCCAGAATCTCAGTCCTTTATTACGTGCAGGAAGAATGAACAGCAAAACCAGGCTGATAACTATCAGGCCACTCCATGTTCTGCCAGCAACATTATTTATTCTTATAGTTTTTGTCATCTTCAGATAACGTTTTGCAGCTTCCTGCTGTACATCTTCCGGAAAAAGGCTGCTGAGAGGACCGGCTTCCCTGGGATTAGCGAGCTCATCTTTTACATTTATTATGACTGGATTTTCGTACTGGTAAAAATAATAGAGGTACATAACACCATCAGTGAGATCAGTTACCATTGTTTCAATTGTCCAGCTGGCTCCTTCCTGATGAACAGAATCCATTACCTTTGTTACATCATTGAAGCTCAACGATTCTTCCTTATCAATCAGTTGTCGCAGCAGTTCATTGGCTTTATCAAAACGCCAGCATGGATAGTTGAAACCATTGGAAGGATTGGCTACGTTGAAATTGGTGGATACCAGGAAGCCGTCACCGGGTGTTTTCCTCGTAAATACCATTTCACCATCTTTTCCGGCGCTGATTATTACAGCATCGCCTTTTTTATCGGCAAAATGCATCTGATCATGCATATATGGAAATCGCTGATGTTTATTTGCCCAGCCGATAACCTCCTCAACTGTTGAACACTCATGCATTATCTGCATTACATAATTGTGATATTCTCCTGCAACCGGAATTCTTTCAGTATGCGGATTAACTTCGAACCTTGGCAGCCCGTTTGCATCGTAAGCCAGACCTTTTTCATTTACTCCCTGCTGGGGATTATCAGGCGTGCCGATCCATATTACGCCGTATCCGGAAGAATCACCTGATTGTACCCAGTAATATGAGTCAGAGTTGATGTAATCATCATTTCCTGCAAAAAATACATTCTCTCCCTTGCTAATGGTAATAACTGAACAACCAGAGGGAATAATCCGGTTATCGGCAGATTGTGCATAAGTTATCGCGAAACAATTCTGAGAAAACAGAAAATAAGGTTTACTAAGCAGGAGAAGCAGAAAAATTATGAGTGTCTTCATTTTGTTATGATTTCGTAATCTAATTTAATAAAATGTCATGATATGGACATACTGAATTTTACAGGCTGTACAGTGGAGTATATAAAATGCCTGAAAAGGGAAACAGGTTGTTTTATAGGGCAAAAGGATAAATATTTGGGTACTCTTTGCTGAAAAGCATATAAACAATAAAATCTTTGACATACTTTTGAAAGAAAAGCCGGAATTATGAAATGTTTGAATCTTGTTATTATGTTCCTTTTTATTGCTGAAGCAGGTAATGCCCAAAATATTATGGGTTTTACGGATACCAGTGCAGCAGATCAGATAAATTGGGAAAAACAGTTTGATGTTCAACTTAGTGCAAAAAACCTGGATATCTGGATGCAATTTCTGACTTCGCATCCGCATCATGTAGGCAGTCCGCAGGACAAAGCGAATGCAGAATACATAGCAGACTTATTTGCTCAATGGGGCTATCAAACTGAGATAGCATCTTACTTTGTCCTGTTTCCGACACCAAAATCAAGATTGCTGGAACTCACAGGCAGAAAGCCTTTTAAGGCAAAGCTGGAAGAACCTGCTCTGAAAGAAGACAGGACTGCCGGGCAAAAAAGCGAACAACTGCCTTCATATAATGCTTATTCAGCCGATGGTGATGTAACAGCTGATTTAATCTTTGTTAATCAGGGAATTCCTTCGGATTATGAGGAATTGGAAAAAATGGGGATAGACGTTAAGGGGAAAATTGTGATCGCCAAATACGGTGGATCGTGGAGAGGAATTAAACCGAAAGTAGCTTATGAACATGGCGCTGTTGGCTGTATTATTTATTCCGACCCCGAAGAGGATGGTTATGTACAGGGTGATGTGTATCCTGAAGGTGCTTTTCGCCCGAAGGCTGCCGTTCAGCGGGGTTCAGTGATGGATATGCCTGTTTATCCCGGCGATCCTCTTACACCGGGAGTAGGTGCTGCTAAAGATGCAAAACGGTTAAACATGAGTGAGACAGTTACTATTATGAAAATCCCTGTTTTACCTATATCCTGGGAGGATGCATTACCTTTATTGCAATCCCTTGGGGGACAAGTTGTGCCTCCGTCATGGAGGGGCGGATTACCTGTCACATATCATGTTGGCCCGGGTAAAGATAAAGTGCATCTGAAATTGGAGTTCAACTGGGATACAAAACAATTGTATGATGTGATTGCTAAATTACCTGGCAGTGAATTGCCTGATGAATGGATCATTCGCGGCAACCATCACGATGCCTGGGTAAACGGCGCTGCCGATCCTATAAGTGGCATAGTGTCGGAAATGGAAGAAGCAAGGGCCATTGGCGAATTGGTGAAAAAGGGATTTAAATTAAAACGTACGCTGGTGTATTGTGCCTGGGATGGAGAAGAAGCTGGCCTCCTGGGATCAACAGAGTGGACAGAAGATCACCAGGCAGAGTTAAGAAAAAAAGCTGTTATTTATTTAAATACTGATGCCAACTCCCGTGGTTTTATTAATATCTCGGGATCACAATCACTAGAGCCATTTTTTAATGAATTAGCCGATGATGTTATTGATCCTCAAACCGGAGTGAGTATAAAGGAAAGATTATATGCCCTTACTGTTGTAACTGCAGATAAACAGGCAAGAGCAAATTTAACAGGGAATAAGAATATTAAACTTGGTGCTTTGGGGGCAGGCTCAGACTGGTCAGGATTTCTTCAGTTTCTGGGCATTGCATCTGTTAATATTGGTTTTGGGGGAGAAGGTCAGGGGGGAGAATATCATTCTATTTATGATTCATATGATCATTTTGTAAAATTTTCTGATCCCGGATTTCAGTACGAAGTCGCTTTGGCAAAAACCTGCGGCAGGGCTGTGATGAGAATGGCCAATGCTGATGTGTTACCATTTGATATCAATAGTTTTTATAAAACAGTTGCTGAATATGTTACTGAAATAAAAGCATTGCTCGACAATACAAGAACTGAAACAGAGCAGGAAAATAAAATGATACGGGATAAATTATTTGATTATGCCAAAGATCCGACAAAATATTTTCAGTCGCCAAAAGTTAAAGATGCAGTTCCATATCTTGATTTCAGCAACCTTGAAAATACAATGGAACAGCTTAAGAAAACAGCCGAAGAATTTCAGGACCAATTTAGCAGTGCCACCCGATTGTCTGTTGATAAACAAAATGAGCTGAATGAGATTTTATTCAAAACAGAAAGAAGCCTCATCAATGAAAAAGGATTACCCAGAAGAGAATGGTATAAACACCAGATCTACGCACCAGGATATTACACCGGTTATGGGGTGAAAACATTACCGGGCATCCGTGAGGCAATAGAACAAAGAAACTGGAAAGAGGCACAGGAAAATATTGAGATAGTTTCAGAAACAATGGAGGCTTATACCCAACAGATCCGGCATGCAACGGATATTATTATACAAACAGCTTTTTAAGGATTTTGTTGGTTTTGAGCAATATTCCAGATCTTTCCGGGGTTATTAATCAACTATCGGGAGGGATATATCCACTTCCTTGTCTTTGAAAGGTTTAGAATTTTTCTTTCCTCTTAATTTTATTGAAATACCACGCTCTTCTTCATTTCGGACAATTCTAATAAATTTTTGTCTTTTTTGAACAATAGTGTCGGTGTCAAATCCTTGCTGATAATTGCTGCTATAGTTTATATCTCTTGAAATACTGATGATATCACCCCTGAATATAAAAAAAGCGAAGATTGCTAATTTTGCAATAATCAATGGGATAATCACTTTCTTCAATTTTTTCCAAATCATACCAAAATATTTTATTTGGGGGCAAATGTATTTATATTCTGAGACTATTAGCAGTATTCGCCTGCAATTAAGATATATTTAACTTTTACAAGCGTTTCTTCACTATCCTTACTAATCTAGGGGAACAATATTCATGTTTGTTGTTAAGCAATGTATGGCAAGTTTTATCAGGCCGGATTTTAATGGTCAAATAAGGACGGATTTTGAACTAATCAAACTTGTCTCTTTTTCTTCAACAGGTCCATTCCCAAAATCATATGTGTCAGCTAAATCTTATGCTCTTAAAAAGCAGACATTCTCGAAAATGGTACATGGTTCTGTATCTTTATCCTGGTTAGTTGAGAATAAGATTATATTATACAGGATTAAGCATTAATTTTGGGAATCATAATGAAAATCAAGTGAATTATGAAACATACAATGATTATCCTTCTGACAGCATTGATATCCTGCAACAATCAGCCTGGAGTAATTACCAATACGACTTTTAATACTCATAAAGTAGTATTGGATGATCAGGGCAGGATAATTCCATGGTACACACCTCCGGAGAATGCTTATGATCATTTTCTTCATCTCCGGTGGGATTTTATAAAAACCAGAGTCCCAAATTCACCGGGGCCGGATCCCGGATCAAGATATCCCCAATATTATTTTTATTGCGCCTTCAAAGACAATAACGGGGTAATTGAACCGGACAGCTGGATGAATGATATCGGTGAAAAAATTCCAAACTGGTTTGAAAATGCAAGGCTTTATTATGCCTATACAGGCGATTCAATTGTAATGAAATTAATGGAAGATTTTATTGATTATACGCTGGAACACGGGACAAGCTCATCTGAATTTGAATGGCCGGGTTTCCCTTATACCACAACCAATGCAGGTGACACCATCTTTCGTGGATTCTCAAGTGCAGGGAGGCTCGTATTGCATGAAATACAGGTAGACCACGCAGGTGAAATGGGATTGACCTATTACAGGATGTACCAGTATACAGCTGAAAAGAAATACCTTACAGTGGCAATTAATATTGCTGATGTTCTGGCAAAGAACGCAAAGAGAGGAACTCAGGATGAATCTGTCTGGCCTTACAGGGTGGTAATGGACAATGGAAGAGTCACTGCACCATATGGTGCTAACTGGACTGGTTGTTATATGCTGCTCGAGAACCTGATCCGTGCAAATATCGGAAATGTGGAAGCTTACATTGATGCCCGGGATAAAGCCAGAGATTTTTTAAGTGAATATCCAATGAAGACCGGATATTGGACAGATGGTCACACAGATACAGATATTAAAAGCAATACATATAAGAGTAACCTGAGTGCAAGCAATATGACTTTGTGTCTTTTTGATTATCCTGAACTTGATCCTGAATGGAAATCAAATATCCCCAAACTGATAAAGTGGACAGAGGATAATTTCGTCTTCCGGACAGAAAATGATGAACCTTCAACAATGTGGGGAGCAAACATTGTTGGTGAACAGGATTCCTTCAACTTTAAAATGGATTACCAGACTGCCCGATATGCAGCCGAATGTGCAAGATGGTTTGCTGTATCAGGTGATGAATCCTACAAAGAAAAAGCATATCGTTCATTGAACTGGGTTACATATTGTAACGATTCTACTGGCAAGGCTTTTGAAAGTCCGGTCAGCAAAGGCATATTAAGCTGGTGGTCAGATTGCTATGGAGAATGTCCAAGGATGTTCTATCATGTATTTGCCGCTGTTCCGGAATGGGCTCCTCCGCACGAAGATCATATTTTGTATTCAGAGGGGATCCTCAGGGGCGTTCGATATGGCGAAAAACGGCTAAAGTACACTGCTGCAGCTGAAAATGGCATTGAGTATCTCAGGCTGTCCTTTAAGCCTGTTAAGGTAGTCATTAACGGGAAAGAGATACTTGCCAGTAAAATCCTGGAACCGGATACATTCCTGCTTAAAAAGCTTGGTAAAGGTGATTATGCTCTTACTATTAACCACAGTAAAGCAGGTGAGGTTCTGATAGCAGGTTAACCTGCCTGAAAATAGACTGGATTTTTAGCAATGCAAATGTAACAGTATCAGTAACAGTAAATTTTGTAACCAGAAATTATTAACCTCCCTGATTATGATAAAAGGACAGATTTTCTATCGTACAAAGAGATTATTCTTATTTGCTGTCATAGTTTTAATTCCGATGGCAATGTCAGCGCAGCCTTCAGAAGTTACGCTTACAATAGACGGTGCTGCAAAATACCAGACAATGGATGGCTTTGGCGTCAACATCAACCCGGCCTGGTGGTATAATGGGAGCTATACCAACGCAAAAGTTGTTCAACCTGCCATTGACCTGCTTGTTGATTCCCTCGGAGCAACCATCTTCAGAGCTGTAATTGAGGAGATAGACTGGGAGGCAGTCAATGATGATAATGATCCCAGCCACTTCAACTGGGACTATTACAACAAAGTATTTTCCGATACCAGGTTCATTGGAGTATGGAATACCCTGAGGTACCTGAACCAAAAAGGGATCACTGACGGTTTGGTTATCAGTTTTATGGGTGCCGCCCCGTCTGCGCCTCCGCTTGCAGAGCCCGATCCGAAAAAAAGCTGGATGGGTGGAATCGATTATTCGATTAAGGAAACAATGGAAGACGAACTTGTCGAGTCTCAGGCAGCATTTCTATACTATATGCGCAATACTGAGAAGATTAAATTCAGTCTTGTCTCACCTATGAATGAGACTGATATTGTAGGCCTCACAGTAAGTGCTGAGCATCCTCTTGGACTGGTTGAGGGCCCAAATATATCGGATGCGGTCCAGTATGTCAGGATAGTCGGAAAACTTGCCAAAAAGCTTGACAATATAGGAATGAGCGACATAAAATTAGTAGCTCCTGATGCAGGAGGAGAAGGCCTCTTTTTCGCAGTTCTCAATGAAATGGTTAAGGATTCATACCTGATGAACAAACTTGCGTGCTGGGGAGTGCATCAATATGGCAACGATGCTGGAAATTTTCTGAATAAAATCAAAATGTCTCCATATCCGACCAGGCCTTTCTGGGTTACTGAAACGGCACGAATCAACCATATGCTCGGTCAGCTCGATGACAACGCAAGTTCTTATATTTTCTGGGACGGATTTGATTGCGTTTACCAGCATGGAAGAAGAAATGGCTACGGCAGTGTTCCTCCCAATGACTGGGTCTTCTGGTTTGGACCTAAGGATGGTACACCGTTGATAGAATATATTCCGGCGACACAAAGCTGGAAGCCACGCAAGCAGTTCTATGAACATGCCCAGATAATGAAATTTGTTAAACCAGGGGCAATGCGAATTGGCATAACAGGACAGGACAGTACTCTTTCTGCCTATGCTTTTTGCAACACTGCCGGGAAGTTGGTCATCATAGGCAAAAACAACAGCGACCTGGCTTTAGGTATAAACGGGATTCTTACAAATCTTCCTGTTCTGAAAAACATGAAGTTGATTTATACGGATTCCATAACCAACCTTACCAGGGGAACTGAAATAAATGTATCGGGAAAAAGTTTCAGAGCTTCTGTCCCCGCAGAATCGGTTTTTACAATTACAGGGATATCCGATCAGTTATCTTCCTCTCTGCAGAGAATAAAGCCTGAACCTTCAGACTGGTATGCCGGAGATATGCATATCCATAGGAATTGCGGTGACGGAACATCTATATTGTCAGAGGACGAATTTACCAACATGATGGAGCCTAATGATCTGGCTGTAATATCGGTTTTGGCCGACATGGGTGACGGAGAGGTGAAAGACAGCTTCAAAGATCTGCCAAAAGTAAATGGTAAAGATGCAATTCAATCCAAACCGGGACGAATTGTGCATTGGGATGCCGAATGGCATTTTGATCCATTCGGAACTACATTTGAACATAAGGCATTGGGAGGCCATATTGTACTGCTTGGTCTGCATGAGGCGCATACAATCTGGGATGAATCGCCATATAAAATCCTTGAATATGGCAAATCGCAGAACGCTGTTATTGGCTTCTGCCATATGCAATACCTGAATGACAGCATTCAGAATGATTTGAATTGTTGCATTCCTGTCGATTATCCTGTGGAGGCCGCTCTCAGTTCAATAGACTTCCTGTCGGAAGATGTATGGCTGAACGATGCCTCAGTAAATGCATATTACAGGCTATTGAACTGCGGTTTCAGACTGGGATGGGCAGCAGGAACTGATTTTCCATGCAACAACAGCCGGCCTTTTGGTTCACTGCTAACATATGTCCAGGTAAAAGATAAACCATTGACCTATCAAAAATGGATAGAAGGAATTAAAAATGGCAGAACTGTGGTTACAACTAACGGACATGTTGAATTCCTTGATTTGAAAGTAAATGGAGAGGCAAGTCCCGGCGATGAAATTAAATTGAAAGGTAAAGGAACTATCAGTCTCGAAACAAAATGGACTTCAATCAGGGAATTGACCGGAAGAATTGAGCTGGTCTGCAATGGGAAAGTTGTTGCTGTTCAGGAAGGAACAGCAAGACCGGAAGAAGCTGTTATATTAAAAACCAGGCTGACAATAGATGAAAGCAGTTGGATCTGTGCCCGCCGGATGGATAAAACAGGTCATCAGTCTCATACTGCACCTGTTTATATTACAGTAAAAAATGCCCCGGTTCGTGCAAGTGCTGAGGATGCACTTTTTTTTGTAAGTTGGATTGATAATACGCTTAAGAATATTGCAACTGGAGGTCCATGGAACCAATATTTTACTCATGATCTGGATGTAGTTGCGAAGAGGTATGAAAAGGCCAGGGATGTGTACGAAACAATAGCCAGTGAATGTTTAAAACATTAGCACGGATTGCAAATCCGCGCTAGCGGGGCCAACTACATACACTGGCGCCAACCACATACGCTGGCGCGAGTTTGTAACTCGTGCCAAAACATCAGCACGGATTACAAATCCGCGCTAGCAGGGCCAACTACATACACTGGCGCCACCCACATACGTTGGCGCGAGTTTGTAACTCGTGCCAGAACATCAGCACGGATTGCAAATCCGCGCTGGCGGGTTTTTGTCACATCAGGTTAATATTTAAATTGGAACATCAACAAAATAAACAAATAATAACATGATCCTGAGTAAGAGAATAAGTCGAATAAAAATAATCCTTTCAGGGATTATTCTCCTGTTGGCAATACAGGGATGTTCAAAACATAATCCGGTCGCACCGATATTAATTCTGACAGGTCACTCTGGTTTCGGAACCTATACCGGGGAAATATTGAAAGCTGAAGGGTTTAATGAATTCACTATTGATTCACTTACCAGCCGGAATATTAATGAATTTTACCTTAGACAATTCGATCTCATTATACTTCCTGAATCAAAAATCAGTCAGGCTGCAAAAGAATTGATTTCTGAATTTGTGAAAAACGGAGGAAATCTCATTGCTTTTCGTCCTGATCCGTCATTATCTGAACTGCTTGGTATTACTCCGGCTGACG
>Ga0209254_10002023_pt1 | contig 18380 bp, 19 predicted proteins | sample FrelakmetDIP11DI_FD_187148 | JGI IMG/M metagenome (GOLD analysis project Ga0209254, IMG submission 187148) | Freshwater lake sediment microbial communities from the University of Notre Dame, USA, for methane emissions studies - DIP11 DI (SPAdes)... | ecosystem: Environmental > Aquatic >...
ATGGCCGCCGCTGCTGCGGAGGAAGCCGGTCGGAGCCGGTCAGCGTCCGCGCAGGTGCTACAGGCGCTGCGGACCGCCGGAGAAATGCCGGTGGCTTGCGATCCCGAGACAGCCAACGTTTTGCCGCGGCAGGCTTTCGAAGCCTTATCCCCAGACAAGATGGAGGTGGCGTCCAGGGGCGGGCACGAGGTGCGCACCGAAACTGCGAAAGGCATCGGCAGCGGCCTGGCTCCCGCTGCGGCGGCGCCGGAGAAGGCGGACGCATCCGGAACAGGGACCCCGTCCGAGCCCGTCGAAACTCCGGCCGTTGACCGGAGCGTTCGGATAGTGCGGCGAGCGACCGGGGTAATCCAGCCGGCCGGCCGGCCGGCAGCGGCGGCCGCGGATTTCGTGGCGACATCGCACGCGGTTGCAGATCCGTTGCCTGTGTCGGGCGCGGCGGAGGCGGCGGCGGTTCACGTGCTTGCTCCGCGGATGCCGCATCCCGGCGGGGCGGTCAATGGCCGCTCTGCCTCGGAGCCGCTGCGGCCGGCGGAAACGCCGCCCGATAGCAGAGATCTTGCTCCGGAACAGCGGCTGGCAGATGCGCAGGATTCGGGTGATTTCCGGCAGGCCGCCGACGAGCTCATCTCCAGCAAAATGAACGCTGGCGGAAAAGCGGCAACCATGGGGAAAGAGGCGTTTCCCGAGGCCCTCGCGACCTTGAGCCGTGACGCGCATCCATCCGCTGCGGCCGAAAGGATCCTGGAAAGAGCCGGGGACGGCTCGTCGGCCGTGCACGACAAGGAGGCGGTTGGGGGGTCCGGTCGAGCCGGGGTCTTCGACCAGATCGTGCAGCGTGCGGCGGTGCACTTTAAAGACAACCAGGGCGAGATCAGCATCGATCTGAAGCCGGAATTCCTGGGGCGGGTGCGCCTGCAGATAACGGCCGAAAACCAGCAGGTGGCCGTGCGCATCATCACCGAACTGCCGAACGTCCGCGACCTGATCGAGACCGGCCTGATTCAGCTCAAGTCCGAACTGCAGAGCCAGGGTCTCCAGGTGGAGCGTCTGGAAGTGGCCGTGGCCGACGACCATCGCCAGCGCGACTGGCAGCAGGCCCATACCGCGTTTGGCTGGAAAGGGGTGAGCGGCTCGGCGGGCCCGGCCGCAGATCCAGCGCCTGACGAGCAACGCAGCGAGCCGGTTTACCGCCGGCCGCGGTCGGCCGGCGGTAAACCGGGCATCGACATGTTTGTTTAAACACGGCCGCCCCGCAGCGCTGAAGCGCGCCGGTGCGGCAATTCCGACGAAAGCGACGATACGCATGGAATCGACGGCAGTTCAAGGGATTGCGGGCAGCGAAGCTTCGAAAGCCGCCAGTGCGGCGTCCAAGGCGATGGGCAAGGAGGCGTTTCTGACCTTGTTGATCACTCAGCTCCAGCATCAGGACCCGCTCAACCCAGCCGACAGCACCGAATTCACCGCCCAGCTGGCCCAGTTCAGCTCGCTGGAGCAGCTGAGCAACATCAACGCCAATCTGGACGCTCTCAAGCTCTACCAGGCTTCCATCAACAACGCCCAGGCGGTCTCCTTCATCGGCAAGGAGGTCGTTTCCAAGGGCAATCATCTGGAGCTGAAAGCCGACCAGCCGGCCATCTGCGAGTTCGACCTGAGCTCGGCCGCCAAGCGCGCGGCGGTCAGCATCTATGACGCCACCGGCGCATTCGTTGCGGACATCCAGCTGACCGGGCTCAACGCGGGCCGACAGACCGCGAGCTGGAACGGCAAGGACCGCAACGGCAACCCGGCCCCGGCCGGCGACTACACCTTCGAGGTGCAGGCCGAGGGGGCCGGAGGAGAGAAGCTCGCCCCGATCCCGTATTCCCGAGGCACCGTCACCGGTGTCACGTTTGAGAACAACGTCACCTACCTGGTGGTGGGCAAGAGCAGGATCGCCATGGGCGACGTCATCCAGATCAGTCAAGCGCCCGTCACTACGGCTTCATGACGGCGATTTACGGTACGAACGCTCAACGGAGGAACCATTAAATGATCGCATCACTTTACGCGGGCATCTCGGGTCTAAGCGCCAATGCCACCGCCATGACCGTAATCGGAGACAACATCGCCAATGTCAACACTACGGCATTCAAAGGCAACCGTTCGCACTTCGCCAACATCCTGAGCACTTCCCTGGGCGGAGAGGCGGCCACGGCCGGCGTCGGCCGGGGAGTCGAGTTCTGGGGAGTCAACGCCCAATGGACCCAGGGGTCGATCGAGAACTCCTCCAGCGCGACGGACCTGGCCATCAACGGCAAGGGTTTCTTCATGGTCCAGGATCCCAGCGGCTCGAACTTCTACACCCGGGCCGGCAACTTCACCTTCGACAAGAACGGCTACCTCGTCAATCCGGACGGCCTTAAGCTCCAGGGGTATGCCATTGACGCCAGCGGCAACGTCGGCAGCATCACCGACATCTACATCCCCGGGGAACGCATCTCACCGCCGTCGCCCACCACCGAGTTCAACTTCGACATCAATCTGAATTCGGGCGCCGCCGCCGGCGACACCTACACCACGGCCCAGACCATGTATGACTCGCTGGGGAATGCCATTCCGGTCACCTTCACCTTCACGCGGCAGGCCGCCGCCCAGACCTGGACGGTGACGGGCTCCATTCCGACCAGCGCCGGCACGGGCGTGACGTTCGGCGGCAATGCCAGCATGAACATCGTATTCGACGCGAACGGCAACATGACGGCGCCGGCCGCCGACGTCGCCGTCAACCTCGCTCTGACCAACGGCGCCACCCCGCTGGCCACCACCTGGACCATGCTGGATGCCACCGGAGTCAGCCTGGGAGACATCACGGGGTATGCCTCCGAATCCGGAACCACCTTCCAATACCAGGACGGCTACCCGGCCGGCAGTCTGCGCAGCATCAGCGTGGACGAGACCGGCGTCGTCACTGCGACCTATTCCAACGGCGAAATGACGCCCATGTTCCAGGTCGCGCTCGTGGATTTTCCGAGCTACGACGGCCTCGCCAAAATGGGACGGAACCTCTATGCGGAGTCGATTGCCTCCGGACAGGCTCTGCCCGGCGTAGCCGGCACCGGACGGCTCGGAAGCGTCGCCCCCAGCAGCCTGGAGATGTCCAACGTCGATCTGGCCGAGGAGTTCGTCAAGATGATCACCACCCAGCGGGCCTTCCAGGCCAACTCGAGGGTGATCACGTCAAGCGACGAGATCCTGCAGGAGCTGATCAATATCAAGCGGTAACGCGCTGATGCCCGCACGTTGGCGTTCACGGGTGTGAGACCGATTCGGAACGCTGGGAGGCATGGATGATGGACGTTGGCGGCGTCGGGCGCCCAGGCCGGCGCCGCTGCCGACGCGATGGTTTGCAGTGCACGCAAGCAACGTCAAAGGCTTGACTCCGCTTGCCGTCCACCGGTGCCAAGCCTTGGTCCTCATCGCATCGCCACCCAACGCATCGCTTGGAGCTCTACATGGATCTGCAACGGATCGCACCATCGAGGTACTTCATTGGATAATTGATAAATAGTTTTACAACATAAAGTATTTACAACTAATATATAAAAATTTTTTTAGCCTTCCATTGAGCCTGTAGGCACAGGCAATCTTAGACGACTTCATATCTTTCGCCCTGGGGCGATCACACCGCTCGTGCATGCCGTCGGCGCTTCGCTCTTCCTCGCGGTAATGATCCGGCAAATGGCATAATCCTTGCTCTGCTCTGGCCCAACCAAAGGCTTCCGCATTCACCTGTCAGAATTCCACAGGGGCGGATAGGCGGCCAAGGAGAAGTCATGTCGAACAAACTGGTCATCATCCTCATCGGAGTGATGTTCGTATTGATTCTAGGCATGGGCGGGGGGATGTTCATGATGTGGAGCAAGCTCGCCGTGATCAGCGCTCACACGGTTATACCGGATAGCGACAAGAGCGCCGAAAAGGCCAAGCCGGAGCAGGCGGGCAAGGTCGTTGCCCTGGACACCTTCATCGTCAATTTGGCCGATCCCGGCGCCAACCGCTACCTGCGGGTTACCATGGACCTGGAGGTCAGCGGCAGCGGCAAGACGCCCGATGAGGAGATCACCCGTCGGACCTCCCAGCTGCGGGACGCGATCCTGATGATCTTACCCACCAAGAAGTTTTCCGACATCGTTTCGACCGAAGGCAAGACGGCGCTGCGCGACGAACTCATCGGCGCCTTGAACACGCTGCTGACCACTTCGAAGATATCGCGCATTTATTTCAAGGAATTCGTCATCCAGTAGGCAGAGGCCGGAATGCCCGACCAGATTCTCACCCAGGAGGAAATCGACGCCCTCTTGTCCGCGATGGACCGCGGGGACGTCGACATCGAGCAGGAGAAAGGGGAACCGGAGGCGACCCCTTACAACCTCACCTCCCAGAACACCATGCTGCGCGAGCAGTTCAGCGCCCTGGAGGAGGTCTACGACAAGTTTGCCGCGCTGCTCAACGGAGCCCTTTCATCGCTGCTGCAGCGCTCCATCGAAGTCGAGTTCGTTTCCAACGAGATGGTGAAGTACCAGGAATGCATTCACGCCTTCGCGACGCCCACGAGTTTCATCCTCTTCAGCATGGAGCCGCTCATCGGCTCGGCCCTGCTGGCCATCGAGCCGGGACTGGTGTTCTCGTTGATCGATTGCATGTTTGGCGGCCAGGGCAAGCCACTCACCCGCATGCGCGATTTCACGCAGCTCGAACAGCGCATGATCCACAAGCTTGCACTCGAGATGCTCGGCCAGTTCCAGAAGGCCTGGCAGATCATCCTGCCGGTCAGGATCTCCGTCAAAAAAATCGAAAGCAAGCCGGAGTACGTGCACCTGGTGTCACCGAACGACCTGATGGTGGTGATCGTGTTCGCGGTGAAGGGCAAGGAGTTCTCCGGAAACGTGCACGTATGCCTGTCCTACCTGATGCTGGAACCGATCAAGGAGAAGCTCTCCTCCAAGTACCAGCGCGAGAAGGACATCGAGAACACCTGGAGCCAACAGCTGCAGCGCCTGCTCCGGGACACCCCCGTGAACCTGATCGCTGAACTCGGGCGAACGCGGCAGACGATCGGCGAGATCCTGAACCTGCAGCGCGACGATGTGCTTCTGCTGCCTACGGGGCCGGAGGATTCGATTGTCATCAGCGTGGACCACGTCCCCAAATACCTCGCCTATCCGGGCGTGATCAAAGGCAGCCGGGCGGTGGAAATCTCTGAGCTGCTCGTCTCCAACGGAGGCAGTGCGTGACGATGGCGACATCCGCGGACCCAAAGCCCGAATCGAACCGGCCGGCGGAGTCCGCCGCCGGTGCCAACATGGAGTTCATCCTTGACATCCCGCTGGAGGTCACCGTCGAGCTGGGACGTACGAAGCTGCTCATCCACGAACTGCTCAAACTCGGCCAGGGGTCGGTGATCGAATTGTCCAAGCTGGCCGGCGAAACGCTGGAGGTGCTGGCCAACCAGAAGTTGATCGCACGCGGCGAGGCGGTGGTCATCAATGAAAAGTTCGGGGTGCGGTTGACCGAGGTGGTCAGCCCCATGGAACGCATCGAGAGGCTGCGATGACCGCCGCGCCCGAGCTGATTCCGTCGGCCCTGAAAATGGCCGCCGCGCTGGCGACCGTTCTGGGCGGACTTTTCGTGGCGGTCCATTTCACCCGACGCTATCTGCGCGGGTCGGGCGGGGCCGCACGCCACGGGCTGATGCGCGTCATCGCCACGCTGCCCCTCGGCGTGAAAAAATCGGTGACGCTGGTGGACGTGCCCGACGGCGTGCTGGTGCTCGGCCTTTCCGCGGACCGCATCCAGCTGCTGTCGCGGATCGAGGATCCGGAAACGCTGCAGCGCGTTCGATCCCAGGGCCGCGCTCCGGGAAGCACGTTTCAAGACTACCTGGCCGGGCTCGGCGTGGGCCGGAGAACCGGTGGAAATGAGGACTGACACCCGCAATCGAGCGCCCGGCCGCGGCCGATGCAGGGGACCGCGGATGCTCGCCGCGGGGGCCGCGCTCGCGACGCTGCTCATCCTGCTGACCGCGGCACCGACGTTCGGCCAGATGCCGACGGTCAGCACGCCGTATTTCACATTGGGAACCGCCTCCGGAGAGGACCCGGCGCACGGCAGCGCGGTCCTGCAGATCTTCCTATTGATGACCGTGCTGTCGCTGGCGCCGGCCATCCTGACCATGGTCACCTCCTTCACGCGGATCGTAATCGTGCTTTCGCTGCTGCGCCGGGCGCTGGGGACGATGCAGCTGCCCAGCAACCAGATCGTGATCGGCCTGGCCCTGTTCCTGACCGTTTTCATCATGGCGCCGGTCTGGCAGAAGATCCATCAGGCGGCCTTGCAGCCATACCTCGACCAGAAGATCTCCAGCCAGCAGGCGCTGGAGCAGGCCGCCGGCCCGCTGCGCGATTTCATGCTCAGGCAGACCCGTGAGAAAGACCTGGCCCTGTTCGTGGACGTCGCCAAGCTCAAACGGCCCCAGGGCCCGGAGGACGTTCCCACCAGCGTCCTGATCCCCGCTTTCATCATCAGTGAAGTCAAGACGGCCTTCGAGATCGGTCTGCTGCTTTACGTGCCCTTCCTGATCGTCGACATGGTGGTGGCCGCGGTGCTGCTTTCCATGGGGATGATGATGCTGCCGCCGGTGATGGTCTCGCTGCCGTTCAAGCTGCTGCTGTTCGTGCTGGCCGACGGCTGGTATCTGCTAGTGGGATCCCTGGTCAAGAGTTTCCTCTGAGGGATAAGAAGGCATGACCGCCGACTACATTACGGGTTTCTTTTTCGAGGCCATCAAGGTCACTCTGTTGCTGTCCGCGCCGATGCTCCTGGCAGGGCTGGTGGTGGGCCTGCTCGTCAGCATCTTTCAGTCGGTGACGTCCATCAACGAGATGACGCTCGCCTTCATCCCCAAGATGCTGGCGGTGGCCCTGGCGCTGATCGTTTTCTTTCCCTGGATGATGCAGACCCTGGTGTCCTTTACCGAGCAGATGTTTGCGGGCATGAACCATTACATCCGCTGAAAAGCCGCCCCGTTCGGCGCAAAGGTTGGACGCCGCCATGGTCTCCATCGCCGTCTCCATGCCCCAGCTGCAGATGTTCTTCCTGGTGTTTCTGCGCACCGGCGCCTTTTTGATGTCCATTCCCATGCTGAACGCACCGAGCGTCCCCACCCTGTTCCGGCTGGCGTTGACGCTGGCGGCGAGCCTGCTCCTGTTTCCGCTGCTGGCCCTGGCGCCGCCGGTCGCGTCGGCGGACCTCTTCACTCTATCCATCGCTGCCGGCGGAGAGGTGCTGATCGGGATACTCGCGGGGCTGGCGATCCGGCTGATCTTCGAAGGCATCCAGCTCGCCGGGGAGCTGGCGGGCTATCAGATGGGGCTCGCCATCGCCGAGGTCATCGACCCGTCATCCGAGGATCAGGTGGCGATCCTCGCCCAGTTCACGAGCCTTCTGGCCACGCTGGTCTTCCTGATCCTCAACGGTCACCACTGGTTCATCCGCACCCTGGTGGAAAGCTACCGCGCCGTTCCGCCGTTCGGGTTTCACGTCGACGGTCCCGTCCTAGAACGCCTGGTCCGGTTGACGGCCGAGATGTTCGTCATCGGACTCAAAGCCGGCGCGCCGGTGATGGTCGCGCTGCTGCTCGGCACGGTCGCCTTTGGGCTGGTGGCGCGCGCGGTGCCGCAGATGAATATCTTCGTCGTTTCGATGCCGCTCAACATCGGTCTGGGGCTGGTCTTCTTCGGACTCAGCCTGCCGCATCTGGCCGGTTACCTGGGTCAGCTCTTCGGGGGTGTCGCGCGCCATGCCATGGCGCTGCTCGAGGCCCTGTCGTGAACGGAGCTTCACATGGCTGAGTCGCCGGGCCAGGAACGCACCGAACGGGCCACCGCCAAGCGCCGGATGGAGGCCCGCAAGCAGGGGCAGGTGGCCCTGAGCCGCGAGGTCCCGTCCGCACTGATTCTAATCGCCGTGCTGGGCGTCTTTTATTTCGCCGGAAGCCGGGTGCTCGAAGATCTCACGCGCCTCTTCGGCGAGTTCTTCGGGCAGCTGCACACGACCCGGCTGCGCACCGTCAACGACGCAGCGGCACTGATCAGCGCTCTTTTCCGTTCATGCCTTCTCCTGCTGGCCCCGATGGTTTTGCCGCTGCTGGTCGCCGGGGTGGCCGGGAACATCCTGCAGATCGGGTTCGAGATCCATGCCGAGCCGCTCGCGCCCAAGCTCTCCAAATTGAACCCGCTGGCGGGGCTGAAGCGAATCGTCTCCATGCGCGGGCTGGTGGAGCTGGTCAAGTCCTTGGTGAAGGTCCTCTTTATCGGCGCCATTGCCTGGTCGGTTGTTTCCGGCTACCTCGCGGATTTCCCCACCCTGGTGCGTCGCGACATCGCGGGGATCTGGGAGTTCACTCACACCGCCGCCTATCGAATTCTTTTTTACGTTTGCCTGGCGACGGTCGTGCTGGCGGTTCTGGATTACGCCTACCAGCGCTGGCAGCACGAAGAAAACCTCAAAATGACCAAGCAGGAGATCCGGGACGAACGCAAGCAGACCGAGGGCGACCCGCAGATCAAAAGCCGCATCCGCAGCCTGCAGCGCCAGGCCGCCTACCACCGCATGATCGCGGAGGTTCCCACGGCCGATGTCGTCATCACCAACCCGACCCATCTGGCCATCGCCCTGCGCTTCGATCCCGCGGAAATGAACGCTCCGCAGGTGGTTGCCAAGGGAGCCGATTACCTCGCCGCGCGCATCCGGGACATCGCCCGCGAACACGGGGTTCCCCTGGTGGAGAACCAGCCGTTGGCCCAGTCCCTCTATCGATTGGCGGATCCCGGGGACTATATCCCCGTCGAACTCTATCGGGCGGTGGCCGAAGTGCTGGCCTATGTCTACCGGTTGAAAGGCAGATACGCCGTTTAAGCTTTTAAGCCTGAACCGCCTGCGGCCTCCTGTCAGCCCCTCGGCGTAAGCTTCCGACAAAAAATTGTCGGTTGAAAGGCGAGCGTCCCCGTCCAAAAGCCCCAACGCCGCGGTAAAATTCACCCGGTACCTTCTCTACTCACTACCGGTTTGGGTCCCGCAGCAGACGCACCACAACCGGACCGTCGTCTCAGGCCGCCAGTGCAAGTTCATGGCCGGCATCCTGCGCTTCAGAAAGCTGGGGCGGCATCCGCGGCCGGCAGGCGGAGGGATTCGGTTCCCCGGGAACGCACAGGCATGGAAAATGCACAACTCAGGCTTCGATTTTAGCTCCATCAAGTCGCATGAGCGCATAGGAGTCTAACGAATGGCAGTCGCCCAGAGCACCGCGATGACCGGATTGCTGCCCCGACTGGCCCGCAGCAGCGACATCTCGCTGGCCGGCGCGGTGGTGGGCATACTAGTGTTCATGGTCATGCCGCTGCCCACGTTCTTGCTGGATCTGCTGCTGGCCTTCAGCATCACCTCCGCTCTCGTGATCCTCCTCGTCGCCATGCAGATCCAGAAACCGCTGGAGCTTTCGGCCTTCCCCTCCATCCTGCTGCTGACGACGCTGTTCCGGCTGTCCCTGAACATCGCCACGACCCGAGTGGTTCTGCTCCACGGCCACGAGGGGTCGGCCGCGGCCGGCAACATCATCAAGGCCTTCGGCGGGTTTGTCGTCGGCGGCAACTATGCCGTCGGGTTGATCGTCTTCGTGATCCTGGTGGTGATCAATTTTGCGGTGATCACCAAGGGCGCCGGCCGCATCGCCGAAGTGGCCGCCCGTTTCACCCTGGATGCGATGCCCGGCAAGCAGATGAGCATCGACGCCGACCTGAACGCCGGCTACATCAGCGAGCAGGAGGCGCGCTCCCGGCGCGAAACGCTCGCACGCGAAGCCGAATACTACGGCGCCATGGACGGCGCCAACAAGTTCGTGCGCGGCGACGCCGTGGCCGGGATCATCATCACCCTCGTGAACATCCTGGGCGGGCTGGCGATCGGCGTCTTTCAGAAGGGCATGGCCTTCGGTCCGGCGGCCGAAACCTACACCCTGCTGACGGTCGGCGACGGGTTGGTTTCGCAGATACCGGCGCTGGTCATCTCCACCGCCGCCGGCATCATCGTCAGCCGGGCCGGCAACGAGTCCAGCCTGGGCCGCGAGATTACGTCTCAGGTGTTCTTCCATCCGCGAGCCATCAGCATGGTGGCCGCGGTTCTGTTCGGGTTCGCCGTGATCCCGGGGCTGCCGACCGTGCCGTTCCTGGTGCTGTCGTTGCTGGCGGCGGGACTGGCCTACAGCCTGGTGAAGGCCCGCCGGGCCGCGGAACAAACCGAGCAGCAGCAGAAAATCCGGGCGGAACAGGCGCCCTCGGCCGAGACCCTTACGGCGCTGCCGCCGCTCGATGTGCTGGCGATCGAAGTGGGCTACGGCCTGATCCCGCTGGTGGATGCGGATCAGAACGGCGAACTGCTGGAGCGGATCAAGGCCATCCGGCGCCAGATGGCGCTCGATCTGGGCGTTATCATCCCGCCGGTGCACATCCAGGACAACATGCAGCTCGGCTCCGGCGAGTATGCGATCCTGCTGAAGGGCAACGAGATCGCCCGCGGCGAGCTCATGCCGAACTACTGCCTGGCCATGAACCCCGGCAACGCCGACGGCACCGTCGACGGAATTGCGACTCAAGAGCCGACCTATGGACTGCCGGCGGTCTGGATCCGCGAATCCGCCAAGGAGACCGCGCTCGCCAAGGGCTTCACCGTGGTGGACACGGCGACGGTGATGACTACCCACCTGTCCGAAGTCATCCGGCGGCACGCCCATGAGCTGCTGGGCCGGCAGGACGTTCAGCGGATGCTGGACCACCTGAAGCAGTCCCATCCCAAAGTCGTTGAGGACCTGGTGCCCAATCTGCTGCCGCTGGGAACGGTGGTGAGGGTGCTGCAGAACCTGCTGCGCGAACAGGTGCCGATCCGCGACCTGCTCGCCATCCTGGAGGCCCTGGGGGACTGGGCGCCGGTGACCAAGGATCCGGACGCGCTGACCGAACACCTGCGCCATTGCCTGGCGCGGACCTTGACCAAGATGCACCAGGCACCGGACGGAAGTCTTTCGGTCATCACGCTCAGCCATGCGATCGAAACCGCGCTGGCGGAGTCCTTGCAGAAAGGCGATCATGGCCGTGTGCTGGCGCTGGACCCTAAGACGGCCCACCGTATGATGAGCAGCCTGGCGCGCCAGATCGAACGCTGCACGGCACGCAACCTGCAACCGGTCGTGCTGTGCTCGGCGCCGGTGCGGCTGGCGTTCAAGCGATTGGCCGATCGATTTGTTCCGAACCTGTTCGTGCTGTCCTACGAAGAGATCCTGACCACGGTCGAGGTGCGGCCGGTCGGCAATGTGGAGTTGACGGATGCAGATTAAACGGTTCGAAGCCAAAACCATGACCGCGGCCCTGAAAATGGTCAAGGACGAATTCGGCGTCAACGCGGTCATCCTTTCCGCCCGCAGCCTGCGCGATCAGGGCGGTCTGTTCGGAATGGGGCGTTCCACGGGCGTAGAGGTGACGGCCGCCAACGACTCGGGTGCGAGCGCCTCCGTCCTGGGCGGGGCCGCGGGCGGCGACCGCTGGGTTTCGACCGGTCTGCCGCCCGGCGACGCGCGGACGGAGCGGCGGGGGCTGTTTCAATCGCTCAACGACGGTCTGCGGTCGCTGACCCAGCGTCGCGTCCCCGCCGCCGCGGATGCCGCGGCGCCGGGCGCGCCGGCGCAGCTGACCCAGCTGTACCAGCACCTGCTGGCCCAGGAAGTGGAGCGGGGCCTGGCCGGCGATCTCGTCGAGCAGATTCTGCGGCTGCCGGGATTCGATCCCCAGCTCGGCCCCGGCGAACTGCAGCCGCATGCCCTGCGGGTCTTGCAGGACATGGGGGTGCGCACTGTCAGCACGCCGGCGGATAGCAGCCGACCGATCGTGAAGGTCTTGGTTGGACCCGGCGGGGCCGGCAAGACGACGACGGCCGTCAAGCTCGCGGCCGCCAACGTGCGGCGCAACCACAGCCGCAACGGAGCGCTGCTGACGCTCGACGACCAGCGCATCGGGGCCATCGAGCAGCTGCGGATCTTCGGCTCCATCCTGGAGGTGCCGGTGGCCGTGGCCACCTCCGCGGCCGGCGTGCGCGATGCCTGGCAGGCCCATTCATCGATGGACTGGCTGATCGTGGACACCCCCGGGGTGAGCCACGGGGATGCCGCGCATCGCAGCGAACTGCGGCAGATACTCGAGCCGCTGAAACACAAGGAGGTGCACCTGGTTCTCAACGCCTGCACCCGCGAGAAGGACCTTATGCGAACGATCGAGGCCTGGCGTGGATTTCCGGTCGATCGGCTGACCTTCACCCGGTTAGACGAGGCCGGAACCTACGGCCACCTGCTCAACCTGCTGGCGCAGTCCGCTCTGCCGCTTGCCTGTCTGGGCACCGGACCGTCCGTTCCGGAGGACCTGCTCGATCAGTCCCTGAAGGGGCTGCTCGACCGCATCTGGCCGGTCCGCAGCGCAACTGCCGCGGTACGCGCGATCGATTTGCAGCCGCAGGCCTCCGCGACGTCGCTGCCGGACGATGCGGTCCGGGTCGCCAATGGAAGCTCCGAGCTCTACCATCGCAGCGATTGCAAATGGGTGCGAAAAATCAAGCCGGAACACCTGATCCGATTCGCCTCCGCCGCCGAAGCCGAGGCCCGGCAGTTCGTCGCCTGCCGGAATTGCCACGCGCAACGCGACACCCAGTTCAGCCGCGGCTCCCGGACTGGCCAAGAGGCCGCGACAGCCCGCTAAGTGAAGGTCGAGGAGGAGATGCGTCCCGCATGACTCTAAAAATCCCCACGAACAACGTCATCCAGATGCCGCGGCGCGGTCCGGCCCGCGATGCCGACGAGTCGTCCCGGCGCCGGAAATCGCACGCCCGTGTCATCGCGATCACCAGCGGCAAGGGGGGCGTGGGGAAAACCAACATTGTCGCCAACCTTGGCTTCGCGCTCAGCTGTCTCGGAAAGAAGGTGCTGATTCTGGATGCCGATTTGGGTCTGGGCAATCTGGACGTTCTGCTCGGTGTGGCCCCGAAGTTCAATATATCGCATGTCATCCGGGGGGATAAGACGATCGAAGAGATCATCGAAGAAGGCCCGGGGAAGATGCGCATTCTGCCGGCGGCCTCGGGCATTCAGGAGCTGACCCATCTGGCCCATGAGCAGAAGATGCAGTTCTTCACCAACCTCGACCGGCTGATCGACGACATGGACATTCTGCTGATCGACACGGCGGCCGGAATCTCGTCGCACGTCATGGATTTCGTCGTGATGGCCCATGAGATCATCGTTGTCGTGTCTCCCGAGCCGACCTCGATCACCGACGCCTACGCGCTCATGAAAGTGCTGTCTCTCAAGTATGCCGAGAAGTCCTGCCGCCTGCTGGTCAACATGGTGACGGGGCCGCGCGAAGCCCAGGACGTCTACCGACAGTTGGGCCTGGTCATCGATCGGTTTCTGGACATTCGCATCGACTACCTTGGCTACGTATTGCGCGACGACAAGCTGACGCGCGGCGTCAAGCGGCAGCGCCTGGTGAGCGACGCATATCCGGAAGCAAAGGCCAGCCATTGCTTCAACGAACTGGCCCGGCGCCTGATCAAGCAGGCGCCCTCCAGCCGTCCGAAAGGCAACACCAACTTGTTTTGGCATCATCTCGTTCGCACCACTCCCCACTAAGGGGGGCACTATTTCATAGGGGAGACCGTGATGCACATGCAGCTGGCAGCACGCCGCACTCGATACCCGCTCAAGAAAAAGCCTGCCTACCGCGACCAGCTAGTCAACGAATACCTTCCTTACGTAAAACGCATCGTGCAGCGCATCGCCACCCATCTGCCCGCGAGCGTGGATGTGGAAGACCTTATGAACGTGGGGGTCATCGGGCTGATTCAGGCCGTCGACCGCTACGATCCGCGGCGCGACAATAAGTTCATGACCTACGCGATTTTCCGCATCAAGGGTGCCGTGCTGAGCGAGCTGCGCTCGCGGGATTTCCTGTCGCGCTCGAGTCGGCGCAAGCTGCGCGAGCTGGAGCACGCCTGCCAGCGCCTGGAGCAGCGTCTGGGCCGCGATCCCGATGACGTCGAACTGGCCGCCGAGCTCGGGATCGAACTGGATGAACTCCATCGCACCAAGCAAATTTCGAGCATTTCCTTCGTCAGCTTCGAGGAATTGGGCGTTTCCGCCAAGGACGAGAAGGAAAAGCTCATGAACTACCTGATGAACCAGGACGATGATGCCCTGTCACAGACCCGGCTCAAGGAACTCAAGACCGGGTTGGCGCGGGCCATCGAACAGCTGACCGAGAAGGAGCGGCTGGTGATTTCGCTGTATTACCTCGACGAGCTGACCATGAAGGAAACCGGAGAGGTGCTCAACATCACCGAATCGCGGGTGTCCCAGATACATTCCCAGGCGATCGTGCGGTTGCGGAACAAGTTGCGCAAGGAGCGGTTGTTGGACGACGGCGGATGAAAACGAACGGGGAAGGGATGCCGGCAAGACCAGGAGGGTTCCGCCATGGAGCCGGTGCAATTGCCGAAGGTTATCACTCCCGTAATGCAGACCGAGCGCGTTAAGCGCGCCAAACCGCGCGAGAATCGCCGCGGAGGCGCCGGGTTCGGACGATATCTGCATCAGGGCCGGGAGGAGCCGGCGAGCGGGCCGAAAGAAGCCCCGGAAGAGGCGACGGCCCCTGCGGATGCTCTGGATTCCGAGCAATCATCGGACGCCGGCGGCCAAAGCAACACGAAACTGATCGACATCCGCATCTAGACGGTCAACCGGATCGAGGAGGTATGACTTCATGACAAGCTTGCTTGAAATCGTGCGCTGGGACATGGTGGCCGCCGGGTTTCAGCTGGCGCTGTGCGCCGCTGTCCTGGCCGGCTGGATCCGCCGCCGGAGGAGTCCGCGCAGTGCCGTCGGCGCCGTGCCGGAGGGTCCGCCCAAGGCATTCGCGCTGGAGGTCATGCTGCAGACCCTGCGTCAGCAGGCCGAGCAGTCGCTGCAGCGCATCCTGGCGGCGGTCGAAACCGAGCGGGATCGACTTGACCAAGTGCTGGCCGGCGCTGGAGGCCTGCGGACGGCGACCGCAGCCGAATCCATCGAGCCGATGGGGGGGGCGGGCGGATTCCGCTGGGGCGCCGCCGAAATCGATGACAGCCGAGGCCAGCGCTATGCGGCTTTGAGCGGGCTGGCGGAGCAGGGTCTGAACCCGCGGCAGATCGCCGAACGTCTGAACCTGCCCGCCGGTGAGATCGAGCTGGCGCTCAAAATGCGCGCCCCCCTTCCCGGAGCCGAGCCCGCCGGGGATGCCCGGCAATAATTGCCGGGCCTGCCACGTGCGATATGCTCGGCGCCGTTTGAGGCACCCAAGGGCGCAGCCCGGCCGGCTGCGGCCTTGGACCGATGCCGCACAAGCGGTCCACGAGTTCCCCACGTCATGGTACGGCTCTTGCTTGGGTTGTAAGACCACAGATTGCCGGACGGCGCATCCTGGTTTGGGTGGCATCGTCGGAAAGGAAACCACGTGAGCGGTGAAATTTACATGGCGGCAGCTGCCGCCCTGGCTTATGAAAAGCGACTCGAGGTGGTCGCCAACAACATCGCCAACGTCAATACGGCCGGGTTCAAACGCGATGACGTCGCATTTCAAGCCTACCTTTCATCGGCCGAAGGCGCTGCAGCACCGGTTGCACCCCCTTATCCGAATCCACAGGCCGGGGCATCCTTCTGGGTCAGCTACTCAAGTCGCACGGACTTCTCGCCCGGCCCGCTGCAGCAGACGGGCAACCAACTCGACCTCGCCTTGAACGGAAAAGGCTTTTTCACCGTCGAATCGCCGAACGGAACCGTCTATACGCGGCGCGGGAACTTCACCCTCAGTCCCGATGGTGTGCTCGTGACCCAGGAGGGCTGGCCCGTCCAGGGCTCGAGCGGCGAACTCAGGCTGGATGCAGCCAACGGTGGGCCGCAAGGCCTGGATGCCAGCGTTGGGGAAGACGGATCGGTGCGGGTGAACGGACGCGATGTCGGCCGTCTGCGCATCGAGGATTTCTCCGATCCTGGCCGCTTGACCAAGATCGGCGACGGCTATTTCACGGCCGGTGATGCCGAGAGTTCAGCGGCTCCGGAAAATGTGCGCGTCGCCCAGGGCTTCCTGGAAATGTCCAACGTCGAGACGGTGCGCGCGATGACCGAAATGATCGAGATCCTGCGCGGATACGAATCCTATCAGCGCGTGATCCGGTCCATCGACGAGATAAATGCCAAAAGCATCAACGAAGTAGGGCGGACTTCCTAATCAAAATTTTAAATTTTCAATTTGAAATCTAGCCCTCAGGAGGAGCCATGATTCGCAGCATGTGGGCTGCCGCATCCGGGATGCAGGCCCAGAGCATGAACATCGATGTGATCGCCAACAATCTGGCCAACGTCACCACCACCGGGTTCAAGCGCAGCCGCGCCGAATTCCAGGATCTGCTGTATGAAACCATGCAGCCTCCCGGCGGATCGACCTCTGAGACGACCGAAGCCCCGACCGGCATTCAACTCGGACACGGCGTTCGGCCCGTGGCGGTGGCCAAGAACTTCAGCGAAGGCGAGCTGCAGCTGACGAAGAACGAGCTCGATCTGGCCATCGAAGGCAACGGCTTCTTCCAGGTGACGCTGCCGAACGGCAGTACCGCCTATACCCGCGCGGGCGCTTTCAAACTCGACCGCGAGGGGCGCATCGTCACCCCGGACGGTTTTTTGCTCGAACCGGAGATCAGTATTCCGAACGACGCCATTTCCGTGTCCATCGGAATGGACGGGACGGTAAGCGTCCTGCAGGCTGGAGACTCCACGCCGCGCGAATTGGGCAGCCTCCAGCTGGCGCGGTTCACCAACTCCGCCGGGCTGCAGGCGATCGGCAAGAATCTCTTCCTTCCGAGCGAAGCGTCCGGGACGGCGATTGTCGGGACCGCCGGCGAGAACTCGTTCGGCTATATCGCCCAAGGTTTTCTCGAGATGTCCAACGTGAGCGTGGTGGACGAAATGGTCAACATGATTACCGCCCAACGGGCCTACGAGACCAACAGCAAGGTCGTCACCGCCTCCGACGACATGCTGCAGGTCGCCAACAACCTGAAACGGTAGGCCACGGCGATGACGGCAATGGATCGCATGGCAGGAGCGCTTCGGTGCTTGGGGGTCGCTGTATTGGTGGCGGCTGTCGCCGGAGTTGCGGCCTCCGCGCGAGGAGCCGGAGAGCTTACCAGCGTACGGGTCCACGACCGCAGCGAGGTCATGGCCGACCAGATCCTGCTCGGCGCCATCGCGCGGATCGATGGCTACGATGCCGCACTGGTGCGCAAGCTCGAAAGCCTGGTCATCGGGCGCTCGCCACTTCCGGGCAAAACCCGCACGCTGGACGCGGCCACGCTGGTCAGCCGGTTGCGGCAGAGCGGCATCGACCCGGAGCGGCTTGACCTGCAGATCCCCTCCGAGGTCGTGCTCAGCCGTGCGGCGGTAACGATCGAGTGCGGTGAAATCGAACAGATCGTGCGCCGGTTCCTTAAACAGCAGGCATCCGGAACGGCGGCAGGATCGTTGGCCGTCAAGGATATCCGAGTGACCGAGGCCGTGGTGGTGCCCAAAGGGCCGCTGACCACGCAGGTGAGCGCACCCAGGAACAGCGAACTCGCGGGCAGCGTGCCCTTGCAGGTGACCTTCAGCGTGGAACCGGATTTCGAGCGGCGGCTCTGGGTGACCGTGAACCTTGAGCGGCGGGTGAACGTGGTCGTCGCCCGACGGCCGCTGGGGCGGTTTAAACCGCTGGAAGCCGAGGATCTCGAAGTGAAAGCGCTGGACCTGGCCGACCTGCCGGCGGACCGGATCGAAGACCCCGGGGTGGCCATCGGCAAGCTCACCCGGCGCGCCGTGGACTCCGGGACCGTGATTCGCCCGGACCTGCTGGAGCTCCCGGCACTCGTCAAACGCGGAGACCGCGTCCGAATCATTGCCGAGAGCGACGGTCTGCGCATATCTGCGTTCGGACAGGCCAGGCAGAAGGGCAGCCAGGGCGAACTGATTCCGGTGGTCAACCTGGACTCCAACAAGGTGGTCCATGCCCGCGTGGTCGATTCCCAGACCGTTAAAATCGAATTCTGAGGCGGCCAGCACCGATGCCGGAATCAAAGGAGTGTACTGCATGATGCCACGAACTCCAGACTTCGCAACGAGGGTATTCCTGCTGCTTGCCATGATCGTCCCGGTACTCGGGTGCGCGGGCCGGCAGGTGCCGATG
>Ga0209254_10002024_pt1 | contig 18372 bp, 19 predicted proteins | sample FrelakmetDIP11DI_FD_187148 | JGI IMG/M metagenome (GOLD analysis project Ga0209254, IMG submission 187148) | Freshwater lake sediment microbial communities from the University of Notre Dame, USA, for methane emissions studies - DIP11 DI (SPAdes)... | ecosystem: Environmental > Aquatic >...
CGATCGCCGACAAGATGCTCATCGGGGCCGCCCTGATCGGGCTGTCCATGCTCGGTGACCTGCCGTGGTGGGTGACGGTGGTGATCCTGGTCCGTGAGATCGGGATCACGCTGCTGCGCTTCGCGGTGCTGCGCCGCGGGGTCATTCCGGCCAGCCGCGGCGGCAAGCTCAAGACCCTGGTGCAGGCCGTGGCGATCGGGCTGTTCGTGCTGCCGCTGCACAACTGGCCGGCCACCTGGCTCACCGTTGCGTGGGTGGTGATGTGGGCCGCGATCGTGCTTACCGTGGTCACCGGAGTCGACTACGTGGTGTCGGCGGTCAAGGACTCCCGTGGTCGATCCGCTGGTCGATGACGACGCCCGTGGCCTGATCGCCGACCTCACCGCGCGGGGCGAGACGGTGGCCACCGCCGAGTCGCTGACCGCCGGCCTGCTGGCCGCCACGCTGGCCGGCGTCCCCGGCGCGAGCCTGGTGCTGCGGGGCGGGCTAGTCACCTACACCGTGGAGACGAAGATCACACTGGCCGGGGTGCCGCGCGACATGCTCGACGACGTCGGATCCGTCGCCGCGCCGACGGCGGTGGCCTTGGCCGAAGGCGCCCGCGACCGTTGCGCGGCCACCTGGGGCGTCGGCCTGACCGGCGTCGCCGGGCCCGAACCGCACGGTGGTCACCAGGTGGGGACCGTTTTTCTCGGCCTGGCCGGACACGGATGTTCCGAAGCCGTCGAACTGCGTCTCGACGGTTCGCGCTGGGACATCCGATTCGCCGCCGTCCACCAGGCCGTCCGCCGGCTTCGGACGCTGCTCGCGCAGCCCTGAGCCGCCGGGAACCAACCGGGCCGTCCCCGGCGTTGCATCAGTGGCTGCAATCGACCAAGGAGGACAGCCTGATGGCGGTACTGCTGCGCGAGGTGATCGGCGACGTTCTTCGCGATGCCCGGACCTCGCAGGGACGCACTCTTCGTGAGGTCTCCGACACGGCCCGAGTGAGCCTCGGCTATCTCTCGGAGGTCGAACGTGGCCGTAAGGAAGCTTCCAGCGAGCTGCTGAGCGCCATCTGCACTGCGCTGGACGTCCCGCTGTCTCGGGTGCTCACCGATGCCGGCGAGAAGATGGCCGATCAGGAGCGGCTCGCGACCCTCACCGCCGTGCCGCGTGAGCCCGCCATCCCGATCGACGTCACCACCAAGGTCGTCATCCCGCACCCCGTCGCGATGGCCGTGGCCTGATCCGTTGACCGACCGACATGCCGTAAGGCTGTGGTCGGGCATCGCGAACCACTAAATTGGTTCACGACCACCGAATGCGGCAACAAATACGAAGGCGGGACTGATGGCCAATCCGTTCGTCAAGGCGTGGAAGTACCTGATGGCGCTGTTCAGCTCCAAGGTCGACGAGTACGCCGACCCGAAGGTACAGATCCAGCAGGCCATCGAGGAGGCACAGCGCACCCACCAGGCGCTGACCCAGCAGGCCGCGCAGGTGATCGGCAATCAGCGTCAGCTCGAGATGCGGCTCAACCGTCAGCTCGCCGACATCGAGAAGCTTCAGGTCAATGTGCGCCAGGCGCTGACGCTGGCCGACCAGGCCGCGGCCAACGGTGACGCCGCCAAGGCCACCGAGTACACCAACGCCGCCGAGGCGTTCGCCGCGCAGCTGGTCACCGCCGAGCAGAGCGTCGAGGATCTCAAGGCGCTGCACGATCAGGCGCTGCAGGCCGCCGCGCAGGCCAAGAAGGCCGTCGAGCAAAACGCCATGATGCTGCAGACCAAGATCGCCGAGCGCACCAAGCTGCTCTCCCAGCTGGAGCAGGCCAAGATGCAGGAGCAGGTCAGCGCCTCGCTGCGGTCGATGAGCGAGATCGCCGCCCCGGGCAACACCCCCAGCCTCGACGAGGTGCGCGACAAGATCGAACGCCGCTACGCCAACGCCATGGGCGAGGCCGAGCTGGCACAGAACTCGGTGCAGGGCCGGATGATGGAAGTGCAGCAGGCCAGTGTGCAGATGGCCGGCCATTCCCGGCTGGAGCAGATCCGCGCATCCATGCGTGGTGAGGCCCTGCCGTCTGGCGGTACCGCCGCCCCGGCAACGCCCGCCACCCCGGTAAGCAATCCCGAGCCCGAAAAACCCCTAGGACAGTAGGAGGCGAAGGTCGCCATGGCGGTCAAACCCGACAAGCCGGGATTCGTCTCGCGCCAGTGGCGCTCGGCGCTGCAGCGCGGTATCGACACCGCCAGCGAGTATGCGGACGTGGCGGCGCAGAAGCTGTCGGCAGCCTCCGATCCCCGCGCCCGGCTGCTGCGCAAGCGGCGCTGGGCGCTGCGGCTGGGTGTCTTCTTCACCTTCGCGACGGTGTTGTGGGTGTGCGTCACCGGACTCCTGGCGACCTGGAGCATTCCGGTGTGGGCGCTGCTGATCACCGGCATCATCGCCGCGGGCGCTGCGGTGCCGGCGACGTTGTTCCTGCTGCGCTATCGCTTCCTGCGTGGTGAGCCGTTGCCACCACCGCGTGCGGTCAGCGGTCATAGGCTGCCGCCGCACGGGTCGGCGGCGCGGCCGTCGATGTCGGCGCTGGGCGCCTCCGAGCGTGGGCTGCATTTGCTTCTCGGTGTGCTGCAGCGCGGAAACATGTTGCCGCCCGAGGAGATTCGCGAGCTGACGGCCGCGGCCAACCGGAGCGCGGCAACCATGGCGGCCACCGCCGCCGAGGTGGTGTCAATGGAACGCGCCGCCCTCGAGACGCCGAACTCGCAGGCGTATCTGGCGCCGACGATCAACGCGTTCACCGCCCAGCTCAACACCGGTGTGCGGCAGTACAACGAAATGGTCACCGCCGCAGCGCAACTGGTGTCGGCCGCCAACTCCGGGTCGATGTCGAGTTCGCCGATGTCGCAGCAGCGCTACCGCAACGAGCTGTCCGACGCGACGGATCGGCTGCTCGGCTGGTCGCAGGCATTCGACGAACTGGGCCAGCTCCGCCGCGCCTAGCCTTCGGCGATTTCGGCGCGCTCATCGTCGCCTATCGACGACAACCGCGCCGAAATCACAACCGCGGGCGCAGTGCGGGCACCACCGCGCCGACAATGCCGCGGATCGTGCCCTTGAGCATGTCGAACATGTCGAAGTAGTCCCGCCACAGCGTGATTCGTCCGTCGTGGACTTCGAACACGCCGCACACCCAGAACTGCATCCGCACCGGGCCGATCACCAGGACGTCGGTGCGCTCGGTCAGCACTGAGGCGCCGTTGACCGCGATCCGGTGGATCTTGGCCTCGAAGCCCAGGTTCGGACGTTGCAGGCCGCGGAACAGCCTCACCGCCCCGGCACGGCCGCGGATGGTCGGGTAGCCGACGTTCTCGTACACCAGGTTGTCGTCGAGTTGGGCGGCCGCGGTGTCGAGATCCTGGTTCTCCAGGGCGGACAGGAAAATTTCGACGGTATGGGCGTTGTCGATGTCGGTGCTCACATTGGCGGTCTGCTCGGTCATGTACGCCAGGGTAGGCGCGGCGGGTGTGGCAGGGTAGGCCGAGTGCGAATCGCGGTGGTGGCGGGCCCGGACCCGGGTCATGCATTTCCCGCGCTCGCGCTGTGCCTGCGGTTCGCCGCCGCCGGCGACAACCCGGTGCTGCTGACCGGCACCGAATGGCTGGATACCGCCCGCGCGGCCGGGATCGATGCCGTCGAGTTGGTCGGGCTCGATCCCACCGACGAGGACGACGACGCCGACGCCGGGGCCAAGATTCACCAGCGTGCCGCGCGGATGGCGGTGCTCAATGTCCCGGTGCTTCGCGAGCTCGCACCCGACCTGGTGGTCTCCGACGTGATCACCGCCTGCGGCGGGATGGCGGCCGAACTCATGGGCATCCCGTGGATCGAGCTGACACCGCATCCGCTCTACCTGCCGTCCAAGGGCCTGCCGCCGCTGGGCAGCGGGCTGGCACCCGGCACCGGTATCCGCGGTCGGCTGCGCGACGCGATCATGCGGAGTTTGACCGCGCGGTCCTGGCGGGAGGGCCTGCGTCAACGCTCCGCGGTGCGGGCGCAGATCGGCCTGCCGGCCCGTGACCCCGGGCCGCTGCGCCGACTGATCGCCACCCTGCCCGCCCTGGAGGTGCCCCGGCCGGACTGGCCCGCCGAGGCCGTCGTCGTCGGCCCGCTGCACTTCGAACCGACCACCGCGGTGCTGCCGATACCGCCGGGGCAGGGGCCGGTCATTCTCGTCGCGCCGTCGACGGCCACCACCGGGGCCGCGGGCGTGGTGGAACTGGCCCTCGAACACCTGGTGCCCGGGCAGACCCTGCCGGCGGGGTCGCGGGTGGTGATCTCCCGGCTCGGCGGCGATGACCTGCATGTGCCGGCGTGGGCGAGTGTCGGGCTGGGCCGTCAGGACGAGTTGCTCACCCACGCCGACGTGGTGGTCTGCGGCGGCGGGCACGGGATGCTGTCGAAGACGCTGTTGGCCGGCGTGCCGCTGGTCGTCGTGCCCGGCGGCGGTGATCAGTGGGAGCTGGCGAATCGTGTTGCGCGCCAAGGCAGTGCGCGACTGATCCGGCCGCTGACTGCCGAGGCCTTGGTCGCCGGAGTGGCCGAGGTGCTCTCGTCGCCGCGGTATCGGGAGGCGGCGCGGCGGGCGGGGGAGACGATCGCCGAGGTCGCCGATCCGGTACGGGTGTGCCACGAGGCGATGCAGCCGGCTGGGTAAGTTGGTGGCGTGCGGCTGACCGAATTCCACGAACTCGTCGAAGCGCAGTTCGGCTCGGTTCGTGGCACCTCCCTGCTGGTGGATCACGTGCTGACCAAGCTCGGTGGGCGCACCGCCGAGCAGGCCATCGAGGCCGGCATCGACCCCCGCGACGTGTGGCGGGCGCTGTGCGCCGACTTCGACGTGCCCCGCGACCAGTGGTGAGCAGTTAGCCCGCGCCGCTACGCCGACACGCGGCGGCGCGCCTCCTTGCCATCGAACACATGTTCGTTATTGTGGGCGGTGTTCGACCGTCCCAGTTTTGTCGGTGCCTTGTCCTAGCGTCACGGCCAACTGACCAACACCGGTCAACCGAATACCGGACAGAACGGAGCCCCCATGGCGCAGCAAGCCCCCGATCGCGAGAAGTCTCTCGAGCTCGCGCTCGCGCAGATCGAGAAGAACCACGGAAAAGGCGCGGTGATGCGCCTCGGCGACGAGGTCCGCCAGCCGATCTCGGTCATCCCGACCGGCTCCATCGCCCTGGATGTGGCGCTGGGCATCGGCGGCCTGCCCCGCGGCCGCATCGTCGAGATCTACGGCCCGGAGTCCTCGGGTAAGACCACCGTCGCCCTGCACGCGGTGGCCAACGCGCAGGCCGCCGGCGGGATCGCGGCGTTCATCGACGCCGAGCACGCGCTGGACCCCGAGTACGCCAAGAACCTGGGTGTGGATACCGACGCGCTGCTGGTGAGCCAGCCCGACACCGGTGAGCAGGCGCTCGAGATCGCGGACATGCTGATCCGCTCCGGCGCCCTGGACATCCTGGTCATCGACTCGGTGGCCGCCCTGGTGCCGCGCGCGGAGATCGAGGGCGAGATGGGTGACAGCCACGTCGGTCTGCAAGCCCGCCTGATGAGCCAGGCGCTGCGCAAGATGACCGGTGCGCTGAGCAACTCGGGCACCACCGCGATCTTCATCAACCAGTTGCGCGAGAAGATCGGTGTGATGTTCGGGTGCGGATCTTGGTACACCAACGTCACTCTTGCTGATGGTTCCACGCAGAAACTCGGCAAGATCGTGAATCAAAAGATGGATGTTGAAGTCATGTCGTATGACTTTGAGTCCGGCCAGATATTGCCTCGCAAAGTCACCAATTGGTTCAACAACGGCAAGACTGAAGAGTTCTTGCACTTCAAAGTTGATCGTGCTGGCGGTGGCACTGGGAGAGGTCATGCCAGCTTGGCGATGACACGCAATCATCTCATCCGCACGCCAGGCGGTTGGCGAGAAGCCGAGGACATCCAAATCGGTGACCGTGTGATGTTGGCTCAGCCCAGCCTCCTCAGCGATCAGCAGTGGGAAGTCATCTTGGGATCGTTGATGGGGGACGGATGTCTAGCTTCCCCCGTTCGACGAGATTCCGAAGCCGCCCGGTTCCGTATGGGACACGGACAGAAACAGTCGGAGTATCTCGATTGGAAGATTTCGCTACTTGAGAACATTCCGCATGTCCGTAGCGTCAACGGTAAGGGTGCAGTTTTCGCTGATTTCACGCCGCTGGCCGAGTTGCATGAGCTGCGGTCGGCGGTGTACCTCGGCGACGGCAAGAAGTTCCTCTCCGAGGACTACCTGAAGGCGCTCACTCCACTGGCACTTGCCATTTGGTACATGGACGACGGATCCTTCGCCGTGCGATCCAAAGGCTTGCAGCAGCGCACTGTGGGTGGAAGCGGACGTATCGAAATCTGCGTTGAGGCAATGACCGAAGGCTCGCAAGTTCGGCTGCGCGATTATCTTCGCGACACGCATGGACTGGATGTGAGCCTGCGCAAAGCGGGTGCGGCCGGTAAGGCGGTGCTGGTGTTCTCCACTAATGCCTCGGCCAAGTTCCAGGAGCTGGTGGCGCCTTACGTGTATCCGTCCATGGCATACAAGCTGCTACCGCGTTTCCGCGGATTGTTCAATGTTGAATCGCGGCTTGTTGAACCAACCATGCAACTAATGCCAGCGCGTGTTATGGAGATAGAGTCCAAGAAGGATTATCAGAAAATGGACCGCTTTGACATTGAGGTCGAGGGTTCGCACAACTACTTTGCTGACGGTGTCATGGTGCACAACTCGCCAGAAACCACCACTGGCGGCAAGGCGTTGAAGTTCTACGCCTCGGTGCGTCTGGACGTGCGGCGGATCGAGACGCTCAAGGACGGCACCGACGCGGTGGGCAACCGCACCCGCTGCAAGGTGGTCAAGAACAAGGTGTCTCCGCCGTTCAAGCAGGCCGAGTTCGACATCCTCTACGGCAAGGGCATCAGCCGCGAGGGCTCGCTGATCGACATGGGCGTCGATCAGGGCTTCATCCGCAAGTCCGGGTCATGGTTCACCTATGAGGGTGAGCAGTTGGGGCAGGGCAAGGAGAACGCCCGCACCTTCCTCATGGAGAACCCCGACGTGGCCAACGAGATCGAGAAGAAGATCAAGGAGAAGCTCGGTATCGGTGCGGTGATCACCGACGAGCTCGTCGTCGATGACGTCCTGCCCGCCCCAGTCGACTTCTGAGACACGCGAGGAGCAGGCGCATGCGCTGTGCCTGCGCCTGCTCACCGCGCGGTCGCGGACCCGATCCGAGCTGTCCGGCCACTTGGCCAAGCGTGGGTATCCCGACGGCGTCGCCGAGACGGTCCTGAGCCGGCTGGCGGCTGTCGGGCTGATCGATGACGCCGACTTCGCCGAGCAGTGGGTGCGCTCACGCCGGGCGCGGGCCGGAAAAGGCAAGCGCGCGTTGGCGGCCGAGCTGCGCACCAAAGGGGTCGACGACGATGTGATCGCCACCGCCCTCGACGGTATCGATGCCGCCGCTGAAAGGGAACGGGCCGAGCAACTGGTGGAACAGAAGCTGCGCCGAGAGACGCTGGCCGACGCCGACGACACCAAGGTGATGCGCAGGCTGGTCGGCATGCTCGCCCGCCGCGGCTACAGCCAGAGCATGGCGGTCGCGGTGGTCAGCGACGGACTGGCCGCCGAACGGGAGCGCCGGCGAGTCTAGATACCGTCTGGGCGCTCGCCGCGCCGGTGACCTGCCGACCATGATGCTGACCTAGGCTCCGCATCATGCGGATCTCGGTCAAGCTGGCGCCCACCTTCGACTACTCCGAACTCGAACAGTTCTGGCGGGCCGCCGACGACCTTGGCTTCGAAGCGGTATGGAACTACGACCACTTCTACGGCCTGGTCGACAACACCAAGCTCACCCACGAGGGCTGGACGACTCTGGCCGCGATGGCCGTGGTGATCCGCCGCGCGAGGGTGGGTTGCATGGTCACCGGGGTCACCTACCGGAACCCGGCGATCCTGGCGAAGATGGCGGTCACCGTCGACCACATCTCCGGTGGACGCCTCGACTTCGGGATCGGCGCCGGATGGCACGAGGCCGAACACCGCGGGTATGGCATCGAGTTCCCCAGCGCCGCAACACGTGTCGTGATGCTCGACGAGGCACTGACGGTGATCCGCGGGCTGTGGACCGAGGAGTCGGTGACGTTCAGTGGCCGGTTCTACACATTGCAGGACGCGATCTGCGAACCCAAACCGATCCAGCGTCCGCATCCGCCGATCATCGTCGGCGGCTCGCGACCAAAGATGCTGCGGGTCATCGCCCGTCACGCCGACGAGTGGAACATGCCCAGCCATGAGGGCCCGCAGGAATGGGGTGAGGCCAGCAGCCGCTTGACCAAGGCCTGCGCCGAGGTCGGCCGCGACCCCGCCGCGGTTCGTCGATCGGTGCAACTGTTCTTACACCCGCGCGACCCGCAGCAGGTGACCGGGCAACTCGACCTGCTGTCGCAATACCGGGAACTCGGCTGCGAGCACGCGGTGCTGTCCTTCTACCAGCCGCCACCGGTGGAACTGCTCGAACGGTGCGCGCAGCTCAGGTAGGGCGCGTCAGACCCGCCGCACCGCGGGGGGATGCCACCGCCCGTCGATCACCGCGCGGCGGGGTGCGTAGAGCCGCATCGTCACGCCCAAGGTCCCGAGTGGTGCGGGGAGCCAGTTGGATTGGCGTTCGGGGCCGGGGTTGGCGTGCTGGATGTAGAGGTCCAACGAGCCGTCCGCGTTGTACTGCAGCGCGTCGCGGTCACCGATGGCGAAGCGGTCGAGTTCGTTGGCCGTCTGGTATCCCTCAGCGTCGTACATCGTCACCGACCAGAATGCATCCACGGGGGGAAGCTCGTCGGCGTCGAAGTGGATCACGTAGTTGTTCTCGCCGGACAGCGGTTGACCGTCGGCGTCGCTCATGAGCAGCGGGTAGACGGCGTCCTCGGGGGGATTGGCGCCCAGCCCGACCAGGGTGATGACAGCTCTGCGCAGATAGGAGTTGCCGTAGACGCCCATGCCCTCGATGAGGCTCATCCACCCGTCGACAACGGTGCCCAGTGTCGGAGCGGCCGACGAGATGGCGGCGAGCGCGTCCTGCTTGCTCGCCTCCACCTCGGCGATCTGATCGGCGGAGAAGCGTTGCGCGTCAAACGGTTTGCCGACCTCGATTCCCAGGTTCGCCAGCCGCGCCATTATCGAGAAGTCCGTCGGGTGCGGCGGGTTGACGGCCAGCAAGTCCGAGGCATAGCTGAGGAATTCCACGGCCCCCATCGCGTTGACCTTGCGTAGGGGTTCGGTCGTCACGTCGTAGCCATCGTCTGCGACGAACGGAGTCGGTGGAGCCACCAGCGGGGTGAGCGTGTAACCGTCCTGCACCACGTGTACCGCGTCGTAGTCGGCGGGCCCGTTGGTCTGGGTGCGTCCGATGATCCACACGTACGAGGTGGGTGCCTCGATCACCGGCACGTCCTGCGGCAGTGGCCCCACCGGGCCCGGCCCGACGATGAGGTACTTCTGCGCGCCGGTGCCCGAGGTTCGTTTGCCGGGATTGGCGAAGACGTCGGTCCACATGTCGAGCATCGGCAACATGAAGTAGCGGTCATCGGTGTCGGGCACCTCGAGCATGACCGGCCCATGAGTCAGATCCAGCCAGGCCGACGAGTACAGGGTGTCGAAGTTGGGCCGCACCACCGCGCGGAAGTCGGCATCCGGGTATTGCCGTTTGTGGTTGAACTGGTTGGGGGGTCCTGCGCCGAGCCCGGTCCGGTTGACGGTCTGCAGTCGTGTGATGTCCATCGTCACCAGGGGGTAGAAATAGATGAACGCCTCATAGCTCAGCGTGCGCAGGTCGTCCGACAACGTCGTCACTCGTCACCCTTCCGCGGGATGTCGCGCCGAAGTGTAGCCGTGGCCGCACCCGGATTCGGGTGGTTGCGGTAGGAGGTGGCCACGGCGTGCGCCCGCCGCCAATCGCCGCAGATCGTCAGGTACCGGTATGACGTTGGCTCGCTGCACCGTCTCGCGGGGGGCCTACCTAGTCGCCGGGCTCGAGGCGCGCGCCCGGAGCCCCGCCCTGCTCGAGTGCTTCGGCCTCCAGCGGCGTGGCCCCACGGCCGGAGCGCCGCAGCCGGCGCTCGAGACGCGTCGCCGCCGCCGACAGCGCGAAGTTGATGCTGATCATCAGCACCGCGATCACGATGAGCGCCGGGACGTAGTTCCCGTAGGACGACCCGACGACCGTGCCCTGACGCACCATCTCGACGAACGTGATCTGGTAGCCGATCGCGGTGTCCTTGAGCACGACGACCAGCTGGGACACCAGCACCGGCAGCATCGAGGTGACCGCCTGCGGCAACAGGATCGACCGCATCGTCTGTCCCCAGCTCAGACCCAGGGCGGACGCCGCTTCCGACTGGCCCCGCGGCAGCGCTCGCACTCCGGCGCGGACGATCTCGGCGATCACCGCGCCGTTGTACAACGTCAGCCCGGTCACCACACCGGCCAGCGCCAGATGCTTGGACGGGAATGTGTCGTACTGCGCGTAGAGGAAGTACGCGAAGATCATCATGATCAGCACGGGCACAGCCCGGAAGAACTCGACGACCACCCCACACGGCACCCGGATCGCCGCGATGTGCGAGAGCCGTCCCACGCCCAGCAGGAAACCCAGGATTCCGGCCAGAACTATCGACAGTGCCGCCGCGGTCAGTGTGCCCTGAATACCCGGCAGGACATAGGTTTTCCAGAGGCCGGACGTCAGGAACGGCTGCCACTTCTGCGCTGTCAGCTGACCCTTTTCGGCCAGCCTGGCCACCACAACCCAGACGATCAGCGCGGTGATGATGATGGTGATCGCCGAGATCACCCGGTTGCGTACCCGTGCACGTGGCCCGGGTGCATCGAAAAGCACGGATGCCGAACTCATTTGGCTACCGCCAGCCGCTGGCCCAACCAGCCGAACAACAGACCCAGTGGCAGCGTGAGGATGATGAAGCCCACCGCGAAGATGGTGCCGACCGCCAGCAGCGCAGCGGTGTTCTCGATCATCTCCTTCATCAGCAACGCCGCCTCGGCCACCCCGATCGCCGAGGCGATCGTCGTGTTCTTGGTCAACGCGATCAGCACCGACCCCAGCGGGATCAGCACCGCCCGGAAAGCCTGCGGCAGCAACACCAACCGCAGATTCTGGCCGAACGAGAATCCGAGCGACCGTGCCGCCTCCGCCTGCCCCAGCGGCACGGTGTTGACCCCGGAGCGCACCGTCTCGCACACGAATGAGGCGGTGTAGAGGGTCAATCCGAGCATCGCCAGCCGGAAGTTGCTGTCCTCGATGGACGTCAGCGACTTCGGGTCCGCCAGCGTGATGCCGAGCGTCTGCGCCAGCCCGAACGAGCAGAACAGGATGATCAGCGTCAGCGGCGTATTGCGCACCACGTTGACGTAGGCGGTCCCCATCCAGTTCAGCATCGGCACCGGCGCCAAGCGCATCGCGGCGAGCACAGTGCCGAGGATCAGCGCGCCGATCGCCGAGAACACCGTGAGCTGGATCGTGGTCCAGAACGCCTCGAAGATCTGGCCGCGATACTCGCTGAAGACCTCCACGTCGGTGCGGTCTCAGCAGGCGTCGGGCACAGGCGGCGTAGGCGTGGTGATTCCGGCCGGACCGAGGTTCTTGTCGAACGCGGCCTTCCAAGCGCCGTCGGCTTCCATCTTCTTCAGCGCATCGGTGATCTTGGTGCACAACTCGGTGTCACCCTTCTTCAACCCGATGCCGTAGCGCTCCTCCGAGAACGGCTTGCCGACGACCTTGAACGTGCCCGGACTCTGCGCGGCGTAACCCGCCAGGATCACCTCGTCGGTGGTCACCGCGTCGATGGCGCCGTTCTTGAGCGCTTCGACACATGCCGAGTAGGTGTCGTACTGCTGGAGCTGCACGCCCGGATACTTGTCCTTGATGCGCTGCGCGGGCGTCGAGCCGGACACCGAGCACAGCTTCTTGTTGTTCTGCAGCGATTCCGCACCGGTGATGTCGGTGTTGTCTTCGCGCACCAGCAGGCTCTGCCCGGTGAGCAGGTAGGGGCCGGCGAAGTCGACCTTCTCCTTGCGGGCGTCAGTGATCGAGTAGGTGGCGACGATGTACTTGACCTGATCGTTCTGGATCAACGTCTCACGCTGGCCCGAGGGTGATTCCTTCCACTCGATCTTGTCCTCGCTGTAGCCGAGCTCCTTAGCCACGTACTTGGCCACGTCGACGTCGAACCCGCTCATGGTCCCGTCGGGGTTCTTCAGACCGAGGCCGGGCTGATCGAACTTGGTGCCGATGACCAGCTTGTCGCCGCCACCGCCACCACCGCACGCGGTGGCGGTGAACGGCAGCGCGGCAGCCAGCGCGGCGGCGGCGATCAAGCGTATTGAGAATGACGGCATAACAGGGATTTCCTTTCGCCCTTAGTGGTTGAGGATCTTGCCGAGGAAGTCCTTGGCCCGCTCGGATTTCGGGTTGTCGAAGAACTCGGCGGGCTCTGCGTCTTCGACGATCGCACCGTCGGCCATCATCACCACCCGATTGGCGGCGCGACGCGCGAAGCCCATCTCGTGCGTCACGACCACCATCGTCATGCCTTCAGATGCCAGCGAGGTCATCACCGTCAGCACCTCGTTGATCATCTCGGGGTCCAGGGCGCTGGTCGGCTCGTCGAACAACATCACCTTCGGGTCCATGGCCAGCGATCGCGCGATCGCCACCCGCTGCTGCTGGCCGCCCGAGAGCTGCGCCGGATACTTGTCGGCCTGATTGGCCACGCCGACCCGCTCCAGCAGCGCCATCGCCCGCTCGTGGGCCTTGTCCTTGGCGGTCTTGCGCACCTTCATCGGCGCCAGCATGACGTTCTGGACGATCGTCTTGTGGGCGAAGAGGTTGAAGGACTGGAACACCATGCCAACGTCGGAGCGCAGCTGCGCCAGCTTGCGTCCCTCTGACGGCAACGTCTCCCCGTCGATGGCGATCGTTCCCGAATCGATGGTCTCGAGCCGGTTGATGGTTCGGCACAGGGTGGACTTGCCCGAGCCCGAGGGCCCCAGCACCACGACCACCTGGCCGCGCTGGACATCGAGGTTGATGTCCTTGAGCACGTGCAGGGCCCCGAAGTGTTTGTTCACACCCTGAATCGAGATCATCGGCACCCCGCCGCTGCTCTCCATCAGTCAGACCCTACCCAGGTAAGCCTCAGCTCGTCGGGCACTCGGCGCGATTTCTCCGCTCCGGTGACCCCTCCGTACGATGAGGTGCGTGACGTCGGTGCTGACCCAGAGCTACGAGGCGGGCAATTCGCCCCCCTCGCCGACCGGTCGCACCTATCAGGTCCGCACCTACGGCTGCCAGATGAACGTCCACGACTCCGAGCGGCTCGCCGGACTGCTGGAAGCCGCCGGCTACCGCCGCGCGCCCGAGGGCGCCGACGCCGACGTGGTGGTGTTCAACACCTGCGCGGTGCGCGAGAACGCCGACAACAAGCTTTACGGCAACCTCAGTCACCTGGTGCCGCGCAAGCAGGCCGACCCCGACATGCAGATCGCCGTCGGCGGCTGCCTGGCGCAAAAGGACCGCGAACACCTGCTGCGCAAGGCCCCGTGGGTCGACGTCGTCTTCGGCACCCACAACATCGGGTCGCTGCCCGCCCTTCTGGACCGTGCCCGGCACAACCGAGTGGCCCAGGTCGAGATCGCCGAGTCCCTGCGGGAATTCCCCTCGACACTGCCCGCTGCCCGCGAATCCGCCTACGCCGCATGGGTTTCCATCTCGGTCGGCTGCAACAACACCTGCACGTTCTGCATCGTGCCGTCGCTACGCGGCAAGGAGGTGGACCGCAGGCCCGCCGACATCCTCGCCGAAGTGCGCTCGCTGGCCGGCCAAGGCGTCCTCGAGGTCACCCTGCTCGGCCAGAACGTCAACGCTTACGGGGTGTCCTTCGCCGACCCCGACACGCCGCGCGACCGCGGGGCGTTCGCCTCGCTGCTGCGCAGCTGCGGTGACATCGACGGGCTCGAACGGGTGCGGTTCACCTCTCCGCACCCGGCCGAGTTCACCGACGACGTCATCGAGGCGATGGCACAGACCCCGAATGTCTGCCCGGCACTGCACATGCCGCTGCAGTCCGGATCGGACCGCATGCTGCGGGCGATGCGACGGTCCTACCGCGCCGAGAAGTACCTCGGCATCATCGAACGGGTGCGCGCCGCCATGCCGCACGCCGCGATCACCACCGACATCATCGTCGGCTTCCCGGGGGAGACCGAGGACGACTTCGCCGCCACCCTCGATGTGGTGCGCGCCGCCCGCTTCGCCGCCGCGTTCACCTTCCAATACTCCAAGCGCCCCGGCACCCCGGCGGCCGAACTCGACGACCAGCTTCCCAAAGCCGTTGTGCAGGAACGCTATCTACGGCTGCTGGAGGTGCAGGAGCGGATCTCCCTGGAGGAGAACGCCGCCCAGATCGGCGCGCAAGTCGAACTGCTGGTGGCCACCGGCGAAGGCCGCAAGGACGTCAGCACCGCACGGATGAGCGGACGCGCCCGGGACGGCCGGCTGGTGCACTTCACCCCCGGCGACACCGCGGTGCGACCCGGTGACATCGTCACTACCACCGTCACCGGAGCGGCCCCGCATCACTTGATCGCCGACGCGCCCCTGCTGACCCACCGGCGCACCCGCGCGGGCGACGCCCACGCCGCCGGGCAGCGGCCCCGCACCGTCGGGCTGGGCCTGCCCGCGATCGGCGTTCCGACCACCGACGACCACGTCACGACGGGATGTGTGCAATGAGCGATTTCGAGGCCTACCGGGCCGAGATCGAGGCGGCCGAGCGGAAGGTCGCCGGCGAAATCCAGCCCGGCGGACGCGCCATGGTCGTGGCGATCCTGGTGTTCGTGCTTCTGGTCTCACTGATCCTGCCGCATACCGGCGGCGCCCGCGGCGTCGACGTCCTGATGGGCGACGACAAAGCCATCAGCGTCGGAATCGCTCTTCCCTCACGAATTTTCAGTTGGCTGGCGTTGGTGTTCGGCGTCGGGTTCTCGATGCTGGCACTGCTCACCCGGCGCTGGGTGCTGGCCTGGTTCGCCTTGGCGGGCTGCGGGCTGGCCAGCGCGACCGGCATGCTCGCCGTCTGGTCGCGGCAGACCGCCGCGCAGGGTCATCCCGGCCCCGGCGTCGGCCTGATCATCGGCTGGATCACGGTCATCCTGCTGACCTTCCACTGGGCCCGCGTGGTGTGGACCAGGACCGCCGTTCAGCTGGCCGCCGAGGAGCAGCGCCGCCGCGAGGCGGCCGAACGTCAATCCCGCTCGCTGCTCGACGACGTCGACCGCCGCGAGGGCAATCCGCCCGCCGAGGGCACCCCGTAACGGCGACGCCGCAAACCTGGCTTGACCGCGCGCGCCGCTAGCCCCGGCGTCCCAGCGACTGCGTCGCCGCCTCGGCCCACTGTCGCCACTGCTCGGCATTGGCCCTGGCCTCGGCGGCCTCCTTGGTGTGCCCGGCCGCCTCGGCCTTCTCGGCCTGCCGCTCGAACTGCTCGACGCGGGCCTGGAACTGTTCGGCGCGCGCCCGGGCCTGCGGATCGACCCGGCTCGCATCGGCGGCGTCGCGCACCTTCTTCTCCACCGCGCGCAACCGCCGCTCCAGGTCGGCTTGCCGCTCACGGGGCACCTTGCCGATTGCGTCCCATTTGTCGGTGAGCGCCCGCAGGGCGGACCGGGCCGCGTCGAGATTGGCGGTGTCGATCTTCTCCGCCTCGGCCAGCAGCGCCTCCTTGGCGGTGGCGTTCGCCGTGAACTCGGCGTCCCGTTCGGCGCTGACCGCGTTGCGGGCGGTGAAGAAGGTGTCCTGGGCGGCCTTGAACCGGTGCCACAGCGCGTCATCGACATCCTTGGCCGCCCGGCCCGCGGCCTTCCACTCCGCCAGGAGGTCCCGGAACGCCGCGGCGGTGGCTGCCCAGTCGGTGGAACCCGACAGCTCCTCGGCGCGCTCGCACAACGTCTCCTTGGCCTGCTTGACCCCGGCGCGCTCGCGGTCCAGCTCGGCGAAGTGCGAGCCCCGCCGCCGGTTGAACGTCTCCCGCGCCGCCGAATACCGCTTCCACAGCGCATCGTCGGTCTTGCGGTCCAACCCGGTGATGGTCCGCCACTCGTCGAGGATCGCCCGCAGCCGGTCTCCGGCGTTCTTCCACTGGGTGGAGTTGGCGGCCAGCTCCTCGGCCTCGGCGGCCAGCGCCTCCTTGCGGGCGGTCTGCGCAGCGCGGTGCTCCTCACGGCGGGCCCGATCGGCCGCTGCGGTCTCCTCGGCGTGATCGCGGATCGCGGCCAGCCGGTCGGCCAGCGCGTCGACGTCGCCCAGAACGCTTGCCGTGGGCAGCGTCTCGGCCAACGCGGCGGCGGCGGACTTGATCTTGCGGGCGTCACCGGTCCCCGATGCCAGCCGGGTCTCCATCAGGGTGATCTCGGTGGCCAGGTCCTCGAAGCGCCGCCCGAAGTGGGCGAACGCGGCCTCGGTGTCACCGGCCTGCCATGACCCGATGGAACGCTCACCGGCGGAGGTGATCAGCCATACCGTGCCGTCCTCGTCGACCCGGCCGAACCGGTGCGGGTCACTCGACGGCGGTGCGACCACGGGCGCGGTGGGCGGATGCGGCCGCGGAACGGGCCGGGGGGGACCCGGTCGGGGAGCCGGCCTGGGCGGTTCGCCCGCGTGCGGTTCGTCGGTCGTCATGGGCTCGCCTCACCTAATCCTCCGCGCGGTGTTCCCGCGCCCCTGCCGCGCAACGCGGCGCCAACCCTGCATGCTCGAAGCGGTCCGCCGGACTTCGGGCGGCCGTCCTCGATGGTATTGAACCAGGTCGAAACCGCACGTGCCCCGGGTTAGCGCGGCCCGCTTGCATCTGATTCGGTTGATCGGCAGGCTGACGGCCCGGACCTGCGGGAGGAGGGGGACCATGGGCCACACCGACATCGCCACGGTGCTCGCCCTCTGCGCGGCCCTGTGCGTCGCGATCGGCGACGTCATCCAGCAGCGCTCGGCCCAGACGGTGACCGACGAACCCGTCGGTCACGTCGCACTGTTCGTCCGGCTGCTCAAGGACTGGAGATGGTGGCTGGGCAGCCTGGTCGCGGGGGCCGGCTTCGGGTTCCAGGCCGCCGCCCTCGGCTTCGGGTCGGTGCTGCTGGTGCAGGCGTTGATGGTCACCTCGCTGCTGTTCGCGCTGCCGATCAGCGCCCGCTACGCCGGGCGGCGGGTGACCAACTGGCAGTGGATCTGGGCGGTGCTGCTGGCCGGTGCGGTGGCCGTGATCGTGACGATCGGCAACCCCACCGAGGGACAGGCGCGGGTGTCGATGGAGGTGTGGACCTGGGTGCTCGCCACCTTGGGACCGGCCCTTGCGTTGTGTCTGGTGGGCTCGCGCGTCCTGGCCGGCAAGCCGGCCGCCGCGGTGCTGCTGGGGCTGGTGTCCGGCTCACTGTGGGGACTGTTCGCCGTACTCACCAAGGGCGTCGTCGACCGGCTGGGCGAGGGGATCTGGGCGGTGCTGAAGACCCCGGAGCTCTACCCGTGGATGGTGGTCGCCGTCGCGGCCACGGCCTTGGAGCAATCGGCGTTCCGGGCCGGTTCGCTGGCGGCGTCGCTGCCGGCGGTCACCGTGAGCGAGCCGATGGTCGGCTCGGTCCTGGGCGTCTTCGTCCTCGGCGAGACGTTTCGCCCTGGCGAGGCCGGCTGGTTCGTGCTGATCGTGGCCGTCGCCGTGATGATCGCCGCCACGGTGGCACTGGCCCGCGGGGAGGTTACCTCCGGCGAGACTGCACCGGCGCCGGGCTGACTCCCGGGGGCTAGCGTGTGTGTCGTGTTGACGGCCATCGCACTGACCCCGTCGGCGCCGGTTCTGGTGCCCGAACTCGCCGGTGCGGCCGCCGCCGAGGTCGCCGTGTTCCGCGACGCCGCGGTGGCGGCCGCGGCCCGGCTGCCCGACCGCTGGATCGCCATCGGTGTCGGCGCGTCGGACACGATCTTCAGCGCGGATACCCGCGGCACGTTCGCCGGCTACGGCGTGGACGTGCCCGTCGCGCTGGGGCCTCAGGTATCCGACGTAGTGACCGCGCTGCCGCTGTGCGCGCTGTTCGCCGGCTGGCTGCGCGGCCAGGCCAACCCGGCGGCGCGCGCCGAGGTGCGGGTGTATTCGGCGCAGCTCGACGCCGAGGTGGCGCTGGCGTGCGGGCGGGCGTTGCGCGCCGAACTCGAGGCTCGTGCCGATCCGGTCGGTGTGCTA
>Ga0209254_10002025_pt1 | contig 18372 bp, 16 predicted proteins | sample FrelakmetDIP11DI_FD_187148 | JGI IMG/M metagenome (GOLD analysis project Ga0209254, IMG submission 187148) | Freshwater lake sediment microbial communities from the University of Notre Dame, USA, for methane emissions studies - DIP11 DI (SPAdes)... | ecosystem: Environmental > Aquatic >...
GGTCAGCAAGGCCAAGATCGCGATGTACTGGGCCGGCAGCTGTGGCGGGTGCGACATCTCGCTGCTCGAGATCGGCCCCCACCTGCTCGAGCTGGTCGCTGTCGCCGACGTGGTGTTCTGGCCGTGCGCTGCCGACTTCAAGTACCACCATGTCGTAAGCTACCCGGACGGCTACATCGACCTCTGCCTGTTCAACGGCAGCGTCCGCAACTCCGAGCAGGAGCGGATGGCGCGGCTGCTCCGGCAGAAGAGCAAGACCCTGGTGGCCTATGGCGCGTGCGCGATCTCGGGCGGCATCCCGGCGCTCGCCAACCTGGCCACGCCGGAGGAGGTGTTCGCGCGCAGCTACACCGACTGCCCCTCGGTCGACAACCCGGACGGGGTGCTACCGCGGACGGAGACCGATTCGCCGCTCGGCGAGCTCGAGATCCCGCACTTCTATCCCCAGGTGCTGCGCCTGTCCGACGTCGTCGAGGTCGACTACCTGATCCCGGGCTGCCCGCCGCAGGCCACCCGGGTCTGGGAGGTCTGCCAGGCGTTCCTCGCCGGCTCCCTGCCGGCGCGCGCGCACGAGCAGCTCGCCGGATGCACCGACAAGTCGGTGTGCGACGAGTGCACGCTCGAGAAACGGCTGGTCAAGATCGCCGGCTTCAAGCGGCCCCACGAGGCGATCCCGGAGCCCGGCTGGTGCCTGCTCGAGCAGGGCTTCGTGTGCCTCGGCGCGGCCACCCGCAGCGGCTGCGGCGCGCTGTGCACCAAGGTCAACATGCCGTGCCGCGGCTGCTACGGCGCGTCCGGCGAGGCGCGCGACCAGGGGGCGGCGTTCATCGGGGCGCTCGGCTCCCTGCTCGACGCCGAGCACGAGGCGCGCGCCGGCGAGCTGATCGACCAGATCGTCGACCCGGCCGGCACCTTCTACCGCTTCACGATGTCCGACGGCGACCTCAAGGGCCGCCGGTGAGGGAGGCGTGATGAGCACGACGCCACACCCAGGAACCAGGCGCATCTCGATCGATCCGGTCACCCGGCTCGAGGGGCACGGCAAGATCGACATCTTCCTCGATGCCGACGGCGAGGTCGCCGACTGCTTCTTCCAGGTGCCCGAGCTGCGCGGCTTCGAACGCTTCTGTGAGGGCCGGCCGGTGGAGGAGCTGCCGCGCATCACGCCGCGCATCTGCGGGGTCTGCCCCGAGGCCCACATGATGGCGTCGGCCAAGGCCTGCGACGAGGTCTACGGCATCGAGCTGCCCCCGACCGCGCGCATGCTGCGCGAGCTCCAGTACAGCCTGTTCTTCGTCACCGACCACGCCACCCACTTCTACGCACTCGGCGGGCCGGACTTCGTGATGGGCCCCGAGAGCGACCCCGCGACCCGCAACCTGATCGGCGTGATCGGCAAGGTCGGCCTCGAGGTTGCGGGCAAGGTGATCAGGTGCCGGCAGTGGGGGCACGAAGCGGCGGCGATCTTCGGCGGCAGGCCGGTCAACCCGATCAACGCCATCCCCGGTGGGATGTCCAAACCGCTTTCGGCGGAGGAGCGGAACCGGCTCGACGAGATCGCGTGCTACATGGTGGAGTTCGCCGAGTTCACGCTCGAGCTGTTCCGCAGCGTGGTGCTCGGCAACCAGCAGTACGTCGACCTGATCCTGAACGGGCCGTACCGCCACGCCACCTACTCGATGGGGCTGGTCGACGCGAAGAACCGCTCGAACTACTACGACGGTGAGGTTCGGGTCGTCGACCCGGACGGGCGCGAGCTGGTCAAGTACCCGCCGCGCGACTACCTCCAGCATATCGCCGAGCGAGTCGAGCCGTGGACCTACCTGAAGTTCCCCTACCTCAAGGCGGTGGGGTGGAAGGGCCTCGTCGACGGCAAGGACTCAGGGGTCTACCGCGCCACGCCGCAGTCGCGCCTCAACGCGGCGGACGCGATGAGCACGCCCAAGGCGCAGGCCGCCTACGAGCAGTACTTCGAGACGCTGACCGGCGACCGCTCCGGCAAGCGGCCGGTTCACCACACGCTGGCGATCCACTGGGCGCGGGTCATCGAGATGATCAACGCCGCCGAGCGGGCGCTCGAGCTGGTGCGCGACCCGGAGATCACCAACCAGGAGAAGTACCGCGCGCTGCCGACCCGGACCCCGAGCGAGGGCGTCGGCTGCGTCGAGGCGCCGCGCGGCACTCTGACCCACCACTACATCACCGACGAGAACGGCATCGTCCGCAGGGCCAACCTGATCGTCGGCACCACCAACAACCACGCCGCGATTTCGATGTCGATCAAGCAGGCGGCGCAGGGCCTGATCCACAAGGGCGTGGAGGTCACCGAGGGCCTGCTGAACAAGATCGAGATGGCGTTTCGCGCCTACGACCCGTGCTACGGCTGCGCCACCCACAGCCTGCCCGGTCAGATGCCGATGACGGTGCGCGTCCGCGCCGCCGACGGCACGGTGCTGGCCGAGGGGCGCCGCGCGGCGAGGGGGAGTGACAATGGCTGACATCCGCACGCGCTACGACGCGCTGGTGATCGGCGGCGGGATCACCGGCATGCAGGCCGCCCTCGACCTCGGCGAGCAGGGCTACGACGTGCTGCTCGTTGAGAAGTACGCGTCGATCGGCGGCATCATGGTCGGCCTCAACAAGGTCTTCCCCACCCTCGACTGCTCGAGCTGCATCTGCACGCCGCGGATGGCGGAGTCCGCCCACCACTCCCGCATCCAGCTCCAGACGTGGGCCGAGGTGCGCCAGGTGGAGCCGGAAGGCGATGGCTTCGTCGCCCGCATCGAGAGGAAAGCGCGCTACGTCGACGAGGACACTTGCATCGGCTGCTCCAAGTGTGAGCTTGTGTGCCCGGTCGACGTCCCCCACGAGTTCGACCAGGGCCTGGGCGCGCGCCGCGCGATCTACATCCCGCACGGCAACGCGATCCCGCAGAAGGCGGTGCTCGACGTCGAGCACTGCATCTTCTGCGGCAAGTGCGAGAAGGTCTGCCCGACCGAGTGCATCGTCTTCGACCAGGAGCCCGAAATGGTGGAAACCCGGGTCGGCACCGTGATCATCGCGACCGGGCTCGAAATCACGCCGATGGGGAAGAAGCCGGAGTACGGCGGCGACCGCTTCCTCAATGTCATGAACCCGCTGGCCATGGAGCGGGTGCAGTCGTCGAACGGTCCCTACGGCCGCGTGCTGCGGCCATCGGACGGCAAGATCCCACGAAAGATCGCCTACGTGCAGTGCGCGGGCAGCCGTGACCGCTCGATCGGCATTCCCTACTGCTCGCGGGTGTGCTGCATGTACGCCCTCAAGCAGGCGCTCCTGCTGCGCCACTACATTCACGACGTCGAGGTCACGCTCTACCACATGGACATCCGGGCGTTCGGCAAGGGCTACGAGCAGTTCTACCGGCGGACGATGAACGAGGGCGTGCGGGTGATCAAGGGCAAGGTCGCGACCATCAAAGAGGTCGACAACAACGATCTTGTGGTGCGAGTCGAGCTGCTGGACGAGGGCGGGCGCGTCGAGGAGCACCGCTACGACCTGGTGGTGCTCGCGCAGGGGCTGGTGCCTGCCTGGCACGCGCACGGCGTGGTCGCGTGCGCCGAGGCCGACGACGGCTTCATGGCAACCCCCGAGGCCAAGATCAACCCGTCGTACACGACCCTTGTGGGCGTCTACGTGGCCGGCGTGGCCGCGGGCCCCAAGGACATTCCGGACGCGATCGTCGAGGCCGGCGAGGCGGCCATGGCGGCAGCCGGCCGCCTGCAGCGCATTGGCTGGCATCGGGCGTCTGCCGCGGCCGCCGCTGCGCACTGAGCCGCCGGGAGGAGAGCATGGGCGAGACAAAGACCACCGGCAAGGCCGAGAAGCCCCCGCGGCCGATCGAGATCCTGCGTGATCGGATGGGCGGCGTCAGCAAGGAGCTGCAGGCCTCCGTCAAGGAGCAGGGGAGGATCCGCAAGGCGCTGCGCAGCGCGCTCGCGGGAGGGCCGCGCACGGTGCCTGAGCTGGGCGCGCAGTGCGAGCTGCCCCCGCCGACCGTGCTCTGGCACCTGATGGCGATGCGGCGCTATGGCGAGGTGGTCGAGGCCGGTGAGGCCGGCGACTACGTGCGCTACGCCCTGAAGGGGGGCGAGTGATGAGCTACCGAATCAACCCCGGCCTGTCCGAGGAGCTCGCCGAGTTCGGCGGTTCCACGGTGAACAAGTGCTTCAACTGCGGCAACTGCACCGCGGTGTGCGCCCTCTCCGAGGGGGACACCGTGTTCCCGCGCAAGATCATCCGCTACCTCCAGCTCGGGCTCGACCGGCGGATCGAGGAGAGCCCCGAGCCCTGGATGTGCTACTACTGCGGCACCTGCTCCGAGACTTGCCCGCGCGAGGCGCACCCCGGCGAGCTGATGATGTCGCTGCGCCGCTGGCTGATGACCCGCTACGACGTGACCGGCCTGGCCCGCCGCCTCTATACCTCGACCCGCTGGGAGGTCGGCATGCTGGCGGCGGTCGCGCTGATCGTGCTCGCGCTGTTCGTGGTGCCCGGGCTGCTCGGCGCGCAATTCGGCTTCTCGGCGCTGCAGGGCGACGCGCTCGAGCATGTCCGGCTCGACCTGTTCGCTCCCAAGGACGTGGTCCACATCGGCGACCTGATCCTCGCCGGCGGCCTGCTGCTGATGCTCGGCCTCGCCGCCTTCCGCATGACGCGCTTCGTGATGCGCGGCGAGCACGCGCCGCGCGCCCCGCTCAGCGTGTGGCTGCTGCAGCTGCCCCAGCTCCTGGTCCATGGTGTGACCCAGAAGCGCTGGCTCGCCTGCGACAACGATACCCGCGGACCCTGGCTGCGCCACTTCCTCCTGGTCACCGGCTACGCCACCATGTTTCTGCTGGTGGTGGCTTTCCTGCCCTGGTTCCAGCGCGACGGCGCCGACTTCCACTGGACCGCGCTGTTCGGCTACTACGGCACCGTGGCCCTGATGGCGCTGACCGTGATCGCGATCCGCGGCCGGCTCAAGAAGGAGGAGCCGTACCACGCCTTCTCGCACATCACCGACTGGCTGTTCCTCATCCTGCTGTTCCTCACCGCCCTGTCGGGTATCGTGCTTCACGTGTTCCGGCTCTTCGACCTGCCGTGGCCGACCTACGTCACCTACGTCGTGCACCTGATGATCGCGGTGCCGATGCTGGTCGTCGAGGTGCCGTTCGGCAAGTGGCAGCACCTGGTGCTGCGGCCGGTGGCGGCCTACCTGGTGGCGGTGCGGGAGGCAGGGGCACGGGCGCGAGTCGAGGCGACTGCCCCGCAGGCGGTCGCAGCCTGAGCCCGGGGTTGGCGCCGCGCGTCGTGGTCGTCGGGCTCGGCAACCCGTTGCTCGGCGACGACGCCGCTGGGTTGGCGGTGGCGGACGAGCTGGAGCGCCTGCTGGCCGTGCAGCCGGTCCCCGGCGTGACCGTGACGCGCAGCTATCGCGGCGGCCTCGAGCTGCTCAACCTGGTGGACGGATTCGACCATGCGGTCCTCGTCGATGCAATGGTCCGCGAGGACGCGGTCCCAGGCCGCGTCCACGAGTTCGACGCCCGGGGAATTGCCGGCAGCGCGCGGCTGGTGGGCAGCCACGAGGTCGACCTCACGACCGCGCTCGAGGTCGGCCGGCGCGCCGGCCTCGCGATGCCGGATGAGGTGCGGGTGGTCGGCATCGAGGCCGCCGACGTCCTCTCGTTCCGCGAGCAGCTGTCGCCGGCAGTGGCCGAGGCGGTGCGCGAGCTCGCGCGCCGCCTGCACACCGAGCTGGCCGCGCAGCTCGCGGCGCCGGGCTGAGCTGCCAGGAAGAGGGCGGTCACGGCGCGGTGTTGGCGGGGCCGGAGTTTGGCGACGATGGTGCGTGCGTCCGTATTCGCTGCGCTTGTGGCGGCCGCAGCCGGCTGCGGCGGTTCGCGTCTGCCCGAGCTCGTCGCGGGCGAGCCCGCGTCCTACCGCGCCCACCTCGAGCCTCTCGTCCAGAAACGCTGCCTGTCCTGCCACACGGCGGACGACCCCAAGGCCGGGCTGGTGCTCGAGCCTGGCCGCGGCTGGCAGGCGCTCGTCGGCCCGAGTTCGCTCCAGGTGCCGGCGCTGCGGCTGGTCGAGCCCGGCAACCCCGAGAGCTCGTACCTGTGGCTCAAGCTCGACCACACGGCGAAGGTCGGCGACGGCATGCCGCGCACCCTGGTCGGCGCGAAGCGCCTGCCGGCGGCTGAGCTCGAGCGCTTTCAGCGCTGGATCGAGGACGGAGCGCAACCCTGAGCACACGGCACGCCTGGCGCGACGGCCGCTGTGAGACCTCCGGCATCGGGTCATCTTTCCCTTTTCTGCAGCCGACCGGTAGAATCCCCCGGCGCCCGGCGGCGGCGGGCGGCGAAGGGAATGCATGCGGCATCAGCGAGCCAAAGTCGGCATCATCTTCCTGATCGTCTTCATCGATCTGGTGGGCTTCGGCATCGTCATCCCCTTCCTGCCGCTCTACGCCGAGGAGTTCGGGCCGTCTCCGGTGGTGTTCGGCCTGCTCATGGCGTCGTACTCGGCGATGCAATTCCTGTTCGCGCCCATTCTCGGCCGGCTGTCGGACCGCTACGGCCGCCGACCGGTGCTGCTGCTGTCGCTCGCAGGGTCGGTCGCGGGCTACCTGCTGTTCGCCTTCGCCGGCTCGCTCACCATGCTCTTCGCGTCGCGGATCATCGACGGGATCTCGGGGGGCAACATCTCGACCGCCCAGGCGGTGATCGCCGACATCACCGACGAGCGCGACCGGACGAAAGGCATGGGCATCATCGGCGCTGCGTTCGGTCTCGGCTTCATCTGTGGTCCGGCCCTGGCCGCCGTGCTGGTCAGCATCGCGCACTGGCTGCCCGGTGTCGCCGCCGCGACGACCTCGGCGACCGCCCTCGTGCTGGTGGCGGTTGGCCTGCCGGAAACCCGTCGCACGCAGGACGATGCCGGACTGCGACCGCAGCCGCGCCTGGGCAGCCTGAGGCGCGTCGTCGGCTACCCTCTGGTCGGCGCCTGCCTGGCGCTGGTGTTCCTCATCATCTTCGCCTTTTCCAACTTCGAGACGACCTTCGCCCAGCTGCTCCGGTTCCGGTTCGCGATGAGCCTGTCGTCGGTCGGCTGGATGTTCGTGTATGCCGGCGCGCTCGGCGCGCTGGTCCAGGGCGGCCTGGTTGGCCGGCTGGCGCAGCGGTTCGGCGAGCCCCGCCTGATCGTGGTCGGAGGGTCGATCGCGGCCGCCGCGGCCGGCGCCCTCCCGTTCGCGGGCTCGACCCCGCGGCTGCTCCTGGTCCTCGCCACTCTCGCGGTGGGCCACGGCCTGCTCGCGCCGTCGCTGTCGGCTCTCACGTCGCGGCTCGTGCCGAGCCACGAGGTCGGCGGCGTGATGGGGGTCTCACAGGGGGTGTCCAGCCTGGCCCGCATCTTCGGCCCGTTCTGGGCAGAGTGGCTGTACGGAGCGTCCGGCCCGGCGGCTCCCTACCTGAGCGCGGCAGCGGCCTACGTCGTGAGCGTGATCGTCATCGTCGCCGCCCGCCGCGCTGTCGCCGCCGACCGGGGAGTGTAGCGGGAGCGAAGACCGGGTATCATGCCGTTCCCTGCGCGCAGCGGCGCGCCGGCAGGGCGCGATGGAGGGTCGAGAGTGCACAAGAACCCGTGGTTTACGCTTGTCCTGGGAGCGATGGTCGGCCTCGTGCTGGGTTACGTTCTCGCCGAACGGCAGCAGGTCCCACCCGCGAAGGCGGCCGCCCGGCCGCAAGCGGCGGGCGCCGCCCAGCAGGGCCTGCCCGAGGGGCACCCGCCGGTCGATGCGACGACCACCGGCGGCGGCGAGGCGCAGCGGCTGGCGGCGCAGGCGGCCGAGCTCGAGAGCCTGCTCGCGCGAACGCCCAATGACCCGCGGCTGATGATCGGGCTGGGCAACCTCTACTTCGACGCCGGCCGCTGGAGCGAGGCCCGGCTGTGGTACGAGCGGGCGATGGCGATCGAGGGCGGCGATCCCAATGTGATCACCGACCTCGCCGTCGTCTACCGCAACCTCCAGCAGCCGGAGCGCAGCCTGGCTCTCCTCGATCAGGCGATCGGGATCTCTCCCGACCACTGGCAGGCGGTCTACAACAAGGTGGTCGTGCTCCACTTCGACCTGCACCGCCACGACGAGGCGGCGAGCGCGCTGGCGCGTCTCAAGGAGATCAAGGCCGCCAACCCCGAGGTGCCGGACCTCTCGTCGATCGAGGCGGAGGTCATGGGCTCCTGACCGCGACGCGACCCGGGATTGCGAGCCACCCCGCATCTGTTGCAGTCGGAGAGTGAAAGATCATGCGCATTGCGGCCGTCGGATCTGCGTTTCCCCCGAACTACTACGACCAGGACACCCTGCTGGCGGCGTTTCGCGTTCACTGGGCGGACCGCCTCTACAACCTCGACCGGCTGGACACCCTACACCGCAACGTGCTGGTCGGCGGGCGACACCTGGCGTTGCCGATGGAGGCCTACCCGGACCTGCAGACCTGGGGGCAGGCGAACGACGCCTGGATCGCCGTCGCGCAGCAGGTCGGCGAGCAGGCCGTTCGGGAGGGCCTCGAAGCGGCTGGGCTGGCGGCCGACGACGTCGGGGTCTTCGTCTTCGTCACCGTGACCGGCGTGGCGACGCCGTCGATCGACGCCCGGCTGATGAACCGGCTCCGCCTGCCGGCGCGGGTGCGACGGGTGCCGGTGTTCGGCCTCGGTTGCGTGGGTGGTGCGGCGGGCGTGGCCCGCGCGGCCGATCTGCTCCACGGCCTGCCGGACGAAGTGGCCATCGTGCTGTCGGTCGAGCTGTGCTCGCTGACCCTGCAGCGGCGCGACCTGTCGATCCCCAACCTGATCGGCGCCGGGCTGTTCGGCGACGGCGCGGCGGCGGCGATTCTCGTCGGGTCGGAACGGGCGTCGCGAGGGCCCGAGATCGTGGCCTCGCGGTCGGTCTTCTATCCGGACTCGGAGCACCTCATGGGATGGGACATCACCGAGGCCGGCTTCAAGATCGTGCTGTCCGCCGAGGTGCCCGAGGTGGCTCGGAGATTCCTGCGGCGGGACGTCGACGCCTTCCTCTCCGAGCAAGGGCTGGCGCGATCCGACGTCGGGGTCTGGGTGTCGCACCCCGGCGGCCCAAAGGTCCTCGAGGCCATGGAGGAGGCCCTGGCCCTTCCAGAAGATGCGCTGGAGGCGTCCTGGCGTACCTTGCGCGAGGTTGGGAACCTGTCGTCCACCTCGGTGCTTCTGGTGCTTCGGGACGTGATGGAGCGCCGCGATCCGGCGCCGGGCACCTGGGGCCTGATGGTCGCCATGGGCCCGGGCTTCTGCACGGAGCTGGTGTTGCTCCGGTGGTAGTGAAGGGGAGAGATGTGGCGCAGACGCCGGTAGGCCGGAGCGCGGTCCCACGCAGGCACTCCGCCGTGAGGAGAGCGGACGGGTGGGCAGACCCTCTCCCTAACCCCTAAACCCTGGAGCAGCATCGAGATCCAGATGATGTCAGTCGTGGACATGGACAGCCGGGTCGCCTACACGGTGCTCGTCGCGCTGGTGGCGCTCCTGCGGCTGATCGAGCTCTCGATCTCGCGCCGACATGTCGCGGAGTTGAAGGCGCGTGGCGGGGTCGAAGTGGGCGCCAATCACTACCCCTGGATAGTGTTCGTGCACCTGTCATTCCTGGTCGGCTGCCCGCTCGAGGTGTGGCTGCTCGACCGTCCGTGGTTTGCGGGCCTCGGTCTGCCGATGCTGGGCCTGTTCGCCATCGGCATGGGGCTGCGCTACTGGACGATCCGCACTCTCGGTGCGCGCTGGAGCACGCGCGTCATCGTGGTACCGGGTGAACCCCTGGTGACGACCGGTCCGTTCCGCCTGCTGCGCCATCCGAACTACCTGGGCGTGGTGCTCGAGCTCGTCGCGCTGCCGATGGTGCACACCGCCTGGATCACCGCAGTTGTCTTCAGCGTGCTCAACGGTATGCTGTTGCGGGAGCGGATCCGAGTCGAGGACGCCGCGCTGTCAAAGTGGTGCGGCCCACCCGGACGCGTGAGCGAATGACTGTGGACGACCACGAGATCCTCGACGGCATCCGCGAGGTGGCGCGCCAGCACCTCGGCTTCGAGGGAGAGCTGCGGCCGGAGATGCTGCTCGCGGAGGACCTCGAGCTGGACTCGATCAAGATCCTGACCCTGGCGGTCGAGGTGGAGAACCGCTTCCGGGTTTGCCTCGACCCGTCGAGCGAGGCGCGGGTCGAGACCGTCGGCGACCTGGTGACAGAGGTGGGGAGGCAGCTTGCACGGCGACCTGACGACGCTGGCTGAGCTGCTCGAGCGCGCCGCGCGGCACGGCGACGTCGGCCTGCGTTTCGTCGACGCCGCCGAGCGCGCCGCGTGGTACCCGTGGCCGGCGGTCCGATCCAGGGCGCTGGACGCGTGCGGCCGGCTCCAGGATCACGGGGTGTCTCCCGGCGACCGGGTCGCCCTGGTGCTGCCGACCTCGATCGAGTTCTTCGACGCCTTCTTCGGTGTTCTGCTTGCGGGCGCAGTGCCGGTGCCGCTATACCCGCCGGTGCGCCTCGGTCGTCTCGACGAGTACGCGGCGCGGACGGCGCGCATGCTCGAGCTGGTGCGCGCGCGCCTCGTGGTCACCGACCGCCGGGTACGCCGGTTGCTGGGACAGGCGGTGGCGGCCGCGAGGCCTCCACTCGGGTGCGTCGCGCTCGACGAGCTCCCGGGGGCGACGCCGCGTCCCCAGTCCGTCACTCCAGACGGTCTCGCACTCGTGCAGTTCTCCTCCGGCACCACCGTCGACCCCAAACCGGTTGCGCTGAGCCACCGTGCGGTGATGGCGCAGACCCTGAGGCTCAAGGGCTTCTGGCCGCAGCCCGAGGACCGGACCGTGGACAGCGGCGTGAGCTGGCTGCCGCTTTACCACGACATGGGCCTCATCGGCTGCGTTCTCCCGGCGCTCGAGCATCCGGGGACTCTGACGCTGATCCCGCCGGAGCTGTTCGTTGCCCGGCCCGCGGTCTGGCTGCGGACGATCTCGCGCTACCGCGCCACGATCTCGCCGGCACCCAACTTCGCGTACGGCCTGTGCCTCGACAAGATCCGCGACGACGAGCTGGACGGGGTCGACCTCTCGTGCTGGAGAGTCGCGCTCAACGGCGCCGAGCCGGTGGCGCCGCGCGTGCTGCGGGGGTTCTGCGAGCGCTTCGCCGGCTGGGGCTTCCGCCCGTCCGCAATGACCCCGGTCTACGGGCTGTCGGAGGCCGCCCTCGCGGTGACCTTCTCGGACGTCGAGGCCCCTTTTGCCAGCCGCCGCTTCGACCGCGAGCTGCTGGCGCGGGAGGGGCGTGCGGTGGAGGCGGCAGACGGCGTCGAGCTGGTGGCGCTCGGGCGGCCGCTGCCCGACTTCGCGCTCCGGATCGTCGACGACGACGGCCGCGAGCTGGGACCACGCCAGGTCGGGCGGCTGCTCGTGCAGGGTCCGTCGTTGATGGAGGGCTACCTCGATCAGCCCGACGCGACCGCCGCGGTGCTGCGCGACGGGTGGCTCGACACCGGCGATCTCGGGTTCCTGCACGACGGGCTCCTGTTCCTCACCGGTCGCGCGAAGGACGTGCTGATCCTGCGTGGCCGCAACCACTCGCCGCACGAGGTGGAGGACGCGGCGGACTCGGTCGCGGGCGTCCGCGCGGGTTGTGCCGTCGCCGTGTCCTGGCTGCCGGAGGGCGACACCGGCGAGCGCCTGCTGCTGCTCGTGGAGGCGCGGCGCGACGTGGCGTTGGACGCCTATCCGCAGATCGCGAGCGAGTGCGCCGCCGCGGTGCGGGCCGCGGCCGGCCTCCACCCCGACCGGGTCGAGGTGCTCGCGCCGGGGACTCTGCCCAGGACCTCGTCCGGCAAGCTGCGGCGGGCCGAGACGCTGCGCCGGTGGCTCGCACGTGAGCTCGATCCGCCGGCTGCCGTCACCCCGCTGCGCGTGCTGGCCGCCGCCGCCCGCTCGCGCCTGGCTTTCGCCCGGTTGCAGCTGGAGCCCGATGAGCGATCGTGACCTCATCATCGTCGGCGGAGGTCCGGCAGGCCTCGCGACCGCGATCCGCGGCCGCATGGCTGGTCTGAGCGTCGCGGTGCTCGACGGATCGCGGCCGCCGATCGACCGTCCCTGCGGCGAGGGCGTGATGCCCGAGGGGGTGGCCCAGCTCGACGCGCTCGGCGTGCTGGTGCCAGGGGACCAGCAGCAGCCCTTCCGAGGGATTCGATACCTCGACGGCGACGCCGTCGCCGAGGGGCTGTTCGACGGGCGGCCGGGCATCGGCATCCGTCGGCCGGTGCTGCACCGTGCTCTCGTTGACCGGGCGGCGGCGCTCGGCACCGACCTGTTCTGGGGAACCGAGGTCAGCGGGCTGACGGACCAGGGCGTCGCCACCACGGGCGGCGAGCTGAGGGGGCGCGTCGTCGTTGGCGCGGATGGACGCGCCTCGCGGGTGCGGCGGTGGGCCGGGCTCGAGGGCCGGCCGCCCCGCGCTGGCCGCTTCGGGATGCGACGCCATTACCGCATGGTGCCCTGGACCGACCGGGTCGAGGTGCATTGGGGTGACGGCTGCGAGGCCTACGTCACCCCGGTCGCGCCGGAGCTGGTCGGGGTGGTGCTGATGTGGAGCGGCAAGGCCGGGGGCTTTGACGGCCTGCTGTCGAGGCTGCCGGGTCTCGCCGCGTGGGTCGCCGGCGCGCCGTTGGCATCGCGCGACGCCGGGGCCGGACCATTCGGCGCCCGCGCGAGGAGGGTTGCCGCCGGACGGGTGGCGCTGGTGGGCGACGCCGCGTGCTGCCTCGACCCGATCACCGGTGAAGGGGTCGCGCTCGCCCTCCAGTCGGCCGAGGCTCTGGTCGAGGCCGTTGTCGCCGGCGACCTCGGTCGCTTCCGGTCCGCCCATTCCAGGCTGGTGCGGGCGCCGGCGCGTTTGAACCGACTGGTGCAGCTGCTCGAGCGTCGGCCCGGCCTGCGGCGACGATTGATCGCCGGCCTGGCGGCCCGGCCGGAGCTGTTCCACCGCTTTCTGGCTGTCCGGCGCGGCCCCCCGATGGCAGCCGCCAGCGCCCTGCTGCGACTGTCATGGCAGCTAGTGGCGGCCGGCTGATGAGCTGGCGGCGAGCGGTCGCGATCGCGCTGGCTGTGCTGACCGCTGCTGCGGCCGTCGCGGCGAGCCGGATGCGAGTGGACAACCGACTCGAGCGGTGGGTCGATACCGATCCCGGGGAGGCGCGGCGCTACCACGAGTTCCGCGACCTCTTCGGCAGCGACGAGTTCGTGGTGGTGGCGCTGAGCGGCGAACCGATCTTCGACCCAGACTCCCTGGACGCCATGGTTGCGGCCCAGGAACGGCTCGAGGCGGTGCCCGGAGTCACCAGAGTCGACAGCCTGGCCGTCGTGTACCGCGAGCTGTTCGGCGGTGAAGATCCCGAGGCGCTGGAGGCCGAGGCCACCTCGACCCCGTTCTATCGCGGCCTGCTGCTGTCCGACGACGGGGCCGACGCGGCGATGCTGGTCGAGGTGGACCCGGTAGCCGAGCCGGAGGCGCGGCACCGTATCGTCGCTGACCTGCGGCGCGCGGTGGAGCCGCTCGAGGGGCACGGGTTCTCGATCGAGCTGGTGGGCTCCACGGTCCTCGTGGACGCGCTCGACGAGCTGTCGAAGCAGGAGGCGCTCCGCACCTTCCCGGCGGCGATGGCGGCCTCGCTGCTGGTGCTGGCGCTCCTGCTTCGATCGCTGCGTGGCATGATCGTGGCCGCAGCGTGCTCCGGGGCGACCGTGCTTCTCACCCTCGGCCTGATGGTGGTGACCGGGCGTGAGCTCCACATGGTCTCCACGGCGTTGCCGTCGCTGCTCTGGGTGCTCGCGCTGGGGAACAGCATCCACGTCCTCCAGCGCTACCAGCGGCTCCACGAGCAGCACCCGGTGGACGATGCGATCGGCGAGGCGGTGGCCGATGCCAGCCTACCATGCACTCTGGCCGCGCTGACGACCGCGCTCGGCTTTGTGTCGCTGGTGACGGCGGACATGGCGCCGGTGCGGGAGGTCGGCGTGTTCGCCGCCCTCGGCCTGCTCCTCTCGCTGCCGGTCAATCTGGTGCTGGGACCGGAGCTGATCCGGCTGCTGCGCGTGCCCGCGCGGCGATCGGTGGCACGGGCTGGCGCCCGCTGGAGCGGCCGCGCGGTGCTGCGTCGGCCGCGCCTGGTGCTGGCCGCGGCCGCGCTGGTGGCCGTGGCCGCCGCGGCGATGGTGCCGTTCATCAGGGTGGAGGCCAACCCGCTGGCCTTCCTGCCGTCGGGTCATGAGGTCACGAAGGCCTTCCGATCGGTGGGCGAGCGGATCGCTGGCTTTCACTCGCTCGAGGTGGTGCTCCAGTCCGAACTCCCGTGGACGGATCCCCGACTGTGGCCGGTGGTGGACGGCCTCCAGGCCCGCCTGGAGGCCTCGCCGGTCGTCGCCAAGGTGGTGAGCCCCCTCGACCTGCTGCGCAAGCTCCGGCAATGGCAGCGTGGATTCGATGCCGCCGATTACGCGCTGCCCGCGTCCCGGGAGGAAGCCGAGGACCTGCTCGCCGCGCTTGACGGACGCGGCCGTGCCCTGGTTCACCGCCTGGTGGCCGAGGACGGACGGACCCTGCGCCTGTCGGCGATCGTCAACGAGATGGACGAGGGGAAATTCCTTGCGCTGGTGGCGTCGACCCGGCGGGATCTCGCTGAGCTGCCGGGCGGCGTCGATGGTTGGGTCACCGGGATGGTACTGCGGCTGGTCGAGGCCCAGCGGGGCCTGGTCTCGTCGCAGCTGCGCTCCCTGGGTCTCGCGTGCGCCGTGATCTTCGTTGCCATCGGTTTCGGGCTGCGGTCGTGGCGCCTGGGGCTGCTGTCGGTGCCGCCGAACGTGCTACCGGTGGTAGTCGTGTTCGCGCTGATGGCGGTGGCCGGCATCCCGCTCGATGCGGCCACCGTGATGGTGGCGAGCGTGACCCTGGGGATCGCCGTCGACAACACCATCCACCTGCTGACCACCTTTCAGCGCGAGCGCGTGTTGGGCGGCTCGCGGCGGCTGGCGGTGGCGCGCGCCGTGGAGCACGTCGGGGCGGCGATGCTGGTGACCACGGCGACCGCCTGCATCGGCTTCTTCTCGCTCTGCCTGTCGGCCTTCGTTCCGATCCGAGATTTCGGGCTGCTTGCCGGGTCCGCGTTGGTGGTCGCGCTGGCGGCTGCGCTGTGGATGGTGCCGGCGATGTTGACAGTGAAGGAGAAGGTGCCATGACACTGGGCCGCGCCGTGTGCATCGTGCTCGCCTCTGCGACCGTCTGTGCGGCCGGCGAGCCCCGGGACCTGCCGTCGCTCGACCGTGCGCTCGGCGACGCGATTCGAACCTACGATCCGGCTGCGGCCACGGCGGTCCTGTCCGAGGTGCGCGTGGCGCGGTCTTCCTCCGGCTCCCCGCAGCTCGCCGAGCTCCACGCACGCGCCGCGCTCGCGGTCGCCGAGCTGCTGCGGATCGAGCTCGAGGAGCTCGCGCCCGGTGAAGGCGAGCAGCGGCGGCTGCTCGGCCTGCGCATCGACGCGGCCGCCGAGGATGGCCTGCACGTGCTCGATGGCCTGCCGGAGACATCCGAGCTGCAGCGCACCCGGGCCGACCTCATCGCGACCATGATCCGCTCCGACTTCAGGGCCAAGAAGTACGAGCAGTCCTTCCGGGCGGCGGTGGAACGGGCGCTTGCGCTCGACCCGCGCAACGCCAGGGCGTGGGTCAGCTCGGCCAAGCCGTACCTGTTTGCCGAGCTCGAGCAGGGGGGCGACGTGGTCGAGGCGGTGCGCCGGCTCGACCGGGCGCTGGAGCTCGATCCCCGACTCGAGTCGGCCCGCCTGCTGCGGGCTGTCGCGCACGACAAGGCGGGGGACCCGGCGGCCGCCGAGCGCGACTGGCAGGTCGCCCTGCGCGCGAACCCGCAGTGCCGCCCGGCCCTGGAGCGGGTCGGCCCGTCGCCGTGAGCGCGGACCGGCGCTCATCTTCTTTCTCCGTGCCCGCTCGTTCGCTCCGTCCTCGAGAGCACGTCGCGCCGATTCTCCGGAGGCGCTCCCCGAGGTGACTCGCGGCCGGCGGCCGCGGTGACCAGCCGTCACCAGCGGGTGGCCGTAGGCCGCAAGCCATTGCGGCCACGGCCACGGCCGCTGCCGTCGGCAGGTTGCCACCTTTGGCGATTTCGGGTCGCAAGCACGTCTCCAGGCAGAACGTGGCCCCGAAATCGCCAAAGATGGCACGCCCGCAGGACGCGCTTTCCGCGTATTCGCCTCGGCCCCCGGGCGCGGAAGTGGGGCCGGGGCCGGGTGAAGGACGACGCCGGCTGCGCTACACTGGCATCCCCGAAGGGAGACGCGGACATGAGCTTCGACCACGATCTCGCGCACTCCGTCTCGGTCCTCATCCTGGGTGGCGGCCGCGGCGCCAGGCTCTACCCGCTGACCCAGCTCCGCAGCAAGCCGGCCGTGCCGGTCGGCGCCAAGTACCGGCTCATCGACATCTCCATCTCCAATGCGATCAACTCGCGCATGGAGCAGATGCACGTCCTCACCCAGTTCAACTCGGTGTCGCTCCACCGGCACATCAACCGCGCCTATCGTTTCGGCGCGTTCTCCAAGGGCTACGTGCAGATCCTGGCCGCCCAGCAGACCCCGCACGGCCAGAGCTGGTTCCAGGGCACCGCCGATGCGGTCCGCCAGAACATCAACGTGTTCCGCGACCTGGAGTGCGAGTACGTCCTGGTGCTGGCAGGCGACCACATGTACCGTATGGACTACCGGCAGCTGCTGCGCGACCACGTCGAGCACGGGGCCGACATCACGGTCAGCGTCAAGCCGTGCTCGGAAGCGGAGATCGCGGGCTTCGGGGCGGCCCGCGTGGACCACAGCGGCCGGATCGTGGAGTTTCGCGAAAAGCCGGCGTCGGCGGCAGCTCGGGAGGGAATGCAGGTCTCACCGGCAATGCTGGAGGCCAAGGGCGTGCGCTCCGACCTGCCGTTCCTGGCGTCGATGGGCATCTACCTGTTCAACAAGGAGGCGCTGCTCACCGTCCTCGACAGCAAGCTGGTGGACTTCGGGCGCGACATCATTCCCGCCGAGGTCGGGCGACGCCGCGTGCAGGCGCACTTCTTCAAGGGCTACTGGCGGGACATCGGGACGATCCGGGCGTTCTTCGACGCCCACATGGACCTCGTCAAGCCGGAGCCGCCTTTCAGCTTCCACGATCGTTCGTGGCCGATCTACACCCGTCCGCGCTACCTGCCCGGGGCCCGTCTCTCGGGGTGCCGGTTCAATCACGTCGTGCTCGGCGAGGGGTCCCGGATCGTCGACTGCGAGGTCGAGGACTCAGTGATCGGGCTGCGCTCGGACATCCGTGGCGCCAAGATCAGCCGCGCCCTGATCATGGGCGTCGACAGCCACTACCCGGACTTCCCCGGCGCGCCGCCGGTCGGCGTCGGCGAGGGGAGCGAGATTCGCAACGCCATCATCGACAAGAACGCCCGCATCGGACGCAACGTCAGAATCGTCAACGATGCCGGTGTCCAGGAAGCGGACGGCGAGGGCTGGGCGATCCGCGAGGCAGTGATCGTCGTGCCCAAGAACAGTGTCATCCCCGACGGTACGGTGATCTGAGCGGCTTCGGTGCGCCGCGGCGGAGACGCGCCGGCAGGGCGGCTGCAGCGACGGCGGGCGATCTGATCCTCACGCATCACCGGCGCCCCGCCAGAAGCGGGGCCAGGTGCAGGCAGGATTGACGTTTGGGCTATGATTCGACGGTAGATCTCGGGTGTGCTCGACGGTGACGCCGCGGCGCGCGGACCGCGCCGGAAGAGCGCTATTGCTGGGAGGGGTGCCGATCGTGGCGCACGACTTCAGGGACTTCGAGCACCTGCTGCGGCTGGTGGTGATCTTCGTCGCCGGCCTGCTCCTGTTCGTCGTGGTGCGCTGGATGTTGGTGCCGGACGACTTCGGCGTGTACGGCCACTTCCGGGCCGGCTCCCTCGATGACAATCGCCAGCGGCCGCTGGTACACGGTGGCGCGGCGGCGTGCGGTGAATGTCACGACGACGTCGTGGCGAGCCGCTCCGGCGGAGGCCACGAGTCCATCCGCTGCGAGGCCTGTCACGGACCGCTCGCCGCGCACGCCGCCGAGCCATCGGATCAGGCTCCCGAGCTCCCAGATGCGGCAACCGTCTGTCTGAGATGCCATCTGCCGGCGATGGCCAAACCGGCCACGTTCCCGCAGGTCGATCCGGCCGAGCACGCCGACAATGAGCCGTGCGACACCTGCCAC
>Ga0209254_10002026_pt1 | contig 18369 bp, 13 predicted proteins | sample FrelakmetDIP11DI_FD_187148 | JGI IMG/M metagenome (GOLD analysis project Ga0209254, IMG submission 187148) | Freshwater lake sediment microbial communities from the University of Notre Dame, USA, for methane emissions studies - DIP11 DI (SPAdes)... | ecosystem: Environmental > Aquatic >...
CTCACCCGCGCTCGACATCGTCGGCTGGTTCCAGTGGGCGCTGGTCTGGATCGCGCTCGCGGCCGGTCTGTGCGCGGTGCTCTTCAAGCTGTTCACGCTTTGGCCAGGTGCAGAGCGCCGGCTCGTGGGAGCAACGCTGATCGCAATGCCCCCAGTTTCGACATTCCTCACGACGGCGCACGTGCCGGCCGTCGGTTGGCTCCTGCCGCGGGACGGTCCTGCCATCTCGTACTTCGCGATCTTCGCATTCTGGCTGCTGGTCGCCCTGGCATTCGGAATGGCGTGGCAGACGATCAAGGCGCGGACGCACTGGCTGACTCCAGCGCCCGATCCGCTGGCGTCGAAGCCGACCTCGCGACCGATCACTCCCGATGTCGCTGCGGCGCGGGTGCGCGCGGCCGACACGCCAGCCACTCCTGCCCAACCGGCCACGGCCCGACCCGCCGCGGCTTCACGGCCCGACATGTCACCCGCAGCAGAGCGCCCCGGGCCGTCCGCCCGGTCCAGCGGAACGCCCGCGTCTACGGAGAGCATCTTCATCTCCTACCGCCGCATGGACAGCGCCGACGTTACCGGCCGCATCTACGACCGACTTCTGCAGCGCTTCGATCGCCGGCAGGTGTTCAAGGATGTCGATTCCATCCCGCTGGGCGTGGACTTCCGGGCGCACCTCGGCGACGTGGTCGGGCGGTGCAGCGTCCTGCTTGCTGTCATCGGACCGCAGTGGCTTAGAACAATGGGCCCTAACGGTCGCCGGCTCGATGATTCCGCGGACTTCGTCCGCATCGAGCTCGAGGCCGCGCTCGCGCGAAACATTCCGGTGATCCCAGTGCTTGTCGGAGGCGCAGACCTTCCGGCTGAGCGGGACCTGCCACCCAGCCTTGCGCCGATCACTTACAGGAACGGTATCGCGGTGAGGTCGGACCCCGATTTTCATCGCGATATGGATCGACTGATTGCAGGCCTCGAGTCGCATCGCCCTGGCTGAGTCACCGCAACCGGCGCACGACACGGGGGGTGATCGATGAGCGCATTCGAATACGCGATGGTGCTGATCTCGATCATCATCGGCCTCGGGGTCACGCACATCCTTTCGAGCCTGGGCACCGCGGTGCATCGCCTTCGCGGCCATGGCAAGCCGCTGCGGCTCGAGCTCAACTACCTGGTCTGGGTCGGCTTCATCTTCAGCTGGCTGGTCCAGTTCTGGTGGTGGGAGTTCAAGTGGACCACGCTCGGGACGGATATCGACTTCCGCCTCTACAGCTTCCTCGTGCTCTATGCGGTCTCGCTCTTCATGCAGGCGGTGATCCTGGTGCCGCATCACCTGGCGGTCGTCGACGACTCCTGGGAGTACTTCCTGTCGATCCGCCCGTGGTTCTACGGCGGCCTGTTGGCGCTCAACGTGCTCGATCTGACCGACACGTTCATGAAGGGCTGGGACTGGGGTATCCGGCAGAGTTACACGTGGTACTGGCTGGTGGTGACGGCGTGCGCGGTCATCGGGCTGCTCAGCACTCGCCGGCGAGTCCACCTCGCTATGGGGCTGCTCCTGTTCACCTGGAGCAACGGCCTCACCTTCTACGAGCAGTTCGTCCTCGGCGGCTGGTGAAGCCGCACCGCGTGGCCCGGGGTCCGCGCCCGGGGTCTCGCTGAGGTCGCGGCCGCAATCCGTGATCTCTTGGCCCCGCGCGCGCCGGATACCGCGGCCGATGCGCGTGTGGAGCCCGGGCCACCGATCCACGTAGGATCACGATCCCACCAGACGATTCCGGGGAGAGCACATGCAGCGCGGAGCGATGACACGTGGCCGGTACGCGCGCCTCATGGCCGGCGCCGAGGCCATCGAGATCAAGGCGACGATTCCGCCGAAGCAGGTGGCTGGCGCGCTCGCGCACTACAAGCTGACCGCCCGCAACGACGAACAGCGCTTCATCTACTTCTTCGACACGCCGAAGCTCGAGCTGCTCGCGGCCGGCGTCGTCCTTCGCGCGCGGCGAGTGGTCGGCGACGAGCACGACAGCACGGTCAAGTTCCGTCCGGTCGATCCCGCCAAGGTTGGCAAGCGCTGGCGCAAGTTCCGCGACTTCAAGATCGAGGCGGACGCGAGCGAGAAGGGCATCGTGAAGTCGGCGTCGCTCACGATGCCGGTGGCCAAGGGCCTGATCAAGCGCGTCGTGGCCGGCGACAAGGGCATCGCGACGCTGTTCACCGAGGAGCAGGAGGCGTTCCTCGCGGAGATGTCGGGCGGTCGCGCGCCCGAGTTTGCGAAGCTCGCGGTGCTCGGGCCCCTCGAGGCCCAGCGCTGGGACTTCGAGGACCCGGCGTGCCCCTGGCCGATCACAGGGGAACTCTGGCGACGCGCCGACGGCGCCACGCTGATGGAGGTGTCGGTGAAGGCCCCGGCGGTGCAGGCCGCGGCGGTGATGGCGGGATTCATGGCGTTCCTCGCCGAGGTGGGCGCCGAGCGTGACGTTGCGCAGCAGGCCAAGACGCACTGGGCGCTCGACTACTACGCCGCCCGGCTGCGCGGGAAGCGGCCGGCGCGCAAGCAGGCGTAAGCCGGGTGGGCGCCTGCGGCCAGCACGGCCGTCGGCCATGATCGATTGACCCCGGCACCCGGGCGTAGCGTCGGCCCCCCAATCAGGGGAGGGACCACCATGCGTGCAGCGAATTTCGCGGCAGCTGCGTTCACAACCGTATTCGTCTTCGCGTCCGCCCAGGCGGCGGCGCCGAAACTGCCCGCCACCTTCGCGGAAGAGGCCTTCTGCGAGCGACCGATCGCCTGGAACGCCAAGACCGGCAAGTTCGACTTCGCGCCGGTATCGGCGATCAAGATGGTCCAGTAGGCCTGCCCGTCGTGCGGCTGCACGAGGCCGGCGCACGGGAAATCGACCGCGGAATCGGCAGGCCATCCGGGTAAATCCCTGATCGCGCTTGGGGGCCGTTGCTCCTAAGCTCGCCTCAGTGCACGTTCGCTGGATCCAGAAGCGCTCGGCTCGCCTGCTGGTAGGACTGTTCCTCCTCCCGGCCCTGGCGATTCGCGTCCTGGTCCCGCCGGGCTTCATGCCGGGCACGGGCGCAGGTGATGCGCCCACCATGCAGATGTGCCACGGCGCCGGCCCGCTGCCTGCGTCCACGCACCCGGTGCCAACGGGCGATGACCCGGCACCCGAGCAGGGTCAGCATCACGAGGCACCTTGCGTATTCGCAGCGGCCGGATCTGCCGCTCCACCGCCCATCGTGTCGGTTGGTGTCGTCGCACCGCAGGCGGTTGACGCCGACCGGTCTCCCGCAGAACTCACGTTCTTCCAGCGGTCACTCCACCGCGCGCAGGCCGCCCGGGCTCCCCCGGCCGGCCTCCTCCACGCCTAGAACCCCGACGCGCGGCGCACTGCGGTTGTCCTGAGCGGCACCTGCGCGCATGCCTGTCCGGCAGCAACGAGTGCATGCCGGTCGGCCATGCCACTCGCGTGGTGCTGCGTCGTCGGCCTGCCTGACCTGCTTCTGTTGGGAATCCTGAGCATGAAGCCTCGTGCAATCACCCTGGCCGTCGTCGTTGCCCTCTACGCCGTCCCCGGCGTCGCGGCTGACGACGGCGCTGATCTGGAAGAGATGATCGTCACCGCTCGTCGCATTCTCACCCCCGGCCTGAATGCCGAGACCCTCGATGCTGCCGACATCGCCCGCCGGCGCGCGAGGACCAGCGACACCGCGAGCCTGCTGAAACGCATTCCGGGCGTCGCGACCCAGGGCGCAGGTGGCGTCTCGAGCCTGCCCGTCATCCGCGGCCTGGCCGACGATCGTCTGCGCACCCAGGTGGACGGCATGGACCTGGCGCCCATTTGTCCGAATCACATGAACCCGCCGCTGTCCTACATCGATCCCACTGCCGTGGCGATGATCGAGGTGTATCCAGGCGTCAGCCCGGTCAGTGTCGGTGGCGACAGCATCGGCGGCAGCATCATCGTGCGGTCGGCCGACCCGCGGTTCGCAAAGCCTGGCGAGCAGCTGCTCGACGGCGAAGGCGGTGCGCATTTCCGCAGCATCGGCGACGGCTGGGGTGGCAACCTCGCGGCAGCCTACGCCACCGACCGCCTGAGTCTCGGCTACACGGGTGCCTACGTGCAGTCTGACAACTACCAGGCTGCGGACGACTTCAAGGACTACACGTTCACCGGGCGCGAGGGTCACACCCTGCCGCGGGACGAGGTCGGTTCGAGCGCCTACCAGTCCACCAACCAGTCCGTGCGGGTCGCCTGGCGCAGCGGCGGTCACCTCGTCGACTTCAGCTACAGCCTGCAGGACCTCCCCGAGCAGGGCTACCCGAACCAGCGCATGGACATGACCGAGAACGACAGCGACCAGTACAACCTGGGCTACACCGGCCGGATGGACTGGGGCACCCTGCAGGCGCGCGCTTACTACCAGCACACGCAGCACGAGATGGACTTCGGCCCGGACAAGCGCTTCTGGTACGGGCCTGGTGCGCCACCGGCCGGCTCCGGCGGCGACACGGCCGTCAACGGCGCGCCCTGCTCGCCGATCTCGGGTACGAGGATGGTGAACGGCCAACCGGTCGGCTGCGCCGCCGGCATGCCGATGATGGCGGACGGCAACAACACCGGCGTCTCCGTGAGTGCCGCCATCCCGCTCGCCGACCGGGGCCTGGTGCGCATCGGCGGCGAGTACCAGGCACTGCGTCTCGATGACTGGTGGCCGCCGTCGGGCGCGGGCATGTGGCCGTACGACTTCCTCAACATCAACGACGGCCAGCGCGATCGCTACGCCGCGTTCGGCGAGTGGGAGATCGGCAACGATCGCTGGTCGAACATCGTCGGCGTGCGATTCGAGTCGGTGTCCACCGACTCCGGTCCGGTGCACGGCTACAACACGAACACGTTCCCGACCAGCGGCACCGGCGCCATGGGCAACCAGACGCGTGACGCGGCGCTGTTCAACTCGCAGTCGCGCGACCAGAGCGACGACAACTGGGACCTGTCGTGGATCGCACGCTTCACACCGGCTCCCACGCAGGCCTACGAGGTCGGCCTGGCGCAGAAGACCCGCTCGCCCAACCTGTACGAGCGCTACACCTGGTCGAGCTGGCAGATGGCCGCGTTCATGAACAACACGGTCGGTGACGGCAACGGCTATTTCGGCGACGTGAACCTGAAGCCTGAGGTGGCCCGGACGCTGAGCCTCACCGCCGACTGGCACGACGCCGGCGAGGAACGCTGGAACCTCAGGGTCACGCCCTACTACACCAGGGTCGACGACTACATCGACGCCGTGCAGTGGGACTCCGCCGCCAACGTACCGCGCACCGTGCCGGTGGTCGACAACTTCACCGTGCTGCGCTACGTGAACCAGGATGCCACGCTCTACGGCGTGGACTTCTCGGGCGCGGGCCGGCTGGCGAACAGCGACCGCTTCGGCATGTTCTCCGCAAGCCTCGTCGGCAGCTACGCGCGCGGCGAGAACGACGACACCGACGACCACCTCTACAACATCATGCCGTTGCACGCCACGCTCGCGCTCACGCAGACGCTCGGCGCCTGGCGCAATTCGCTGGAAGGCGAGTTCGTCGCCGCGAGGGACGACGTGTCGGAGGTCCGTAACGAAGTGCCGACCGCGGGCTACGGACTGATGCACCTGCGCAGCCGTTACGAGCGCGACCGCTGGAGCGTCGAAGTCGGTGTCGAGAACGTGCTCGACCGCTACTACGAGCCGCCGCTCGGTGGCGCGTACGTCGGGCAGGGCACGACCATGACGGTCCCGCCCGCGCCCAACCAGCCGCGGTGGGGAACCGCGGTGCCGGGACCGGGTCGCTCGTTCTACGCAGCGGTGAGCCTGATGTTCTGACCCTCGGGTGCGCAGCAGGCTCAGGGAGCGAGCCTGCTGCCGCCCGGCGCTCATTGATCGAGCCCGACGGTGACCTCTCGCGTATCGAGCGGGATTCGCACCGCGAGCCAGGTGGCGCTGCGGCCTTCGGCCGCGAGGTCGCGGGCCGTGAGTTCACGCGGCCTGCCGTCCACGACTGCGCCGGTGCAGCCCCGTGGCAGGCGCAGTTCCAGTTCGCGCTGGATCGGGACGAAGCCTTCGAATGCGCGGTGGAACTGGAGACGCAGGCGATCGCCGGGCGACTCTACCCTCACGTCGAGCAGGAACCTGGGGCCCGCGGCGGAGACGCCGTCGTCCAGGAACAGGGAGCCGCCGCCGACTTCGCCGGCCGGTGGCTGCGTGACCTCGAGCGCGAGTGGCGCGCGCAGGGTCGCCTCCGCGTTTCGGCCGGGCTCTGCAAGGAACAGTGCGAACCCGGCACGCACGAACATCGGCGTCGTACCGAGCGGCGCATCGGCCGGGACGCTTCGGCCGCCGGCCAGCGTCGCGCCAGTGTTCCAGTCCGTCCACGATCCCGGCGGCAGCCAGACGTCGCGCCAGGTGCGTCCTTCCTGCAGCACCGGCGCCGCGAGCATGCCGTCGCCCAGCAGGAACTGGCCCTGGCCTTCTCCCTTCGGCACGTCGTAGTGCATGAACAGCGGCCGTACGATCGGCAGCCCCTCCTCGTGCGATGCGAGAGCGAGACGGTAAAGCAGCGGCAGGAGGCGGTAGCGGCGGCGCAGGATGCGTCGTGACAGCTCCAGGACCCTTGGCCCGAAACTCCATGGCTCCTGGCGACGCGAATAGAGCGTGCAGTGGTTACGAAAGAACGGCATGAGCGCGCCGAGTTCCATCCAGCGCACGAAGAGCTCGGCCGACGGTCGCCGCAGCTTGATCGCACCGAACTTGCCCGGCCCGCTGCCGAAGCCACCGACGTCGGCCCCGCTGATCGGCACACCGCTTAGGCCGAGGTTCACGACCATGTCGACGTTCTCGCGCAGGTGTTCCCAGGTCGAGTGATTGTCGCCGGTCCAGATGGCCGCGTGGCGCTGGATGCCGAGGAAACCCGACCGCGACAGCACGAATTGTCGCTGGTTCGGGCGCGCCGACGCGAGGCCCGACACGGTGGCCTGTGCCATGTCATTCGCGTAGAGGTTGCGCACACGACGATGGGAAGCACCGTGATGCTCCACGTCCTCCACCAGCGGGTCGTAGGACTCGACCATCTTCAGCACCGGGTCGTTCATGTCGTTCCAGAAGCCCGCGACGCCGGCGTCGATGAGCGGCCGGTGGAACCGCCCCCATGCGTCGCGTACGCGCGCTTCGGTGAAATCGGGAAAGACGGTGGACCCGGGCCAGACCTTGCCGACGTACGGACGACCGTCGCTGCGCTTGAGCAGCATGTCGTTCGAACGCAGCGTCTCGTAGACGGGGTATGGCGCCACGCTCACGCCGGGGTCGACGATAGCGAGCGTGCGCAGGCCGAGCCTCCGCAGCTCCTGGTGCATCCGCTCCGGGGCCGCGAATCGCCCCGGGTGGAAGGTGAAGACCCGATAGCGATCCATGTAGTGGATGTCGAGGTGAATGACGTCGGCTGGCAGATCGAGGGCTCGCAGCCGCCGGGCAACGTCGAGCACCGCGCCTGTCGTGCGATACGACCACCGCGACTGGTGATAGCCGAGCGCCCAGGCGGGCGGAAGGAAGCTCCGGCCGACGTGCGCGGCGAGGTCCCGGATGATCTCGACAGGCGAGCCACGGAAGACGACGACGTCGACCGGAGTGCCTTCCATGTCGCAGGCACCGGAGAACGCGACGTTGCCGTGCGCGACGACCACGTCGAGTGGAAAGGTCGTGGCGGCGAGCACACCGAGGAAGCGCACGCCGTCGCGCGCCAGGAAGAACGGGAACGCGGTGTAACTCGCGCCCTCGATACCGTAGAACAGCGTGTCGCGCGTCATGATCCGGAAGCGCCCGCCATTACGCTGCGAGTCGCCCGTCGCCGCGCCAAAGCCGTAGATCTCAGCCGCCCCGACTTCGACCTTGAGACGAAACGGCGTCGCGGTGACCACACCGGATAGCGCGATTCCGGCGCCGTCACGCAGCGAGAAGCGTTCGCCACTTCGAACGAGCTGGATCGTGCCATCGCCCGACCAGGCAGGAGCATCAGGCGCCGCGAACGGCAACGCGGGCAACGACCCGGCGCCGATGACGAAGCGAAGGACGCGTCCGGCGCGCGCCGTGCAGACCGGGACGGAAGCTTGGTCCATGGAACTCTTGGACGGCAATTCGCCACCTGTAACCGACTCGTCAACAACGTCGTGTAGATCGTTCCGCAAGCTTTCATCGTGAGGATCACGCCGCATGACGAGCTTCCGCCAGGCACTGTCGACACAGCGTTGGGACGATCACCGCTATTACCATCACAGCCTCGTCAACCAGTCGCTGCACCTCGCGAGCGCGGCGAGCTTCCTCTGCTCCTACGTCCTTCTGCTCACCAATCCGGCCATGGCGGCCCTGGTCGCGTGGCTGGTCGCGATGACCACGCGGCAGGCCGGTCACTTCTTCTTCGAGCCCAAGGGCTACGACGAAGTGAACCACGTGACTCACGAGTACAAGGAGCAGGTCAAGGTCGGCTACAACCTGCGCCGCAAGCTGGTGCTGCTCGCGATCTGGATCGCCTCGCCGCTGCTGCTGATGCTCGATCCGTCCCTGTTCGGCCTGCTCGAGCCGCACACGTCCACGGCGGAGCTGCTGGATCACGTGGGATGGATCTGGCTGGCGGTCGGCATCGGCGGTCTGCTGTTCCGCACCCTGCACCTGTTCTACCTGGAGGACGTGCAGACGGGTCTCGTGTGGTTCACCAAGATCCTTACGGACCCCTTTCACGACATCAAGCTGTACCACAAGGCACCGCTCCACCTCATACGCGGCGAACGGCCGGAGCCTCCGACTGCGGCGGCGGCGCCGCGGTGACGCTCCGGCGACCGAGCCGCGCTCCCAGCATTTCGCGCAGGATGCGACGCCGGATCGCACGATCCGTCAGCCCGGGGCCCTGCCACCACCAGCCGTCGGTCTCCATCGCCCGTGCTGCCGCCACGATGCGATCGGCCACGGCCTCGAAGTCGGCGTCGGAATAGTTGAGACTGAAGATGAATCGGCCGGTGCCGACCCAGCTGAGGGCGAGCCCCTGGGCCCGCAGGTAGTACTGGAACATCCAGTTGTAGCGCGACGGCCGCGCATAGCAGACGGTCCAGATCGTCGACAGGTTGCGCACCTCGACCGGCAGCCCCACGTCCCGGAATCGCGTGTTCAGCCGCTGCGCACGCTCGTTCCACCGGTCGTCGAGATTCTCGTAGAGCCTGCGGATCTCCGGGTTGCCCTCGAGCTCCCGCAGGAACTCGTTCATCGCCGCCATGACGTAGGGGTGCGAGTTGAAGGTACCGCGCGCGAAGCAGATGTCAGCGGGGCGGTCATCGCGAAAACGCTTCATAAGCCCGGCCCGCCCGCACAGCACGCCGACCGGAAGTCCGCCGCCCAGTGTCTTGCCGTAGGTGACCATGTCGGCCCGGACGCCGAAGTATTCCTGGGCGCCGCCCGGCGCGAGGCGGAAACCGACGAACACCTCGTCGAAGACGAGCACGATGCCCCGCTCCGTGCAGACCTCGCGCAGGCGGCGCAGCCACGCGGCGTACGCCTCGCGGTCGAAGTGCGCACGGCGCGCGCTGTCCACCAGCGCGGAGTCGCCAGGGGCGCCCCTGTTGGGGTGCAGCGCCTGCAGCGGATTCACGAGCACGCAGGCGATGTCACGCCGCCGCCGCAATACGCGCAACGAAGCCTCGTCCATGTCCCTGAGCGTGTAGGTGTCCCCGGCCGGAACCGGGTTGCCGACGCCGGGCTGCACCTCGCCCCACCAGCCGTGGTAGGCGCCACAGAAGCGAACCAGCTTGCGACGGCGCGTGTGGTAACGCGCGAGCCGCACCGCCTGCATCACGGCCTCGGTCCCCGACATGTGGAACGACACCTCGTCCAGGCCGGAGATTCGGCGCAGCCGCGCCACGTTGTCTGCCACGACTGGGTGATAGGCGCCCAGCACCGGTCCGAGTTCCCGCACGCGCTCGGCCCCACGGTCGATGCACCGCTTGTAGAAGTCGTAGCCGAACAGGTTGACGCCATACGACCCCGCGAGGTCGTAATGACGGTTGCCGTCGAGATCCGTCAGGGACACTCCGGACGACGACGCCAGGAACTGGGCGCCCGCGAAGTGTCGGCGAACGAGGCCGCGGAACTGGAACGGCACACGATAACGGCTGATGAACTGGAGGTCGGAAACGCCGTCCTCGATCTCGCGTGTCAGCGCCGAGGACTTTGGATACCGCTCGCCGAACCGCGCGGCCAGGCGCATGAATCCGGTCTGCCGCTGCGCCGCGACGTCGGGCGGGGCGTCGTCGGCGCGAAAGAACGTGTCCTCGTCGTACTCGTAGTGAGGGACCAGGCCGGCCACGAAGCGCGACATCCGTGCGTGGCCGGCAAGCGACGGGTGTTTCGCCGCCGACAGCTCCAGTCGCATCTGCAGGCGACGGAGGAGTGCTACGAGGGCCACGGCGCCGCTGGCGTAGAGGACCGAGGCGTAGTCCTGGAACATGCTGCGCCGGCACCCTACGGACGGCGGGTTACACGGCGATGACGCCGCCCCCGGCCCGCTCGCTGCTGGCTCGGCTGGCCGGGCAGGAAGACCTGAACTTCCTCATCACCAACCGCATTCCCCGCAAGGCGCTGACCCGGCTGGTCGGCTGGTGGAGCCGGATCGAGAACCCGGTCGTGCGCGATCTCTCGATCGGCGTGTGGCGCCTGTTTGCCGATCTCGACCTGTCCGACGCGCGGACCACCCGGTTCCGGAGCATGCACGAGTGTTTCACCCGCGGGATACGCGACGGCGCGCGCCCGATCGACCCTCGCCCGGACTGCCTGACGAGCCCCTGCGACGGGATTCTCGGGGCGCACGGTCGCGTCGACGGCGACACTCTGCTGCAGGCGAAAGGCCAGTCCTACACGCTCCCGGAGCTGCTGGGCGGCGGCACCGCGCTCGAGCGTTCCTTGCGCGACGGTCAGTACCTGACCCTTCGACTGACCTCCGGCATGTACCACCGATTCCATGCGCCCCATGACTGCCGCGTCGAGCGCGTGACCTACATCTCGGGCGAAGCGTTCAACGTGAACCCGCCCGCGCTGAAACGCATCGCGAAGCTTTTCTGCCGCAACGAGCGCGCGGTGCTCGAGTGCCGTCTCGCCGGTCGCAGCCAGTCAATCGTCCTCGTGCCGGTGGCCGCGGTGCTCGTCGCGAGCATCCGGCTGCACTTCCTCGACGTACGGCTGCACCTCGACTACCGCGGTCCCAGCCTGATCGACTGCGATGCGCCCTTCGTCAAGGGCGGGGAAATGGGCTGGTTCGAGCACGGTTCGACGATCATCGTGCTGGCGCCGCCGGGCTTCAGGCTCTGCGGCGACCTGCGTGATGGTGCACACATCCGCATGGGGCAGGCCATCCTCGAGGCCGGGTAAGCCTCGGGCGACGCCGCGGCGCGCGGCACCGTGAACTTGCCGCCGTCCACGCCGGGGTCCCGGCGACCGCGAGAATGCCACGTGACCGCTCGTGTGGAGCCAACGAGGCCCCACCACGTAGGATGTCGGCCACACCGACGTTTTCCGGAGAAGCAGATGCAGCGCGGAGTGATGACCCGTGGCCGGTACGCCCGCCTCATGGAGGGCGCCGAGGCCATTGAGATCAAGGCCACGATTCCGACCAGGCAGGTGCAGGCGGCGCTCAAGCGTTACCAGCTCACGCGCAACAACGACGAGCAGCGTTTCATCGACTTCTTCGACACGCCGAAGCTCGGGCTGCTCGCCTCCGGTATCGTCATGCGGGCACGGCGTGTGGTGGGCGACGAGCACGACGCGAAGCAGCAGGCCAAGACGCGCTGGGCACTCGACTACTATGCCGCGAGACTGCGCCGGCGCCGGCCCGCCTGACGGTCATTCCGCGTGTTCGGCTGGTTCGAAAGTCGCGTTTCGCCCTACCCGGAGGGGCCGCCCCAGGCCCCGCCCACGGGCTTCTTTGCGTTCCTCTGGTCCTGCTCGGAAGGCCTGCGCCCATACATCCTCGGCATGATGCTGTGCACGGCCGTGATCGGCGTGTTCGAGGCCATGCTGTTCGCGATGCTCGGACGCATCGTCGACTGGCTCGCCGCGGTCGAGCCCGCGCGACTGTGGGTCGAGCACCGGGGCACCCTGCTGCTGCTCGGCGGCATCCTCGCGGCAAGCCCGGTGCTCGTGGCGCTGCAGACCATGCTCAAGCACCAGTCGCTCGCCGCGAACTTCCCTATGCGGCTGCGCTGGAACTTCCATCGCCTGATGCTCGGCCAGAGCATGAGCTTCTACCAGGACGAGTTCGCCGGCCGCGTCGCGACCAAGGTCATGCAGACGGCGCTCGCGGTGCGCGACACCTGGTTCACGGTGGCCGACATCCTCGTGTTCACGATCATCTACTTCGTGACCATGGTGTCGATCGTCGGCCACTTCGCCTTCTGGCTGCTGGTGCCGTTTCTCGGCTGGGTCGCGCTGTACGGCATCGCGGTGGCCTGGTTCGTGCCGCGGCTCGCGCGGATCGGCGCGGCCCAGGCCGACGCACGCTCGCTCATGACCGGCCGCGTCACCGACGCCTACACGAACATCGCCACGGTGAAGCTCTTCTCGCACGCCAACCGCGAAGCCGGCTTCGCGCGCTCGGCGATGCAGGAGTTCATGAAGACGGCGCACGGCCAGATGCGTCTGGTGAGCGCCTTCGAGATCGTGAATCACCTGCTCAGCATGGCGCTCGTCGCCGGCACCGCGGGTCTCGCCCTGTGGCTCTGGACGAAGGGCCAGGTGGGCGTCGGCGCGGTCGCCGCGGCCACCGCGATGGCGCTGCGACTCAACGGCATCTCGCACTGGATCATGTGGGAGCTGGCGAGCCTGTTCGAGAACGTGGGCACGGTGCAGGACGGCATCCGTACGCTGTCGCGGCGGCACACGGTGGTGGACAGGCCCGGCGCGCCGCCACTCGAAGTCACGCGCGGCGAGATCCGCTTCGAGCACGTGCAGTTCCACTACGGTGGCCGCCGCCCCGTGATCGAGGACTTCTCGCTGCACATCCGTCCGGGCGAGAAGATCGGGCTCGTCGGGCGCTCGGGTGCCGGCAAGAGCACGATCGTGAACCTGCTGCTGCGCTTCTACGACGTCGAGAGCGGCCGCGTGCTGATCGACGGACAGGACATCGCGACCGTGCGCCAGGACAGCCTGCGCGCGCAGATCGGCATGGTCACGCAGGACACCTCGCTGCTGCACCGCTCGGTGCGCGACAACATCGTCTATGGCCGCCCGGCCTCGACCGACGGGCAGATGATCGCCGCGGCCGAGCGCGCCGAGGCGCACGAGTTCATCCAGGGCCTCACCGACGCCAAGGGCCGGCGCGGCTTCGACGCCCACGTGGGCGAACGCGGCGTGAAGCTCTCCGGCGGCCAGCGCCAGCGCATCGCCATCGCGCGCGTGATGCTCAAGGACGCGCCGATCCTGCTGCTGGATGAAGCCACGAGCGCGCTTGACAGCGAGGTCGAGGCCGCGATCCAGCAGAGCCTGTATCGCCTCATGGAGGGCAAGACGGTGGTCGCGATCGCGCACCGGCTCTCGACCATCGCCGCGATGGATCGCCTGGTCGTCATGGACAGGGGCCGGATCGTCGAGGAGGGCGACCATCGCTCGCTGCTCGCCAAGGGCGGGCTGTACGCGCGGCTGTGGCAGCACCAGAGTGGCGGCTTCCTGGGCGACGAGGCGGATGACGAGGCCGAGTTCACGAGCGGCGGGCGGCTGGTGGGCTGAGACAATCACCATAAGGCGTTGCGAGCCGCCGCGAGGTGCATCGCGTCACCGCTTTGAAACCGGGTCTCGACTGACCCGGTCACCGCTCGTTCGTAGCATGAACGCTCACGAATCACTCGTTCGGAGCGTTCCCATGACCGATTCCGCCCAGCGCTGGCGCACCGCCGCTCTCGCAGCCGCGAGCCTGCTGCCCGCCGCCTCGGCCGTCGCCGCCGAGCCGACCATCGCCGATCTCCTGCAGCGCATCGAGGAGCAGGAGCAGAAGATCCTCGTGCTCGAGCGCAAGCTCGAGATCTCCGAGGAGGCCGACAAGACAGCGGCGGGATCGGCCGCGGTCGTCAAGGCGAGCGAGCGCGGCTTCTCGATCCAGTCCGCCGACGGCAAGAATCAGGTACGGCTGCGCGGCGTGCTGCATTTCGACGGCCGCTACATGCTCGAGGACGACACCGACCTCACCGACCAGTGGCAGGCGACGCGCATCCGTCCGATCCTCGAGGGCACGGTGGGCGGCATCTACGATTTCCGCTTCACGCCGGACTTCGGCCAGGGTCGCACGGTGATCCAGGACGCCTATGTCACCGGGCGCTTCCTTCCTGAGTTCCAGCTCACCGCGGGCAAGTTCAAGATGCCCGTCGGCCTCGAGCGCATGCAGTCCGCGACCGACATCCGTTTCGTCTCGCGCGGCTTCCCGACCAACCTCGCGCCGAACCGCGACCTCGGCCTCCAGGTCGGAGGCAACCTCCTGGCCGACCGGATCAACTACGCCATCGCATTCGCCAACGGCAGCAACGACGGCTCGAGCAGCGAAACCTTCGGCGACGTGGACCTCAACGACGACAAGGAATACGCAGGGCGGGTGTTCGTCCAGCCATTCCTGGAGTCCGACAATTTCATGCTGCGCGGGCTCGGCATCGGCATCGCCGGCACCTACACGGACCAGGACGGCACGGCCGCGCAGCCGCTGCTCCCGACCTACCGCACCCCGGCGCAGGCGACGTTCTTCCGCTACCGCACCGGCACGACGCCGACGCTCGCGGCCGGCGAGCGCTTGCGCTTCGCGCCGCAGTTCTACTACTCGATCGGCAGCTTCGGGCTGCTCGGCGAATACACCGAGGTGTCGCAGGACGTCGCGCGGACCACGGCGGCTGGCACGACCGTTGGCACCGTGGACAGCACGGCGTGGCAGCTCGCGGCACACTGGTTCCTGACCGGCGAGGAGGAGTCGTTCCGCGGCTTCAAGCCGAACTCGGTATTCGACTGGGACAAGGGTACCTGGGGTGCCTTCGAGCTGGTCGGTCGCTACCAGGAGCTGCGCGTCAGCGACGACGCGTTTGCCGGCGGCGCGGATTCCTTCGCCGATCCGGCCGTCGCGGCGCGCAAGGCGAGCGGCTACACGCTGGGCCTCAACTGGTACCTGAACCAGAACGTGAAGTGGGTGCTCGACTATGAGCACACGACCTTCGACGGCGGCGCCGCCGGCGGCAAGGATCGCCCGACCGAGCAGGCCCTTCTGACCCGCGTAGCACTCGGCTTCTAGAATCGGCGGGTGCCGCGCGGCAGCGCGGTGGCCCTGCAGGCAGCGAATCCAACCCGGAGAACCTTGATGAACCCGACTCGACGCTTGATCCACGCCGCGGCACTGGCCGTGATCGCGACCCTGGCCGCCGGCCACGCCCCGCCCGCGACGGCGAAGGACGTGACGCTGCTCAACGTCTCCTACGACCCGACGCGCGAGCTGTACGACGACTACAACAAGGCTTTCGCAAAGCACTGGCAGGCGAAGAGCGGCCAGGAGGTCACGATCCGCCAGTCGCACGGCGGCTCGGGCAAGCAGGCGCGTACGGTGATCGACGGCCTCGCCGCCGACGTGGTCACGCTGGCGCTCGCCGGCGACATCGACGCACTCGCCACACAGGGGAAGCTGCTGCCCGCCAACTGGCAGGGCCGGCTGCCGCACAACAGCGCGCCCTACACCTCGACCATCGTGTTCGTGGTGCGCAAGGGCAACCCCAAGGGCATCAAGGACTGGGGCGACCTCGTGAAGCCCGGCGTGAAGGTGATCACGCCGAACCCCAAGACCTCGGGCGGGGCGCGCTGGAACTACCTCGCCGGCTGGGCCTGGGCGCTGAAGCAGCCGGGCGGCAGCGAGGCCACGGCGACCGAGTATGTGCGCAAGCTGTTCCAGAACGTGCCCGTGCTCGACACTGGGGCGCGCGGCTCGCTCACCACGTTCGCGCAGCGCGGCATCGGCGACGTGTTCGTCTCCTGGGAGAACGAGGCCTTCCTCGCGGTCAAGGAGATCGGGAAGGACAAGTTCGAGATCGTCGTTCCCTCGATCAGCATCCTCGCCGAACCGCCGGTGGCCGTGGTGGACAAGGTGGCGCTGCGACGCGGCACGGCCGATGTCGCGCGCGCCTATCTCGAGTACCTGTACTCGAAAGAGGGCCAGGAAATCGTCGCGAAACACTGGTACCGGCCGCGCGACCCCGAGGTCGCCGCGAAGTACGCGAACCTGTTCCCGAAGGTGAAGCTCGTGACCATCGCCGATTTCGGCGGCTGGGCTGCGGCGCAGAAGAAGCACTTCGCCGACGGCGGCGTGTTCGACAAGATCTACGCGCGCTGAGCCACGGCTTCGCCCCCGGCGGCCCAGGGAAGGGTCGTCGGCGGGCACCTGTGGCAAGCTGGCGCGATGGTCGCCGGCCGCAGACTGAACACACAGGGTATTGCCGCAGGCGCCGCCCCGCCGCCCGGCGAAGGCGGTCTCGCCACGCTGCGGGCATTGCCCGAAGTCTTCCAGTACACGCGCCACGCGCTCGAGCTCTGCTGGGCGACGAGCCGGCCGCTCACCATCGCGCTCGCGGCCCTGACGCTCGTGGCGGGCATCCTGCCGGCCGCCGTCGCGTATGTCGGGGCCTTGATCGTGGACGCTGTAGTGTCGGCGATCGCGGTGCACGACGCCTCCGGCACCGTCGAGCTTTCCACGGTGCTCGGCTACGTGGCGCTCGAAGGTCTGCTGGTCGCGGCGCTCGCGGCCACGCAGCGCGGGCTCTCCACCTGCCAGTCCCTGCTGCGTGCGCAGCTCGGCCAGCGCGTCAACGAGATGATCCTCGAGAAGGCGCTGACGCTCGACCTGCGCCACTTCGAGGACTCCGAGTTCTACGACAAGCTGACCCGCGCGCGGCGCGAGGCCTCGACGCGGCCGCTCTCGCTCGTCATGCGCAGCTTCGGGCTCGTGCAGAACGGCATCGCACTCGCGAGCTACGCCACGCTGCTGTGGCAATTCTCGCCCTGGGCCGTGCTCGTGCTCGTGGCGGCGGGCCTGCCGTCGTTCGTGGCAGAAGCGAAATTCTCCGGCGACGCGTTCCGCCTGTTCCGCTGGCGCTCGCCCGAGACGCGCATGCAGATGTACCTCGAGACCGTGCTCGCGCGCGAGGACCACGCCAAGGAGGTGAAGCTGTTCGGGCTCGGGCCGCTGCTGCTCGACCGCTACCGCGCGATCTTCCGCAAGGTGTTCGCCGAGGACCGCGCGCTCACGATCCGCCGCGACAGCTGGGGATTCGCCCTCGGGCTGGTGAGCACCGCGGCGTTCTACGCGGCCTATGCCTGGATCGCAGTGAGCGCCGTGCGCGGCCAGATCACGCTGGGCCAGATGACCATGTACGTGCTGCTGTTCCGCCAGGGCCAGTCCGCAGTGTCCGCGAGCCTGGCCGCGATCAGCGGCATGTACGAGGACAACCTCTACCTCTCGACGCTCTACGACTACCTCGACACGCCGGTGGAGACACCGCGCGGCTCGGCGAGCGTGGGTCCCGACCCGACCGACGGCGTGCGCTTCGAGGGCGTGAGCTTCACCTACCCCGGCGCGACGGAGCCCGCGGTGAGCGAGGTGAGCTTCCAGCTTCGTCCCGGGCACAGCCTCGCACTGGTGGGCGAGAACGGCTCGGGCAAGACCACGCTCATCAAGCTGCTCACGCGCTTGTACCTGCCCTCCTCCGGCCGCATCACGCTCGACGGGCTCGACCTCGCCGAGTGGAGCCCGACCGCGCTCAGGCGCCGCGTTGCCGTGATCTTCCAGGACTTCGCCCGCTACCAGCTCAAGGTGGGCGAGAACATCGGCGTCGGCGACGTCGATCACTTCGAGGACGAGGCGCGCTGGCGCGAGGCCGCCGAGCTCGCCACTGCCTCGCCCTTCGTGGAGGAACTTCCCGCGGGCTACCAGACGCAGCTCGGCAAGTGGTTCAGGGACGGCCGCGAGCTCTCCGGCGGGCAGTGGCAGAAGATCGCGCTCGCTCGCGCCTTCATCCGCGAGGGTGCCGACATCCTCGTGCTCGACGAACCCACCGCGGCGATGGACGCGCGCGCCGAGGCCCAGGTGTTCGAGCAGTTCCGCGAGCTCGCCCGCGAACGCATGGTGATCCTGATCTCGCACCGCTTCTCGACGGTGCGCATGGCCGACCAGATCCTCGTGATCCAGGGCGGACGCATCCTCGAGTCCGGTGACCACGAGGCGCTGATGCGCCTCGACGGACACTACGCCCACCTGTTCGCGTTGCAGGCGAAGGGCTATCGCTGAGCGTC
>Ga0209254_10002027_pt1 | contig 18367 bp, 15 predicted proteins | sample FrelakmetDIP11DI_FD_187148 | JGI IMG/M metagenome (GOLD analysis project Ga0209254, IMG submission 187148) | Freshwater lake sediment microbial communities from the University of Notre Dame, USA, for methane emissions studies - DIP11 DI (SPAdes)... | ecosystem: Environmental > Aquatic >...
CTCGACAGGCTTGGTGGTATCGATGGGCTTGATTTTCTCAGGATCACCGGAGGTGCTGAAACCAATTGGCACATTTTCGGGATACTGGTACCTCCGGAGGATAAATATTGGGTAATGGATGCCCTGCGGGCTGAAGGAATCATGGCAAACGTACATTACACGCCGCTACACAGGAACAGATTCTACAATAGTCTCTCAGATGATACGGAGATGCAGGGGTCAATGAGGTTTTTCAGCCGTTTTCTAAGACTTCCCGTTTATCCCTCACTTACCAATGAGGAACGAGACAGTGTTGTACATGCAATAAAAAAGGTTTTTAACAGCTAATGAATATGTTTAAAAAATTGTTCTGGTCAGTTGAAGATATCGGATGGAACATAAAGTGCCGTTACGGCTTCTGGCTCCATGGTCCTTATGGTCTTGCCAGAGTAATTGAGAAGATGCCGTTCCGGTATATAGTGAAGTATCTCAGGAAATACGGGGCAACCGTTTCTGATACTACAAGGATTGAAAGAGGAATGATCATCCAGAGGCCCGATCCGGTGAAGCCGTTTAAGAACATGGTGTTCAGGGATGGGTCATTTGTCGGATACAGAGCAATTATAGACCTGACCGAGAAAGTTGAATTTGAAGAGTATTCCGGTATTGGTGGTTTTTGCCAGGTATGGACCCACCAGACAACTACATTAATCCCTCCTTGTCCTGAAAACAGAGGTCCTGTCACACTGAAAAAAAATTCAATCTGTTATTCCGGCGTTATTGTTTCCCCTGGCATCACTATTGGAGAAAATGCAAGGGTGGGTGCGTGTTCACTGGTAAATAAGGATGTTGCGGCAGATACGTTTGTTGGTGGTGTACCTGCAAAACCAATTACCACCGGATCCTGAATAATGGATTTAAACAGTCTTATTAATAAGGCTATAAACAGATTCAAATGGTATTTTGATTCCTGTTACTGGGAATTCTGCAGGTTCCTGCGGAAACAGCCGGATCATAATGCATCTGAGATTGCATTAACGATTGGCATAACGACTTTCCTGAACCGTTATGACTACTGTTTCAAACCCTTGTTAATTAAAACTGCATTTCTGTTTCCTGAGTGTCAGATCATTGTTGCTGCAAATGGTAATGTACTGAAAGAGAAACAACAGATCTACCTGTCAGAAATCAGGAAATTCTGCAATTTATTCAGCAACGTAGAATTGATTGAATACTCTGACCCAATGGGATTAAGTCATCTTTGGAACCTGATCATATTCAGGGCAGCGAACCGGAAAGTGCTTATGCTGAATGACGATCTGAAAATCAGGGTGGGCTTCAGGAAATTTATTTTAGAGAGTGGGATTGTGAATGAGAGCGTCGCAACCATTAATTCATCATGGAGTCATTTTCTGATCTCCATGGACATTTTTAATTTGACGGGGCAGTTTGATGAGGGATTAAAAGAGATAGGCGGAGAGGATGACGATTACATGGCCCGGCTGGCAATGCTCAGCATTGAGCCCGGGAATTACAGGACTGACGCCATTGCCTCCAAAGATAAAAAAAGAGGACGTGCCGGCGGATTCAACTCATACGGTAAGGATATGTCAAAAGAAGAAGGAGGGTACAGTACTTTGAACGTCAACTATCTTAATGGCAAGTGGAAGATCTCAGATGAATATTTTGATGGTGCTGTCGAGATCCGGAGAAGAAAAAACAGGTACTGGAAGTTAAGGTAGCCAGGCATAATTAAGAATGCCTGACGATTTGTGATAAATATGGAGAACTTAAAAACCAGGACTACACAAGGAATCTTCTGGAGCTTCCTGGACTCATTCGGAGTATATCTGGTTAAGTTCGGCTTCAGCATTGTCATTGCCCGGACACTTTCCCCGGATGATTACGGCCTGATGGGAATGATAGTGATATTCATTTCCCTCGGGCAGATGATAATGCAGAGTGGTTTCTCCATGGCCCTGATCCAGAAGAAGGACAGTGAGGAGGCGGACTTATCCACGGCCTTCTGGTTCAATGTTATTGCAGCTCTTACTGTCTATATTATTCTGTTTTTCAGTGCCGGCGCAATAGCCTCTTTTTTCGGGAAGCCCATCCTTGTAAGCATTACGCGGGTAGCTGCCGTCGGTATTATATTAAATGCTCTTTGTTCGGTGCAGGTCTCGATCCTTACTAAGAGGATGGACTTCAGGAAACTGACCTGGATAAATCTTGCAGGAGCACTTATTTCAGGTACGACCGGGATGATCATGGCGCTGAAGGGATATGCAGTCTGGGCTCTCGTTTTTCAGACCCTGGCAGGCAATATGATATATCTTATCGGGCTCTGGGTTACCAGCAGCTGGAAACCGGCGTTTATTTTCAGCTTTAAATCATTCAGATCATTATTCAATTTTGGTTACAAAATATTACTGCAGGGACTGACCGATGTAATATTCACTAAAATTTATTTTCCGCTTATCGGCAAATTTTATCCGGTCTCACAATTAGGGTTTTACACCAATGCCAGCAGGTTTCATGAGCTTTTTATCCGGCAAACGTCCAATTCAGTCACCCGTGTGATTTTCCCCGCGTTTGCTACCATTCAGGATGAAAAGGAGAGATTTAACACTAACTATGTCAGGTCATTTAATTTACTTGCTGCCATTATGTTTCTCGGGTCACTGATCCTGATCATTTCAAGCCGTCCTTTTATTTCACTTGCTCTGACAGATAAGTGGTTACCTGCAGTTCCCTTTATGCAACTTTTATTCATTGAAGGGTTCTTCTTTCCCCTGATGATGTTTAATCAGAATATACTCTGTTCAGCAGGCAGAAGCGGGCTTTCCCTTAAGGTTGATGTAATAAGGAAAGCAGCTATCCTTCTGAGTATAATCCTGGCCTTCAGGGTGGGAATTGAAGCCCTGATAATCGGACAGGTGATTTCAACAGCAGTTGCCCTTATAATATCCATGACTGCTGTCATCAAAATTCAGGGTATCAATACACCGGATATTCTGATACCTTTAATTAAGCTTTTTATGATTGTGGCTTTATGCCTGTTGTTTAACCGGTTTGTAATTAATCAACTGGCTCTGACAGAATGGCTTGATTTAACATTCAAGTGTACAATAATACCCCTGGTTTTCATGGTGTCTGCGAGTTTATCCGGATTGCATGCGATCACTGAACTGAAGGATCTGTTGAAGAGTCAGATCTTACCCCGCTCATGAGTATAAAAGAGCAACCACGTTCATTCTGCACGATCTTCCCGAATTTCCGGGACTTACATTTTTATAAAGATCCGGGGCAGATCCCTTACAGATTTTCCAGGATCGGTTACAACGCTTCACTGGTCTGTTACGGTAAAGGGGAAAATTTTATTGAATCCGAGAAGTGTCTGAAAATCATAAAATTACCAGACAATTATTTTTCCAGAAAATTCAATTCAGGCATTCTTTTTTTTCTTCTGACCAATTCCCGGAAGATAGATATCCTGCATACGTTTCATCTGACCTGGAGCTCTTTGCTCTTTGTGTATCTTTACAAAATTCTTCACCGGTCAGGATTTACATACCTGAAGCTTGACGATTGCGCTTTTGCAGGCAAGCCTCATTGGGAATGGGATAACAGGGAGACCAGATTAAATCCTCCCGGCCGTGATAAAATCAAAAGCAGACTTAAGCACCAGATTATCCGGAGGTTCTTTTTAAATAAAGTTGATCTCTGGAGCGTTGAAGACGAATACAGCCGGGAGATATTTGAAGCCCGGTATGATTTCTTCAGGGGGAAACTGATCACAGTATATAACGGGCATACTTCAGATCTTCAGGGTTCTGTACCTGCACCTGATCCTGCGGATAAGGAAAATATTATTCTTACGGCCGGGAGACTCGGTACATTCCAGAAAGCAACTGAAATCCTTCTTGAGGCATTCAGGTCAGTTGCATCGCAGACAAATTATGTTCTTCACCTGGCTGGTCCCATAGAGCCTGCATTCAATACCTGTCTGGATAAATTCCGTCATGATTATCCATTTTTGAATACCAGAGTGATATTTCACGGACCTCTGGGAAGAGATGAATTGTACAGATTATATTGCCGGTCAAAGATATTCTGCCTTCCTTCCAGATACGAAGGAATGGCCATTGTTTTTCCGGAGGCTATGTATTATGGAAATGCTATCGTGACCACCATGGATGTGTCATTAAAGTATCTGATCGAACGGTTCGGGTTTGGATTAATGGTTGATAAAGAAAATTCCAAAGCACTCTCCGATGCTTTATTAAATGTCATAAATGACAATGAGTTAAGAGATAAAATGGCTCAGAATGCCCACGAGTTGGCATCTGCGCTTTTAAACTGGGGTGAAATTATAGAAATGCTGGAGAAGGAAATCGCAGTCAGGAGGAACAACAGGACGTAATGAATTTTAATATCACAACATTTAGAAACTGGCTTGGCCGGATTAAGTATTACGGGATCAGAAATGCATTTAACCTTTTACGTAACCTCAGGAAGGAAGGATCTTTTGCATTAAAATTTGACGGGAATGATTTCTTTCTTCGTGGCAATACGGTTGATTTTGCTGTTTTCAACAGCATTCTTGTAAAAGGAGAGTATGATCTTGACCTCAGCTTTAACCCTGAGTACATAATTGATGCCGGAGCATTTACCGGGGTATCGGCGGTATATTTTCGACACAAATATCCTGATGCTAAAATTATTGCTGTTGAGCCCGAAAAATCAAATTTTGATCTGTTAATCAGGAATACGAAACCTTACAAGGGAATAATTTGCGTTTATGGGGCTGTTTATGGCGAAGATGTATCACTGGTGATATCTGATGAGGCTGCTGAAAAATATGCATTCCGGGTTGAACGAGATAATACAGGGGAAGTTTCTCTGCCAGGATATACTATTGAGACGCTGATGAAAAAGTATCAGTTATCGCATATAGATATACTTAAAATGGATATTGAAGGAGCAGAGTATTCCGTTTTTAAACATAATCCCTGTGCCTGGTTACCGGCAGTAAGAGTCCTGGTCGCCGAGTTGCATGAGTTCATTCATCCGGGCGTCAGGGAATTAGTTATAAGTGCCCTTAAGGAGGCGGATCTCATGATATCATGGAAAGGGGAGAATCTGATTGCATACAGAGACATTGCCGAAAATGCTAAAATCATTTAGTCCGTAGAATGAAATATATTCAATGATTTTCAACGGGATTATAAAATGGGTTTCAGGTTGGCCGGATGAACTTAAGTTCCTGGTTTTAATTTCAGTTACCCTCATAATAACTTACTTCTCAGCAACACCTGTCAGGGTTGTATGGTGCCTCCTGCTTTTTATATTTTATTTTTTCTCAAAAAATGAAGTCTTATGGCTTGCATTTTTCCTTTCCACGACTGATGGTTTTGCTGGTTTTTTCGGGTTGTACTCGGTTGTATTGCCCATTCTGCCAGGATTGCCTGCTGTTGAGATTGCGCAGATTTATGTTGTACTGACCGTGATAAAGACAATCCGGAATAATAACAGGACATTAATTTTCTATAATAAATATCTGCAGGTATTGTTCCTGTATCTGATATTCATGATAATATGGGGTCAGCTTATGGGACTCACAGGAGGGCTGAATGTTTATTTCCGCGTGCTTAAAGGGTTCATCCCAATGTTATTACTCTACTCTGTCCCGAGGTTATTTATAACTGAGGATAATTACTACAGGTTATTCAGAATAGTATTTCTGATCGTGATGGTAGCATTTGCTGCACAGATTTTTACCCTTCTGACAGGTGTGTCTCCCCTGGAGGCAACAGGTCTGATCATCGAGGAGGAGGAAGAAACAAAAGAATTCAGGTTCTTTTTTAATGCCAGCAGTACTCTTCTCGGGCTGTTTGGTGCTTTATACTACCTAAACAGGAAAGAAACGAAAGCCCTCTCAAGGATACTGCTGTACGCTGTGGTTTTTGCAGCACTGGCTATGTCAGTCTTATCGGCAACGAGAGGGTGGATTATCAGTTGCAGTCTGATTATTTTGCTTACATTTCTTTTCACCGGAATAATCCGTACCAGGAGAATCCTTGAGTTTGCGGTTATTGCGATACCTCTTATTTATTGGGCTCTGTCTAATCCCACGATAAGCAATCAGCTTGATTTTGCACAGGAGAGGTTAGGCGCAATGGAGTCAATTGCAGGAGGTGATCTGTCGGCTGAAGGAACCCTTCAGAGACTCGACTTCAGGAGCCAGAAGGTTTTGCAGGGATGGAAGGATAATCCCGTTTTTGGATGGGGTCTTTCAGATAAGGGTTATGAATACGGTGATGGACATGTAGGCAATCAGGCCCTTCTGGCAACGTCAGGCCTGGTAGGTTTTATTCTGATGTATGGGTTCCTTGTCTATTTTGCCTGGAAGATAGTCTTTGTATACAACAGATCAGTTCACAGAATTTATGACAGGAACTCTTTACTTGTATTCCTTTTTTTCCTGGGAGGGTGGTTTATTATTCACTCAACCAGCGGCCAGCAGTTTAATTATATCGGTATGCCGGCTCAGGTAATTCCACTGGCGGTTTTTTTCAGTTTTGGTGCATTTCAATATAAACGGTCATTAAATCTGATACATGGAAAAAAGATTTAGCAGGGCGCTCCTCCTGTGCCCGGAAAAATATTCGCTGTACAATTCCATTTATGACATACTCTCTGAGATATCCCAGACGGTCACTGCCTGTGATATAAACACATTGATAACTAAAAGTGATCTGAAGATAAACAGTCAGATTTTTCGGCTGCCATACAAGATCAGGAATAAATGGGAAGCATATTTTCTTGAAAGGACAAACCGTACGCTTCTTGAAATTATTAATGAGTCAAACCCTGACCTGATCCTTGTTTACAACTCTGTTTTTCTTTTGCCTGAAACATGTTCGTTAATGAAGAAGAGGTCAAAGCTGTTGTTCTTTATGGGCGACAGTCCCTTCTATACGCCTCAGAATAATTATTACCTGGCATGCCTTTCCCACGCGGACCTGATTCTATCGCCTGATACATTCTGGAATCAGCAGCTTAACACGATCGGATTGAATAAAACAATGTATTTCATTCCGGGCCCTGACGGGAAGTCATTTCATAAGATTAACAATCTGGCCAGAGATTCCGGAGATGTTGAAACTGAGATACTATATGTCGGGTCAAGCTATCTTAATTCATGGGGTTATAAGAAAGCCCTGCTTATGAGCAGATTCACGGGATTCAGTTTCAAAATTTACGGAAACAGTGCATGGAAAAGATGGCTTAGCTTTTTTCCTGACCTGGAAGCAGTCTATCAAGAAAGCGGCTTCATTCCCCAGGAGCGTTTAAACAGGATGTTCAATATGACTAAATTAATACCGGTGGACGGTAATCCGGGGATAATTAACGGAATTCATCTCAGGCTTTTTGAATCCCTGGCCGCCGGAGCATTACCATTGATAGAATACCGGTATGATGTTGATAACTTATTATTTAAGGACTTTAAAGAAGACCTGCCGCTAATAAGAGATTACAGCAAAGCGGTTGACCTTGCCTCCTGGTATCTTAAACATGATCAGGATAGAAGTGAACTTGCATCGTCCATGTACAATTATCTGTCACGGGAATACAGCGCCCCGGCGAATGCCGGGAGATTAGCGGAAGCACTGTTATAATATGCTGCACAGTGGAATATAAGGTCTGTCTTGTTCATTACAGCTCAGCTCCGGGAGGAATTGAAGTTTTAATGCCTGGAATTATCAGGATGTTTCCAGAGGCTGGCTTTGAGGTTTTTGTTATAAGACCGCCTGTAGGAGGTAACATCAATGTATATGAGCATTCGACCGTGCAGGTCAGATATGGATCTGTGAATAATTTTGTTGCCGCTTTCAGACTCTTGCTTTTTTGCAGAAGTAACCGGACGGCAATCTATCATGCGTTTAATACAGGTCCTTTCTTCCTTCTGATCATTCGCCTCGCAGGCATAAGGAAAGTTGTTTACTCAATAAGAGGTACACTTCATTATGATAATTATTTTCAGAAAGTTATCAGAAGGAAAGTGTGGCGTCTGGCGATTGCAAAAGAGTACAGGTTCATTGCCAATTCTGAATACAGCCGCGATGTATTTTTAAGATATATCCACATTGAAGCATCCGGAATTATTGTTATTTATAATCCGATCAGTTCCGACAGGATAAAATTTTATCCGGCAAAGAAGGAAAGTGAATATTTGAATATTATTTATGCTGGTCGTCTTTCAGAAGGGAAGAATTTGTTTCGCTGGCTTGATATGGCGGTTTCGATACATAAAGTCCGGAATGATTCCAGGTTTTTTCTGTACGGCGACGGACCGTTGAAAGATGAATTAGTTGAGTACTGCCGGAGTTTGGGAGCTGACGGATATGTATCCTTCATGGGATTTCTCCGGGATATCTCTGGGGCTTATCATCAGGCTGACCTGATGGTTTTCCTCTCAGAGTATGAATCATTCGGGAATGTAGTTGTGGAGTGCATTCTTTGCGGAACACCTGTCATAGCTTCTGACATTCCAAGTCTGAGGGAGATTTTTAGGAACTATCCGCAATTTTTGGTACCGAAGGGTGATCAGATGGAATTAATGGTACTTGAAAAGGTGAGTAACCTTAATGAACTGAAAAGACTTGTGCCGGAAGTTGGTGTTGAATTCAGGGAAAGATTTTCAATGGATCAGCATATAAACAGCCTGCGACAGGTCTATGAAAGTTTTGACGGTGCTAGCCACAGGTGAAAAGCTGACTCTGCTCCGGATTAATAACAAGAGGTGATGCAATTTTTGCTTGATATATCTATCGATAAGCTTCCCGGGGGCTTGTCTGAGCTTTTTATTTTAAAGTCGGAAATAAATCTTCACCTGTCTGGTGATGACTACGAGTTCATATCCTGGGGAGATCCAATATGTACTGACACCTTCAGAATCAGATTACACTCAGAAAGAAGTATTGAATTCATTGTCAATCATTTATCAGGGCATTACTATTATATTTTTTATGACATGAATAACCATCAATTTCTGATTGGCAATTCATTATTCAGCATACTTCCTATTTATTACTATAACAGCAACAACAGGCTTATACTTTCAGACAATGCTTTTTCCCTTGGCCGGCACATGGGGATGACCACTTTATCAAAGCGTTTCGTACTGGAATCCCAGCTCTTTAATTATCCGCTTTTTAATCACAGCGTTATCGACGGGATTTCACTTTTGCCATCCAACTCCGGAATGGTTTTTGACAGAAGCGGAGTTAAAATAATAAAGCATACATCAATTGAAAAGCTCTTTTGCCAGAATCCCTTACCCCTGAAGAAAAGCGTCGGCCGGCTTACCGAGAGCTTTCTTGAGGTGATAAAGAAATACCTGCCAGAAGAAAATTACTTTACCGCCTTAACGGGAGGTTTTGATGGCAGAACACTTACAGCGGCAGGCAGGTATCATGGAAAGTCATTCACGTGTTATTGCTTTGGCACTACAGCATCAGATGATCTTAAACTGGCATCTGAAATAGCCTTTAAAGCAGGTATTCCGTTTCTCCCAATAGAACTTGGCAATGATTACCTCAGGAGCTATAGTCTTGATGCCGGCAAGGAGTTTATCATCAGGTCATCCGGTACCGGCACATTTGCACGAGCTCATTATATATTCTCAGTAAGGCAACTGGCTGACAGAACTAAGTATCTGGTAACGGGTAATTTCGGTAGTGAAATATTTCGTGCTGTTCATGTTCCGGGAGTAATTATATCGCCGGATCTGTATGCTCTTTTCATGTCTGAAAATCCCGAACAGGCATATCAAAAGCTATTAAGCAGCACAAGAATGAAATACCTGAATCAGGCCGAGCTGGGTTCAGTGCTTGCTGATCTTAAAAGTGATATAGCCTGTCTTCCCTGTTTCAATTCTCAGTACGGGTATTTAACCAGGAATCAGCAGTTTTATATCTTCGTTTTCGAGGAGTTGTTCCGCAAGTATTTTGGTGCTGAAATGATTAGTCAGGCAGGTTATCTTAATAACCGGACCCCATTCCTTGATATTGACTTCCTGAAGCAACTTATGGAAACGGAATTTGCCGGAATACATTCCGGATTTTTCGAAGAGAATCCATTTAAAAGATACAAAGGACAGGTGCTTTACGCCAATATCATCAGAAAAGCTTTCCCTCAACTTGGAAAGATGCTCACCGATAAGGGCTATAAGCCTGACGATCTGATCTCAGTAACAGGTAAATCCCGGATAATTGCAGGCTACATGGGCAAACGTCTTAAAAGAAAAGCCGGTATTGGTGACCCTAACGGTGTAAGATCAGCATGGGAGCTTAATCGTTCGCATTACGAAAGCCTGCCGGTAAAGAATAATCTTTTCAAAATAAAGAACATTACAGATGATAGTAATTCAGGGCTGACTGATAATAAGGCTAAGATATTCAGCCTGATCTACTCGGATAATTATCTGGACAAGTTAATGCAAACTGATGGATAAGCTCATTTTATTAACAGACTACAAGGGTCGTTTTGGCTCCAAGCATGATGACCGGCCTTACCGGTCCGGGATGGATCTGCAACTGCTGAAAGGTGCATTCCTGGATTGTGGGTTTGAGATTGAGTATGTACCCTTCAGTAATGTGAATCCGGCCGAAGGATTCTGGAAAGGAAGTGTGGTTTTATATACTTCATCCGAGGATCCTGGCCTTATTTATAAACAGTACATTGAAGACGTTGTTCTTTCCCTGACGCACAAGGGGGCTGAAGTGATCCCGCGCTTTGAATTTCTCAGAGCCAATAATAACAAAGTATTCATGGAGCTCCTCCGCAACATGTTACCTGATCATTTAAGAGGGAATATGCTCTCTTATCATTTTGGAACAATTGAAGAACTGGAAGCCAAAGGAAGGGAGTTGGAATATCCGGTCATAGTCAAGGGATTCTATGGTGCAATGGGGGGCAATGTGTTTCTTGCACATGACCGGAATGAGCTTTTCGGAATTGTTAAACGAAAAGTCACATTTAAAAGTTCATTCCGGCTTCGGGTCAGGGAATATATAAGGCAGAAAAAGCACCTGGGATATCAAAGAGATTCTTTCTACAGGGGGCGTTTTGTGGTTCAACGATTTATACCGGATTTGAAAAATGACTGGAAGGTATATTTCTTCGGAGCAAATGCTTTTGTCTTTTATCGTCCTGTATTTCCCGAGCGTGAATTCAGGGCCAGTGGAGGTGGATATGATAACTATCGGTATGGGGCAGATGCCGGTGCACCTGACGGGCTGCTTGATTTTGGATGGCAGATATTCAGGGAGCTCAGAGTACCAAATATTTCAATGGATATTGCATGGGATGGAAGTAATTTTTATCTTCTGGAGTTCCAGTGCGTTTATTTCGGTACTGCAGGAATACTTAAAAGATACTCATCAGAGTGCTTTGTGAAAGACACTTCCGGATGGAAGGCTGCTGATAACGAAGGCATTATTGAGAATGAGTATGCCGGGAGTATAAGGTGGTTTCTCAACCTTTGATGATGAAGGTACTGTTTGTTTCCAGTGCAAAAACCGGCGATGTAGGCCATGTTGTGCGGAACCAGGGCGAATCCCTGCAGAAGGACGGAGTCGAGATTGATTACCTTATAATTGAGCCAGGTGTTTGTGGTTATTTAAGAGCCATTTCCAGAATAAAAAGAGCTTTCAGAGAAGGAGGATATGACCTCGTGCATGCCCATTACAGTCTTAGTGCTTTCTCTGCAACCCTGGCTGGAGTAAAGCCTCTTGTAGTGTCATTGATGGGATCCGATGCATTCGCTCCGTGGGTAGTAAGAGTTATCATTAGGATATTGTCCTCATTGATTTGGAGCGCCACCATTATCAAGACGGAGGAAATGAAAGCAAGACTTAGGCTAGCCAGAGCGCTTGTCCTGCCTAATGGTGTTGACCTTATGAGGTTTGCTCCTGTTGATAAAAGTAAGGCTAGGGCACATCTTAACCTCGCGACAGAATCTAAGGTTATTCTCTTCATAACAATGAGAGATCGTCCGGAAAAGGACCTCCCTCTGGCGATGAGAGCCATTAAGTCACTGAATGAAAATTCGGTTGAATTCATACACCTTTATGACAAACAGAACTCCGAAATTGCCTGGTACCTAAATGCCGCGGATCTTTTGCTACTTACTTCAAAAAGGGAGGGTGGGGTTAATGTCATAAAGGAGGCTATGGCCTGCAATTGCCCCATAGTGTCAACAGATGTAGGCGATGTTCGTTATGTTATATCGGATACTCAAGGATGCTATGTTTCCGGTCACGATGAGAACAGCTTGGCCGATAACATCCGGAAAGCCCTGGCTTTCAGGCAGAGGACTAATGGCAGGTTAAGGATAACCGAGCTGGGACTGGATTCCTCAACTGTTGCGAAAAAGATCATCGATATTTACCTGATCCTCAAGCGGAGAGGCTGAAATGAAAGTTGTCATTAATGATAACATACCACTCAGTTCGTGGAATGAATTTATAGTGAGGAATACGCATTCCACACCTTTTCATACACCCTCATTTTTTCGTTTCTTCAATTCAGTCGGCAAATTAAGCGCTACGGCCTATGCCGTAATCGAAGACGATGTGATGAAAGCCCTCGCGGTTGTGACCATTCAGGGTGAAAAGGGTCCGGCTGGTATTTTTTCAAAAAGGCAGATAGTTTTTGGAGGTCCTCTGGCAGAGGATGAATGTGCAGCGGCTCTCGACCTGCTCCTTAAAACGATCGATGAGAACAGAGACAACGGGATTATTTATTCTGAGATAAGGAATCTTTCTGATTACAGCTTATTGAAAGATGTCTTTCTGAAAAACAGTTATGAATATGTTCCATATCTGAATTTCAGGGTAGATACCACCGATCGGGAGTCAATGACACAAAGAGTCAGCAGTTCCCGTCTGAGGCAAATACGGAAGGCTCAGCAGCAATCCGTTATCTGTACGGAGGCTCAGAATAAAAATGAGGTCAGGCTTTTTTACGTATTGTTAAAGGATCTTTACAGACGCCGGCTTCATAAGCCGCTGCCCATTGAGGATTTTTTCGTGAAGTTCTATGAACAGGATCTGGGCAAGTATCTACTTGTACGGCATAACGGAAGGATTATCGGAGGTATCATGTGCCCTGTATTACCGGGCAGAGCCCTATATGAGTTTTATGTATGCGGCAGGGATGATGAGAACAAAGGGTTATATCCGGGGGTGATGGCTACCTGGTCTGCCATGGAGTATGCCTGCAGTAATAATATTCCGCTTTTTGATTTCATGGGAGCAGGGAGGCCTGATGAAGAATATGGCGTTCGGGACTTCAAGGCAAGATTCGGAGGGGAGCTTGTAGAATACGGCAGGTTTCTGAAGATCAGAAAGCCGCTCTTATATCAGATCGGGAAGACAGGGTTGAGAATTATGAAACATACTGACTGATGAAGGTTCTTATCGACATTGGTCACCCGGGACATGTCCACCTGTTTAAGAACTTTGCCCATGAATTTCTTAAGAAGGGACACATGGTGCTTTTTACTGTACGAGAGAAGGAACATGAGATGGGATTGTTGCGGTATGAAAGACTTCCTTATATTAAAATCGGACGCCATCGTGTTTCCCGTCCCGGTAAAATATTCGGCTTTATCTGGTTTAACCTGAGGGTCCTGTTTATTAGCCTGAAATTTAAACCGGACATATATCTTAGCCATGGTTCTGTATATACCCTCCTTTCATCCCTGCTTCTACGAAAGCCTAACATAGCCCTTGAAGATACAGGTAATTTAGAGCAGGTCAGACTTTATCTTCCTTTTACCAGGGCAGTGCTCACTTCTGAAAGCTTTCCATTCCGGTACGGTGCAAAGCAGGTATTCTACAATGGTTATCATGAACTTGCATATCTGCATCCGGATTATTTTAGACCTGATCCTGCCGTTCAAAAGGAACTGGGATTAGCTGAAGGAGAAAAATATTTTATTGTTCGTTTTGTAGCCTGGCAGGCCAGTCATGACAGGAATAATTCGGGGCTGAACAGTCAGGAGAAGACAGAAATAGTCAGGTATCTGTCTTCACGGGGAAGGGTCTTTATCAGCGCTGAAGCATATCTTCCCCCGGAGCTTGAACCATACAGGCTGCCACTCCCCCCTGAGAGGCTGCATCATGCACTTTCATATGCAACTCTGTTTTTAGGCGAGGGAGCTACAATGGCTTCCGAAAGTGCAATCCTCGGTACGGCTGCAATATATATAAGCACCATCAGACTGTGGGTCCTTGAAGAGCAGCAGCGAGATTACGGAATTGTTTCATGCTTCCGGAGTTTTGAAGGTGTTATGGAAAAAATAAACTGCCTTCTGGATCATCCCGGGCTTAAAGCCGAAACAAAAGTGAAGAGTGATCGTTTAATTAAGGATAAGTGCGACCTGACCGGATTTATGATCAGGTTTATTGAAAAGTGGCCGGAGAGTTTCGGCACTGTCGGTGGAAAAGACAGATGAACGGACAAAAGAACTAATAATGAAGATCAGAAAAATAGCAGGATTATTATTTGCGGTGAACCTTCTGCTCTTTACAGCAGGTGGTGCTGCAGCTCAATCGTATAGGTTGATAACTGATTCCGTGCATATATACACGTACAACCGGGAGAACAATACTTCGGAATTCTCGGGCGCGAACTATAATTATTACACAAATGGTTTGATTGACAGCATAGTAACAGTTAATAGCAGCCGGGCACCGATTGCGAAGACGATATACACATATTACAATGGCTTCCTGGCTGAAGCTCTCTCCCTTGTGGGCAGTGCCGGAAACTGGCTCAACAGTCAAAATCAGCTATTCTACTATGACGGCGATCATTCCCTGACCGAAAGGATAGTAACAAAGTGGATCGGAGGTCAATGGCAGAACCTGAACAGGTTTACCTACTTCTATGATGAGAGTGGCCGGCTCAGTATTTACAACAGGGAGCTCTGGAGAACCAGCATCTGGGCAGATTTTTCTGCCGACAGCCTTTTTTATGATGAAGCTGGTTTATTGACAAAGAGAAGCGCAAGGTTGAAATCAACGGGTCAGTATGTGACCCGCACCCTCTATTACTATGATCTTTCCGGATTGAAGACCAATCAGGTCCGGCAGGACTATATTAATAATGCATGGACAAATATAAACACGACGGAATATTATTATAATAAATGCGGAACTCAGTTGATGTCTGAAACAGAAAAATGGCTGAATGGATCGTGGCAGCCGGACTCCAGGTCAAAGGGATTTTTTCATATAGAATTATTGCCGGGTGCGAGGAAAGTGCCCGTATGCCATAATGGTAAAACTCTTTATACTATAGTTCAAAGGTTGAATATTCATCTGGCTCACGGGGATTGTATCGGTGAATGTGTTACGGCTTTTCCGATCAGTGAAACGCAATCTGAGCCTCGGGTTAATATAAGTAAATCCCTGCCTTTTATTGTGTACCCAAATCCCGCTTCTGCAGTTGTCCATATAAGAATGATTGATCATGAATGCCCTGTTACCCAGGTGGAACTCCTGGACTATTACGGAAAGGTCATTCGGGCAGTTAATCAGGGTGAGCAGAGCGTAATAACACTGGATATGAACAACCTTAAAGGCGGAAATTATATTCTCAAAGTGACATCCGATGCGGTATACAGTACGGTGATTACTAAAAAGTAGGTTTTTACTGCAGCATTTTTGTTCCCTGTAAATGGATTTTACTTTCAATACCCTGAGACGACTTCTCACGGCTTTTCATGATTCGGGTTATCTCTTCCTTTCAGTGAAGGAATTCTCTGAGATTAAGGCCCGCCACCCAGGCAAGTTGATCATATTAAGGCATGATGTAGATAAAAAACCGGCCTACTCTCTGGCTGCCGCAAACTTAGAGTCGGAGTTGGGAATACATGGGACATACTACTTCCGCATAAGACCGGAGAGTTTTGACAAAGGCATTATAAAGGATATTGCCTTAATGGGTCACGAGATCGGGTATCATTATGAAGACCTCCGGATGGCAAGTCAAACGGCGAAAGTTAAAAGGCGAAAGTCAATCTCCTTTGCCAGGGCTTCGAAGGTTAAAAAAGTCGAAGGTCGTGAGGCTAAGAGCAAAAGAGAAAAGGTGCTGGCTGCAATAGCAATTGAAAGCTTCAGGGCAAACGTGGAAAAGCTCAGGGAGATTGCACCAATAGACACTATCTGTATGCATGGAAGTCCGATGAGCCGACATGACAGCCGGCTGATCTGGAAGTACTATGATTATCGGGAATTGGGTATTATTGCCGAGCCCTATTTTGATTTTTCACTTGATGACGTACTCTACCTCACTGATACGGGAAGGAAATGGGACGGATTGGCTGTATCAATACGTGACAGAGCGTATGTTCGTAATGAGGGGCATTATTCAGACTGGATCAGGAAGCCCATTACAGGAAGTGCCATGGCGATAACCGAGCAGGGGGAGGCACTGCGGAAGCGGTTCATGTTCAAAAATACTGATGACATCGTTCGGGCGGCAATGTCGCAGGAATTGCCGGAGAGAATGCTTATCACAATTCATCCCCAGAGATGGAGTAAAAGCTTTCCTGAATGGATGACTGAGTTGCTTATCCAGAATATCAAGAATCCGGTAAAATTGTTAGTTAACCGGCACAACTTAACTGGAAAGATTTGATAAGTATTAATCCGGTGTTCATTAATCGCTTAAGGTTGCAATTTCTGATGCAACCTTTTTTATTACTTTTTAGTCATATTTAAACATTATCAACGTTTTATATATAAGACAAACAAGAAAGAACATGAAAAGCCTCGGTCTGTTCGACGAAGATATTGATTACAGCACTAAAAGCAAGTCGGGTTTAAGAGCAGTCTTAAAATCCCTGAGATACAGGTATATAGTTGTGATCCTGCCTTTATTAATGATATTTAACGATGTTGTTAATGCGCAGCTGGTCGGAAGCCCCTCGAGTGGTCAGAGCGCTGTGCAGTACTGTGCACCAGGAGCTCAATATATTGTCAGGTATCAGTATGAAGTAAGCTTTGGCGTGGTGCCTGCAGGCTGGTTCCGCATGTTGTTCAGGCTTGAAAATCAGGCCGGAACTGTTATAGCGTCCAGAAACTATTTTAATAATGCGACCCTTAATGAGATAACCATAGTTCAGGATATTAATCCTCCGTTTAACTGGCTTATTTCACGAGTCCATACTTTTACCCTGCCTCCGGATGATGACTGCGAGTACAATGCGAGGATCTGGTTTTATGAAGACCCGGAAATGGATGGGACGTATACTGCTGTTGATCTTACCCAGCGCCAGGTACTGGCTAACTGGCATACGGATGATGAAGGGGATGGGATGATTGACATCACTCCACCGATACATCAGGTATGTGAAGGTGAGCCTCTTGTTAATCATTATTTTCAGGATGCAAGCAGATTCGCTTGTACTTCAGCTACATTACCTGTGTTATCAAAGCCAAATTTCTACGAACGTCATGTACAGTTTGTTTATAATACTTCAGCCATTGCTGCCCAAGGTATACCCAATGTGACAATAAATGTCTACGGAACCCCAGTCCAGCTTACCACAGCCACGGGGGCCCCGGTGCCGAACTGGTGGACGGTCAACCCGCTAAATGGCGCCCCGATTGCCGGATATGCCACTGCCAGCGGCTACTTTGAAGGTCCTGTAATATCGACAGGACTCAATGCCACAGGAGGCTCCCAGCAAACTTTTCGAATCTCCTATCCTGCAGGCGGTACGGTAGTGAATGACTATTTTGAGGTGACCCTGAGAAACTGGAACTTTTGCAATAAGTGGAATGGCAGTCAGACAAACCCAAATGCAGCTGACGCAAGAACTGATGCTGCAAGAATAGTAATAGTTGATGCACCACCGGCTCCTGGCGTTCAGGGAGCAACTATTTGCTTTGGATCCGGAGCAGACAGAACACTGAGAACGACCACTGGAGCTGTCGGGCGCTTTTACTGGTATTCAGATGCAGCACTGGCAAATCTTGTTGCCTCTAATGTCACGAGCTACCTCCCTCCGGAGACTGCAGTTGGCGTGCATGATTATTATGTCGTTGACCGAGATGTCGCCGGCCTTTTCTGTGTCGGACCTCCAGCCCAGGTATTACTGACAATTTACCCGGTAATATCAGGCAATTCTATCAATACTTTACCGGAGACTATTTGCTACAACACAAATCCCGCGGACTTATCAGGCAGCACCCCAACAGGAGGCTCTGGAACATATGCTTACCTCTGGGAACAAAGTACTGTTGGTGTAGGCGGCCCTTATTCGGGCGCAACAGGCACAAATACTAATCGCGATTATACAACTCCG
>Ga0209254_10002028_pt1 | contig 18359 bp, 15 predicted proteins | sample FrelakmetDIP11DI_FD_187148 | JGI IMG/M metagenome (GOLD analysis project Ga0209254, IMG submission 187148) | Freshwater lake sediment microbial communities from the University of Notre Dame, USA, for methane emissions studies - DIP11 DI (SPAdes)... | ecosystem: Environmental > Aquatic >...
AGGCAGGTATTGCGATGGCCTCAAAGGTCTCTGACAATAAGGTGATTGATTCCGCAGAGCCGTATAATGCCGCACGTATCAAGCCGAAGACAAGGCAGAACTACATGCTTGCACTTATCCTCGGGCTGCTTTTTCCCGCCATTGCCATCATCATCATCGACCTGCTTAACAACAAGATCATTGACAAGAAAGATATTGAGCGGGCGACAAAAGCGCCCATCCTCGGGTTCATCAGTCACAGCAGTTACGGTAATGAGATTCCCGTTATAGAGAAACCCGGGAGCACACTGGCAGAGAGTTTCCGGAGCATACGCACCTCGCTGAAGTATTTAACTCCCGGCGATCAGCCTGTGGTGATAGCCATCACCTCCACCGTCAGCGGTGAGGGCAAGACCTTCGTGGCTGTCAACCTGGCGTCGATCATTTCCCTCCTTGGCCGCAAGACGCTCCTTGTTGGTCTCGATCTGCGCAAGCCCCGCATACACAAGATACTTAATATTGAAAATGCGGATGGTATGAGCTCTTACCTGAGTGGTAACAGCAAGTACGAAGATATCATTCAGAAAACATCCATCGAGAATCTCTGGTTTGCCTCTTCCGGTCCCGTGCCACCCAATCCTGCCGAGCTGATTGAGCGCAAATCAATGACAGATTTTCTCGAAAAAGCCAGGAGGCAGTTTGATTTCATCATCCTCGACACCCCCCCTGTTGCCGTAGTCACAGATGCCATCCTGCTGGCACGGCGTTCCGACATGACCCTGTTCGTGGTACGGCAGCGGTACTCCTCCAGGAACACGCTTCATCTGATTGACGAGATCTACCGCAACAAGGAAATTAAGAACCCGGGCATCATCGTCAATGATATATCGATGTCAGGCTATTACGGCTACGGTCTCAGATACGGCTACACCATGGGTTACGCTTATGGTTATAACTACGGTTACAAGTACTACGGCCACACAGCCTACGGCAAGGGGGCCAAAGATGAAGCCGGCGCCTATTACACTGAGGAATGAACCCTTCAACTATTTATAAACACTATGTTTCAACTTTATCCTTTAACCTTTATCCTTTAACCTTTTTTAATATCTTTGCTCGTCGCAATCCGCCCTTGGCGGAAAGTCCGAAACCCGGGGAAGTATTGACATAAAATAAAGAGTCGTAAAAAGCAACCGACTCACGCTTTATTTGATTAACCTTAAGCTTGTTAGGCACTTGATCAAGTGTGACTGACCAACCGAAGGAATTTCTAAAATCAGGAAAACTGGCCAATAGCCAGGAGTCAAAACTATTGCCTTAATACTTTCTCCTTTCTCCTTTCTCCTTTTGACTTATAACATAAAGACTCTAATCACCCTCTATTTGTATTACTATGGAAACCCCTAAAAAGCCCGCCCCCCCCTCAGACGACATAGATCTGATGAGATACGTCTCCCTGTTCATCAGCAACTGGATATGGATAGTGATAGCATTGTTCCTCGCTTTGTCTGTAGCCTATCTTTTCAATAAGTACTCCCAAAGGGTATATAATGTTAAGAGTACCCTGCTTGTCAAGGAAGATCAGGGCTCCGGGACTGTAGCCAATATGGACCAGATATTCGCAGGGAGTCTTTATAACCCCTATCCCAACCTCGATGATGAAGTGGCGATACTGCAGTCATTTACTCTCAATTACAGGGTAATTGAGGAGATACCTGAACTTCATATCGCATATGTACCTGTCTCGCGCCATGGTATTAATTGGCAGCGAACCTACAAAACATCTCCGTTTGTGGTGAAAAAGCTTACCGAAAGCCAGCCAATAGGAAGAACATTGACATTCAAATTCAATGGTGCTGATTCATATACGGTTGAAGTTGAGGAAGACGATGAAACCAAGGGGAAGAATAATCCGGAATATGAAATTAAGCTGGGAGAGATCTTTAATCATAATGGATTTAATTTCATTGTGGAAATGCGCGACAGCACTCAATCATTTCATAGCGGGAACAGCCGCTGGCTTGTATGGTTTGAGTCTCCCGCCACTCTCACTAACAGTTACCGATCGAACCTGAAAGTGGAACCTGTGGAGGACTATTCCAGTGTTTTCTCATTGTCTTTCAACGGGTATTCGCAGCAGCAGGGGGTTGATTATCTTAACACCCTTATGAACCTCTATATTTTCCAGGGGATGGATTGGAAGAGACGGGCAGCGGATAATACCATTACTTTTATTGAAGCACAACTGGGACTGATCTCCGACTCGCTCAAACTGGCAGAAAACAGCATGGAAAACTTCAGACTGAATAACCGGTTCGTGGATCTTACCCTTGAGGGTACTCTGGTTCTACAGAGACTTGAAAAGTTTGAAGGGGAGAAGAATATGCTGGCACTACAGATGCAATACTATGAGTATCTCCGTGATTATCTTGTTTCCCGTAATGCTGTTGAAAGTATAATCTCTCCAAGTATAATGGGAGTAACAGATCCGGTTCTTGTTAAACTCGTAACCGAGTTCGCATCGCTGCAGCAGAAAAGGAAGCAGATAGCTTTCTCCGTAAATGAGAACCTGGCGCAGATGGAGATGCAGGACAAAGAACTGGAGGATGCAAGAGCGGCGCTGCGCGAGAATGTATCCAGTGCCATAAGCCAGCTGCAATTGTCGCTGAATAACGTAAACAGTAATATTGCAAATGTGGAGAAGGAGCTCGGACGTCTCCCCGGCACCGAGAGGAGCCTGATAGGTATCCAGCGGAAGTTCGATCTTAACAATTCAGTTTATACTTATCTTCTTGAGCGCCGCGCCGAGGCCGGCATAGCCAAGGCATCACAGATAACTGATAACCGCATAATCGACGATGCGATGGTGCAGAACAGTTTAAGGGTTAAGCCGCAGACAATGAAAAACTATCTTGTTGCCATGCTCCTGGGTCTTCTGGTGCCCATGGTGCTGATAGTGATATTTGACCTTCTCAACAACAGGATCATCGGCCGTCACGATATTGAACGTCTCACAAAAGCGCCAATAATTGGATTTATAAGCCATTCAGAGTATCACATTGAGGACCCCGTGGCACAGAAACCCGGGAGCACTTTGGCAGAGAGCTTCAGGGCGGTCCGTACCTCACTGGCATTCTACACTGGACAGACCAAATGCCCGGTTGTGCTCATCAGTTCCCCTGTCAGTGGTGAGGGCAAGACCTTCGTCTCGGTCAACCTTGCCACAATTATCTCAATGATGAACAAAAAGGTATTAATAGTGGGCCTCGATCTGCGCAAACCGAGGGTGCATGCGATCCTGAAGGCAGGAAACGGACACGGGATGAGCCAGTATTTAAGCAACACCGCCACCTTTGAGGAGGTCATAGTACCCACTGACATAATAAATCTCTGGTTCGCACCCTCAGGACCTGTGCCGCCTAATCCTGCAGAGCTTATCGGCTCACCGAAGATGGCAGAGTTCATCGCCCGTGCACGAAATGAATTTGATGCTGTCATAATCGACACGCCGCCGGTTGGCATTGTCACCGACGCTTTGCTTCTAAGCCAGCTTGCCAATGTCACTCTTTTCGTCGTCAGGCAGAGATATACCACCAGGGGCTCTGTGGCTCTTCTTGACGAGATCTACCGCAAGGGCGAGATGTCAAACATAGCCATGGTTGTCAATGACATTTCGGCCTCCGGGTATTACGGGTACGGGCTCCGTTACGGCTATACCCTGGGCTACGGCCACCGCTATTACGACCCGGGTAATTATTATTCAAAAGGCTCGTCAAAAGGAGCCGGATACTATACAAACGATTGAAGTCTAAAGTCTTAAGGTCTCATGTCTGAAAGTCTTGAAATTAAGAATCTTAGAAAACCCTCAGACCGTAAGACAATAAACTCTGAACACTTAATATATACTTATGGCTGGCATTTGACGTTTAAAACACAATCGTAGTTGAAATAAACGATAAACGCGAAAAAATGAAAACCCCGCTTACTCTGCTTTTGCTGATAGTTTTTATTAGTACTGCTGAAGGCCAGCCAAACGATAAAATCGCCAGGTCCCCAAAACTCAATTATGACTGGCGCTCTGGTTTTGTAAGCATAACTGAACTAACCGGAGCATTTGGACTTGGCATAACAGAAGATGATTTATCAAAATACTACTATGGTGTAACCACTGTGGCTGGCTACCAGTTCACACGTAACATCAAGGCAGGGATTGGCGGAGGTGTTCATTTTCATGAGGAAAGCACTCTGTTCCCTTTGTATCTGGATGTGAGGTACAGTTTCAACGCACAGGAGATTGTTCCTTTCTTTGTGGGCGCAGGTGGAATAATGCTGGATTTTAACGAACTGGACAACACTCTTGTTTTCATAAACCCTTCTGCAGGTTTACGCTTCGTTGCAGCAAAAAGAACGGCTGTAACTTTCTCCACAGGATTAATGGTTACAACCGGTGGCCCTAATGCAAGAAAATCTTTTGTCAACCTCAAGCTCGGCCTCGAACTGAAAGGCAAATAGATCTCAAAGCCCAGGGCAAACAGTGTTACTCGGTGAAAAACTCCGTGTAACTAAGTGGTAAAAACAGTGAAACTTCAGTCTTAACTCAGTGTCCCTCTGTGGTTAGGTCTTTATGGATCAAACATTTAAATACGATTACCTGATTATAGGAGCCGGAATAATTGGTCTCTCCATAGCCAGGGAGCTCAGGAACCGGTTTCCTGAAGCAAGTATAGCTATATTAGAAAAAGAACCTGACGTCGCTTATCACAGCAGCGGCCGGAACAGCGGAGTACTGCATGCGGGATTTTACTATACTGCCGACTCGCTGAAAGCTAAATTCACCCGCGACGGCAACCGTCAGATGAGAGAGTATTGCTATGCCAACGGATTGCATATCAACGAGACAAAAAAAGTAGTTGTCGCTAAAAATGAAAACGAATTACCAGCATTGTTTGAACTTGAGAAGCGAGGCAAAGTCAATGGTGTTGACGTGAGTATCATAAATGAGAAAGAGCTGTCAGACATTGATCCAAATGTAAAAACATTTAAAAATGCCCTCTGGTCACCCACAACAGCAACAGTTGACCCCATTGAAGTAAATCAGGCATTAAAGGAAGAGCTGAAGCAAAAAGGGGTGAAGTTTTTCTTCAGTGAAGGTTATACAACAAGAATTGAGGGCAACAAGATTAGAACTACAAAGGGCAACATCTTATCGGCGACAAAGTTGATCAATGCCGCAGGTCTATATGCAGACAAAGTTGCAAAGGACTTCGGTTACTCAAAGAAATACACTATCATACCGTTCAAGGGCATTTATCTGAAATACACCGGGAAAAATAACCCCGTCAAAACAAACGTGTATCCCGTTCCAAACCTTAAGAATCCGTTCCTGGGAGTGCATTACACCGTCACTGTGGATGGCCATGTTAAGATTGGCCCCACCTCCGTGCCTGCTTTTTGGCGGGAGAATTACAAAGGTATGCAGGGCTTCAGGCTGAGTGAAATGAGTGGAATACTCGGCAGGGAGGTGAAGCTTTTTATGAAGAACTCATTTGGATTCAGAAGCCTCGCTATTGATGAAATAAAGAAATATAACAGAAAATATTTCACCGGACTGGCAGCTTCAATGGTTCATTCTCTTGATTCCAAAGGCTTCACAGAATGGGGCAGGCCGGGCATCAGGGCACAGCTGCTCGATGTCACCACTGACGAACTCGTTATGGACTTTATCATCGAAGGCGATTCCAGTTCAGTTCATGTCCTCAATGCCGTCTCCCCTGCATTCACCTGCAGCTTCCCCTTTGCCAGTCACGTAATAGATAACTACGTTCTTTAAAACTACTGCCTATTGCCTACTGCCTTTTGCATCAGTGCAGTTTTTAACTACAAATTTCCAAATCTAAACTCTTACCTAAATAATAATTCGTAACTTCGACACCAAAGTCATTCACATTCACAATTAAAACCGTTATGAAAAGACTTTACATCCTTATCGCAGTCTTAATCCTGACTGCATCGTATGCGTCTGCACAGATAACCACCGAACGCTGCTTTCACCTCGATAAGGTGCAGTTCCTGCAACACAGGCAGGACTTCTGGCGAAGCCACAAGTTGTACTCTACTGCTGCAAAAGAGACATCAGGCATTACCGGAGGCTACTACAACCTCACGGAGGGTCATTATGGTTTTGGACTTAAGCAGACAGATGTCTCATTCTCGGACCATTATGCCGGGATTACCACCATCAATGGCTATCGTTTTGGCGGTCGTCTCGCACTGGGAGGCGGAGTGGGATATTTTACCTATAATGACGGCTATACAGTACCTGTTTTTGGAGATGTCCGGTATTTCATGGGCAAGCAACGGATCAAGTTCTTCGTGATGGGCGATGGGGGCTTTCTTATGAATTTTGAGAATTTCCAGGATTACTCGAGAGTCTTTGTCAACCCCGGTGCAGGACTGATCGTTCCCCTATCGAAAAGCTTCAGCCTCTCGTTCTCTGCGGGACTTTTCACGCAATGGGATCGTGACGTGCTCACCAAGGACGGTCCGGGATATCGTGATTCATACATAAATATGCGATTGGGGCTCCTTTTCGGCAAATAAGATTTTTCTTGACTTGTGTGTTTTTCTTTCATAAATTAGTAGTGTCTGATAAATCTACTAATTATGAAAAGGTTAATTGTTATTACGGCAATTGTTGTAACCTGCATCATGATTGCAGGTTGTGCAACAGTAAAAGTCTACTCCGATGCGGGACTGAAGAATGAAACAGGGCTCCGCTGTTATACTCTCAAGCCTTACCTGCTTGTTGAATACCATGCAGAGAAGGATAATACTGTTAAAACGACTGTCGTTTACCTGCCCGATCTGTCCGATCCGCAGTTCATGGTTCTCAAATCCGGCATTGGCTCGAGTGAGCTGAAGATGAGCTTTAATAACAGTGCACTCGAATCTTATGGAGTTGTAGCTGATTCAAAGTTGCCTGAAAGTATGGAAGCCTTTGCTGCCATTCTATCAAAAAGCGCCTATGCTACTCAGGCGTTCACCGGCCCCGAAACACATGGCACCTTGAACCCTGAACCTTTCACCACTTTTAGATTATTTGAAATCCTCCCCACTTCTACAGGAACAGTCTTAAAGGAGGTTATGCCATGAAAAACAGGATCCTTAACCGCAAGATCCGGGTCAGCGGCGTGCCCCATAAAGTCGGCACCGGCTGGCTCTCTCCTCAGCCCGACCTGAGCGACTATACTGTAGCCAGTAAGCAGATCGCCGCCTTCAACAAAAAGCTTAAACTATCTTATAATAAACAAAATGTCTCTAGGCTCTCCGCTTTACGCTCACCGCTTAAATCCAGTGTGGATTTAAGAGAGTGGTGTAGCCCTGTTGAAAACCAGCTCGACCTGGGAGCATGCACAGCTCATGCGGCCGCGGGCATCATTGAATATTTTGAGAAAAGAGCTTTCGGAAAGCATATTGATGCCTCAAGGCTCTTCCTTTATAAGACCACACGTAACCTGATGCAGGTCAGCGGTGATACCGGGGCATGGCTGAGAGAGACCATGGGTGCACTTGTGCTATGCGGCGCTCCCGACGAGAAATACTGGCCATATAAGGTAAAGGACTTTGACAAAGAGCCGGGCGGCTTTGTTTATGCCCTGGCAGAGAATTATTCAACAATTAAATATTTCGCTCACGATCCGCAGGGATCAGAATTGCAGGGAGCTGACGTTCTCACTTCTGTAAAGAAATATCTTGATGCGGGCATCCCTGCCATGTTTGGCTTCTGGGGGTTTCAGTCGTTTGAAGACACAGATAAACCCGGTGACATAGCTTATCCCTGCAAGGATGAATCGGCACAATGGGGGCATGCGGTTGTTGCTGTCGGCTATGACAACAGCCGCACGATCACCAACCTTAGATGCAAAACAGAAACCAAAGGCGCCCTCCTCATACGCAACTCCTGGAGCAAGTCCTGGGGCGAAGACGGCTACGGCTGGCTACCCTACGAGTATGTTCTCAACGGACTTGCTTTGGACTTCTGGTCACTGCTCGACATGAGATGGATTGACACAGGGCATTTTGGCCTTTAAACTTTTATCTTTTGTCTTGAAAAACGTTGAACATAGGAATGGCCTCAGAGAATTTTGGGTTGAAGCGACGGCTTTTCAGCTTGCTGCGGTGGCCTGCTGCAAGCAATACTGTTTGATCCCGACAAAGACAGAAATAATCAAATTTATAGAAATCGAATTATTTCGTCGGGAGAGTTGTATTGCGTGGGCAAACTGAAAAACCCGAGCCCCAAAATTATCTGAAGCCTTGATTTTTTTTGATTACTTTTTTGTATCAAGGAGTCCACTCTAAAAAGATAAAATATTTATTTATATATTTGATATACAATTGTTTAAGTGATTTATTTTAATTATATTGCAGAATAATAAGTCACTCGATGTTCAAGAAAAACGAATCATATAAGCAATATGGCCTTTTTGGTGTAACTGACTCATTGTCTGACAGTCAGCGTTCTATGATGAAAACCTCTATCGAGCATAGTTTTTTCGTTAACATCTTTTCTAAGATTAAGGAAAAGGACTTTGATGTATTATACTCAACCAAGAAAAGCAGACCTAATGTTCCTGTTAATCAATTGGTTGGTGCGTTAATACTAAAAAACCTTTATAACTGGACCTACCAACAGTTATTCATGAACTTGAATTTCAATCTTTTAACAAGGCATGCTTTAGGCGTGCAGAGTCTAGGTGGTAGTATTTTTGCCGAGGCAAGCATCTTTAATTTCCAGAATAAAGTAATAGAATATTATATTCAAACAGGCAAGGATTTGTTGACGGAGGTGTTTGACAGCCTGACCTCAGCACAATTAAAAGAATTTGGAATAAAGACCGATATACAGCGAGGAGATAGCTTCTTATTAGGCTCTAACATATTTGACTACACACGTTTGCAGTTGTTGATAGAGGTATTACTTCGCTTTTCCCGTATTTTAGATGATGAAGATAAAGAGACTTATTTAAAGTTGTTATCTGTATACACCAGGCAAACTGCAGGTCAATATATATACAAGATAGAAAAGGATGATTTGCCAAAAGAAATCAAGCAACTAGCGGAAATTTATCACAAGCTGTATGTCCAGTTAGGGGAGAAGTATAAAAATGTTGCTGTTTTCTCAATACTTAAGCGCGTTTATAACGAACATTTCGTAGTCGCAGAAAACAAAGTAGAAGTTATACCATCCAACGAATTACACAGTGCTATACTACTTTCTCCCGATGATACAGAAGCCACATTTAGGCATAAAAGAGGTACTAACAGCAAAGGCTATAATGGGCATATTTCGGAGACTGCGAATCCCGGGAATAAGTTTAACTTGATAACAGATGTAGCGGTGAATCCTAACAATGAAGATGATGCGAAGATATTAGCATGCAGGTTACCCTCTATGATAGAAAAGACACCTGATTTATCTGAATATCATGCAGATGGGAATTATGGCAGCCCAGCTGTAGATGTTATTACGAAGAATGACACAATAATGCTTGTTCAAACCGCCGTGAGAGGAAGAAAATCTCAAACGAAGATAAAGATAGATATGGACGAGGTTGGCGATTTATGGGTAAGCTGCAGTCAAGGTCAAAGAGTAAAAGGAGAGATTACAACCCATAAAGAAGGTGCGAGAATGGGAAAGCTGTTTTTAATGATGAACGATGCCAATTATGTCCATATCAGCACAAATGCATAGCAAAGCCAGCAGGAGGGAAAAGGACAGAAAAAAAACATATATGGTACTTTAATGAGATGAAAATATTATCCCATCAACGATTGCATAACATTTACAAGATACCAGAGGATAGAAGAAAGCTAAGGGCAAATGTAGAAGCAACGATTAAAGAGGTAAAACGGGGAATTAAGAACGGAAAATCAAGATTAAGAGGACTTGTAAGAAATAGATTTTATTTAACCCTTACCTCTATTTCAGTAAATCTAACTCGAATACATAAATACGAGATTAATAAAGTCTTGTTCGACTATTTGTGTCACATTATTAAGGGTCTCATACCAAAAACGGAACCAATATTAATAGCTTATGATGCATTTTTAGTAGAAGAAACTCGCAAACCGACTTGCTTTGCCTGAAAAATGCCACTTGATGAAAATGTGAAATTAGTTTTTAGAGTGGACTCATCAAGACAAAAAAGTAATTAGGTTAAGGGGCAACGCCCCAGGTGAATATAGTAGATTTTCCTCAATGACCAAAAAGGAGATAGACATATTATTGAAAAAAGGAGAAGATCTCACATCTGAGTTCAAGAGCTCATTCACTAACGAGGTCATAGAAACTCTTGTGGCATTCGCTAACACCAGTGGAGGATCTGTACTGATTGGTTTATCAAATGAGGTAAAATTATTGGGCGTTTCACTGAATACTGAATCAATTCAAAACTGGCTGAATGAAATTAAAAATAAAACTTCTCCTTCTATAATACCGGATGTTGAGGTTGTTATTATCAGGAAGAAGAAAATTGTTGTGTTTTCAATTCAGGAGTTTCCAATTAAGCCAGTTTCATTTAGAGGAAAGTACTTTAAAAGAGTGGTAAACTCGAATCACACTCTTAGTACGCAGGAGGTTGTTAACCTGCATCTACAATCATTCAATACCAGCTGGGACTATCATATAAATAGCCAGTTCACAACTAGCGACATATCTTTTGAAAAAGTTCAACAGGCTATTGAAATGCTAAACCGGAATGGAGGTCGTATAACAGATGATCCGATGTCATTTCTGGTGAAATCCGATCTGGTCAGGGACGGTTTAATTACCAATGCCGCTTACCTCTTGTTCAAGAATAGAGATTCTGTTTTGACAACAATCGAGCTCGGACGGTTTCAAACAGAAATAATTATAAAGGATTCTGCCAGGACAAATGCAGATATTCTATCCCAGATTGAACAGGTGATGAATTTTGTCCTCAAGCATATTAATAAGGAGATTATTATCACGGGTGAAGCTCAAAACACTCAGAAATGGCAATACCCTCTTGAGGCAATAAGAGAGGTTGTAATGAATATGATTGTGCATCGCGATTATCGTTCAGCATCAGATTCTATAATTAAAATCTTTAACAATAAGATTGAATTTTATAATCCAGGCAGATTGCCTGATAATTTGACAGTTGAAGATTTACTTTCTAATAATTATAAATCGACTCCACGCAATAAATTAATTGCAGGATTCTTCAAAAACCTTGGTTTGATAGAAAAGTATGGATCCGGAATAAAAAGAATTATTGAATATTGTAAGGCGGACAATCTTCATGAACCTGAATTCCGGAATATCTCAGATGGTTTTATGGTAACTATTTTCGGAAAAGACAAAAAAGATGTCGGTAAAGATGTCGGTAAAGATGTCGGTAAAGATGTCGGTAAAGAGCTGAAAGGCACCTTATCAGAGGTATACAGGCTCATTATGGGCAATCCCGAATTAACGGTCCCGGAGCTGGCAAAAATTACCGGGTATGCTGACAGAACGATAGAGAGGAGCCTCGCACGGCTGAAAGAATTGAAATTAATAACACGAGCAGGAGGCAGAAAAGCTGGTCATTGGATCATCACCCGGTAATGTAAATAACGTTGAAAGTTTGTGCAGATGTCGACACCTTTGTCTTTTATCTTGAGTTCAGTTTATACAAACGAAGGTGAAAGTTGCAAATCTCATGGAATTTGGCTATATTTGAGTAAAGCACCTTGAAATGAATAGTCCTGAAATAAAGCAGTTTATAAAGGAACACAGCAATCTCTTCTGGTACACACCCGATGACAAAAAAGAAGAAATTAGTAATGAATTTCTCGTGGAAACCATTCTAAACTACGGTGATATAAATGCTATAATCCGGTTATTCAATTTAATGGGGATAAAGAAAGTCGCGAAAATATTTTTCGATTCTATAGCTCTAAGTAACAGGAGAAAAGGTAACTATCACGAACTTACCATTAACTATTTCACCCTTGTTTTCAGAAAATATGCACACTGAAATATTTACAGCCGGTCAGGTGGAATTGTTGCCATTTATTAAAGAATTTAAGCGGTCCTTTTACATGGTCGGTGGTACAGCTATTGCCCTTCATTTGGGTCATAGGCGTTCCATCGACTTTGACCTGTTTACTTCTTCACAGCTTAATAAGACCCGTATCAAAGCAAAACTTCTTCATATACCTTTTAATCAGACACCTGTTTTTGAAGATTACGATCAGCTGCATCTGTTAGTCAACAATGTAAAACTCACTTTTTTCAGTTATCCCTATTCTGTAAATCACTTGATAAATATTGGTTCAATTATCAGCATACCTTCGTTATTGTCATTGGCTGCAATGAAGGCTTTTGCGTTGGGACGGAGAGCAAAATGGAAAGATTATGTCGATTTGTATTTCATTTTGCGTGAACATTACACAATTCAGGAAATAAGCAGAGAGGCGGAGAACATTTTCAACCAGCAATTCTCAGAAAAATTATTCCGGGAGCAATTGGCATTCCATAAAGACATCGATTATACCGAACCTGTCGAATTTATCGTTCCCACTAAAACTGATGATGAAATAAAGGAGTTTCTGATAGATAAAGCCATGGACCTGTTTAATTTACGAAAAGCCTAAGGTGAAAGTATTGGAATGGGGATCAGTAATGGACGAAAACGAATTACAGAAGAGGTTATTCAAATTTGCAGTTGATGTGATTAAGCTACTTCGTTCTCTTAATGGTGGTAACGATATTAAAATAATAAGTAATCAACTTGGGAAAGCAGCTACATCTTCAGGTGCTAACTATGAGGAAGCCCAAGGCGCAGTTTCAAGACCTGATTTTGGGAATAAAGTTGGAATATCTCTAAAGGAAATGAGAGAATCAAACTATTGGCTTCGAATCCTCAAGGAATTGTATTCAAACAATAATGACATTGAAAGACTTGTCACAGAGAGCCTTGAACTTAAAAACATTCTTGGTTCTATCTGCGTCAAAGTATACAGAAAATAACACTTTTTACTTTTGCCTTTTGCCTTTTACCTTTAAGCGAGCCTCGGCTCGCGCTTAAACATTTGATCCTGCGAATTCGTCATCAGGCATTTCAGAAGGTACGCCAGTGCCCCGCTAACCCCGGCAATTAGCACTGGTTTTAAGGTGAGCCAGGTAAATACGGCACCGGTGTCCAGCAATTCGATAACGCCGCTTATTAAGGCAGTCAAAAAAGCAATCAGCAATCCGCGAAGGAAATCCTTTAGGTCAAGGTTTAAGAACTTTGATTTCATGGCACAGTGTTTTAAGATTCAACTTTCACACTGATAAAGTTACAACCTTTCTAAACACATGTCAATTTTTTCACTTTCTCCTTTCTCCTTTCTCCTTTCTCCTTTAACCTTTACAAGATGAACATTTCTATAGTCGGCACAGGTTATGTTGGATTAGTGAGTGGCGCCTGCTTCGCCGAGCTCGGAGCAACGGTCCATTGCATTGATACCAACAAAAAGAAGATTGGCAAGCTCAGTAAATAGAAACATTCTCTGCTGACGAACATCGGCTACGACCATCCGGTGACTATTCATGCTCTGTTTTCGCAGATTGAGCAGGCGTTTGGCCGACAAGCTGCCATCGAATATCTGCCTATGTAGCCAGGCGATTTCGAAAAGGTCCACACTAACATAGATCGGATAAATATTTACTGTTGTTTCTATCCTCAGATTAATATTAAAGTGGGGTTAAGGAAGTATTGTGACTGGTATCTAATGTATAGCGAGCAAAAGGAGATGATAAACTAAAAATATTCTAATTTGATATTTACTATTAATATTCCCTTTTTGATCGAGGAATACTTAAGATTAAGATTTAATGACTAATCTGGACGAACTCCCGGAATCAAATCGGGATCTAAAGAATAAAGTAGTCCAGGGGGGCGCGTGGTCTTTAGGCAGGATGCTAATCACCAATTTATTAAACCTTGGTGTAATGGCTATTCTGGCCCGTGAACTTAGTCCGGCAGAATTTGGATTAGTCGCGTTGGCGAGTGTAATAATTCACATACTAACCCTACTTGGAACCGAGGGAATTAATCAGTTTATTATTCACGACCATGGAACTGGCTGGAAGGAAAGGACGCATGCAGCGTTCTGGCTTGATGGATTTATGTCACTGGCAATAACCTTAATTGGGTTTTTATTAATACCTGCAATTACCAAATTCTATACTAATCCCGGACTAAGAGAAATACTAATAGTACTAATAGTTGTCTTTCCTGTCAGATCATTATCTAAGGTGCCGGATGCAATCCTACGAAAGAATTTTGAGTTTAAAAAGCTGGAAATCAGGGACACAATTCTGGAAGTTTTCGTTGGAGTGACAAGTGTTACGATGGCCTTGTTGGGTTATGGTGTGTGGAGTCTGGTCATTCCTGGGACTATATCCTCCGCTTTAAGACTTCTCATTGTATTTAAAATTACAAGATGGCGACCCGAAATGCATTTGTATACCAATTATTGGTCAAAAATATTCAAGTATTATACAAATATCATGGGTAACGCATTGACCTCCTTAATCATTACTGACGGAGATACACTGCTTATTGGCAAATTGCTGGGCAATAAGATGTTGGGAATTTATAATATGGGATGGCAGTCTGCAAATATTATTAATAGGACTATTACCGGAATAGGGAATAAGTTAGCCCTGCCCACTCTTTCAAGGGTTTCGAATAGTATAAAGCAAAGCAAGGAGGTATTGTATAAAATTCTCAAGGTTTCATCTACTATTTCATTTCCTTCTTTTGTTGGTTTATTTGTTATTGCAGATAATTTTATTCTGGTGGTTTATGGCCCCCAGTGGGAGGCATCTATACTTCCATTTAGAATTCTTTTGGTCTTTGCTATGAGGTATGCAATAAATCCGCCCCTGGGAGCATATTTTCAATCTATTGGGAGACCTGACGTAACATTTAAGTTAGGGTTGGTAATAGTACCTTTCTACCTGCTTGGCGTTTGGATTGGCAGCTTTTATGGGATTGTAGGTGTGGCAGTCGGGGTTACTATTGTCAGAACTGTTTTTGGATTTGTAACGTTTGAGTTAGTAGCCAGATTTTTGAAAGTCAGGTTTATTGATATCTTAAAGCCTTTAGCCCCGGCATTTTATGCTTCTATTATTATGGGTGTAATTGTATTTGCCATTAAAATGTTACTGTCACTATTCTTAGCAGATAATCAGTTGATAATGTTATTAGTATTGGTAATATCAGGGACCTTGACGTATTGGCTATTACTTAGAAATTTCTTTAAAGCCAATGCCCTCAACCTAACTGAAACATTGAAACCTCTTACCGGCAAATATCATTCAATTGCGGAGAAACTCCTGAAGACATCCGCAGTTTAAAAATACTGTGATCAAAGCATACAGTTTGTATTTATGATACGATTAGAAGAAAGTGATGTAACATTCGCATCAAATGATGTTTTGGATAAAGACGGCAGAGTCTTTTATTGGAAAAATGATGTTTACCGAGCATTAACCCATAACAATTCCCAATTATATATTGAACTTCTCAGTAATAAGGAATTCACTGATCTGTTTCAGAAAGGACTAGTTGAAACTTCAATTGCTGATCTTGAGCTTCATGGTTACGAGCTTGTTCTTAAACATGCAAAAATCGCATTTATATCATATGTTACAGAGTGGAGCGGTTCAATGTTAAAGGAAGCCGCATTAGTAACGATTAACCTGAGCAGATCCCTTATCGATCTGAATCTCCAGCTGAAGGATGCACATCCATGGAACGTATTGTTTGAAGGTTGTCAACCAATATATATTGATTTTTCATCCATTATTCGCAAAAGGCAATCCAGAAGGTGGTTTCCTTTAGAAGAATTCTGGGGGAAATTTTATCTGCCTTTATTGTTAATGTCATATGGTTGTGCCCGTGAAGCCAGAACACTTCTTATTGATCCGGAGACACTCAGAGGCAGGAATGTAACCAGATATGATGTGTTAAAGGTTCTTGTTAAGAGGCTGAAGATTTGGGAAGTAATGACTTTTCTTTTTGAGGTTCAGCCAAGGTACAGCAATCGATCAAGTTTATTTTTAGACAGGCTTAAACATCGCATAGATAAAATTACAATTCCCTTCGAGAAGACTCATTGGTCGGATTACTGTGATGAGGAGGTAGATATTTCAACTTTAGATACCTGGATGACAAAAAGAAGGGAGACATATTTTGTGATCACGAGGACTCAGCCTAAGACATTGCTTGATATAGGGAGCAATACCGGATGGTTCTCAAAACTTGCTGCGCAGAATGGGGTCAAAGTAATTGCATTTGATAATGATGAACCAAGCATTAACAAGTTATTCTCAAATGAAGGAGCCCGTAGTCTGGGCATTCTGCCATTATCAATGGATTTCAGATTTCCCACACACGCATATGGTCTGGGCCTAAGATGCCAGGATGCAACTAAAAGATTTCAGGCAGAAATGGTACTTGCCCTGGCTGTTGTACATCATCTGGTATTTAAACAAAAGGCAAGTTTTGAAACCATTGCAAGCAATCTTGCTTCATATACAACAAAGTGGTTGCTGGTTGAATTTATCCCGAAGGAAGATATTTATGTGTCAGAATGGTACAATGAGAGTTTTGCATGGTACACTCTTGAAAACTTCATCGTTGAGCTAAGAAATCACTTTAGGGAGATAGAGGTCTTACCATCAAATCCGGAGCCAAGAGTGCTTATTTTGTGTACCCGTTAATGATAGCTATCAGGCTCAGATTATATAACTCAATGTGCACACTTACATCTAACTGAACCTAAGTGAAAAGGGTATTAAGTAGATTTAATCATTCAAACACGCTGATTCAATATTTGATATTTGGAATCATAATAAGACTGGTTTACTGTTTCGAAAGGAGTACATTCCGAAAGCATTTTGATTTATTAAATATTGACCTTAATAGGGATGGATGGGTACAAAGTCAAGTTGGACAAGTACCGATGGTAGATTATCTGATTAAGGTTCTTAAGGAGAATGTAAATAAGGCTGGATTGTCCTTATTTACCATTAACCTTTCCAATTATTGTTATTCTGATGATTTGAATATATGGTATAATGAGACTGATCAAACAGGCTCTTTATTTTTCATTCCGGGTTTAGATATTTATGACTTACTCGACCGCAATGAAAACACTGGTCCCAGAATTACTTATGACATTAAGTTATTTTTGGCAAGTCAGGCTTCTACAAAAATGAATTGTCTCTCAAAACGGCTGTATTATGCAAGACTGTTAAAGAGGTTCAATGTAAGAAACATAAAAAAGAGCTCATATCAGGGTGATCCAATTAATGGGTTCCTTCAGTTATACTTTCCTTCATTTAGAGAAGCTCTCAGTCTCACAAAATCGGCAATTTCTGGCAAAATGGGCCAGCTCAGCCCACAAACACCTGATGGCCCGTCACCCAAAAATATCGATGTCTGTAATCCTGTTGAAGTCACTCCCAGTCGTTGGCACAATGTTATTATAACGGGATGGTACGGCACAGAAACGAATGGTGATAAAGCAATCCTTGGAGAGCTCATCCATTTTATCAAATCATGTTCTCCTCATTGCGAAATTACAATTACTTCAATCTGTCCTCTGGTAAGTTATCAGACTAATCTGGAACTCGGAATCTTATCTAATGCCAAAATAGTTGAATTAGATAAATCTGCAAAACCATCATTAATCGAAAAGACAGATTGTGTTATTATCGGAGGAGGTCCTTTAATGGAATCCTCAGCTCTTTCACACATTCTATCACTTTTTGTTGAAGCAAACAAGCAAAAAAAGGCAAGAGTTATTTTTGGATGCGGTATTGGGCCTATCCACACGGAGAAGAGCCGGACAATAATCGCAAAGATTCTTGAGCTTACTTCGGTTGGATTTCTCAGAGATGAAGAGAGCTTCAATTACGCAAATAAGTTATACCATGAACACAATCTCAAATGGGCCTGTGACCCTTCTTTTGGTTATATTTATAGATGGAGAAAGGACAACAAGGTTTCTTTAAGTAAGAATAACCAGTTGAGAATAGCCGGACTTCTAAGGGCAAACACCAGGGAATTTAATAAAGACATAAACCATAATGATTTGTTGGAGGCAAATGATAAAGCAGCATTTCAAATTGCCGGGATTGTCAAACCTGCATGTTACTCATACAACGCCACATTTGACTTATTACATATGAATGCTCCCTGGATTGGTGGTGATGACCGGGTATTTAACAGGAAAGTTGAGAGAACATTTAACGTTGATTCACAAGTAAATTGCATCCGAAGATATTTAACACTTGATGAACATCTGAGTAG
>Ga0209254_10002029_pt1 | contig 18358 bp, 14 predicted proteins | sample FrelakmetDIP11DI_FD_187148 | JGI IMG/M metagenome (GOLD analysis project Ga0209254, IMG submission 187148) | Freshwater lake sediment microbial communities from the University of Notre Dame, USA, for methane emissions studies - DIP11 DI (SPAdes)... | ecosystem: Environmental > Aquatic >...
CTGATCTGCTTCTCTACCTGAGGGCTTCGGTACCCACCCTTGTCAACCAGATACAAAAGCGCGGAAGAGAGTATGAAAGCTCCATCAGAATTGACTATCTGAAGAGGCTTAATGAGCGTTATGAAGCATGGATAGAAACATATAAGTTTGGAAGGCTGCTCATTCTCGAGGCTGATTATTACGACTTCCCTGAGAACAAAGAGCATCTCAGCGAGGTCATTGATAAGATCAATGCCGAGCTGCACGGTCTTTTCTAAACATGCAGAAACCTGTCAGGCAAAACCATCCGTCGCGATGGTTTTTTTTCTAAATTTGGATGTATAAAGTCAAGTCAGTGTCTTAAATTATAAAATCAGTTAAAATCATGAAAAGGTTTCTTTTTTTCTCAGCACTCATCGCTCTCAGTCTGGTATCTGTTGCACAGAATACTCCTGGCGCAACCGTGCCTGTTGATCCGGCATATCGTACCGGAAAGCTTGAAAACGGCCTTACCTATTACATCAGACATAATACAGAGCCGGCCGGCAGAGCCAGTTATTATATCATTCAGAATGTTGGAGCAATACTGGAGAAAGACAGCCAGCAGGGGCTTGCACATTTCCTTGAGCACATGGCATTAAACGGGACAACACGTTTTCCCGGCAAGGGAATCCTGAACACACTTGAACGCCACGGTGTTGCCTTCGGCAGTAATATAAACGCATATACAGGCATGGATGAAACAGTATATAACCTGAGCGATGTACCTGTTGACAAGCCCGGACTTGTCGATACCTGTCTGATGATTTTGGCCGACTGGTCTCACTACCTCACTCTTTCAGATGAAGAGATAAATAAGGAGAGGGGGGTGATCATCGAGGAATGGCGATCAACACGCAACGCATCCAGGAGAATACAGGAGCAGATGCTTCCTGTTCTTTTTGAGGGCTCTCAGTATGCGGTTAGAAACCTGATAGGTGACACTATTATACTTAAAACATTTGATCCTGATACATTACGGAATTTTTATCACAACTGGTACCGCACTGATCTACAGGCTATTGCCGTGGTGGGAGATATTGATATTGTTGGTGTTGAAAAAAGGGTTAAAGAGATCTTTTCATCAATCCCGGCTGTAGAAAATGCAGTTCCAAGGCCTGAAAACCCGCTTATTTCAAAGCAAGGCACGAAGTACCTTCTTGTGACTGACCCTGAGGCCTCTCAAACTTCTGTCAGCATGTTTACTATCGATCCCGAGCCTGACCTGAGGGCGAGGGATACGGACTATATACGAGACGGTTTTGTTGTATCGCTCATGAACAGTATGATGGATAACCGTTTTGATGAGATAGTGCAGAAAGGAACCCCTCCGTTCATTGCAGGTGTGTTAAATTACAGTTCCTTTAATGCGAGAAATTACAATGCTCTCGTGCTTGCTGCCTCTGTCCGTGAAGATGAAGAGAGTCAAGCTTTCGAAGCTGTTCTGACCGAGTATGAAAGAGTCCGCAGGCACGGATTCACGGAAGGTGAACTTACCAGGGCAAAAGCAACCATGCTTTCCAACTTTGAGAGTATGTACAAACAGAGAGACAAAATCAGCAATGACAGATGGGCTTCACAGGTCAGGGACCATTTCCTTACAGGCGAGCCAATTCCGTCACTCGATCTGCAGTATGATTATTATAAACAGATCTTGCCACTGATCACGAAGGAGGAGGTCTCTGCCAGGCTGAAAGGCCTTGCCTCTGATAATAACAGTTTTATCATTGTCCAGGGGCCTGACGATAAGAAGCATCTTACTGAATCAGAGGCATTTGATATTGTCAGAAAAATAAAAGGTACTGAGATAACCCCGTACGAGGATATTACCGGAGTGCCTGACCTCATCAATGAGACCCTCAATGGTTCAGCTGTCGTCAAAACCGTGCCTCTGATACAGTTTGGCGCCACAGAATGGACACTTGCCAACGGAGCTAAAGTAGTCTATAAGTATGCAGATTTTGAAAAAGATAATGTGACTATCTCAGGGTACGTATTCGGCGGTTCGTCAGTATATGCAGACTCACTCGTTCCGTCACTTACCCTGTTCCCTCAGATAATTTCGATGTACGGGGCAGGTGAGTATGATAACGTTGCTCTTACCAAAATGCTTGCCGGGAAGAAGGCTTCTGTTTCTTTGGGAATGCAGGAGACAATGCAGACAGTCACCGGCTCCTCCACACCAAAGGATTTTGAGACAATGATGCAGCTGCTCTACCTGCGTTTCGCACGGCCAAACTATAATAGGGAAGCTTTTGACGCCATTGTAGGACGGTATACTGCAGTAGTGACCGCCATGCAGAAAAATCCCAATAAGATAATGTCAGACAGCCTGAGCCTCAATCTGACCAACTATCACCCGCGTACATTCATCATGACACCTGAGTCGATGAAAAAGATCAGGTATGATGATGTGAATTACATTTACGAAACAGCTTTTGATGATGCTTCGGCATTTACTTTTTTCATCACCGGCAATATCGAAGAATCAGTTGCGCACGACATGGCCGTGAAATATATAGGTTCCCTGCCCTCAAAACAACTTAATGAGACCTGGAAAGACCTCGGTATAAGACAACCCGGCGGAACTGTCAGAAAAGAAATACCGGTGCCTCTTGCAGTACCCAAGGCAACCGTGATCATGAGCTATACGAATAAAGAAAAATATAAGCCTGCCAACTATATTTCAAAGATGGTGCTGAAAGGCATACTTGATCTTGTCTATACTGAAAAGGTACGCGAAGATGAAGGCGGAACCTATGGAGTAAGTGTTGAAGCAAATTCGGAAATGAGACCTATTGAAAAAGCAGTTCTTTTCATTGCCTTCGATTGTGATCCGGAGAGAGCCTCAGAACTGAAAGCAATTATTTACAGGGAGCTGCAGGAAATTGCCGTAAACGGACCCACACAGGTCAACCTTGACAAAACTGTCAGTAACCTGCTGAAAAAACGCGAGGAAGATCTGCTCCATAACAGTTACTGGGCCAATACCATTCGTAGTTACTACATGACCGGTATTGACAAGAACGCAGACAAAAACTTCACCGATATTCTTAATAGCCTTACTGTCAATGATATGAAAAAAATAGTCAAAAAATACCTGGCAAAGGCTGACCTCCTCGAAATGGTCTTTGTGCCTGAGAAAAAGTAGGACGAAATCACGCAATTTTGAAAAGAGACCGCTTATCGTGGTCTCTTCCATTTTTTATAACTTGCAGCGCCTGACAGAAAAGTAAACCGCACAGTTGAATCGTAATTACTTTGATATTGCTGATCATATTGAGCTGCCGGTAAATAATCCCGTTCTCATTTTTGCTATCATACTTTTTATTATTCTCATCTCGCCGGTCGTTCTGAAAAAATTCAGGGTCCCCGGAATTTTGGGCCTGATATTATCGGGTATTATCATCGGACCCAACGGACTGAACATCATCAGTGACAGCCAGGCCATCAACCTGTTTGCCACGATAGGGATACTGTTTCTGATGTTCATTGCGGGACTGGACCTTGATCAGCAGCAGTTCGGCCGTACCAGGAACAAAAGCCTTCTCTTCGGGCTTCTCACATATACTGTACCTTTCTCGATAGGCCTTCCGGTATGTTATTACCTGCTCGACTTCAACCTCATCACAAGCCTGATGATTTCAAATATGTTTGCTACCCATACAATGGTATCATATCCCATTGTAACAAGGCTGGGCTTGTCGCGGAATGAAGCCGTTGCTGTTGCCACAGGAGGAACAGTCATCACCGATACACTGGTTCTTTTTGTGCTGGCGATCATTTCAGGAACTGTTACCGGCGGGAGTGGAATACAACTCTATGTGACCTTACTTTTATCGTTTATTCTGTTCCTTTTATTCATGGTTTATGTCGTTCCTCCCGTTTCCCGATGGGCATTCAGGCGACTTGAGGATGATAATTATTCACAGTTCATTTTCGTTGCCCTGGTTGTCTTCATCTGTGCAGTGCTTGCCGAAGCCGCAGGACTTGAACCTATTATCGGAGCATTTGCCGCAGGCTTTATTCTTAACAGTATCATACCGGTACAGTCCATACTGCGCAACAGGATAGACTTTACGGGCAACGCACTGTTCATTCCTTTCTTCCTCATCAGCGTTGGCATGGTTGTCGATCTGAGAGTAGTCGTGGCAGGCCCTGTTCCGCTTATCATCGCTGTCACCCTGACTGCAGTCGCCCTGGCAGGCAAGTGGGCAGCTGCTGAGATTACATCACGTCTTTTACATTTCACGCCAGATCAGCGGCATCTGCTCTTCGGACTCACCAGCTCACATGCTGCGGCAATACTGGCAGTTATCATGGTTGGGTACCGGATAGGAATTATTGATGATAATGTAATGAACGGAACCATCATCCTTATCCTGGTTACATGTTTTGTTTCTTCCCTGGTGACCGAAGCGGCAGGAAGGAAGATGGCGCTCAGCGGTAAACAGGATTCATTTATGAGCAGCGAGGGATATCACGAAACAATTATCGTTTCCCTGTCAAATCCGCAGAACATGGAGAGACTGATTGACCTCGCGCTTACACTCAAGAAGAAAAACCATAACAACCCCATGTATGGTCTGTGTGTGGTCAATGATGATGAAGATGCCGCTAAAAAACTCTCCATGGCCAGGTCGACACTTGAACAGGCCGGATCAAGAGCTCTTGCAGCCGGCAGGAAAATTGAGCCTATTGCTACAATAGACAATAATGTTGCATCCGGAATAAAAAGGGTAGCAAGGGAAAAGAGCGCCACAGATATAATTATAGGCACCCCCGGAAAATCAAGCCTGGCTGATTTATTGTTCGGCAGACCCCTGGAGCAGCTTGCAGCAAACTCACCTCAGACAATTTTTATTTACAATGCCGCCAATCCCATCAACCTTTATAAGAATGTTGCCCTTTTTCTGCCGCCCAATGCTGAAAAGGAAGCAAAGTTCAGGTCAATAACAGATAAGGTGATCAGAATAGCTGAAGACAATTCAATACCACTTAACAGCTATTCATACGGAAAGACATATATGGCAATCGATCAGCATATTAAAAAGACGAAAAGCCTCGTCCTGCATAATTTTGTAACGATCACCCAGGGCAGGGAAATAGCCGATATCAGGCCCCTGGCCGGAAACGATGACCTGCTTGTCGTTTTTTCGCCGCAAAGGGGCAGTATATCATGGGATCAGTCTTATAATGCCTTTATGAAAAAGCTCCTGCGAACAACTGCTGATATCAGTTATCTGATCATAAATCCAGGCATCGTCAGCTGAGCATCAGTAGTTTCCTGCATAGTGAGTTTCCTGGCAGTTAAAACAAGTTTTAGCCTGTTATATTCGAAAAATAATATTAACTTGGTGGGTATTAGTCTTTAAGGGAATATCTATACTCCTGACATGAAAAGAAAAATAACCCTGTCACTGGCCCTTCTGATGATGGTGATATCCTGCGAGGGTCCGGAAACCGTTGTCACAAATATTGTGAGACGTGATGGCTCCGTACTGAGAAAGGCAGAGCTGAAACACTCTAAGAATGAACTTGCCCTGAATGACTTCCGGGTGCCTGTCGACAGCACCTGGAAACTGCATGATTCTATTAGCATTTCTGTCCAGGGAGATACAACATGGTTCCTGCTTGCCGAAAAATTATTTGAGTCAGTTGATGCCATTAATATAGCGTACCTGGCCGATACAGGCAAGAACAGCGTTGTACCACGAATGGCATCTCTTCAGCGCACATTCAAATGGTTCACCACAGAATGGCGTTTTACCGAAAAGTGTGAAAAAAGTCTTACATATGGTTATCCCTCTGAGAATTTCCTTACTCCTGAAGAAATTGAATTCAGGAATCTGCCCTCAGTCATAAGGGATGAGATGCTTGCCAGTCCTGACAGCCTTAAATACAAAATCCTGAACGACAGCCTTGATCAACACACTGAATTGTGGCTGATCAGGTCGTTGATCTCCGAATGGATTGAAGATGCAGGCTCGTTGTGCACCGCCTCTGGTAAAGACAGTCTGGTTGCTGATGTTCTCAGATCACATGCAGAGGAATTTGATGAATCATCTCTTGCTGATGAAGGCTTTGATATGACCTGTGCAGAAATTCTTGGAGACAGCATTTTTAAAAAAGTCAAACCTGAACTTGACAGCGCAATGATAGTTTCCGAAAAGAAATTTGACAGATCGCTTTCATTTCAAAGCTATACATTGAAAACCGTAATGCCATCGAAGATAAAGACAACTAACGGTTACACTATGCCGGGAGGTGAAATAGCCTGGCCCGTGAACGGCGATCTCTTTCTGACAGACGACTACGTCATGTGGGCAGAGTCAGGAGAAGTGAATTACTGGGCTGTGTTCCTAACAGCCCTTATATTACTTATAATCCCGTTTGAAATTAGAAAACACACCTCAAAAAAAAATAAAATCAAGAAGTAGCCTGTCTGTCTGTTCACGGTTTCTGAAGACATGTATGAGAATACCGGATCTTGTTTGCCTCCCGGTTCATAGACCTTCAGCCCTCTGAAGTAGGCATGGTCAACATCCAGGAAATATGAAGATCGGAATAATCGCAGATATCCACGAGAATGTGACGATGCTTGAGGCCGTATTGAGATTGGCTGAGGCTCACAGATGTGATGAACTGGCCTGCCTTGGCGATATTGCAGGATACGACCGCAGATTTTACAGCTACCACTTTACACGAAGTGCAAAACGTTGCGTTGACCTGGTAAGATCAAACTGCCGCTGGGTTGTTGCAGGTAACCATGACCTGTTTGCTGCGGCCAGGTTTCCCTCTTACTCGAATGGCTTCAGCTACCCTGAGATGTGGTTCAGAATGACACCGCCGGAGAGGAGAAAAGCTTCAGCCGGACTTGTATGGTCCTTTGACGGAGAAGACCTCAATGACCTTGACGATGAACGGAGGGTTTATCTGAACACTCTTCCTGAATATGCAATCCGAGCCGTAAGCGGCCTGAATTTGCTCTTTTCTCATTATGTCTATCCCGATCTCACGGGATCAACGACCAGGTATGTTGAAAAGAAGCACCATATGAATGAGTTATGGAAATTCATGACACTTCATAATGCTAAGTTTTCATTATCAGGGCATTCACATAAACCATGTGCATATTTTTCATACAGCGGATCATTCTCTTTTCTGAGGGCAATTCATCCGGTCCCGAATGACAGGATACACCTGGGTGACGACAAGACAATGCTTTTACTCCCGCCGGTTACCGGAGGAAAAGGCAGAACTGCTTTCTCAATAATTGATACTGAAACAAGAATGCTTTGCCTGATACATGAGAAAGTGACATAAGATGACACTATGGACAATATAACTGCAAAAGGAAAGAGAAGGAAATTCCTGCTGAAGATCGATCTTCCGGCCCTGCTGGCTTTCATTCTCTTTGCCGGAATGATCTTCCTTTACCTGATCCCTGCATTTGAAAAGGTGATGATGGACCGGAAAAGAAATCTCATTCATGAGATGACCTCCTCAGTGTACAGCCTTCTTGAACACTATCACACACTTGAGGCATACGGTACTCTTGATAGCATAGCAGCAAGAGAACAAGCAAAATCAGCCGTCAATTCAATCCGTTACGGGGACGATCTGAAGGACTACTTCTGGATTACTGATTTGTATCCCCGGATGATAGCTCATCCCTACAGGACTGATCTTAACGGGAAGGATCTTACGGATTTTCATGATTCGATGGGTAAGGCCATATTTGTTGAATTTGTCAGGGCCGTTTCCGTCGACGGAGACAGCTATGTTGATTATATGTGGCAATGGAATGATGACTCAACACGGATTGTACCGAAATTATCATATGTCAGGCTTTTTGAACCCTGGGGATGGGTCATAGGTACCGGTATCTACATAGAAGATGTGAGAATAGAGATTCGCAGGATGGAGATAAGAGCGCTCATGATCTCGGGTCTCTTCGGAATCATGATCCTTGCACTGCTTGTGGGCATTTCACGGCAAAGTCACAAAATAGAGCTTAAAAGAAACAGGGCAGAAGAGGAACTGCGCAAGTCGAGAGAACTCTATCGGACCCTCGCCGAAGCGGCTTCAGAAGGGGCACTCATCTGGTCGCGACATGGACTGCAGGCCAATAAAACAATGCTTTCGTGGATCGGACTCACTGAAGAGGAGCTACAACCACTTCTGTTACCTGATGTTATTTACGCCAGGGAAATTACGACCGATAATAATCCGGAGACACTTTACGAAGAGCTCAGTACTAGGATGTACTTCAAATGCCAGCTTAAAATTAAAAACGGCAGTGTCCTGAACTCTCATGCTGACCTTTCCCGCATACTGTTGGGAGACATGAAGGCTGTAATGGTCGTGATACGTCCGGTCAAGAATCTCACGTCCCAGCCTGATCTGCCCCCGCCTGACCCGCTTCTCAACTATATAACCACCGGTTTCTTCCGCATCACCTATGGTAAAAAATTGAGATTTATCGATGCCACCAGACCGGTTATGGAGATACTTGGGTTCAGTGATCTGCAGGAGCTTCACCTCCAGACAATAGAATCCCTTTTTGCCGATCCTTCGCAGTTGAGTGAATTCAGACATTCCCTTGCAGCAAGAGATAATATCTATGGCAGAGAAGTATTACTCAGGAAGAAGAACGGTAATCTCTTCCACGCGCTGGTAAGCGTCATTATAATCGAAACCGGACCGGAAGAGATATGGTGCGAAGGAGCAATTGAGCCTCTGGCTGTTTCAGGCTTTAGCCCTGATCTGCCGGTGGCCGATCCTGCTACATACGGAATCACATTCATCATGGAGGCACCTGTTAGTGTGATCATGAAGCCATATGCCGGTTGCAGCGAATCAACCCCTGTATCAAGGGTTCTTGCGATCATGACTGAAAAAAACACACAGGTGGCTGTTATTCTTAACAAGTCCGGAGAACCCATGGGTGTAATTGATTCCGGGAGCATAGCATTCAGGCTTGCGGAAGAGCCCATCCCTGAAACCGAAGCCTTCAGGTGGATGCACTCACCTCCCAATTCTGTAAGAGAAGATACAAGTATAAATAAGGCCTTCCGAATTATGCGAGACCGAAATGTGAAGTGCCTCCTTGTGACTGATCATTCCAATAACCTGACCGGGGTTATAACGGCAGAAGAGCTGTCGCACGCATATCTGATGGCACCACCGTTGATCTACTCTGATATCGCCAGATCCACCTCTTCAAATTCGCTTAGAACATGCTTCCTCAACAGCCGTAAAATGGCTGTTGCGATGCTGCTGGGCCATGCAGACCCCTGGTCAGTGTCTCTTAATATATCATCTGCCGCAGATGCTATATGCCGGAGGATACTTGAAATCTGCATTGAAGAAACAGGTGAACCGCCCTGCAGGTTTGCATTTATTCAGACAGGAAGTGCGGGCAGAAAAGAACAGAGTCTTTCAACAGATCAGGATAACGCCATCATATTCGAAAACATGGACGGGGAACGTCTCCGTCAGGCCGGTAACTATTTTCAGTCACTCGGGAAAAAAGTTAATAATATGCTGGCTGAAGCAGGCCTTCATCTCTGCAAAGGAGATAACATGGCCGGAAATCCCAAATGGTGTCAGCCCGTTGAAACATGGAAGAGATACTTCACTGACTGGATCAGAACGCCGGGCCCTTCTGAGTTATTGGATGTAAGTATCTTTTTTGACTTCCGGTTCTGCTACGGTGAATTATCCCTCTGTGAAGAACTTCGCGACCATGTAAAGACAAACCTGCGGACCAATGACATCTATTTTTATCATATGGCTCTGGCATGGAAACAGTTCGCACCTTCAGCCTCTCTCCTGAATGAAGAAAAGACCGACATTAAACGGATCATAATGCCCCTGACAGGTATTATACGCCTCTATGCCCTGAAGCATGGTCTGAACAGCCTTTCAACCACCGACAGAATATTGGAACTGTATGAAGGAAATCACATCGAGCATAAACTGCTTCTCAGTACCCTGAGAGCCTGGAAAGACCTTACCTCGATACGTCTTCTGCATCAGGCCTCATGCATTGAAAGGGGTATTGAACCTGATAATTATGTCGATTTCCTCTTCAGAGAGAGTAACATGCGCTATTCTGCGGCCCTGGCTATTGAAGAGATAAACAACCTGATGTTAAAGGCAGGCAATGATTTTCACTCCGTGACGATTTAAAACCTGTAAATAGCACTCAGCAGGACCCGCAGATTAGTGACATTATGGGTATCGGCAACCGTGCCGTCTGACTGAGACGTGCCGTAGGCTGCACTAGTTGCTTCAAGTTCACCGGCAAAGCTCAGCTTGCCCTCTGTGACCATTACCCTCGGTGAAATCCTGAAAAGATGATCAATATTATTCCCGCGACCATAAACAGTTCCGGTAATAAGATCCCTTGATCCGAGATTTTTGCTGTATCCGCTGAAGAGCCCGAATGTGAATTTCTTTCCGTTGGTGCCCATATCAATCCAGAAGTTTGCTGTGTTCAGGGTTGTATACTTCACGAACTGATTTACCGGGTCGGTGATCTCAGAAACGCCATAGCCGCCTATCATGGCCATATCGCTGGCATTTTCACTGTAAACCCCCATCATGGCAATATTAACCGGTTTGGTCTTGACCTTCAGGTTGGCAAAGGCCGAAAAGCTCCCCACCATGACATCAGTCTCCACATTGGCTGAAGTCTTAATCTCCGGCCTTATCTTCTTATAGTCAACACCTGCCCATGCAGTAAAAACATCTCCTGCAGGTACTCTCAACTGAAAATGCATTGCCGGCATGCCGCTGTTGCGCAGGTATTTATTGTTGTTCCCGTCAGGCCCTGAAGAGACAAAATCGCGTTGAGAATAGAGTGCCAGAGACAGCCTGATATCACCGAGCTTACCTGTAAGCCTGATCTGGGGATTGCGGCTGAAGGGAGTAAAAGGAGCTCCAGTATTAAAACTTAAAGTTCCCGGAAAACTTTCGGTGATAAACATAGGATGCCAGTACTGCCCGGTAAGCAATGTCACCTTCTGCCACTCCATCTGTACATATGCATGACGAAGTCTGAACCCGTTGAGATCACTCTCGCTCGTGCCAAAAAACTCGGCTTCAATGGCACCTGATGTCTTTGCCCCGAAGGCGTCAGGCCCTTTTATATCACCCCTGATCCTCGTCTGTATATTCAGAATATGAAAAGAAGGATTGGCGTTCAGGTCATTCATATTATCATCATAGAGAACATCATCGGGATAAAGAAAGAAATGCCCCTCCCTGATGCTGTTGGCAGCGGATGACTGCCTCGTGTCATAGATAAAATCCGTCTTAACAAAACCCGAAAATTTAATTCCCCAATCCTGCTGGGCTTCCTGTGCTGATCCGTTAAGAATAAGGGTAGTAAAGAACAGAATCGTTACGTTTATTCGTTTCATTTCGGCCGTTTTTTGGTTTAATTGTATTATCACACCACCGGAGCCCGCTCCGGCACTAATTATTACTTTTTGTTCTTATCCGGAGGAAAGAGAGCTTCAATCAGCTTTGGCTCCAGGGGCTCCCCTCCCATCAATACACTCATATTGCTCCTTGCAGTCCGGTTATCCTTCCAGAGTGAGAGTGCCTTTTCATAATAAGAGAGCGCAGAATCCTGCTTAAGCATGTGACGGTAAATAGTGGCTTTATTGGTATAACTGACTGATAACCTGCGTGGAGTCTCTGTCTGTGCCTGAGCAATGTTTTTAACTCTTCGCTCCAATATCTTTCTGATGCTTCTTCCCTCAAATATTGCGTCATTTTCGTTCATATAAGGCTTCATTTTCACGGCAATAGCCTCCTCTGACATGTCACCCCATTCACTTATCCACTTCCTGTAAACTGAAATGCTGCTGTCACAATAATCCATTGAAAGCTGCAGCAAAGCGGCTTTGTTTTCACTGTTTAGGGTTGAATCATATAAAGCCATCAACAGCAATCCGCTGCATCTGTTATTGCAGATCACACCGGTCTCAAATGAGTGCTCATAGTCAGGAAATGATCTGTAAACAGCAAGGGCAGAATCAAGCAAAGGGAAACTGAGGTAACTGTCCGCTCCACCTGTCTGAAGATCGTATTCCGACATCAGCCGACGGGCCTTTTCGACACGGGGGTCTTCCGACAAGTTAATTCTGCGGTAATAAAAAAATGCAAACAGTACCGTAACAAGAACAACCGAAAGGGTAATGCCGAGCACCGTCTTCGTTCCCCGTGATACTACAAACAGATCTCTGAAGTCCATTAATTTTGTACCTGCTCTGCAAGAAACTTCTTGATCTCCAGAGGCGTGGGGGCAGTAAATTTTGAAACCACAATATTAACAAGTATCGCCAGGGGGGCTCCTATCCATGCAAAATACCATACATTAAGCCAGTATGAGATAAATGCCTGCCCCGGGAGGCTGCCTCCGCTGAGACCCACAATAAAATAGGTGAGTGATATAACGGTGACAAGGCTCCCCGCAAAGAGTCCTGCCTTGGCCCCGGCCCTGTTTGATCCGCTCCACCATATACCGAGAAGAAACAGGGGGAATATCGTACAGGCTGCCATGGAGAATGCCACCGAGACCAGCTGTGCTATCAATCCCAGTTTCATCAAGGCAACTATTGTTACAAGAACACCCATCAGGACTGTACCTAACCGGGCAATTGCAAGCTGCCGTTTGGGTGTTGCTTTGGGATTAATCACTTTAACATAAAGATCATGTGAAAATGCCGAGGCGCCTGCAACAAGCAATCCAGCTACGGTTGAAAAAGCTGCCGAAATAGCCCCTGCTGCCAGTAACCCTACAACAAGTGAATTGACTCCACCGAGCTGTGCGGTATAAACCACAATAGCATCCTTGGCCAGTACTCCTACCTCCGGATTTGAAGAGAGAAGCCTGCCAAATGTTGCATAAGCCGGAGCCGTCCAGTAAACCAGGCATATGAAAAACAGTCCCCAGACAACTGACCATCTTGCATCTGTTACTTTTGGCACCACATAAAAACGTTGAATCACGTGAGGTAACCCGGCAGTGCCAACCATAAGTGAAAAACATATTGCCATCCACTGAAAGAAGGTGGTTCCGGTTGACGGGTCCCATGGCATGGCGAATTCAGGACTGGGCACTATTGAGAAGTTGTGACCATAGGCATTGAGCAGGGCAGCGCCATCAGACAAATTTGGTGCAGAGATCCCATGTACTATATCCGTCACAGCTGCACCGTAACCAATCTGAGGCACAAGCCAGAAGTAGTCAAACTTGAATGCGAGAATAAACACGGGAAGAAGAAAAGAAACTACAATGATAACATATTGTATCTGCATGTTCTTCGTCGCCCCGATCATCCCTGAGATCAATGTATAAAGCAAAACCACCGATGAGCCAATGATAACTGCCCAGGTGTAGTTAAGTCCCAGTATCCATTTGAACATCAGGCCTATACCCCCGAATTGTCCCACACAATAAGCAAATGATATCAGGATGGTGAAAATTGCACTCACAATCCTCAGATCACGTGAGTAGTAGCGGTCGCCGATGAAGTCAGGTGCGGTATATTTCCCATATTTCCTGATCTGGGCAGCCATCAGTATCAGTAAAAGAACATAACCGCCCGTCCAGCCTACCACATAGGCAAGTCCGTTGTAGCCAAAACCGTACATCATACCCGCCATACCAAGAACCGAAGCGGCACTCATCCAGTTTGATGCAATGGCCATGCCCGATCCTACCTTCGAAATGCTCCTTCCGGCTGCGTAATAGTCAGATGGGTCCTTGGCACGGAAAAATATACCGACCAGGACAAATGTTACCAGTGTCGCAATCAGGATGATTGCGGGACCTGTCTTGAAACTCCCCTCCAGCTGTGTAAGATTCTGTGCGCATAGTGAAAGTGTACCTGTGAGGAGAAGAATAAATGTGAAATATAACTTTTTCATTTCTTTCTGCTTATTAGCTTATTCAACAATGCCTTCTTTTTTCAGGCGCCATTCTATCAGTCTGTTGTAGACAATGCACAGCACAATAAAAAGCACAAGCAGAAAAACGGCGGTATAGAAGTAGTGGAAAGGAAATCCCAGGAATTTCGTATCAGTAAGCACCGACTGGTTATGCGTGAGATACAATCTCATCACATCTGGCAGACGGCTAAAGGAGTGGTCCGTTAATGATGCCGGGTAATCGTTTTTAAGGCTTGCAGACAGGATTGGTGCCTCCAGACTGGCAGCTTTGTATCCGGTAAACGGTTCAAGAATACCTATCAAAATGGCGCTGGCTTCCTGTGCACGGAATTTAAGATCCAGATACTGCTGGCCTTTTAATGAGGCAATATCTGCATGCATTATCTCCAGAGCTGCAACCTTCTCCTGAACAGCCGGCCTCCCTGTGTCAGGCACCATTCCGAATGTGACACAACTTATTGCACTGGAAAGTAGCTGCTGATCGGGGACTGACACCGTATTCTTCCCTTTAACCATCAGAAGTGAGTTTAGAATAGCTCTGTAGTCAGCTTGCCGTTCACCACTTCCGGCAATAAACGGCCACTCAGATTCAAAAAGGATCAGATTCTTTTCGGGTGTTGGCTTCTCTATTGCCCGCAGAAGAGTCTGAAAGCCAAAAACTGCCACTGCCCAGATGACAAGCATGGTGAAAATAACATTTCTGTTCTTTCTTCCATGCAGATTACGCGGGCTGAAAATACTGAAATTGTACTGATCGTTAGATGCCATATTTTTCTTTGGTGTTAGAGTTTTTCTTAAAGAAGGCTAATATATAGATTTTGTGAAATACTTAAATAACAATATTTATAAAGATATAATGTTTCACTGATCTTCTACTTTTCAGTAATCAGTTCCGTTGATCTGTAAGAATAGGCCAGGCTCTTCCCCTGCCAGGCTCGCTGACTTTGAGCCTGTTGAATGCAGCACCATGCCAGGCTCCTCAAGCCCCACCATTGAATATGAGGGATTACCTATTCCTTTCTATTGCTTCCGAACGGAAATTCTTCAAGGATATCCCAGCTCCTGCCATTATGTTTCAGTAGGAAGATGCTCTTCACGTCAAACGAATCTCTGAATTCTTCCTCCTCAAATTCCGGCCAGGCTTCACTGAATGCTTCTTTTGTAAGATCTCTCGTCGCGACAGTTATATGCGGTTGCACATCTTTCATAATCTCTGCAGGGCTGAAGTGAAGCTCAGTCATCAGTAGCTCCTTAAGCCGCGAGTGCAGTGCTCTCACTGGCTCAGGTCCGGAAATTTTTATGAATATCACCCTCGGGGCAAAAGCACCAAAACCGTCAAGATCAATCGTAAAGGATTTTTCACCGGTGACAAATCTTCGAAGGGCCTCTGCTATTAAGGTCTCATCTTCTGAACTTTGCTTAAACGGCATCTGGAGAGTAATATGTGCAGGAGATTTAAGGGCATGACCAGCGCCATGCTCAGCCTTCATCCTCTCCTTAACTTTTCTAATCTTCTCCCTGAGCTCCCTGTACGGGATAATGGCAACGAAATAGAGATCCATGTTTTTGTGCCGGAAATCCTTCACTTCTATGGTATCTGACTGTTTCCCCTGCGACAATATCTAAGAACCATATACCCGGCTACTCCGGAGACCGGTGAACCTGCCAGTATTCCGATTTTTGCCGAATCCATGAGTGGTTGAAGCATCAGCAAAGGCCAGGTTTGCAATGAACATAGACATCGTAAATCCGACACCTGCAAGAATTGAGACGCCAGCAATCTGACCCAAGGATACTCCTTCCGGCAGGCTGGTAAATTTTAACTTAACGCTGGCGAAAGACAGAAGCATTATCCCGAAGCTTTTGCCGAGGAACAGGCTCATCGCCAGAGCAGTGACCAGATTAATGTCCGGCTGTATCTCCGAACTGAATGCAACTCCTGCATTGAAAAAGGCAAAAACCGGTATAATAAAATATGCCACCCAGTTCTGAAGAACATGTTCAAGATGCTGCAGAGCGGCAGCACTCTTTTCAGCCTTAAACTCCTGGATAGTTCCTATTACCGCATTGAGAAGCAGCGCCACAGCAATGAAGATGGCGTCATTATACTCCTCAAGAACAATTGTTACCACCGAAGCAATCAGCAGAACATATATGAGCGGGTTAAGAAACTGAGTGAAAAAAAATTTAAGCAACCCTGCCTTTTTCTGCCCAGGTATCCTGTTCATGCCACACTTTCCCTGGCGTTTTATTACCTCTTCTTCCGACAAGCCATTTCTTGTTGTATTCAGGGATTTCAGTACGCTTTCGACAGTATTGTTATAGTGTACCATGGTAATAGATTTTTGATTTTATTTCAGAGTGGCCGTACAACCTTATCCTCAGGTGGTCTCCTCATCCTTGCCGGTGATTTTGGCCGCCGCCTTCTCATCAAACGAATAGACCATCAGGCCGGCTTTCTTTATAAAGTAATACGCAACAGACAGCGCAACAATGATAAATGCTATTCCAATGATGGTAACCCCGTCAATCAACTCAATCTTGAGTACCACCACCTTCCTGGCAACGGCAATAATGGCAACAAGTACAACCACCTCCACGTGAACCACATTTTCCTTGAGATAGACCTTGATTGTATCAAGCAGCTCTATGCCTATCAATACCAGCATAAATACCCCGAAAAGATCCATTAGCTGATCAAGGTTTATCAGTGCAAATTCGGACTCGATCACACTCTTGACAAGATAATAACCAAGCTCGATGGTGGCCAGAATGAGAACACCCGACATCAGTACTATAAGCGTATAGATGATGCCCTTCTGAATAATGCTGCCTGCTTTCTTCATGGAAATGGTTGATTAATGTTCAATTTATCAAAGTGGTCTAAATATAATAAAAACTGTAATTCCGGAAACCGCTGCCCCGGTTCAGAATTGAAACATGCCCTCTGACTCCAGTAATACCGAATGCATTTATTTCAGGCTATCAGGTCTTTAAGTTATTCAAACCAGGTTTTTATATAAACCTCACGGTCATGCTGCAGGTCCGTAGCCCTGTATGATATTGAGGAATCGTTTTCAATATTGTAAACCCAATATCCTGATACAATTCCGGGACTGTAAAATACTCTACGCAGATAAAGCCGGTCGCCTTCTGAAAATTCACATTTCTTCCCGTATGCGGAAATCTTCCCGTAGTCATCCTCCATTGATGTCTTGATCCAAATCATATTAGGACCGTCATAGTTCTCGGGCCCGGTGTGGCGGTATTCCATGAAAACACCTACGTATTTCCTCGTAAGGATAAGCTCGTCCTCCTGGATCACGGAAGAAGCTTTTTTTGAGGTGCTGCAGGAAACGGTTAATGCCAGCAAAAGCAGAAATATCAGTTTATTCATTAGTACCCTGTGTTATTCCGACATGTACAATCTGCCTTTTGCATGTCGGATCAGTCTCATAAAATTACTAATTTTTCCTGACTGATTTCTCAAATTCAATTTTTTACTCATCTTTGTAGGCTTCAGCTCAGAATTGCTGCGGTTACAGACCGGAATAATTTCATTGAAAATAACCCTCTTATGAAAAAAAAAGAACTCTGGACCATACCTAACCTGATCACCCTTTACAGGCTGCTCATGGTCCCGGTAATTTTGTACTTTGCTGTTTCAGGACAGGAGAAGCTGTTTGCCATCTTTCTTGTCATAAACCTTGTCTCAGATATTATTGACGGTTACGTTGCCCGCAGATTTAAAATGGAGACTGAGATCGGGGCAAAACTGGACTCCTTTGCTGATAATTTTAACTACGTGCTGGCGTTTATCGGATTTTTTATTTTCAAAATGGATGATTTCAGACCGCATATCGTCAGCTTAATAATTTTCGTCAGCATGTTGCTGATGACTGTCATTGTACCACTCATAAAATTCAGGAAATTTCCAAGCTTTCACCTGTATATTACAAAGGTCGGCGGGTACATCCAGGGCGCCTTTTTTATATGCCTTTTCACAATAGGTTTTATTACCCCGTTTTATTACTTTATGATAGTATGGGGGATTCTGGGCGCTATTGAGTGCATCGCCATTGACCTGGTAATACCCGAGATGCGGTCAAATGTAAAAGGACTCTACTGGGTGCTTAAAGAGAAGCGTGCTGAAAAAAAACAGCCAAAATGATATTTCACTCCTCCTTTGAATATATAGACCTGTGGCTGCCGCTTGTAGGTTTCCTCGTAGGACTGATAGGCACCCTTATTGGTGGAGGAGGGGGAGGCTTTTTCTTTATCCCTATCCTGACGATACTTTTCGGTGTGCCGGCCCAGGTAGCCGTTGCAACTTCACTGGCAGCAACACTGCCGATCTGCATCATCGGCT
>Ga0209254_10002030_pt1 | contig 18351 bp, 14 predicted proteins | sample FrelakmetDIP11DI_FD_187148 | JGI IMG/M metagenome (GOLD analysis project Ga0209254, IMG submission 187148) | Freshwater lake sediment microbial communities from the University of Notre Dame, USA, for methane emissions studies - DIP11 DI (SPAdes)... | ecosystem: Environmental > Aquatic >...
GCGAGCCCGCGCATTTCCTTGGCCGCGAGGTGTACCGTGCGTCCCGCGAAAGACAGGCCGCGTTCCGGGTCGAACCGGAAGCCCGCGAACTCGACGACGGCGCCGTGGGCGTGCCGCGCGTCGCCCCCTACCTCTACACCGGCGCAGACGCCGTGCAGAGCCGCTGTTTCGGTCGGGAGCCCACGTCCCCCGTCAAGATCGCATGGCATCGAGTCGGAGCCTCCGGTGTGGCGCGATGTCCGCGAGCCACCCGGTCCACTCAAGACGCGTGCCACACCGCGCGGGACATGGCAGCAGTCGACGAAGTCACTTGCCGTCAGTCACCTACGCGTGGTGGTGCCGGAGTTGCTCTCGGCGCCGCGCGGCACGCCTCGACTTCGGCTTCGGAGAAAACCCGAAGAGTCGGAGGCGACTGGATGATGTACAGGCCCCGCCGGTGGGGCCGGTCTGCCTTCTTTCGCTCGGGATCGACACCCCGGAACGCCTCGGAACGGACCCGCGGGGCCGGACAAGCCAGGTTCCCGAGCCGGCGCTGAGGACGGCGTCGGGTTCGCCCTCGGCTCTGGGACGCCCTACCGCCTCAGCGCGGACGTTCGATGCCGAGCTTCTTCATTCGGGACTCGAGCGTGGTGGGCTTCAGCCCGAGGCGCTTCGCGGCGCCGTTGGCGCCGCGGACACGCCAGCCGCACTTCTGCAGCGCGGCCTCGATGTTGCGCCGCTCGACCACGGCGAGCGTCTCGTCGCTGCCGCCTGCATAGCGCGACTGCGACGCGTCGGCAGGCAAGTCGGGAAGCGACGCGCGCAGCACGCCGTCGCGACAGAGGATCATCGCGCGCTCGACGACGTTGCGCAGCTCGCGGATGTTGCCGGGCCACGGATACGCTTGCAGCGAGCGCATCGTGTCGTCGTCGATGCGCTCCACCGGACGTCCCATGCTCTGGCCGAGCTCGCGGACGAACTGCCACACGAGCATCGGGATGTCCTCCGCGCGCTCGCGCAGAGGCGGCAGGCGGATGGGGAACACGTTGAGACGGTAATAGAGGTCCTCGCGAAAACGTCCCGCGCGCACGTCGTCCGCGAGGGGGCGATTGGTCGCCGCGATCACCCGCACGTCCGTGCGGATCGTGTGCGCACCGCCGATACGCTCGAGCTCGCCTTCCTGCAGTACGCGCAGCAGCTTCGGCTGCAGTTCGGGCGGCAGCTCGCCGACCTCGTCGAGGAAGAGCGTCGAACCGTCGGCGAGCTCGAAGCGGCCGATCTGGCGCGTGAGGGCGCCCGTGTACGCGCCCTTCTCGCGGCCGAAGAGCTCGGCCTCGATGAGGCTCGCGGGCAGCGCGGCGCAGTTCAGCTTGATCATCGGCCGCTCACGCCGGGGGCTGGTCGCGTGGATGAAGGACGCCATGAGCTCCTTGCCGGTGCCCGTTTCGCCGAGCAGCAGCACGGTCGTGCGCGTCGCCGCCACCCGCTCCGCCTCTTCCACGGCGCGGCGAAAGCCGATGGCGCGGCTCGGCAGCGCGTCCAGCCCTGCGGGCATGCGCGCGGCCTCGCGCAGGTAGACGTTCTCGGCCTCGAGCTTTTCCTTAAGCGCGCTCACTTCCGCGAGCGCCGCCCGCAGTCGCTCCTCGGTGCGCGCACGCACCAGGGCCTGCGCGAACACCTCGCCGAGCAGCTTGAGCCTCGCGATCATCTCCTCCGACCACGGGCGCGGTGCCCGAAACGCGCCGGAGGCGATCGCAAAGCGGACCGTCCGGCCGATGACGATCGGCAACGTCAGGTTGCCGCGCATGCCCGTCTCCACGCTGTACCGGCGCTCGAGCTCGGCGTCGGGGGGCAAGCCTTCCGGAAGGCGCGGCAGGAGGATCTTGCGGCCTGCAAGCACTTCCCCGGCGTACCAGGGCAATGCAGAACTGAGCTCGAGGCCGAGAGGCAGGGGTGCGACGCCCTCACGGGCCGCCGCGCATCGCACCACCACGCACCCTTCTTCCCCGACCTCGAGCAAGCTCGCCCGGTCGACGTCGAGGAAATCGATCAGCTCACGGAGACCGCGAACGACTTCGGCCTCGACGGCCTCCACGCTGGGCACGACGGCCGCGAAGCGCGCCGAGATGTCGGCCAGCGCACGCTCGAACGCGAGTTGGTCGGCGAGCCCGGCAGCGTGCGCTGAGGGGCCAAGACCGGGCTCGTCGGCGGGAACGGTGGACATGGCGGGCGCGATCCGGGTGATTCTACCGTTCGACAGCATCGCTTAACGGAGACATGGCCCGGCGGCGCGCTACGCACGCAGCCCCGGTGCTCTTGCATCACGTGTGTCGGGCATCGCGTCAGGTCCAAGCGACCATGATCGAGCCGGCGGCGTCGGCCCGGGCTTCGGCCGCGCGACCGCTACGGTGAACCCTCTTCGCCCTCACTGTTGGCGTCCGCTGAAGGTCTCAGCCGGGTGCAAGCGGTGACCGTAACATCGGCGTCCGCGGCAGCTACGACACCGAGAACATGCGGACGGGCACGGTCTCCAACGTCCAGACCGCGCGCGGCTACAACCCCTACACGGGCGAACGCGGCGCGGGCTACGAACGCAGTGCCGTCAATCCGAGGACCGGCGCCTCGGGCACGGTCGCGCGCGGCGCCACCTACAACCCGGAAACGGGGACGATGAACCGCGCCGCGGCAGGCTCGGTGAACGATCCCAAGGCCGGAGTCAGCGCCACCGGCCAGCGCGATACCGCCACCAACGCGTACGGCGAGCGCGCGTCGGAGTCGAGTGGGTCCATAGACGACACCCGCACGGGCCAGAGCGCGAGCTACCGGACCGCGAGCGTCGGCAACGACCACTACGCCGACGTGAACGGCAACGTCTACAAGAACACCGGCAGCGGCTGGGAGAAGAACACCGGCAGCGGCTGGGAGAGCGCGAAGCCCGAGGAGTCCTCCTCCATGGATCGCGAGCAGCAGGCCCGCAGCGACGGCGAGGACCGCGCGAGCAGCTTCGACCGTGGGGGCTTCGACCGTGGAAGCTTCGAGGACCCCAGGATGGGCGGCTTCCGAGGGCGACGCTAGACCTTCGGCAACACCGGATGTTCCTCGCAAACCAACACGAAGGGATCAACCGCTACGCCACCAGGCTCGCGACGGGCCGCAAGCCTGATCCTGTTTCGCTTTACCCGGTAGGACCTATCGCCCCACCTATCGCCCCCCACCCTTTCGGGCAAGAGGAAGGATCATCTCCATGGACACGACCGCGCCCGTGTGGACGAGTGTGGGGCCGCGGCCGGGAATCGGACGACGAACTCCGCGCCGCGAAGCGGGCCCTCGCTGCGCGCTTACTGGCCGGTTTGTGCATGTGTGCTCGAGCGACCGTTCATGGCCGCTAACGGTCCGACGACCGAACACTTTCGCTCGATCGCCGTGAGACTCCCCTTCGGCGATGCCGAACGTTACAAGCTTGCGCGCGTGGGAACGGGCTCGAAAGCTACCTGGAAGCCATTCCAAGCGCAGATACAGATAGTCTGTGTCCATGCGCCCTCGCGGCGCGCGCGTTGTTGCGCGCTGGCTCGCACGCGAAGGGCGGCGGCTCGCGTTGGTAGCTGGAGCCGTTCTTGCGAGTGAAGAGCGATTTGCCGTCCGGCGTCTTCGCAAGGCGAAGGTCGTCGTCCGGGTACTCCGCACCATCCGCCGGATCGCGGTTACTGATCTCGAGATAACGGGCGGGGCGGTCGGTGCGGTTCACCAGGTGGTGGCCATTTCACGAGCCCGCGGGGAGCCGGCGCACATTCCCGGCCCGAGCACCTGCTCGCCCTCGTCAGTGCAGAGCACAACCTCGCCCTCGAGCACATACACGAGCTCGTCCTCGTGGGTGTGGTGATGGCGCAGCGAGGACTCCTTGCCGGGGAAGAGCGTGGTCAGGTTCACGCCGATCTTCGTGAAGCCGAGCGCGTCGCCCAGGGCGCGCTTCTCTCGCGGCAGGACGCGGACGCGGAAGTGCTCCGGTTAGCCCAACGCGTTGCGGGGCGTGAGGGTCGCGGGGTCGAGGGCGGACTTCTTCATCAGGGCTGCTCCTTTCGTGGACGTGCGGGACGGGCGCGTTGACGGAACCCGGTGGCGCCGCGGAAGGACGCCGCCCCCTGTCCGCCGCGGACGCGTCACGCGCCAGTACTCGTCGAGCGCGACGTGCGGGCGGAGGGCTGCGGCCCGCGTACTCAGGCTCATTCACGAATGCTTGCGACAATCCTGATTCGAACTATGGCTGATTGCGCGATCTCCCGCTCCGCGAGGATCGGCGCCGAACCGTGACAGCGATTGCATCCGGCAACGACAGCAATTTGTTCCGCCGACACTTGCGTGCCTTCACACGTCGAGGCGCGCCACGAGGGCGTTGCGCTCGATGAACTCCCGCCGCGGCTCGACCTCGTCGCCCATGAGCTTGGTGAAGATCTCGTCGGCGCCGATCGCGTCTTCGATCTGCACCTTGAGCATGCGGCGCGACTTCGGGTCCATGGTCGTCTCCCAGAGCTGCTCGGGGTTCATCTCGCCGAGACCCTTGTAGCGCTGCAGCGTGGCTTTCTCCTCGACCTCGCGCAGGAGCCACGCCATCGCGTCACGGAAGCTCGCGATCGGCTGCTTCTGCTCGCCGCGCACGACGGTCGCGCCCTCGCCGACCAGGCCCTGCACGAGCTTGGCGGTCTCGAGGATCTGCGCGTAGTCGCCGGAACGCAGGAACTCGTCGTCGAGCACGGTGCGCCGGCTGGCGCCGTGGCGCACGCGCGTGATGACGATGCGCCAGCGCTCGCCGACCTGCTCTTCGGCGATGTGCGTGTCGCCGTTGCCGAGCGCCTTGCGCAGGTCGTCGGCCGCCGCCCGCGTCGTCGCCTCGCTGGAGAAGTCGAGGCGGATGCCGTTCAGCAGCGCGTGCAGCGCGCGATCGTCGAAGTTCTTGGCCAGCCGCTTGATGACCGCTTCCGACACCAGGTAGGACTGCGCGATCTTCGCCAGCGTGTCGCCCTGGATCGGTCCCGCACCGCCGCCCGCATCGAGCATGGCGCCGTTGAGCGCCGCGTTGAGCATGTACTGCTCGCGTTCGTGGTCGTCCTTGAGGTAGCGCTCGTCCTTGCCGAGCTTCACCTTGTAGAGCGGCGGCTGGGCGATGTAGACGTAGCCGCGCTCGATCAGCTCCGGCATCTGCCGGTAGAAAAGCGTGAGGAGCAGGGTGCGGATGTGCGCGCCGTCGACGTCCGCGTCCGTCATGATGATGATGCGGTGGTAGCGCAGCTTCTCGACGTTGAACTCGTCCTTGCCGATGCCGCAGCCGAGCGTGGTGATGAGCGTCGCGATCTCCGCCGAGGAGAGCAGCTTGTCGAAGCGCGCCCGCTCGACGTTGAGGATCTTGCCCTTGAGCGGCAGGATCGCCTGGAACTTGCGGTCGCGGCCCTGCTTCGCCGAGCCTCCTGCGGAGTCGCCCTCGACCAGGTAGAGCTCGGAGAGCGCCGGATTCTTCTCCTGGCAGTCGGCGAGCTTCGCCGATAGGCCGAACGAGTCGAGCACGCCCTTGCGCCGCGTGAGCTCGCGCGCCTTGCGCGCCGCTTCGCGCGCGCGCGCCGCGTCGACGATCTTCGAGGTGATGATCTTGGCGTCGCTCGGCCGCTCCTGTAGGAACTCCCAGAGCTTCTCCGAGACGATCTCCGCGACCGCCGGCTGGACCTCGGACGAGACCAGCTTGTCCTTCGTCTGCGACGAGAACTTCGGCTCGGCCACCTTGACCGAGAGCACGCAGGCGAGGCCTTCGCGCATGTCGTCGCCTTCTGGATCGACCTTCGCCTTCTTCGCGATCTCGTTCGACTCGAGGTAGCGCTTGAGCGTGCGCGTCATCGCGGTCCGCAGGCCCGCCAGGTGCGTGCCGCCGTCGCGCTGCGGGATGTTGTTCGTGAAGCAGAGCGTCGACTCCTGGAAGGAGTCGTTCCACTGCATCGCCACTTCCACCGAGATGCCCTCGCGCGCACCCGTCGCGTAGAACACGTTGGGGTGCAGCACTGTCTTCGCGCGGTTGATGTACTCGACGAATCCCTTCACGCCTCCGGCGAACGCGAAGTCCTCCTCCTTGCCGTTGCGCTGGTCGACGAGCCGGATGCCCACGCCGTTGTTGAGGAACGAGAGCTCGCGCAGGCGCTTGGCGAGGATGTCGTAGTGGTACTCGACGTGGCCGAAGGTCTCGGTGGAGGCGAGGAAGTGCACCTCGGTGCCGCGCTTGTCGGTGGGCCCCAGCGCCTTGAGCAGCTCGGTGCGCTCGCCGCGGCGGAATTCCATGAACCAGGCCTGGCTGTTGCGTCTCACGGTGAGCCGCAGCCAGTCGGAAAGCGCGTTCACCACCGACACGCCGACGCCGTGCAGGCCGCCCGAGACCTTGTAGGCGTTCTGGTCGAACTTGCCGCCGGCATGGAGCTCGGTCATCACGATCTCGGCGGTGGAGCGGCCGAGCTCGTCGTCGGGGTGGACCTCCACCGGGATGCCGCGGCCGTTGTCGGTGACGCTGATCGAATTGTCGGTGTGGATGGTGACGACGATCTCGGTGCAGTGTCCGGCCAGCGCCTCGTCGACGGCGTTGTCGACGACCTCGAACACCATGTGGTGCAGGCCGCTGCCGTCCGAGGTGTCGCCGATGTACATCCCGGGACGCTTGCGTACGGCGTCCAACCCCTTGAGCATCTTGATGCTCGAAGTCCCGTAGTCGTCCTCGGGCGTCGGGGTCGCTGCCTTGTTCTCTTCGCTCATGCGTCCTGCTTCTTCCTCGCGGCGGGGCCGCTGCTAGCCGTTCATCGCTCCGGCGGATGCCGGCAGGCGCGCACGCGCGCGCCGGAGTGCTTGCGTCAGATGCGCATCGGCATGACGACGTACTTGAAATCGGGGCGACCCGGAAGGGTCACGAGGGCGCTCGACGACGCATCCCCGAGCGCGCACTCGATCTCCTCGGCCTCGACGTGCGCGAGCACGTCGAGCAGGTAGCCGACGTTGAAGCCGATGTCGAGGGACTCACCGCGGTAATCGACCTCGAGCTCCTCCTGCGCTTCCTCCTGCTCGGTGTTCGAGCACGAGACCTTGAGCGAGCCGTCCGAGAGCATCCAGCGCACGCCGCGGAACTTGTCGCTGGTGAGGATCGCCGCGCGCGCGAGCGCCTGCTGCAGCGAGACGCGGCTTACCTTCATCAGCTTCGGATGGTTCTGCGGGATCACCCGGTTGTAGTCGGGGAACTTGCCGTCGACGAGCTTGGAGACGAGCTCGACGTCGCCGAAGGCGAACCGCGCCTGGTTCGGCGCGAGCTTGACCTCGACGGGGTCGTCACTGTCGCCGAGCAGCTTCACCAGCTCGAGCACGGTCTTGCGCGGTAGGATCACCTCCTGCCGGTTGGCGGTGGTCGTGTCGAGCGTGCGCGACGTGAAGGCGAGCCGATGCCCGTCGGTCGCCACCAGGCGCAGCTCGCCGCCGTCGACGACGAGCAGCAGGCCGTTCAGGTAGTAGCGGATGTCCTGCTGCGCCATGGCGTACTGCACGAGCCCGAGCAGCCGCTTGAGCGCGCCCTGCGGCATGTGAAAGCCCGAGCCGCCGCCCTCCGGAGGCGCCATGCGCGGGAAGTCTTCGGGCGGCAGCGTCTGCAGGTTGAAGCGGCTCTTGCCGCTCTTCACCTGCACGCGCCTGTCCTGGAGCGTGAGCGTCACCTCGGCACCCTCGGGCAGCGCGCGCAGGATGTCGAGGAGCTTGCGCGCGCCGACGGTGATGCCATTCGCGTCGCCGGTCGCCTCGACGGCGAGATGCGCGGCGATCTCGATCTCGATGTCGGTGGCGATGAACGCGAGGCGATCCGCCGACCGCTGCAGGAGCACGTTCGAGAGGATCGGCAGCGTGTGCCGGCGCTCGATGATGCCGGCCACCGCCTGGAGCGGCCGCAGCAGGGTCTCCCGCGTGGTCTTGAGTAGATTCATTGTTTATGGATGAGACTGATGATGATGCAGGCTCGGACCTGGGGATAAGGTGCCGCAGGGCTTGCCGCTCAGGGAGTTGCGGCGCATCGAGCCTGTGGGCAACCCTGTGCGGGGAGCGCGCATCGAATGTTGAGCGTTCGGTCGAGTCCCGGTGCGCGTCGGGTTGTCCACAATCCGCCCCCCGTCCATACCGGACTTACCCACCGAAGGGAGCATCGCCGGCACGTCTGCGCTCATCCCTTGAGGACCTGCTCGAGCACATGGAAGTCGCGGTTCAGCTCCGCGTCGCGGTCGCGCAGCGTCGCGATGGTCCGGCATGCGTGCAGGACGGTCGTGTGATCGCGGTTGCCGAAGGCGTCGCCGATGTCGGGCAGGCTGAGCGAGGTGAGCTCCTTCGCGAGCGCCATCGCCATCTGCCGCGGGCGCGCGACGTTGCGCGAGCGCTTCTTCGAGTGCATGTCCGAGACCTTGATCTTGTAGAACTCGGCCACGGTCTTCTGGATGTTCTCGATCGTGATCTGCCGGTTCTGCACCGACAGCAGGTCCTTCAGCGCCTCCTTCGCGCTCTCGAGCGTGATCTCGCGGCCGCTGAAGCGCGCGAAGGCGGCGACGCTCTTCAGTGCGCCCTCGAGCTCGCGCACGTTGGAGCGAATGTGCTTGGCGATGAAGAACGCGACGTCCTCGGGCAGGCGCACGCCGGTGGCTTCCGCCTTGCGCAGGATGATCGCGACGCGCATCTCCTGCTCGGGTGGCTCGATCGCCACGGTGAGACCCCAGGAGAAGCGCGACTTCAGGCGCTCGTCGAGGCCGGCGATGTCGCGCGGGTAGGTGTCCGAGGTGATGATGACCTGCTTGTGCGCCTCGATGAGGGCATTGAAGGCGTAGAAGAACTCCTCCTGCGTGCGGTCCTTGCCGGTGAAGAACTGGATGTCGTCGATGAGGAGCAGGTCGAGCGAGTGGTAGTAGCGCTTGAAGTCGTCGAACGACTTCTGCTGGTAGGCCTTGACGACGTCCGAGATGTACTGCGCTGCGTGCAGGTAACGGGCACGCGCTTCGGGCCGGTGCGCGAGCACGTGGTTGCCCACCGCCTGGATCAGGTGCGTCTTGCCGAGCCCTACGCCGCCATAGATGAAGAGCGGGTTGTACGAGGCGCCCGGGTTCTCCGCCACCTGCATCGCGGCGGCGCGCGCGAGCTGGTTCGCCTTGCCGGCAACGAAGCTCTCGAACGTGAAGTCGGCAAGCAGGTTCGAACGCTCGGGCGCCGGCGTGGGCCGCGGGCCGGCGTTACGGCCGCCGGGACGTGCGCCGGGAGCCGTGCCGGTTGCGGCAGCGGCCACCGGGCCGGCGGCCACCTGGGCGACCGCGGGTGCCGGCTGGCGTTCTCTCGCGGGCTCGGCAGCGGGCAGCTCGAGCGACACCCGGATCGGGGTCGTAGAGGCGTCGGCGGCGAGACGTTCGATCCGCGTCAGGAAGCGGTCCTTGACCCACTGCAGGACGAAGCGGTTGGGCGCGAGCAGGCGCAGCTCGCCGTGCTCGCCCTCGGCTGCGCGCAGCGGTCGGATCCAGGTAGTAAACTGCTGAGATGGCAGCTCTTTTTCGAGCTGCGCGAGACAGTTCTGCCAGACCGACTGCATGCGCTTTTGCGGTTCGAGGCGCGCTTCGTTGCAGGCGGCGCGCGGTTGCGACGGAGCCCGCAAGTCTAGCCGTTTTCGCCAGAGTTATCCACAGGATGGTGGACCTTTCGTTGACAAGATGCACCTCGCCCGATGTAATAGCGGGTTCCTTTCGGCACCCCTCCAGAACGGACGCTCACCCCTATGAAGCGCACCTATCAGCCATCCAAGGTTCGCCGCAAGCGCACGCACGGCTTTCTCGTCCGCATGCGTACACGCGGCGGTCGGGCCGTCATTCGTGCGCGTCGCGCCAAGGGCCGCGCCCGGCTCGCTGTTTGACGCCTGCCCGGACGCTTCGCCGCGCCCAGCGCCTGGGTGGTGCGCCCGTGGTCGCCGCGCTGCGTGAGGGTCGCAGGCGTCGCGGCGCGCGGCTGCGGGTGAGCGCCCGTCCCAACTCGCTCGATCTCGCGCGCATCGCGCTCGTGGTGCCGAAGCGCCATCTGCCGCGCGCCGTCGATCGCAATCGCGCAAAGCGGGTGATCCGCGAGGCGTTCCGGCTCAACCAGCACGCGCTCGCCGGCCTCGACGTCGTCGTCCGGCTCGACGCATCGACGCGCGATCAGCCGCTGGCGCACGAGGAAGTGGTCGAGGTGCTGCACGCCGTCCGTCATGCGTAAGCTGCTGGCGCTCGTCGTGCGCGGCTACCAGGTCGCGGTCAGCCCGATGCTCGGCATGCACTGCCGCTTCGCGCCCTCGTGCTCGAGCTACGCTATCGAGGCGATCGAGCGTCACGGGGCGCTGCGCGGCGCATGGCTCGCTCTGCGCCGCGTGGCCCGCTGCCATCCTTTCACCGCCGGCGGCTACGATCCCGTGCCCTGAAGAACGACATCCGCACCCCACGATGGACACCCAACGGCTGATCCTGCTGCTCGTCTTCTCGATGTCGCTCGTGTTCCTGTGGGATGCATGGCAGCGGCAGCACGCGCCCGCGCCGACACAGGCCAATGCGACACAGCCGGGAAGCGGTTCGGCGCAGGTGCCGACACCGTCCACGCCGGCCGCGACGACCGGTGCCGCAGCACGCACACCCGGCGCCGACAGCGTACCGGGGGCCGCCACCCCGAGCGCGCTGCGCGAGACGGTCAAGGTCACCACCGACCTCGTGAAGGCGGAGATCGACCCGCTGGGGGGCAACCTGGTGCGGCTCGAGCTCGTCAACGCCAAGGATCCCGTCGATCCGAACAAGAACCTGGTGCTGTTCTCGCCCGACCATCGCTACGCGGCGCAGTCGGGCTTCATCGGCGCGGGGCTCCCCAACCACCGCACGCCGTACACCGTCGAAACGACGTCCCATACCCTCAAGGACGGCGAGGACAAGGTGGTGGTGCGCCTGCAGGCGAAGACGCCGGAGGGCCTGACGGCGACGAAGACCTACACGTTCCACCGCGGCAACTACGTCGTCGACGTGGGCCAGGAGCTCGCCAACCCGGGCGCAGAGCCGATCGCCACGCATGCGTACTACCAGCTCGTCCGCGACGGGAAGGCGCCGCCGGGCGACCACTACATGGTGCCGACGTATACCGGCGGCGCCGTGTACACCGACGCGAGCAAGTACCAGAAGGTGGCGTTCTCGGACATCGACAAGGGCAAGGTGTCGTACCCGAAGACCGCCGACGACGGCTGGATCGGGCTCGTGCAGCACTACTTCGTGAGTGCCTGGTTGCCCAAGGACAAGGAGCCGCGCGAGTACTACACGCGCAAGCTCGACGGCGATGTCTACAGCCTGGGCGTGATCAAGCCGGTGCAGGTGGCGCCGGGGAGCACGGCCGCGGTCACGGTGCCGCTCTACGCCGGTCCCCAGGAGCAGGAAAAGCTCGCCGAGCTCGCGCCGGGCCTGAACCTGGTCGTCGACTACGGCTGGCTCACGATCATCGCCGCACCGCTCTTCTGGGTGCTGAAGCTGCTCCACTCGTGGCTCGGCAACTGGGGCCTCGCCATCATCGGCCTCACGGTGCTCATCAAGGCGGCGTTCTATCCGCTCTCCGCCGCGAGCTACAAGTCGATGGCGAAGATGAAGCAGGTCACGCCGCGGCTCATGAAGATCCGCGAGCAGTACGCCGACGACCGCGCCAAGATGAACCAGGCGATGATGGAGCTCTACAAGACCGAGAAGATCAACCCGCTCGGCGGCTGCCTGCCGATCCTGGTGCAGATCCCGGTCTTCATCGCGCTCTACTGGGTGCTCCTCGGGTCGGTCGAGTTGCGCCAGGCGCCGTTCTACGGCTGGATCAAGGACCTCTCTGCGCCCGACCCCCTGTACGTGCTGCCGGCGCTGATGATGCTGTCGATGATCGTGCAGACGAAGCTGAATCCGACGCCGCCCGACCCGGTGCAGGCGAAGGTGATGATGATCATGCCGTTCGCTTTCGGCGTGATGTTCTTCTTCTTCCCAGCGGGCCTCGTGCTCTACTGGCTCGTCAACAACATCCTCTCGATCGCGCAGCAGTGGCAGATCACGCGCATGATCGAAGGGCCGAAGCCCGCAACCGCGAAGCAGTGACGCGGTCACGGCGCGGCGGCTGCCGCCTCTGACGCGTTCCGCCGGGAAGCGCGAGCCGGAATGGCAGCGCCGGGCAACACCATCGCGGCCATCGCGACTCCCCCCGGGCGGGGCGGGATCGGGGTCGTGCGCGTGTCCGGCGCAGCGCTCGCCGCGTTCGCGCAGGCGCTCCTCGGCCGTATCCCCGCGCCGCGCGTCGCCACCCGCGCCACGTTCCGCGACGGCGAAGGCCGCCCCATCGACGACGGGCTTGCGCTCTACTTCCCCGCGCCCGCGTCCTACACCGGCGAAGACGTGCTCGAGCTGCAGGGCCACGGCGGCACGGTGGTCGCCGCGATGCTGCTCGGTCGGTGCGTGGAGCTCGGCGCGCGCGTGGCCGAGCCGGGCGAGTTCACGAAGCGGGCGTTCCTGAACGGCAAGCTCGACCTCGCCCAGGCCGAGGCGGTCGCCGACGTCATCGACGCTGCCAGCGAAACCGCTGCACGGTGCGCGCTGCGATCGCTCCGGGGCGAGTTCTCGTCGGCCATCCGCAGCCTCGACGCGGCGCTGGTCGAGCTGCGCGCGCTGGTGGAAGCCACGCTCGACTTCCCCGAGGAGGAGATCGACGCGCTCGACCGCGCCGACGCGCGTGGCCGGCTGGAGCGGCTCGCCGCCGCGCTCGACCGGGCTCTCGCGAGCGCACGCCAGGGCAGTCTCTTGCGCACCGGGCTGCGGGTCGTGCTCGCCGGCGAGCCCAACGTCGGCAAGTCGAGCCTGCTGAACCGGCTCGCGGGCGAGGAACGCGCGATCGTCACGCCGATTCCGGGCACGACGCGCGACGCGCTGCGCGAGGCGATCCAGATCGAGGGCGTGCCGCTGCACATCATCGACACCGCCGGCCTGCGCGAGCCCGGCGACGAGGTCGAGCGGCTCGGGATCGAACGCACCTGGCGCGAGATCGAGCAGGCGGACGTGGTGCTGCAGGTGGTCGAGGCGAGTGCCGGCGACGCGGTGCTCGATCCCGAGATCCTCCATCGCGCGCCGCGCGGCGTGGAACGCGTGGTGGTGCACAACAAGATCGACATCACCGGCGGCGCGCCGCGCGTGGAGCGCGCGCGAGGTGTCGCGCACGTCCATCTCTCCGCGAAGACCGGCGACGGCCTCGGTGCGCTCCGCGCGACACTGCTCGAGCTCGCCGGCTATGCGGGTCGCGAGGAGGACGTGTTCATGGCGCGGGAGCGCCATGTCGGCGCGCTGCGGCGTGCTCGCGACAGGATCGCCGCGGCGGCGGCGCAGTTCGCGCAGCCGGAGCTCATGGCCGAGGAACTGCGCCTCGCGCACCTCGAGCTGCAGTCGATCACGGGCGAGTTCAGCGCCGACGACCTGCTCGGCGAGATCTTTTCGCGCTTCTGCATCGGGAAGTAAATCCTGGTTCCCATGCAGTCCCGCGGATTCGCGTCAGTCGGCCGCGCCCGTCTGTGGCGCGTCGACTTGCGGAAGGCGTCTTCGAGCGCCTCGGCGGGCAGCGCCGGATTGAGCCGTGCAAGTGCGTCGCGCAGGCGCTGCGCACGCAGAACCTGCCCGTAGTCGCCGCGTTCGGCCGCGGGCTCGCCGGGGGGGGATCTCGGTGGCGTTGCGGACCCGCCAGCGGGCGCTTTCGAGCCAGGCGAGCACCGCCTCCTCGACGACGGATTCAGTGAAGGCGGCGCTCATCCGGTGATCCAGTGCAAGGCGGGCCGGGACAGAAACTCGCCCAACTCGATCCCATCTCCGCCGACCAACAGGCTGCGCTGCGGATTGAATGCGGCTGCGAAGGCTGCCGTGCCGCGATGGGCCTGCGGCGCGCGCCCGCTCTTGACTTCGATCGCGGCGAGCCGGCGCCCGGCCTTCACGACGAAGTCCACCTCCTGGTTGCGCTCGCGCCAGTAGTAAAGCTCGCACTCGCCGCCTGCCGCCGCGTTGGCCAGGTGCGCACCGACCGCGGACTCCACCAATCGACCCCAGAACTCGCCGTCGCGTCGGGCCTCGGCGAGCGTCAGCCCGGACTGCGCGGTGAGCAGCGCCGTGTTGAGCACCTGGAGCTTGGGACTGGACCCGCGGCTGCGGGCGAGATCGCCGGCGTACTTCTGCAGGCCCACGACCAAGCCTGCGCCGGCAAGAAGATCCAGGTAATGCGCCAGGGTGGTCGCATTGCCCGCGTCGTGCAACTGTCCCAGCATCTTGCTGTAGGACAGCGCCTGCCCCGAGTAGCGGCAGGCCAGCTCGAACAGCCGTCGCAGCAGCGCGGGCTTGTCCACGCGCGTGAGCAGCAGCACGTCGCGCGAGATCGAGGTCTCGATCAGGCTGTCGGCGACATAGCGCGCCCACCGTTGCGGCTGGCGCACCAGCGGGGCGGCCCCCGGATAGCCGCCGTAGAACACGTACTGATCGAGCGTGAAGCCGAAGGCCGCCTGCATTTCCGCGAACGACCAGTGCGGCAGGTGCAGGATCTCGAAGCGCCCCGCGAGGCTCTCGGTGAGCCCTTGGGCCACCAGCAGCGGCGCGGAGCCGAGGAGCACCACCTTGAGCGGCCGGCGCGTGCGCGTGTCGTCGTCCCACAGCCGCTTCACCGCCTCCGACCAGCGCGGGATCTTCTGGATCTCGTCCAGCACCAGCAGCGCGCCGGTCTTGCCGGCCTCGGCCGCGGTGAGGCGCGCCGCCTGCCACTGCTGCTCGATCCAATCCGGCCCGCGCAGCGTGGGCTCGTCCGCACTGGCGCTGCGCACAGGCAGGCCCGCCGTCTCGACCACCTGCTGCACCAGCGTGGTCTTGCCCACCTGCCGCGGGCCGGCCACCACCTGCAGGTGACGGCGCGACTCGGCGAGGCGCTCGGCGAGCACGCCGGCCTGCGGGCGCTGGTAGGACATCGGGAGACTCTACGGTTTACTCAATACGCAGAGTAAATTTACTCAATGCCAGGCGCAAGACGGCCGGCCGATCGTTTACGGGGCGGGTGAGGCGGTGGCGAGATCGGCAGCCGGCCGTTACGCGATCGCCCATTCTTCGGACAGCAGCGCCGCCTGCTCCAGCACCGTCTCCGTCGCCTTCTCCTGCTTGTCCGGCGGATAGCCGTACCTGCGCAGGATGCGCTTCACGAGCACGCGCAACTGCGCACGCACGTTCTCGCGCAATGTCCAGTCGATGGTGACGTTGGCACGCACGGTCTTGACCAACTCCTGCGCGATCGTGCGCAGCGTCTCATCGCCGAGCACCTTCACCGCGCTGTCGTTGGTCTCCAACGCGTCGTAGAAGGCCAGTTCGTCCTCGGACAACTTCAATTCGTCGCCGCGGGCATTGGCCTCGCGCATTTCCTTGGCCAGACCTATCAGCTCCTCGATCACCTGCGCGGCTTCGATGGCGCGGTTCTGGTAGCGGTGGATGGGCTGCTCCAGCATCTCGGCGAACGAGCGCGCCTGCACGACGTTCTTCCGCCGGCGGGTCGCCTGACTTCTTCTTGTGGTTGGTTCTTGCCAATCACATGTCCCCTTGCGCGGCTCTTGCCCAGAGCTTCGGTCCCGCGACTTCCGCGATATGCCGCCTCACAGCACCCTCCACCACGGCACGGCCAGCACGTCGGGGGTGAGCCACTCGACCGTGCGCCCGGTGTGCAGCAGGAGCCCGGCGCGCGCCTTGCGCCCGTACTCCTGCCGGAAGGTGCGCAAGTGCGCGCAGTCGGCGAGGCGCGGCTTCGAGGTGGCCTTCACCTCGATGGGCAGCAGCTTGCCGCCCGCCTCGATGACGAAGTCCACTTCCTCGCCGATCGTGGTGCGCCAGTAGGCGAGCTCCACGCGTTCCACGCGCGCGTCGCGCCAGGCGAGCAGGTCGTGCAGCACCAGGTTCTCCAGGTGCGCGCCGGCGGGCGCCGTGGCGCCGAGGTGCAGCGCGACGCCGGTGTCGCCCCAGAAAACCCTGGGCGACTTGACGAGCCGCTTGGTGCGGTTCACCGCGTAGGCCGGCAGGCGCACGAGCAGGTACGAGGTCTCCAGCAGGTTGAGCCAGCGGTGTACCGTCGGCTGCGGCAGGCCGACATCGCGGCCCAGCTCGGTCTGGTTGAGGATCTGCCCTATGCGCAGGCAGGCAGCCTGCATCAGGCGGCGGAAGTCGGGCAGCGCGCTGATCGAGGCGAGGTCCTGCAGGTCGCGTTCGAGATAGGTGCGCACGTAGCCGTCGAACCAGATGGCGCGGTCGGCCGGCGTCGCGAGTTGCAGCGCCGGCGTGGGAAACCCGCCGCGCAGCGCGAGCGCCTGCCAGTCTCCCTCGAGGTCGTCCCCGGTCGCCAGCAGGTCGCGCCACTGCGCGTCGGGCGCGGCCAGCACGTCGTCCCAGCGGCCCGCGCGTGAGAGCCCGAGCTGCTCCCGCCGGGTCATGGGCCACAGCGTGAGGTAGCTCGCGCGGCCGGCCAGCGACTCCGACACCTGCCGCATCAGGAGCAGGTTGGCCGAGCCGGTGACCAGGAAGCGCCCGGGCCGGCGGTCGCGGTCGATGGCTCGCTTCACCGCAGTCAGCAGGCGCGGCTCGCGCTGGACCTCATCGAGCGTGAGCGGATCGTCGCCTCCCAGCAGGGCCTCGGGGTCGCGGCGCGCCGCATCGCGCACGTCGAAGTCGTCCAGCGAGCGATAGCGCCGCTCGCCCGGCACCAGCTGCTCGACCAAGGTGCTCTTGCCGGTCTGCCGTGCACCGGTGAGCACTACGGCGGGCATCACGCGCAGCCGCGCGGCGAGCGCGTCGTCCACCAGGCGGGGCAGGGGCTTCACGGCATGGATGATATTCATTCATGCCGCGGATTGGCAAGCCCGTGGGGGTACTAACGGGTTCGCGCAAGCGGTTCTTGCGACTACACGTTCGCTTGCCCGGCTCCCGGCCACAACCTCGCGAAATCGAAGCTCAGTTGCCGGTGGTGGCGGATCGACAGCAGGTACACCGTGGAGCCCTTGTTCTCCTCGGCATACAGGATCAGGTAGTCACCGCTGCCGAGCACACGCAGGCCGTCGGCCGCACCGGCGGGCAGCTGCGCGAGTTGCGCGATCGCTTCGGCGGACTGCGGCGGCTGATCCAGGTAGCGCCGGCCCATGCGCGGAAAGCGCCGCAGGTTCGGGATCACCGTGTCCCGCAGCGCCGCCAGCAGGGCGTCGTAGGCGTGCGGCGCGTCGGCCTCCGCGAGGAAGGTTTCGATGGATTCCAGTCGTTCCAGGAAGCTCGCGGTCAGTTCGACCCGATGCGCGCCCCGGTCTGCCGCGTCAGCCACGCTTGGCGGCCCGGGCGGGCGGCTTCCTCGCCGCGGCGCGGCGCTTTTGCAGGGCGCCGATGGCCGCGTCCGCTTCCTGCGTGCGACCCGCCACGACGTCTGCCAGGCCGCGGCGCGCGTCGTCGATCAACAGCAGGTGGATGCGCTCGCGCTCCAGGCGGTGGTAGTAGTCGAGCCGGTCGGAATCGATCAGCGCGACGTAGCTCTCGCCGTTCTTGGTGATGATCTTCTCAGCGCCGCCCTTCACCTGCTCGGCGAGTTCCGACAGGTTGGCGCGGGCCTGCGTGAACGGCACGACATCGCGGGCGTTGAAACCCATGGCTGGCTCCCGGCGTGAGGTTGCAGAATCCTGTGCAGTTTAAGCGGGATCGATGCGCGCCGGAAGGGGCGCATCGAAGACTGCGGCCCGTTCGCTCAGGGCGACGGGAGCGCGGGCGGGCTCATCCTTGCGATGACGGAGCGCGGCTCCAGAAATGCTCGCCTTGGCGGCGGCTTACGGGCGCGCTCCAGTCGGCCGCCAGTCCCTCGACGTACTTGCGATAGCTGAACACGCGGCCGCGCTGCCGGTTCGTGACTTCACCCGCGATGCCGAGGCGCGTGAGGTGCGCGAGTGACTTGTTGACCGTGGCCGGCGTGATCCGGGTGGCCTTGACCAGCGCGGCGGAGGTGGCAATGGGTTCGGCCCGGTACGCGTCAGGTGACCGGCTCCCAACCAGGCACGGCGTCGCTTGGCCGATGCGAGCGGCACCACCTCCGGATAGCCGCCATGCAGCACGCGCTCCACCAGGCGCGCAGATTCGGCCGGTTCCACCGAACGCCGGCGGCGTATCCCCGAAGGCCGCCTCAATGAACCCCTTCGACGGCGCCTTCGACCTCGCCCTGCGAGAACGGCCACAGGGGCACGATCTCCATGCGCCCGGCGAGCGACTCCGCGACCCGCGGCACCAGCAG
>Ga0209254_10002031_pt1 | contig 18350 bp, 17 predicted proteins | sample FrelakmetDIP11DI_FD_187148 | JGI IMG/M metagenome (GOLD analysis project Ga0209254, IMG submission 187148) | Freshwater lake sediment microbial communities from the University of Notre Dame, USA, for methane emissions studies - DIP11 DI (SPAdes)... | ecosystem: Environmental > Aquatic >...
CGCGCGTTCGCGCCGTTCGCCGTGTTCGCCCCGCTCGCCGCGCTCGCCCCGCTCGCCCCGCTCGCCACGTCCTCCGCCGCGGCCGCCGCGGCGGTTCCGCCCGCGCTCGCCGCTGCGTTCCGGCCGTTCGGCCCGCTGCGCCGATCTTTCCGCGGCAGCCGGCGCGGGCGCGGGGGCGACGACGATCTGCTCGGGCCCGGTGCGACCGGTGACGAGGTTCCACACCCGCGCAAGGAACGAGGGCTTCGCCAACGGTGCAGCAGGCAGCGCCGGCGGCGCGGCAGCCGGCGATGGCGGCGCGACCACCGGCGCCGGGGTCTCGTGCACGATGCCGCGCACGACAGCCTCCTGCTTCGGCTTGGCCTTCTCCGCTGCCACGGCCGCGGCGTACGGCGTATCGATCGACGGCGACTCGGCGCGCTCATAGCTCGCCTTGACCAGGTCGAGCCGCTCGTCGTCGTGGCGCAGGCGCTCGACCTTGTAGTGCGGCGTCTCCAGGTGCTTGTTGGGAATCAGCACGATCGCGACGCGCATGCGCGCCTCGAGCTTGGCGATGTCGGCGCGCTTCTCGTTGAGCAGGTAGGTGGCCGCCTCGACCGGCACCTGCGCGTGGATGGCGGCGGTGTTCTCCTTCATCGCCTCCTCCTGGATGATGCGCAGAATGTGCAGCGCCGAGCTTTCGGTGTCGCGGATCACGCCGACGCCGTTGCAGCGCGGGCAGGTGATGTGGCTGCCCTCGGACAGCGCCGGGCGCAGCCGCTGCCGCGACAGCTCCATCAGGCCGAAGCGCGAGATCTTGCCCATCTGCACGCGGGCGCGGTCGTAGTGCAGCGCGTCCTTGAGCTTGCTCTCGACCGCGCGCTGGTTCTTCGACTCCTCCATGTCGATGAAGTCGATCACGATCAGACCGCCGAGGTCGCGCAGGCGCAGCTGCCGTGCCGCCTCGTCGGCCGCCTCGAGGTTGGTGCGCGTGGCGGTTTCCTCGATGTCGGAACCCTTGGTGGCGCGCGCCGAGTTGACGTCGACCGACACCAGCGCCTCGGTGTGGTCGATGACGATCGAGCCGCCGGAGGGCAGCTGCACGATGCGCGAGTGCGCCGTCTCGATCTGGTGCTCGATCTGGAAGCGCGAGAACAGCGGAACGTCGTCCCGGTAGCGCTTGACGCGGCCGACCATGTCCGGCATCACGTGCGCCATGAACTGCTGCGCCTGCTCGGCGATCTCGTCGGTGTCGACCAGGATCTCGCCGATCGACGGGTGGAAGTAATCGCGGATGGCGCGGATCACCAGGCTCGATTCCTCGAAGATCAGGAACGGCGCCGGGTTCAGCCGCTTGTTCCTCTTGCCGTCGGTTGCCGGCTCGGCGGCGGCCTCGCCGGCCTCGGTGCGATAGACGGGCGTGGCGGCGTCGGCCACCGCATGCCATAGCTTGAGCAGGTAATTGAGGTCCCACTGCAGCTCGTCGACGCTGCGGCCGATGCCGGCCGTGCGCGCGATGACGCTGGCGCCGTCGGGCAGCTCGAGCTGGTCCATCGCCTCGCGCAGTTCCTGCCGGTCCTCGCCCTCGATGCGGCGCGAGACGCCGCCGCCGCGCGGGTTGTTCGGCATCAGGACGAGGTAGCGACCGGCCAGCGAAACGAAGGTGGTGAGCGCCGCGCCCTTGTTGCCGCGCTCCTCCTTCTCGACCTGGACGATCAGCTCGTCGCCCTCGCGCACCGCCTCGCTGATCCTGGCGCGGCCGACGTCGACGCCGGGGCGGAAGTAGCTGCGCGAGATCTCCTTGAACGGCAGGAAGCCGTGCCGCTCCTCGCCGTAGTCGACGAAGCAGGCTTCGAGGCTAGGCTCGACGCGGGTGATGAGACCCTTGTAGATGTTCGACTTGCGCTGTTCGCGGCCTTCGGTCTCGATGTCGATGTCGACCAGCCGCTGGCCGTCGACGATGGCCACCCGCAGTTCCTCGGGGTGGGTTGCATTGAAGAGCATCCTCTTCATCTCAACACTCCATGCGCCAGGATGGCGCGGTCGTGCCGGATCGAGGACGCCGCGGGCGGGGACTAGGCGGAACGCGCTTGGCGCCGCCGCCGCGGCGGATCTGCCGTGGCGATGCATCCGCCTGCCGGCGCGCGCTGTAGCAGCGCCTGGCAGCTTGCGGAAGTCAAGGGGAGCCTGAACACGAAACGACCTTTGCCTGGGTAGCCCGGCGCCGGCTCTGCCGGCGCGCTGCGACGAATCCGATCCAGCCGAGCCGGCCACACCCGAAGGCGGCACGGCTCATGGTTTCAATCCAGACGACCGGGCTCGCATCGAGCCGGCGGCCATCCGCTTCGCTTGGCGCGGACGGCTCTCGCCGCCATGCGCTGCCGCGTCCCGGCACCGATCGGCTGCCACGCAGAGCTTCGGGCTCGCGGGCGGTCATCGCTGCAGTCGGCGCCTCTTGCAGGGTCGGGGCGACAGCACCGCGACAGACAGCGTATCGTCGCGGCTTTGCGGTGGCGGGCAACTCACCCGCCACTTCAAGAGCGCCGCCTAACTCCTGCGCGCGAAAGTATAACGGCACGATGAACGATTCCGCCAAGGAGCGCGCATCCGCGCCCACGCCGCGGTTCGCTGCCGACCGGGTCAGCTATGTGACCGTCGGCGCGAACTCCGCCGGCCAGCGGCTGGACAACTTCCTGTTGCGCCTGGCCAAGGGCGTGCCGCCAAGCCACGTCTACCGGATCGTGCGCAGCGGCCAGGTGCGGGTGAACAAGGCGCGCGCATCGGTGGACCAGCGTCTGGCCGAGGGCGACCAGGTCCGGGTGCCGCCACTGCGTATCGCCGCGCCGGCGCCGCCCCCGGTGCGCGCGCAGATGCCGCCGGTCCTGTTCGAGGACGAGTACCTGATTGCGGTCGACAAGCCGGCCGGGCTGGCGGCCCATGGCGGCAGCGGCATCGCCCATGGCCTGATCGAAATGGTGCGGGCGGCGCGGCCCCACCAGCCGTTCCTCGAACTGGCGCACCGGCTCGACCGCGAGACCTCGGGCATCCTGCTGCTGGCCAAGACACGGCGCGCGCTGCTCGGCCTGCACGAGCAGCTGCGCGAAGGGCAGGTCGACAAGCGCTACCTGGCGCTGGTCGCCGGCGACTGGGTCAACGACCGCCAGCACGTCCGCCTGCCGCTGGCCAGGCGGACCATCGGCAGCGGCGAACGGCGCGTGGCGGTCGACGAGGACGAGGGCCTGGCGGCGCACACGGTGTTCAATCTGCGCCACCGCTACGGGGCGTTCTCGCTGCTCGAGGCGGAGCTGAAGACGGGCCGGACGCACCAGATTCGCGTGCACCTGGCGCATGTCGGCTTTCCCATCGTCGGCGACGGCAAGTACGGCGACTTCGAACTGAACCGGCGCGCCGCCCGCGGCGAGTTCGGCGAGCCCTTCAAGCGCATGTTCCTGCACGCCTGGGCCGTGCGCTTCAGTCATCCGGTGGGTGGCCAGCCGATCGAACTGCAGAGCGCGCTCGACCGCGACTGCAGCGACTTCCTGCGGGGGCTGGGGCGTGCTTGACCGCTTCGACCTCGTCGTCTTCGACTGGGACGGTACCCTCAGTGACTCGACGGCGGCGATCGCGCGTGCGATCCAGGACGCCGCGGCCGATCTCGGCCTGCCCGTGCCCGACGACGCGACGGCGAGCCACGTGATCGGGCTCGGCCTGCACGAGGCGCTGGCGCGCGCGGTGCCGACGCTGGCGCCGGAGCGGATCCCCGAGTACTCGGCGCGTTACGGCGTGCACTTCTTCGCTCGCGAAGCGGATCTGGTGCTTTTTCCGGGCGCGCGCGAGCTGATCGCGGAACTGCGCGCGGCCGGCGTGCTGCTCGCCATCGCCACCGGCAAGTCGCAGCGCGGACTGCAGCGCGCCCTGGCCAGTGCCGGGCTGGCCGGCGACTTCGCGGCGACCCGGTGTGCCGACCAGACCCATCCCAAGCCCCATCCGGCGATGCTGCTCGAACTGACCGAGGAACTGATGGTGGCGCCGGCGCGGACGCTGATGGTCGGCGACACCACGCACGACCTGCAGATGGCCAAGGCGGCGAATGCGGCCGCGGTCGGACTGACCCAGGGCGCCCACCCGCACGAGCAACTGGCGGCATGCCGCCCGCTGGCCTTGTTCGACTCGCTGAATCAGCTTCACGAATGGCTGCTGCCGAAGCGGTGATCGCGCTGTGCCCGTCGGCGCAGCTCGTCGACGGCGGCCTGGGATTGCGCTTCGAAGTCGTCGCCGGCGGCGAGAGGGTCGGCGCGTTCGCGGTCCGCTACCGGGGCAGCCAGTCGCGTACCTCAACCGCTGCGCGCACGTGGCGATGGAACTGGACTGGCTCGCCGGCCAGTTCTTCGACGGCGACGGCGAAACGCTGCTGTGCTCCACGCACGGCGCCGCGTACGACCCGGCCGGCGGCCGATGCGTCGGCGGTCCCTGCGCCGGCCGCGGCGGGTTGCGCCGGCTGCACGTGTTCGAGGAGGCCGGCTTCGTCTACTGGCGCCCCGACCGTGACGCTCTACCGCCGGTGGCGGAATCCGGCCGGCGCTGAACGCCGGCGCCGGCCAGCAGAGCGAAGACGGCGGGACGGCGCGCCAGCGCCGGCCTCTTCTCCGCCGGCAGCGCCCGCCAGCCCGATACCGGCAGCGACAGCACGCGCTCGTCATCGGTGGCGAGATCCACCGCGACGGCGAGCTGCGTGTCCGGCCGGGCATGGTCGAGCAGCGCCTGCAGCAGCCGCTCGTTGCGATAAGGCGTTTCGATGAACAACTGGGTTTCCTCGCCGCCGCTGGCGCGTTCGAGCGCGCCGATGGTGGCGACGAGTTCCTGTCGATCCTGGGGCAGGTAGCCGACGAAGCGGAACCGCTGGCCCTTCATTCCCGCCGCCATCAGCGCCAGCAGCAGGCTGCTCGGGCCGACCAGGGGCCGCACGCGCAGGCCAAGCTGATGCGCACGCGCCACCAGACCGGCGCCGGGATCGGCCACCGCCGGGCAACCGGCCTCCGCCAGCAGCGCGATGTCGCGTCCCTCGGTGGCCGGCGCCAGCCACTCGTCGAAACGGCGCGGATCCGGGTCATGGCCGATCTCGATCACCGTGAGGCTGGCGAGCGGCTGCGGATGCGCGACGGCCTTGAGGAAGGCGCGCGCGCTCTTCGCGTTCTCGGCGAGGAACATCGTCGTTGCCCGGGCGCGGGCGATCGTCTCGGCAGGCAGCACGCGTTCCGGCACGCTGTCGCCGAGCAGGGTCGGCAGCAGGAGCAACTCGCCGGTGGACTCGTTGATCGGACTACCGTCGCGCTGCGCGCTCGGGGATTCGCGCTTGGCGCGATCCGGCGCGCCGACGGGACGATCTTCGCGCTGCGCGCTCAGGCATTCGCGCTTGGGGCGGCCCGGCAAGCTCATGGCGCCGGCAGCGGCACTCCGCACGCTGCGAGCATCGAGGTCAGGCGGATCAGCGGCAGACCGATCAGCGCGGTCGGGTCGTCGGACCGGACCGACTCGAGCAGCGTGATGCCGAGCGACTCGATCTTGGCCGCACCGGCGCAGTCGTAGGGTTGCTCGGCGCGCAGGTACGCATCGAGTTGCGTCGCCGGCAACACGCGGAAGCGCACTGCGGTCGGCACGTCGTCGAGGTGATGGCCGCCGCGCGGATCGATGACGGCGAGCGCCGTGTGGAAGACGACCTCGCGGCCCTGCATTCGCGTCAGCTGCGCCAGCGCCGCGTCGTGCGTGCCGGGCTTGGACAGTGCCTCGCCGTCGACATCGGCGACCTGGTCCGAGCCGATGACGATGGCCTCGGGCCGCTCGGCGGCGATGTCCCTCGCCTTGGCCAGGGCGAGCCGCAGCGCCGTGGCGCGCGGCGCCTCGCCGGCGAGCGCATGCTCGGCAATCCGCGGCGCCTGCACCGTGAACGGCAGGCGCAGCCGCTGCAGCAGCTCGCGGCGATAGGTCGAAGTCGATGCGAGTACGATCGGCGGCATGCTGTGGCGCGGGAGCTTCCGGTGCGCGGCAGTGTAGCGATGCCAGTCCCGCGGCCATGACGAGCGATCCGATCGAACCCTGCGACGTCTGGGAGCTGTCGCGTCGGCGCGGCTCGGTTCAGGGCGAACTCGCGCTCGGCGTTGCAGCGCGGCTGGCCGAGCAACTCGCCGACCGCGAGGGCGCGCTGCGCTACCGGTTCAGCGGCGGGGCCGACGAGCTGGGACGGCCCGCGGCGCGGCTCGAAGTCGACGGGACGGTGCAGGCCCGCTGCGACAGATGCGGCGGACCGGTCGAGGTGACGATCCGGGAGCGCGCCCGGTTCTACTTCGTTGCCGACGAGGAGGAACTGAAGCGGCTGCCGCTCGACGAGGCGGACGAGGAGCCGCTGCTGGGCTCGCATCGCTTCGACCTCGCCTGCCTGGTCGAGGATCAGGCGATCCTGGCGCTGCCGCTTTCGCCGAGGCACGACGATTGCGCTGCCCCGACGTCAGCCGAGGCGGACCGCGCGGACGATGACGAAACGCACCGACCCTTCGAAGCGCTCGCCGCACTGAAGAAGCGCGGCCGCTGACCGTGCCCGCGGCAGGCGAGTCGGCTACAATCCGCCGCTATTTTGTTTCCGACCGGCGAGGCAGCCATGGCAGTCCCACAGAACAAACGGTCGGCGTCGAAGCGCAACATGCGCCGCGCGCACGATTTCGCAACGAACCCGCCCCTGGCGGTTGAACCTGGCACGGGTGAAGTCCATCGCCGGCACCACGTGAGCCCGACCGGCTTCTATCGCGGCAAGAAGGTCGTCGCGACCAAGAGCGACGAGTAATCGTCGCAGCCGCCGCGTTCGCGGCGAGCGACGCAGCCCCGACCGCTGGCGGCCAACGGTGACCGTTCGCATCGCCATCGACGCCATGGGCGGCGACCACGGCCCGCAGGTGACCGTTGTCGCCGCCGTGGCCTTCCTCCGCGGGCATGCCGACGCGCAGCTGCTGCTGGTCGGCCGGCGCGACGAGATCGAGCCCCTGCTTGCGGCGGGCAGCAACGCGCACCCCCGACTGGAGGTCGTCCATGCCGACGAAGTGGTGACGATGGACGATCCGCCGGCGCTGGCGCTGCGGGGAAAGCGCAACTCGTCGATGCGGCTTGCCGTGAACCTGGTCAAGGAGCAACGGGCGGACGCCTGCGTGAGCGCCGGCAACACCGGCGCGCTGATGGCGATATCCCGCTTCGTGCTCAAGACGCTGGACGGCATCGACCGGCCGGCGATCGCCACGGTGCTGCCCAACAGCAGCGGCGGCGTCACCACGATGCTCGACCTCGGCGCGAACGTCGACTGCACCGCCGAGCACCTGTTCGAGTTCGCGATCCTCGGCGCCGCGCTGGTGGCCGCCGTGCAGGAAAAGGAGCGGCCCAGCATCGGCCTGCTGAACGTCGGCGAGGAGGTCATCAAGGGCAACGAGGTGGTCAAGCGGGCGGGCGAGCTTCTGCGCGCCAGCCCGCTGAACTTCCGTGGCAACGTCGAGGGCGACGACATCTACAAGGGCACGACCGACGTCGTCGTCTGCGACGGTTTCGTGGGCAACGTGGCGCTGAAGACATCCGAGGGTCTGGCGCAGATGCTCGGAACGATGGTGCGGGAGGAGTTCACGCGCAGCCCGCTCGCCAAGGCGGCGGCGCTGCTCGCCTATCCGGTGCTCAAGCGCTTCCGCCGCCGCGTCGACCACCGCCGCTACAACGGGGCGAGCCTGCTCGGGCTGCGCGGCATCGTCATCAAGAGCCACGGCGCTGCCGACGCACTGGCTTTCGAGAACGCGATCGGTGTCGGCTACGAGGCGGTCCGGCACCGGCTGCTCGAGCGGACCGTGGCCGCGATGCAGCCCTTCGTGGCGCAGCTCGAACGCGAGCAGCCACGGTCGGCTGCGCCGGCATGACAACGATGAAACGCATCTGGTCGCGCATCGTCGGCACCGGCGCCGCCTTGCCCGGGCGGGCGGTCAGCAACGACGAGCTCGCGCGGCAACTGGCGGCGCGGGGCGTCGAGACGACCGACGAATGGATCGTCGCCCGCACCGGCATCCGGCAGCGTTATCTGGCCGACGCCTCGCTGACCACTGCTGCGCTCGGCGCCCGCGCTGCGGCTGCGGCGCTACAGGCGGCCAAACTGGAACCGGCCGCGCTCGACCTCATCGTGCTGGCGACTTCCACGCCGGACCAGATCTTTCCCGCCACCGCCTGCCTGGTGCAGGACGAACTCGGCGCGCGCGGTGCCGCGGCCTTCGACGTGCAGGCCGTGTGCAGCGGCTTCGTCTACGGCCTCGCGCTGGCCGACGCGATGATCCGTACCGGCATCTACCGGCGCGCCCTGGTCATCGGTGCGGAGCTGTTCTCGCGCATCCTCGACTGGAGCGACCGCGGCACCTGCGTGCTGTTCGGCGACGGGGCTGGCGCGGTGGTGCTCGAGGCGGCCGACGAGCCGGGCATCCTGGCCGCGCGCCTGCACGCCGACGGCTCGCAATCACGGATCCTGTGCACGGCGGGACGCATCGCGCAGGGCGCGGTGCAAGGCGATCCGTTCCTGCGCATGGACGGGCAGGCGGTGTTCAAGCTCGCGGTCGCCGTGCTCGACTCCTCGGCACGCGAAGTGCTGGCCGACGCGCAGATGGGGGTCGAGGCGATCGACTGGCTGATCCCGCACCAGGCCAACGTCCGCATCCTCAGTGCCGCCGCGCGCAAGCTGGGGCTGCCCGAGAGCAAGGTGATCGTTACGGTCGACCAGCACGGCAACACGTCGGCGGCCTCGGTGCCTCTCGCCCTCGACCTGGCCGTGCGCGACGGTCGCGTCCGCGCCGGGCAGCACGTGCTGCTGCAGGGCGTCGGCGGCGGGTTCACCTGGGGTTCGGTGCTGGTTCGCTACTGATGGCAGGAAACGATCCGACATGAAGCTTGCTTTTGTCTTTCCGGGCCAGGGCTCGCAGTCGGTCGGCATGCTCGATGCCTTCGCCGAGGACGCCGCCGTGCGGGACGTGCTCGATCGTGCCGGCGCCGCGCTCGGCGAGGATCTGCGCCGGCTGATAGCCGAAGGCCCCGCCGAGCTGCTGAACCTGACCGTCAACACGCAGCCGGTCATGCTCGCCGCGAGCGTGGCCATCTATCGCGCGTGGCTCACCGCCGGCGGCCCGCCGCCGGCGGTGATGGCCGGGCACAGCCTCGGCGAGTACAGCGCACTGACCGCGGCCGAGGTGCTGCCGCTGGATCACGCGATGCGGCTGGTGCGCTTCCGGGCGCAGGCGATGCAGGAGGCGGTGCCCGCCGGCACGGGCGCCATGGCCGCGATCCTCGGCCTGCACGACGAGGTCGTCGTGCAGGCCTGCGCCGAGGCGGCGCAGGGCGAGGTAGTGGAAGCGGTGAACTTCAACGACCCGGCGCAGGTCGTCATCGCCGGCCATGCCTCCGCCGTGGAGCGCGCCTGCGCGGCGGCCAGGCGGCTCGGCGCCAAGCGCGCGATGCCCCTGGCGGTGTCGGCGCCATTTCACTGCGCGCTGATGACGCCGGCGGCAGGGCGCCTGCGCGAGCGGCTGCGCGATGAGCCGATCGTCGCGCCGCGCATCCCGGTGATCAACAACATCGACGTGGCGGTCGAAACCGATCCGCAGCGGATTCGCGACGCCCTGGCGCGACAGGCCGCCGGGCCGGTGCGCTGGGCCGAGATCATCCGCAGGATGGCGGCCGACGGGGTCACCCACGTCGTCGAGTGCGGGCCGGGCAAGGTGCTCGCCCGCCTGACGAGACGTATCGTGCACCCGCTCGAAAGCCTGGCATTGACGGACCCGGCGAGCATCGGCGAGGTGCTGTCGCACCTGCGGGAACGGGGATGAGCGCGACGCGGGTGTTTGCGGCCGACGCGCTTGCCGGCGAAGTCGCCCTCGTCACCGGCGCTACGCGCGGCATCGGCGCGGCGACTGCCGCCGCGCTCGCCAGTGCGGGCGCTGTGGTCGTCGGCACGGCGACATCCGACCGAGGCGCCGCGGCGATCTCCAAGCGTATGCAGGAGGCGAGTGCGAGCGGCGCGGGCGTGGTGCTCGACGTGACCGACCCGGCGCGCTGCGAGGCGCTCATCGACGAGGTCACGCGGGTGCACGGCAAGCTGTCGATCCTGGTCAACAACGCCGGCATCACGCGCGATGCTCTGGCGATTCGCATGAAGGACGAGGACTGGGAAGCGGTGCTGGCGACGAATCTGTCGGCCGTGTTCCGTCTCTCGCGCGGCGTCCTGCGCGGCATGATGAAGGCCCGGCACGGCCGCATCATCAACATCACGTCGGTGGTCGGTGAATCCGGCAACGCGGGACAGGCCAACTACGCTGCGGCCAAGGCCGGCGTCGCCGGGATGAGCCGCGCCCTGGCGCGCGAGATCGGCAGCCGCGGCATCACGGTGAACTGCGTCGCGCCCGGGTTCATCGACACCGACATGACGCGCGCGCTGGGCGAGGCCCAGACGCAGGCCTTGCTGGGGCAGATCCCGCTCGGGCGGCTGGGCGCTGCCGAAGAGGTGGCGGCCGCAGTCGTCTTCCTGGCATCGGCGGCCGGCGCCTACGTCAGCGGCAGCACGCTGAACGTCAATGGCGGCATGTACATGGCCTGAGCGTCGCGATGGCGTGGCGGGGCGCTCTGCTAGACTTTTCTGCGTTTGGGCTCGCTGCCCGGCCGGCGAAACCGGCCGGCGGGGGCCCAAGTAGTTTCGAGGAGGGGTGAATGGAAAACATCGAACAGCGGGTCAAGAAGATCGTCGCCGAGCAGCTGGGCGTGAACGAGGCGGACATCAAGCTCGAGTCCGCCTTTGTCGAGGACCTCGGTGCCGATTCTCTCGACACGGTGGAGCTGGTGATGGCGCTCGAGGACGAGTTCGAGTGCGAGATTCCTGACGAGGAAGCCGAGAAGATCCGCACGGTCCAGCAGGCCATCGAGTACGTCTCCACCCACTTGAAGAAGGCCTGAAGCGCGGCGGCGGCGACCGCCCGGATTCGGCCCACCGACATGAGCCAAAGCCGACGAGTAGTCGTCACCGGCCTCGGCGTCATCAGCCCGGTCGGCAATGACGTTCCCACCGCGTGGAGCAACCTCGTTGCCGGCAAGTCCGGCATCTCCCGCATCACGCGCTTCGACGCGAAGGACTTCCGCGTCCAGATCGCCGGCGAGGTCAGGGGATTCGACGTCGAGTCGTATCTGCCGGCCAAGGAAGCGCGCCGGATGGACACGTTCATCCACTACGGCATCGCGGCGTCGGTGGAGGCGATCCGCGACTCGGGCCTCGAGATCACCGATGCGAACCGCGAGGCGATCGGCTGCATGGTCGGCTCGGGCATCGGCGGCCTGCCGATGATCGAGGACAACCACAGCGAGCTGATGAGCCGGGGCCCGCGGCGGATCTCGCCGTTCATGATCCCGGGCGCGATCATCAACATGATTTCCGGCAACCTGTCGATCATGTTCGGTCTCAAGGGCCCGAACATGGCGATCGTTACCGCCTGCACGACGGGCCTGCACAGCATCGGCGCTTCGGGACGGCTGATCGAGTATGGCGATGCCGATGTCATGATCGCCGGCGGCTCAGAGTCCACCGTGTGCCCGCTCGGGGTCGGCGGCTTCGCCTCGATGCAGGCCTTGTCGGTGCGCAACGACGACCCGGCGACGGCCAGCCGGCCGTTCGACCGCGACCGCGACGGCTTCGTGCTCGGCGAGGGCGCCGGGGTGCTGGTCCTCGAGGAGTACGAGCATGCCAAGCGCCGCGGGGCGAAGATCTACGCGGAACTGATCGGCTTCGGCATGAGTGCCGACGCCTTTCACATGACCGCGCCGGACGTCGACGGGCCGCGGCGCTCGATGCGCAATGCGCTGCGCAGCGCGCGTGCGAACGCCGACGAGGTCAGTTATCTGAACGCGCACGGCACCTCGACGCCGCTCGGCGATGTCAACGAGACCAACGCCATCAAGCTGGCGCTCGGCGACGCCGCTCGCGGGCTGGTCGTGAACTCGACCAAGTCGATGACCGGGCACCTGCTCGGCGGTGCCGGCGGGGTCGAGTCGGTGTTCACCGTCCTTGCCGTGCATCATCAGCTCTCGCCGCCGACGATCAACATCTTCAACCAGGATCCCGAGTGCGACCTCGACTACTGCGCCAATACGGCGCGGGAGATGCGGATCGACGTCGCGCTGAAGAATTCCTTCGGTTTCGGCGGCACCAACGGCACCCTCGTCTTCAGGCGTGCCTGAGGCCGCCTCGATCCGCCTCGACCCGGGTGCCTCGCGCTGCGAGAGGCGCCTTCGCGCCCTGGCGCGGGCGCTCACCGCGGCTACAGTCGCCGCCTGCCTCGCGGGCGCGCTGATGGCGCCTTCCGCGCTGCGCGTCACCGCCGCGCTGGCGGCGGCTGGAGCGCTTGCGATTGCGGTGCGACCGCCGCGGGCGTCGCTGCCGCCGCGGCTCAGTGTCGACCGCGACGGGGTGGTGCAGCTTGCCGGCGCCGCAGCCGATGAAGCGGCCGCCGTCGTGTACTGCGGGGCGGGGCTCGTCTGCCTCAGGACGCAGGCTGGCCGGCTGCCGATCTGGCCCGACTCCCTGTCCGCCGACTCCTGGCGCCGGCTGCTCGTCGCCTGCCGCTGGCCGCGCCGGACCGACGGCGCAGCGACCCGGACGGCGCGGCGGAGTCGAACTAAATGATCCGGTCCTTGTCTGAGCAGGCGAGTTGTCGGGTCGGGCTCGCCGGGGCGGGCCGATGAGTGAGCGCGACGTCGACTGGCAGCTCGTTCAGCGGGTGCAGCGTGGCGAGAAGGCGGCATTCGACCTGCTGGTGGCCAAATATCAGCGAAAGCTCTTCCGCCTGCTGTCGCGGCTGATCCGCGACCAGGCCGAGATCGAGGACGTGGCGCAGGAAGCGTTCATCAAGGCGTATCGGGCACTGCCGAACTTCCGGGGCGAGAGCGCGTTTTACACATGGCTGTACCGGATCGCGATCAACACGGCGAAGAACTACCTGGTGGCGCAGGGGCGCCGGGCGCCGACGCAGACCGAGACGGATCTCGAGGACGCCGAGAACTTCGACGACGCGGAGGCGCTGCGCACCGAGGACACCCCCGACCGGATCCTGCTCTCGAAGCAGGTGGCCGAGGCGGTGAACCGGGCGATCGAGCGCCTGCCCGAGGATCTGCGCACGGCCATCGTGCTGCGCGAGATCGAAGGGCTGAGCTACGACGAGATTGCCGTATCGATGAACTGCCCCGTGGGCACCGTGCGCTCGCGCATCTTCCGCGCCCGCGAGGCGGTGGCCGAAGAATTGCGGCCGATCCTGGAAACAAAGAGAGATCGACGTTGGTGAGGTAAGCGATGAATCCGGACCGAATCAATCCCAGTGCGGGCGCTGCCCCGCCCGACGGCGACGACGCAGGCAACTGCGCGCAGCGCCTGTCCTGCCTGCTCGATGGCGAACTCGACTCGGACGAGTGCCGCTCGCTCGTCGAGCGCCTGCGGCGCGACCGGGAGGCGTGCCGCAAGTGGGAGCTGTTCAACTGCGTCGGCGACGCCATGCGCTCGGCGGACGTCGCCGCCTGGCATTCGGGCCGTTTCGTGGCGCGCGTGTCGGCGGCGCTGCAGCAGGAGCCGACCGTGCTCGCACCAGTCGCGGCGTCACGCTCCGCCTCGCGCCGCTGGCTGCTGCCCGGCGCCGGCATGGCGGCAGCGGCCGTCGTGCTGATCGTCGTCGGTCTGCCGTCGCGACAGGCGGTTTCGCCCGAGTCGATGGCTATCCGGGCGCCTGCGCCGACCGTCGCCAGCGCAGCCACGCCGGCCTCGATCGAGCGATCGCCCCGGCTCGAGCGCTACCTGGCCGCGCACCGCGAACTGGCCGAGCCGGGCGTGATGCCGCATTCGACTTCGTACGTGCGCACGTCCGGGGCGATGTCCCTGGAGGAGGGGCGCTGATGCGGCGCCCGGCAGCGCCGAGCTGGGGTTGGGTCGCCCCGGCGATCATCCTGCTCGTTCTGGTTTCCTCGTCGCTGGCACAGGTGCCGGCCGGTGCCGCTGCGGGGGGCGAGGCGGCTGACGGCCGCAGCCCGGAGCAGTGGCTGCAGATCGTTCAGCAGGCGGCGCGGCGCCTGGACTATGCGGGCACGATGGTCTACCAGCAGGGTTCGGAAGTGCGGATGTCGAAGATCGTCCATGTCTTCGACGGCAAGGTGTCGCATGAGCGGCTGCAGCCCATGGACGGGCGCCCGCGCGAGTTCATCCGCCGCGCCGACGAAGTCAAGTGCCTGATCCCGGAGGCGCGGCGGGTGGTCGTCGAGCGCAGGGGCCGGGCCGAGGCGTTTCCCGCCCTCGGCGCCGCCGCCACTGCCGAACTGCTGCGGCATTACTCGGTGAAGATCGTCGGCCGCGAGCGGGTCGGCGGCTTCGACTGCCAGGTTCTGGAAATCCAGCCGCTGCAGCCGGACCGCTACGGCTACCGCCTCTGGGTGGACCGCGCCACCGGCCTGATGCTTCGCACGCAGACGTTGAACGGGCGGGGCGACGTGCTCGAGCAGATGGCCTTCGCCGACGTGCGCATCGGCGGCGTCGACCACGAGCAGCTCAAGCCGTCGTGGTCCACGGAAGGATGGAAGGTCGACGAGACCGCGCACCGCCCGATCGACCTGCGCGAGCAGGGCTGGCGTCTGCTTCCCCCGGCCGGCTTCAAGCCGCTCTTTGCGGTGCGGCGGCCGATGGCGTCGGGACAGGCGCTGCAGGCGGTCTACTCGGACGGCCTCGCCTCGCTGTCTGTTTTCATCGAGCCGGCTTCGGCATCGTCGGCCGACGATGCGCTGCCGCAACGCGGCCCGATCAATGCCTACGCGCGGCGCGTCGGCGACGCCGTGGTGACCGTCGTCGGCGAGGTGCCTGCCGATACCGCGCGCGCCGTGGCCCAGGCTGCCGAGCGAGTCGGCCGCTGATCCAACCGTTTCGTTTCTTTCGCAGACCAACCGAATGATGACCAAGCTGATTCTCCGCACCCTCCTGCCGGTACTTGCCGCCGTCGGCTTGGCCGCTGCCCCGGCGCAGGCGCAGGCGCCCGCCGCGCAGCTGCCCGACTTTGCCGAACTCGCCGAGCGGGCCGGCCCGGCGGTCGTCAACATCCGCACGACGGCGCGGCTCAGCGCGATGCAAGGCCGCGGCGGCGCGCCGCAGATCCCCGGGCTGGACGAGAACGATCCGTTCTACGAGTTCTTCCGCCGCTTCTTCCCGCAGCCTCAACCCGGCCAGCCGCAGCGCCCCGGGCCGCGCGGCGAGCGCCAGGTGCCGCGCGGCCTCGGTTCGGGCTTCATCATCTCGGCCGACGGCTACGTGATGACGAACCATCACGTGGTCGACGGTTCCGAGCAGATCACGGTCACGCTCGCCGACAAGCGCGAGTTCAGCGCCAAGCTGATCGGCTCCGACCAGCGCACCGATGTGGCGCTGCTGAAGATCGAGGGCGCCGCCTTGCCGGTGGTCAGGATCGGCGACTCGAACCGGCTGCGTGTCGGCGAATGGGTGATCGCGATCGGCTCGCCGTTCGGCCTCGAAAGCACGGTCACCGCCGGCATCGTCAGCGCCAAGGCGCGCGAGACCGGCGAATTCCTGCCCTTCATCCAGACCGACGTCGCCGTCAACCCGGGCAACTCCGGCGGACCGCTGATCAACATGCGCGGCGAGGTCGTCGGCATCAATTCGCAGATCTTCACCACCTCGGGCGCGTTCGCCGGCATCTCGTTCGCCATTCCGATCGACGAGGCCATGCGTGTGCAGGAGCAGTTGCGTTCGTCGGGCCGCGTGATCCGCGGCCGCATCGGCGTGACCATCGGCGCGGTTTCGCGCGAAGTGGCCGAGGCGATCGGGCTGGCCAAGCCGCAGGGCGCGCTGGTCACCAACGTCGACCCCGACGGCCCGGCCGCCAAGGCGGGCGTCGAGGCCGGCGACGTGGTGCTGCGCTTCGACGGCCGCATGATCGAAAGCCAGTCTGACCTGCCGCGCATCGTCGGCGGCACCAAGCCCGGAACGAAGGCGACGATGAACGTCTGGCGCAAGGGCGCCGCCCGCGACCTGCAGGTCACGGTGGTCGAGATGGCGCAGGAGCAGCAGACCGCGCGCCGCGGCGAGCCGCCGCCGCGCAGCGCCGCGCCGGCGAACGCCCTCGGCCTGACGGTTTCCGACCTGCCGCCCGAACGGCTGAAGGAAATGAAGATCAAGGGCGCGGTGCAGGTCGATGCGGTCGAAGGGCCCGCGGCCAGTGCCGGTTTGCGCGCCGGCGACCTGATCCTGTCGGTCAACAATGTCGACGTCGTCAACGCCAAGCAGTTCAACGACCAGGCTGCCAAGCTGGACCGCAAGCGCAACGTCGCCGTGCTGGTGCGGCGCGGCGACTCGACGCAGTTCGTGATCGTCCGTCCAGCGGATCGCTAGGAAGCGGGCGTCGGCGCGGCCAAGCTAAAATGCGGGCCGCGTCCCGCAGACAGGGGGTGACGCCGGCGGCGCACCCCCTTTGCTTTGCCCGCGCGCAAGCCGGTGCAGCGACCGCGCCTGCAACCGGTGCAGGGCGGATCACCGGCGCGACGGGCGAAAAACATCGATGCAACACATTCGCAACTTTTCCATCATCGCGCACATCGACCACGGCAAGTCGACGCTGGCCGACCGGCTGATCCAGCGCTGCGGCGGGCTGGCCGATCGCGAGATGGAAGCGCAGGTGCTCGACACCATGGCGCTGGAGCGCGAGCGCGGCATCACCATCAAGGCGCAGACCGCGGCGCTCGATTACACCGCCGCCGACGGCCGGCTCTATAACCTGAACCTGATCGACACGCCGGGGCACGTCGACTTCTCGTACGAGGTGAGCCGCTCGCTGTCGGCCTGCGAGGGCGCGCTGCTGGTGGTCGATGCCTCGCAGGGGGTCGAGGCGCAGACCGTGGCCAACTGCTACACGGCGATCGAACTCGGCGTCGAGGTGCTGCCGATCCTGAACAAGATGGACCTTCCTTCGGCCGACCCCGAGCAGGCGCGCGAGGAAATCGAGGATGTGATCGGCATCGACGCTCACGACGCGGTGCTGGCCAGCGCCAAGACCGGCATGGGCCTCGAGGAGATCCTCGAGAGGATCATCGAACGGGTGCCGCCGCCGAAGGGCGATCCGGCCGCGCCGCTGCAGGCGCTGATCATCGACTCCTGGTTCGACAACTACGTCGGCGTGGTGATGCTGGTCCGGGTCGTCAACGGGACGCTGAAGCCCAAGGACAGGATCCTGCTGATGGCCACCGGCGCGAACCACCTGGTCGAGCAGGTCGGTGTCTTCACGCCCAAGTCGCGCGCCCGCGACCAGTTGTCGGCGGGCGAGGTGGGGTTCGTCATTTCGGGCATCAAGGAACTGCGCGACGCGCACGTCGGCGACACCGTCACGTCGGCTCTGAAGCCGGCCACGCAGCCGCTGCCCGGCTTCAAGGAGGTCAAGCCGCAGGTCTTCGCCGGGCTCTTCCCGGTCGAGTCCAACCAGTACGAGGCGCTGCGCGACGCGCTGACGAAGCTGCAACTGAACGACTCCTCGTTGCAGTTCGAGCCCGAGGTCTCGCAGGCGCTGGGCTTCGGCTTCCGCTGCGGCTTCCTCGGTCTGCTGCACATGGACATCGTGCAGGAACGGCTCGAGCGCGAGTACGACATGGACCTCATCACCACCGCGCCGTCGGTGGTCTACGAAGTGCTGCTGCGCGACGGCACGGTGGTGCCGGTCGAGAACCCGTCGAAGATGCCGGAACCGGCGAAGATCGAGGAGATCCGCGAACCGATCGTCAGCGTCACGATCTTCGTGCCGCAGGAGTACGTCGGGCCGGTGATCACGCTGTGCATCGGCAAGCGTGGCGTGCAGACGGACCTTGCCTATCACAGCCGCCACGTGCACCTGAAGTACGAACTTCCGCTGGCGGAGATCGTGCTCGACTTCTTCGACAAGCTGAAGTCCGTGTCGCGCGGCTACGCCTCGATGGACTACGAGTTCAAGGAGTACCGCGCCGCCGACGTGGTCAAGGTCGACATGCTGATCAACGGCGACCGCGTCGATGCCCTGAGCGTCATCGTGCACCGGGCCAATGCGACCCACCGCGGGCGCGAAGTGGCGGCGAAGATGCGCAAGCTGATTCCGCGCCAGATGTACGACGTCGCGATACAGGCCTCGATAGGGGCGAGCATAATCGCGCGCGAAGACGTCAAGGCGCTGCGCAAGAACGTGCTCGCCAAGTGCTACGGCGGCGACATCACGCGCAAGAAGAAGCTGCTCGAGAAGCAGAAGGCCGGCAAGAAGCGGATGAAGCAG
>Ga0209254_10002032_pt1 | contig 18347 bp, 17 predicted proteins | sample FrelakmetDIP11DI_FD_187148 | JGI IMG/M metagenome (GOLD analysis project Ga0209254, IMG submission 187148) | Freshwater lake sediment microbial communities from the University of Notre Dame, USA, for methane emissions studies - DIP11 DI (SPAdes)... | ecosystem: Environmental > Aquatic >...
AAAAACTTAAATCAAATGGAAGAAAATACAAATCAGAAACCGGACGATCCTGAAAAGGAAAGTCTGCTTGACAAGGCAAAAAAGCTTGTTGACAAAGCCGATGATTTTTTAGATGAAAAGGCAGATGAGGTAAAAAAAAGCGAAACCTTTAAAAAGGTACAGGAGGCATTCGATAAAGCGGGTGATTACGTTGAGGATAAAATTGAAGATTTAAAGAAGAGCGGAGTAAAAGAAAAGCTTGAAGCCTTTGCAGACAAAACAGAAGATAAAGCTGAAGAGACCTTATCAAAACTGAAGGAGGTTGGTAAAAAAGTTGCAAATAAGACTGCGGATAAGCTTGAGGATATTGCGGAAAACATTAAGAAAAAAACAAAAGAGGACGATAAGCCTGAAGATGTAAAAATTTGAGAATCCTGATACCGAAAGAAAACTAAATGATTCATGAAAGCTAAACTTCTTTCATCCGGATTACTTTTGATTTTTATGATGCCTCAGATTACGGCACAGGAAATAGAGTCAGAAGAAAATCCTGGGATTCAGTTTGGGATTCAGGGAGGATTGAGCCTTCAGAAGTTTGTCGGAACAGATTACTGGGGCGATAACCTGTCCGACAGATCAGCCCCGGGTATTCATGCAGGTGGCAATATGATACTTCCGGTTTTTCATGACTTTTATATTCAGACAGGGTTATTGTATTCAGTAAAAGGTTCAAAGCAGGACATTATTACTGATAATATTACAAAAACAGTTTTTATTTCATACCTTGAGCTGCCGCTTGGCATTCTATACAGACCTCAGGCTGGCAGGGGCAATTTACTGATCGGCCTTGGAGGCTATTTTGGCTACGGTATCTCAGGGAGGGAGAGGACCAAAACTGGTACCGTTACAATTGAGATTCCTGTTAAGTTCCTGGCTGACGCTTCCGGAGAACCTACTTCATATGCCTATTATCGACCCTTTGATGCAGGAGGGAATATTTTTGTCGGATATGAACTTTATGGCGGAATTATATTTCAGTTAAATCTGCAGATAGGATTGATGGAATTAAACTCCGATTATGGTCAGACAAATGACCAGACTCTGAAAGAAAACAGCGGTTTCGGATTCTCCGTAGGATACAGGTTCTGATATTCATTTCTCTGAATAGTTATTATTGGCTGAACTCTTTAGTCGTTTCCGGACTTACTGCTTAAAATATACCAGTACACTGAAATATCAGAATAAGAGTATGTTTTTGTCTTTACGAGACCTGTGCTGAAAAATTTCTTTTCAGTCATTGCATAAATATAGTCCTGTCCTTTGTCTGATCCGCAGTTATATGCTGACGAAAAAAACTTCACTTTTTCATTTTCATCTTTCCAGTTTATCATGTAACTATGTTCACAGATTTTAATAAAAGCTATCAGATAATTAAACTCGCTTCTCGGATCCTCCAGATCTGTAACTATCGATTTTCTGTATTCTTTTACATCTTTAAATGATGTTCCTGTTTTGAACAGATTCCTGATCTTTCTTTCTTTGACAGAGAGCACTTTTTTGTGTATCTCCTCTCCAAAGGAAGGCTTCATCTGGAACGGTCCGACTGAAAAATCGGCATATTCCTCACCCAGGTTTATATAGAGCGTTTTAAGCAACGAAATTTCAATCTTATCCTGCAGGGCTGAATAGCGGATAAGCTCAGGAAAAACTATTGCAACAGCAAAGGAGAATGATATGTTATTCTTTTCGCAGGCAGGTTTCAGCCAGTTCTCATTTTCGGTTACAAAGCTCTGGGCTTTATCCCAGTCTTTACCGAAAATCGATTTGTAATCTATTCCCTGGGAAAACGACAATCCCTCAAAACAGAGAATAGTGAATAAACCCAGAATTATGCGGTAAAAATATTTCCGCTGCACCTACTGATTTGTTATAGGAGTGAATAATGTGAAATTTAATACTAAAAGGGTATTGTACACTGCATTATAGCACTCTTCCCAGGAGAGAAGTACATATAGGTTAAGTAAACCGTTCCGTCGGTTTTAGTCAGGTATGGATTAAATACTTCAGATAGTGTTTTATTATCACTGAAGGTCAAAGTTCCGGAATAATAAGTTGCGTAGAGTGTATTTGATGAATTGACAAATATATCTCTTACAGTATAAATGTCCTTTGAAAGTTTCAGGCTTGTATTGCCCTTCAAATCCATGATTTTGTCCTGGGAAACAACAAGGATATCATCTAATTTGGCTTTGCCATTTAATTTGGCACCAGCTCCAAACTTTAGAAGGTCATTGGTTCCCCCTGAGATATTGGAGACTAATTTTGGCTGAAGTGAACTCGGTCCGCCACCACTTATCATTTGATCCTGAACCTGTTGGCTCATTTTCATCGCAATATCCATCCGTTCCTGATCAGTTTTTGCATTTTTCATTGCCTCTTCCATTTTCTTAGCCTGAGCTTCACTTGCAACCATATTTTCTGTCACAATTGCGGCAAACTTGTCCTTAGTCCTTGATACAGCAAAATCATTAATTAGAGCAAAAGGACCATAATTCTTACCGCTAAATTTAATCAGGTATTTTTCACCTGACCTGGAAATGTAGGCTGGATATTTTGTCATCCAGAAATCTGCCTTTTCTTCACTGACAGTTTCTGCGTTATCTGAACAAAATCCTGTAATTTTTGAATCCCCCTCCTTGTAAGGTCCTTCCGACTTACCATCTGTTGAAATATAATACTTGTCTCCAAATTTGTCATAAACCAGGAAACTTCCATCATCTTTCGTGCAGATTGTGATTTCATCATAAGCAATTACAAATTTGCCAAGATCCATAATGAGCTTTGCATCGTCGCAGGCACATGCCGGCTCAGGTCCGGGTTCTGAAGATTCTTTACTGTTATCATCTCCAACAACTCCTGAAATTTCTTTTGAAACTGCTTTCTTTACCTTATTCAGTAATCCCTGGGATTCAAGAGGATTTGAGAAAATAAAGCACAGTGCAGTAAGAACCAACAGTGATTTTTTCATGTTAGTGGATATTAATTATTTTATGGAATAACCTGGTTGATAAGAAATTGTCCCAAAGATCTGATTTGCTTTTTATTCTTTTTTCTTCTTCATTTCTTTCAATCCCTGATTGAAGAGTATAACAGCAGCAACTCCAAAAACCAGAAAAAGCAATGCCTTAATATCAAGACCCCTGAAGAAAATAATTAATGCAATAACTATCAAAATCAGACTTAGTCCAAAAAAAATAATTGCCTTTATATTCATGGGTGTAAAACTTTGTTTAAGTAATTAACCTATGAAATTAACAATTTTAAGGTATATTGTCAAGAGAGAATCGAAAAAATAAAAACCCTTATCCCAGAAGTTGTGCAATCTTTTTGTTTATTGATACCCTTTTATTACCTGCAGAAATAATCCTGTCAAGGACCCATGCATTCTTAAGTACCAGTTCCCTCATCATTAAATATTGTCTGTTTTCCTTCCATAATTTTTCACTGATGGTATTATCATAGCTTTTCATATATTTTGCTGAGAAATCATTTTTGTCAAAGCATTTCAGCGCCTGCCACCCGGCAAATCTGCCCGATTGCATTGCCTGTCCGATTCCGGCTCCTGAAGCAGGATTTATCAGTGATGCAGCATCACCGCAGAGCATAAGCCTGTTCCCCGAGACAGGAGTTTTGCGCGACCATAGCGGCAGAAGACTTCCCTGTATCTCACTTGTTAATTCCGCTTTTAAAAACCGGTTGCTGATGTCGGGAACTTTTTCAATTATCCTTAGAAATTCTTTTCTCATGTTGATTTTTCTCCTGTTAACTATGGCTGATGGCAGACCAAGTCCGACATTAAACTGATTGCCGTCCAGGGGGAATATCCAGAAATATCCGGGAAGGAACTCCTTAAGAAAATGTAACTCAAAAGTATCAGGAGGATTATCAGTGACATTTTTGAAATAAGCTCTCACTGCGCTGGAACAATAATTAAAATTTGTATCGTTTCCTGTCAGGTATCTCCTTATAAGGCTGTTTGCACCGTCACATCCTAACACCAGCCGGGCTTTCAGATGCTGGTTTCTGTTTGTCCTTATTTTTATCCCATCGGCACTTTCCGAAACATCCTCAACTGCAGTTTCCTGAAAAACTGTTATTTCTGGCACCTGGCAGGCAAGATCAAACAGGAAGTCATCAAATATAATGCGCCGGCATATGTATCCATGCTCGATAAACTTCAGGTCAAGGCTTCTCTTTCCCGGAGAGACTATCCGGCAGATATTTACTTTATTTCTTCCGGCTAATCCTTCGAAAGCTTTTGCATATTGCGGATTTATTGTACTCAGTACTTTCGGAACGAATGCAGGGATAGCATCCCCGCATACTTTTTCGCGCGGGAATTTTCTTTTCTCGATTAATGCAATTTTAAGGCCTGATGAACCAAGTGTGAGGGCTGCAGTGCATCCTGCAGGTCCGGCCCCGCAGATTATTACATCGAATTCTGAAATCATTCCTCTGAACCCCACGATTTATTTGGCCTGTCGTCCATTTCGAGAATTAGTACCCCCCCTTCAATCAGCTCTTTGTGAGTAAACAGAGGCTTTGTGAGCTTCTTCCCATTAAGAGCTGCTGACTGTATATACTTATTTGTGATGCTATTGTTTTTTGCAATGATGCTGAAGGTTTTTCCATCCTGAAGGTGGATTTTCACTTTGCTGAACAAAGGGCTTCCGATCTGATATTCCGGGATCCCTGGAGTAATCGGGTAAAAACCCATTGCTGAAAATACATAAAACGCCGACAATCCTCCTCCGTCCTCATCACCGGGGATTCCCATAAGATCGTTTCGGAACCATGTATCCATAAGCATACGGACACGTTTCTGGGTTTTCCATGGCTTGCCGGCAAGGTTATAGAGATATGCAATATGCATCGAAGGTTCATTGCCCATCACAAACTGACCGACATTCCCTGTTGCATCAGGCATGGTTGAATAATATTGCCATTTTGATCTGCCCAGTTCTGCGCTGAATAACTGATCGAGCTTTGCCTCAAATTTGTCCTTTCCTCCCATCATTTCTATCAGATCGCCAAACGCATGATATGGCTGCCAGATATATGTCCATCCATTATTCTCATCATAATAATCCCGTGCTCCCATACCCCCGTCAAACCTGTAATCGAAAGGCTCGATCCAGTTTCCGGCGCTGTCCCTTGGATGATAAAACCCTGTTTCCCGGTTAAAGAGATTCCTGTAGTTCAGGCTCCTTTTGATAAAGAAATTGTAATCATCATTCTTCCCAAGCTCTTTTGCAATCATGGCCATACACCAGTCGTCGTAGCCCGATGCCAGGGTTATTGCAACAGCCTGTCGTTTTTCAAATGAATGGACCTTTGGATTAGTTTCGGAGTCTCCTTTCCTGAGTGCCGGGAAATAACCATTTTTATCATAAAATCTATCAAGATCTGTTGCACTGTCTTTTACCCAGGGAAGCTTTGTTTCGTAGAGAATTGTTTTTTTCAGGTAGTCAAATGCCTCTGCCAGGTTGAAATTCCTGACCCCTTTGTTCCAGGCATCGAGTATCACAGCAGCTGAATGATTCCCGTTCATTGCATGATTATCTCCTGTAATTGCCGGGAAGGTCGGCATCCATCCCGACTGCCGTGCCATCCGGATATATGAAGAGATCTTTTCATCCTGTTCTCCGGGATTAAGTATCACCTGCAAAGGGTGTAAGGCCAGATGAGTATCCCATACCCAGTCGTCAGTATAAAAACCTGTATCCCCGGCCGATTCAATCTTATTATTCCAGATGCTGAAGTATTGTCCCTCTTCCGTGATATCAACCATCCTTTCAAAACACCGGTAAAGGGAGGTATAAAACATACTCCTTTGATTTGATGTTCCTCCTTCTACCTCAATCTCCGAAAGGACGGAATTCCATTTTGCCCTTGCATTGTCTGATATTTCATCTGAGTCCCATCCCGAAATATCATTTAACAGATTTCTTTTAGCCTGTCCGGCACTGATGTATGAAAGGCCATAGCGAATTTTTAACTGCCGGCTTTCAGGCTTAAACGATACCACCAGTGCAATCCTGTTTCCGCTGACAGAAGGCGTGTCAGATAAACCATCCCGGTTATGTACTTCAACGTTTTCAGGTGTTATATCAAATTCCAGGCAGATATAAGCTTTAACTTCATCGAAGGTATCGTACCCTGATATGGTATTGTTTTCATACTCAAGTTCTCCCCGGTTTGCAGTTGTGAGAATTACACCATTCAACGAGTCCTTATTGAAATGAATAACAAAAAATCCTGATTTTTCAGCCGGGACGAATTGCACATCAATCTCAGGCTCATCAAGGGTTACTTTGTAGCAGTATGGAGTTATATTCTCATTATCAAACGTATACAAATTTTCTCCGGGCATTCCGGGTATATTTCCACTAAACGGACTCAGATTAAAAACTTTTCCGGATCGATGAGATACAACATTAAGCGGGAATCCCTTCATATTGTTTGAAGTGTAGCTTTCCCTGTCAGGGTAGAACCGTAGCATACTGTTAGGAATATGTACGGTCGGGAAAGTGGGTACAAGCAGATGACTGATATTGCCAATATACGGATTAACATATTCTACAGGCCCTGATCCGCTTTCAGAGCAGGAAGGCAGTGTAAAATATACTATTACAAAAATCAGGTATGAAAGTTTCAGTTGCATAATTTTTAAAACAGGAATCATTCTATCCTTTTATATTTTTTCATTATCTCAATGGTTTTATCCACAGGTAATGCTTCAATTGTAAATTTGTACTTTCCGGTGGTAGTCTCAGCCGCAAAAAGTGAATTAATAATGGCTTCCTCTGTTGATTCAATAACAGCTTCAAATAAAAGATCCATCTCTTCATTTCGAAGCAGCTGCACATCCTGCAACTTTGTTTTTGACAGGTAAGGAACGCGGTTTTTTTCAGCAGTCGATACTGCCACAGCATAATCACCGCTGCTGTTGGAAGTCATTCCTCCCGTCCTGGCAATACCTGCCATAGCCCTGGAAGCCAGTCTTTTAAGGTTTCTTGAATCCAACGGGGCATCTGTCATAATTACTACCATGCATGAACCATCTTCTTTATATTCATCCGGAATCCTGCTGAACTTGTATTTGCCAAGCTCTTGTCCCACGGGCACTCCGTTGATCTGAAGAATTCCTCCGAAGTTTGTCTGGACCAGGACACCAACTGTATAGGCACCTCTTTCCTTTGGCAGAATTCTTGAAGCAGTTCCGATCCCTCCCTTAAAACCAAAGCAAACAGTCCCTGTACCGGCTCCGGTATTCCCTTCTCTTACAGGTCCTGTTTCAGCATTTCTTATTGCCTGAAGCACATGCTCCTTAGTAATGACTCTTTTGCGAATTTGATTCAATCCTGCATCATTTGTCTCCCCCACGACCGGATTAACACTCATGACACCTGCGTTATCAGGAAGGCTGAGAGTATATTCAATCAGGGCTTCAGCTGCTACCGGGACACTCAGGGTGTTTGTAAGGATGACCGGAGTCTCTATATTGCCGAGTTCCTCTACCTGTGAATAACCGGTCAGTTTGCCAAAACCATTCCCAATGTATATCGCTGCCGGCACTTTTTCCTGGAAGATATTGCCCTGATGTGGCACTATTGCCGTTACTCCGGTATTCACAGAATCACCTTCAGTGATAGTCACATGTCCTACCTTAACTCCGGGCACATCTGTAATTGCATTGTTCCTTCCGGAATTTAAAATTCCAAACTTGATACCATAATCCGCCGTGCGTTTTTTTTGAGCTTCCATATTCTGATATGTTGCAATAGCCAGGATAATAAATAAACTGTATTTTATTTTTGACATTGGACTATGAATTCTTTTGAATCTGTGTTCAATTCATTACCCATAAAATCACCGGAAATTTTAAAGACCTTAAAAAGGGACCGTTCAACCAGATGCTCAAGTTCGTACCTGAAAAAGAACCTTAACGGAGTCTTCCACTCCTGAGTATAATTCGATTCATTGTCATTCCATTCAAGCCTGAAAGTGATGTTTATTACCTGATTTATGAGATCCGGTTTTGTGGAAACCATCCTTTTTACTCTTTTCCCGGGTTCATATTCACCTTCAAAATCAACAACATTATCAAATCCGTTAATGAGGGGTTTTAAATCAGGAACAAACACGTCGAAGATAAACTTTCCACCCGGATTCAGGTGGCTGTAAACATTGTTAAGTGACTTCAGCTGTTCATCCTTCTCTGTAAGATGCATAAATACCCTGAATGGGGCAATTACCAGATCAAATTTAGTATCCAGCTTAAAATCTGTAATATTCTGAAGGCTTATCCTGCCATGTTCCGCACGAGGAAGCTTTTCCATCAGAACCTTAAGCATTGAAGGGCTTATGTCAATCCCGTAAATATCAGCATTATTTTCCAGTCCGTTCATAAACATGCGCCCTGTACCGACACCAATTTCGAGGATTTTTCCCCTGGTCTCTTTGATTCTGTCGAGATAGAATGTATTATCAACCCCGTCGCGAATCTGATGGTAGATCAGATCATAAAACCTTGCAAAATGTTCAGGATATACGCCACCTGACAATCCTGGCTGGTTTACATTATCAGAAATTTTATCCGGCATTTTTCAGCATGTTTTGTAAGAAAGTAAATTTACGATTCTTTTTTATTCTGCTGAAATCAATCAACCGCAAAGCACCCAAAGAAATCGCAAAGAACACAAAACAGACAAAGACAAGTATTGCTATAATATCCTTTGCTTACTTAGCGTTTGAGCTTTGCGACCTTTACGGTTAATAAGCGGCTTATCCGATTTTTAGTGAAGTCATCGTAAGCGACCCTCCCACAGGTTTATCATTAAAGATATTAATTATTTCATCTTTTTCCTGTAAGGCAAGCGTATAAAGTAATGGCAGATAATGATCAGGGGTTGGAACCGCCAGATCAAAAGCCCTCCCCAGAGATTTGTAACTAATCAGCTGTTGGTGGTCATCGGTCAATATATATTTTTTCATTTTTTCACTGGCTTCGAGAGCCCAGTCATAACCAAAATCGTCATTTAGCCTGTTCCAGGCAACCATTCCCAGGTTATGAACCATATTCCCGCTTCCGATGATTAAAACTCCTTTTCTGCGAAGGATCTTTAGCTCTTTTGCAAGATCATAATGCTGTTGGGCACTAATAGTATAATCAAGGCTCATTTGGATTACCGGGACATCTGCATCGGGATACAGATGTTTTACAACACTCCAGCAGCCATGGTCCAGCCCCCATTTGTCATCCAGTCCGACCTGGGTTTTTCTCATGGCATCACGGGTTACCCTTGCCATCTCGGGGCTTCCTGGGGCGGGATACTGAACATTGTACAGTTCTTCGGGAAAACCTCCGAAATCGTGGATCGTCCTTGGTTTGTCCATAGACGTTACATATGTTCCACTGGTTTCCCAGTGTGCCGAAATGCATAAAATCGCTTCCGGTACTGGTAATGTCTTACCTGTTTCTCTCCATCCATGAGTAAATTCGTTATCTTCAATGGCATTCATGGGACTGCCGTGGCCGAGAAACAAAACAGGCATTTTAATGCCACCCCCGGAGCCATCCGATACTGTTTTTAATTCACCAGCTTTCATAATTAGGATTATTTTTTAATTTTGATGTCGTTTCATTCATCCTTGAAATTCTGTCAAATATAATATGGAAAAAAAATATTCTCTCAGAAAGGATAAAATCAGGGTAGTATTGCTGGAGGGAATTCATCATAGTGCTCATGATTTTTTTGTGGCAAATGGTTATACAAATATTGAAACATATTCCGGTGCGCCTGATGAGAGGGATCTGAGAGAGATTATCAAGGATACAAATATCATCGGTATCCGGTCAAGGAGTAACCTTACAGGTGATATTCTGAACAACGGGTCCAGGCTTTTGGCAGTTGGTTGTTTCAGTATCGGTACGAACCAGGTTGATGAAAAAGCTGCCAGGTTGCTTGGAATCCCTGTCTTTAATGCTCCTTTTTCCAATACCCGATCAGTCGCTGAGCTGGTAATAGCTGAAGCAATAATGCTATTACGGAACATACCATTAAAAAATGCCGCTGCCCACAAAGGAAGATGGCTGAAATCGGCATCCAACTGTTTTGAAGTACGGGATAAAAACATTGGTATTATAGGGTATGGACATATCGGGTCGCAGGTTTCGATCCTTGCTGAAGCCCTGGGGATGAATGTTTATTATTATGACATTGTAAAGAAGCTCAGTCTGGGAAAAGCTGTCGCCTGTTCATCTCTCGAAGAACTGCTGTCTCAAACGCATATTGTCACATTGCATGTTCCTGAAACACCTCTCACGAGGAAAATGATAGGTGAAAAGGAGCTGGCACTCATGCGCAGGGGAGCCTGCCTGATCAATGCTTCGAGAGGATCGGTTGTAGATATTCCTTCATTAACTGATTCTCTTAAATCAGAACATATTTCCGGAGCAGCTCTTGATGTTTTTCCTGAGGAGCCCTCATCAAATAGTGACCCGTTCATTTCTGAACTCCAGCAATTTGAAAATGTTATCCTTTCACCACATGTTGGCGGCAGTACAATGGAAGCTCAGGAGAATATTGGAACCGAGGTAGCAGAAAAGCTTGTAAAATACAGTGATACAGGTGCTACAATTGGCGCTACAAATTTTGTACAGATTTCACTTCAGCCAAACAATAATGTGCAAAGGTTTTTGCATATCCATAAGAATGAGCCAGGCGTTCTGAAAGAAGTTAACTATATATTTACTTCCAAGGGTATTAATATAGCCGGAGAATATCTGCAGACGGATCCGGAAATAGGGTATGTAATTATTGACACTGAGAGTCATCTCGGATCAGGAGTTCTTGAAGAACTAAAGGCCATAAAAGGGACAATAAAAGTGAGAATGCTCTACTGACTCTCTTTTCTGATGAGAATTAATATTCTTTCAGGGTATATTCATAAGGCAGCCAGTCACCCACGCGTAAGCTGGCCATTTTTCCTTCCCAGGTGATACCTGAAGGATCAAAAAATCCATCATTTCCGAAAAAAACCTTCTCCTTAAGAAATCTGATATTACTCAGGGGTTCTTTTGAGAAATAACAAACTCCAAGGTCATCACTGTATTTAAGATATTTATTCTCCTTCTGGTCCTCAACTACAAGATCCTTGTATTTAAGATTCTCATATGCCCTGTTTTTAATAATAAAACCTGTTGATTTCATATCATTATACCAGAGTGCCCTGAAAAAGTGCATCCTTGATCCGAGATAAGCATACCTCCTCTTCCTTTCAAAAACCTCTTTTTTTTCCGCACCAACACTTAAATCCTCGTTGAAAATTATATCACCCTTAAAAAAGAAGGATTTTGTTTCTCTTATATATTCAAATTTATCAAGATAGTATGTTATCTTATATCCGAGAGCCCTGTTATCGATCCGGATCGGCTTCGAAGCATAAGCTCTCAATGTGTCGTCATCAGAATCATAATTAAAAGTAATGTCGTTCTCATTAAGGATTTCACAACCGGAAGCATTATATGTTGTACCAAGGAATTCACTCCTGAACAATATCATGTTTGCCTTCCTTTTCCTGGCAAGTGAACGGGCATTTATACTAACCTCCTTAATCTCATATAACTTTTGTACAAGGTAAATTGTCAAAGGTTTGCCTGTTACATAATCATTAAGGGTTGTAGAGTAATATCCGATTGCACTGATTGTAAGCGGACGGGAAGTGATTTTTGATACATCCAGCTCAAAGTTCCCGTTCTGATCTGATTGTGTCCCTGTAAAAGTGCCGCTGAAATAGAGGTAGGCAAAACCGATCGGATCTTTAGTCTTCCTGTCCTGCACAGTTCCTTTAATGACCTGACAATAAATTACAGTATTTAAGTTTATCAGAAGAATAAAGAAAATCAGTTTCCGGAGTTTTGTGCTCACACCGATAATCAGTTAACAGTTATTTTCCTGGAAGCAGTTATATCACCAAGCCAGATCCTGCCTTTTGCCTGAAATAAATCGAGTATTGATACCTGATACGATAATCCGGGATATTCGAAAAAGGCTTCATAATTTCCTTTGCCTATAATTTTATCAAATGAATAGCTGACTGTATATTTTTTTGTTTCTCCCGGATTGAGTTGTGTCAGCCAGTCCATTAGCCAGCCGTCCCATGGAACAGGTGTCTGGGATTCCAGTACACTGTTGATTATGGTGCTGTCTGTCAGATTCATAAGATAAAGTCCATTTGTGAAATAATGGAAAAGTTTATGACCCGTTTTATCAGGGTCGAGTATCAGAAGGGCCGCTTTATCCATATTGGTTACCGTAAAAGACAATCTGCATAAGGGACCGCTTATTTCAGGAGGGCTTAATGCCACAATTAATCCTGAATGTAAAAGCTCCCTCTTTTTCAGGTTTTGGATTATCCCGGGATCATTTCTCAGGTCAGGCTTATTATTTTTAAAATAATCGATCCTGAGGGCATAGTTCTGATAATTTAATGGAGCAACATGAATATATGGTCCGGAAGGAAATGAAGAAAGATAACCCGGCCAGAGTTGGCCTTTATAAACTGAGTCACCGTCAGAATAAAAGACAAATGAAGATTGCCTGAGCTTATCTAATTCCGGATGCTTGTACCTGAAATAAAGAATATGTGTTGAGGAATCGTATAATTGTATATCTGCATAATCGAAGGTGATATTATCACCAATAGATAACAAAATATCAGTCAGAAGGGAGTCATTCTTTATATCTCCCGGATCTTCCCCGGAATCGGACAATGAACATGAATTAAAACCAAGTGTTGCTGCAAAAATAATTAACAGGTAGTTTCTCATATTTATAAATAAAGTGCCAGGCTATAACCAGTTTATTAAACCTTAAAGACTCTGAATATATGTGGCGCTATCCTTAAAAGTATCGGGCGACATTTCCACGAAGATATTCTTAACTCCTCCTATTTCAAGTTTTGCAAAAAACTCTTTCCAGTCAACAATCCCTTTGCCTATTGGAGCCTCCTTTTTATCTGCCGCTGACCAGTCGGCAAGATGTGCTGAGATAAAACGCCCGGGATATTTCTCAAAATAAGTTGCAGCTTTATATCCGATACTGATCACAGCAACCTGAAACTGCATCTTGACGTACTCCGGATCGAACTGTTTCATAAGGATGTCATAAATCAGGGTTCCGTCTATCTGTCCGAATTCTCCGTGGTGGTTATGAAATCCCATCTGTATGCCCGCTTTTTTTGTTTCCATGCCGAATTTATTAAGTTCATCAGCGGCTTTCTTCCAATCGTCGGATGTTGCTTTGCCGGGCAATCCGAAGCTTGAAAGGATCATTTGTTTCTGTCCTGATTCAGCTGCAAATTGAATACGTTCGTTCAGATTCTCACGGAATTCTCCCATCCCGTAGTGAGTGCTCTCAAGCGTAAGTCCGGCATCATCTATGATCTGGCGCATCTCTTTTGCAGTCATCTTCATAAGTGGAGCGAAACCTGCAAACTGATATCCGGGAGGTGAACACATCTCGACAGTTTTATACCCTAAATCAGCCATCATTTTCAAGGTACCGGGAAAATCCTTAACCAGCTGGGTCTTTATTGTCCATACCTGAAAACCCAGCGGAGGCCTTGCAATCTGGATTGACCTGTTTCTTAACTCCGGAGGCATTTGAGATGCAATTACTGCTGATCCTATTCCCAAAGCACCTGTTGTAATAAACTGACGTCTGGATATTTTTTTCATAAAGGGCAAGTTTTATAAAAGTTTATTGTGACCAAAATTACAGAATAGTATTGGGTGGCTAAATGGTTTTATAAAAATAGTGCTTTTTGAACAAAATCCGAAAGTTTTTGCCTGTCAAGTTTTCCATCGGTTCTTACACCGCTGCATACATCCACTGCAAAGGGCTGCACCTCTTCAATTGCTTCTCTTACGTTTTCAGGTTTCAATCCTCCTGCAAGAAATACAGGACATTTGGAATTCTCCCTTATCATTCTGCTTAATTTCCAGTTATGAACCCGTCCTGTTCCGCCCAGCTCTTTTATTTTCAGGTTAGGATTACCGCTGTCAAGCAGCAATGCATCAACCTGATCAGATATACTTACAGCCAGATCGACAGAACTATCATCAATAACGTGAATCACCTGTACAATCTTAACAGATGGCAATGCAGCTTTCAGTTCAGAGTAAGTTCCTGATAACAGCAGGTCAACTATCTGAATCGTATTTGTATTTGTTCTCAGGTGGTGCCTGACTATTTCCTCAACAGAGATCTCGCTGGTCAGCAGGAAAGTAGCAACTGGCGGGGGGACATAGCCTGCAATCTGTCTGATAAGATCATCAGGAATTGGTCCCGGACCGCTTGGCATTTTTGCAACCAGACCAACTGCAGAGGCTCCGAATGCGATAGCGGTCATGGCTTCTTCAATGCTGTTTATGCAGCATATTTTAATACGCGGAGTCATAATATATTCCCCTTAAAATTGTTGAATCTCATTCATTTTTAAAAACCTCATACTCTCTGTCTTCCAGGATTCAGAAACTGATTGTCATCCCTCCGCCACCAGTATTACCAAACCGTGGATTTACAACATTATTATAGATAGAACCGAATGTGAATGTAAAGCCGAACATTGTGAAATACTCAAACTGTGTGGCAAGTTCCTTTCTTCTCAGGAGAACCTCCTCAGGTGTTGCCCCGCCTTTTACAAGTCCGAGCTGATCATGTATAAGTGAAGCCCCGCCTCCGAAGTTGACAGATAATCCCTTGGCAATCCTTAGATCAATAAACCCGTTAACCGAGAGATTGTTCTTTGACCAGTCATGAAGATAATTACTGTACTCTATACCGACATCTATTGATCCCCATTTCTGAACAATCTCGTATGCTGCCTCGATAGAATGCTGGAAATGACCCTCCTGCATTTTGTCGTAAATCGTGGTGTCGGTATAGAATGAATATTTATATCCGATTGAGTACAGCAACCTTAACTGTCTTCTTGTTGATTCGGAATAGGGGTAAATATCATATTCAATACCAGGCATTATTTCTGTAGATAACTTCAGGTTGCTGTAACTGGATGATCCTATATAATACTTTCCTCCATACGACCAGTGATTAGTAATACTTTTCACAATCAGAGTATTGAAAGATTTTGAATTGTTTTTGCTTTCAATTACGTCATCCTCAATCTCAAATTTTTCAATTCCATAGTTATACCTGGCCCTGAGGTCGATTTTCCATTTTTCAGTTACCCTGCTGGCTGAAAGATTTCCACTAAGGTTGCTTGAATTATATGTCTGCTGGCCCTGTAAAAATCCGTTTATATTGGCCCTGAAAACCCAGCTGTTCCACTTGTCGGTTGATACTGTTTCCGATATTGGTTCACTGAAAGTAATCTGCATATATTTCGCAAGAGGAGTCTTTGCCACATATCTCATTAAACCTATTTTCAGAGTTTTGACAGCATTTGTCCTGATCCGGTCCTCGGTTTCATCCGGATTTGATACAAAGGAGACAGTATCACGCATACCAGTATACTGGTGCTGTCCCACAAGGAAGAAAGTAAATTCAAGACCTCCGGAACCTGTTCGCTGTGAGGTGGATATGATATAAACACCGGCATCTTTGATATCCCTGACATAATTTACATAAGGGATCTCCTTTCTTATAAAATCAGACAGGTCACTTATTGTATAATCAGTTGCTTCCATAAATACGTTAAGTGCATCTTTCCTTAAAGTGTCTGATTTTGTAACAGTCTCCTGCGAATATCCGTTCAGGATTATGAGTAAAAGAGTATTACAAAGAATGAATCTTTTCATGGCTTTAATAGGGTTAGTCCAAAATGGTAGCTAAAATATGGAAATGAAATGACATTCCTGAACCATTTCACAAGTTTAACAAATCATTAACGCAAAGAAAAATCCGGCACCAGATGATGGTTACCGGATTGTCATGAAGATATCAGGAATGAAAAACAAGAAGCCTGGTTATTTATTTTTCAGCTTTGTCATATTGCCTTCTGAGGCCCTCTTCTGTCATAACCCAATTATTATCTGCGCTATCGGATCTGATCATTTCTTTGTCCTCTCCGTCCCATCTCCAGTTCCACTCATCGTTATAATAATGCTGCCTGCGAAACATATTTTCGGTTGTTTTATCAAAATGGATCACTGTGCCATAAGGAATATATAAATTTACTGTCACATTATCGGCAGACCATTTATTTCCCTGAGGGACGGAAAAGTACTCATCAAGAAAAAGTGTATCTCCCGACACTTTGTAATGGTAAACCAGGCTCTCTGCTTTCCTGGCCCCATCTGACCTGCTTCTGCCGGCTGACCGTTTCCTGACATTTATCATCAGGGTATTGTCATCGGATTTATCTATAATCAAGCTTGTGCTTATAAATAAACCATTGTTATCGTTGCTGAAGAAGACATTATAATTCTCCTCGTCGAAAGTGATCTCTTTATCATATTTTAACCCCGTAATTTTATTTTTGGAGAGTATATAAAGATCTTTCGGAGCTTTCCCGACAACCTCTTCCGATACTAATTTGGCCGTCTCAGAAAAACTTATACCCTCATTGAACAGCAGGATTGAAAGAGCGGCGATACACATTACCCATATTACCAGTCCGATAAGGCTGAATATGCCGTCTCTGGCCTTAAACCAGAAAATCATTTTGACTCCCCAGTAAATTATTGCCAGAAGGGGAAGAAGAATAACAATGAATGTAAGAACCAGGATCCAGGGAGCGATAGCAGGACTAACTATATAGTTAAGAAAATCTGGCAGATAGAACAGATTTACTCCCAGTGAGTGTGTTGAGAAATAATCGGGATATTTAAAGAAGAAGACCATTACGAATGAGACAAGGATAAAGAACCCTGTCAGGACAAAAATAACTCCTGTAGCTATCAGGAATATTCGGACAATAATGAAACAGACTTTACCTACAGCCCTGAAGACTTCATTAAAAGCGTTTCCGATATTTGATACTCCGTTTCCCGGAACTATATTCCCCTGGCTGCTTGCTGTCTGGGAATATCCTGTACCGTGTTTCCTGAAAACAGTGGCATAATCATCACGCCCGTACATCTCCCTCTTCCTTGAATCGGAAGTGGCTGAGGGAAGGGCGATCCACAGGGCAACGTAGACAAGAAATCCGATGCCCCCAAAGAATGTAAACAGAATAAACATCAGTCTGATCCAAACGGAATCTATATTAAGATATATACCAATACCTCCGCATACTCCGCTTATTATTGAATCATCGGGATTCCTGTACATCTTTTTCCCTCCTTCTGAATGGTAGTAGGCCTTGTTTTCAATTGTTGATCCGGATACTGAATCTGTATCAAAGTCTTCAGGTTTTCCGATAATTGATATCATTGCTTCGACATTCTCGGATGAAATTACTCCTGCGGTTCCGCTTTGCGATTGGAAGATCTCGGCTATGCGGGATTCAATATCCTCAATGGTTTCAGCACCTCCGGGTGTATTTTTTAACCTGTTGTCAATGTCCTGCAGATAACGGCGAAGTATTTTGTAAGCTTCCTCATCGATATGGAACAGTGTACCGCCAAGATTTATTTTAATAGTTTTATCCATCATTTTTTGTTTTTAAAGGTAAGTGAGAAATTATCTTGTTCTGATGAGGTTTACAGACTCAACAAGCTCTTCCCACGAAATATCGAGATCGGCAAGATATTCCTTCCCCTCCGTGGTAAGTTCATAGTATTTCCTGGGAGGCCCCTGCTGCGATTCTTCCCAGCGGTAACTGAGCAGACCGGAATTTTTCTGACGTGTGAGTAACGGGTAAAGGGTTCCTTCAACAACGATTACCTTTGCTTCCTTAAGTTCCTTGATTATATCGCTTGCATAGCAGGAATTCTTTGACAGAACCGATAAAATGCAGTACTCGAGAATCCCCTTCCGCATCTGTGCTTTTGTATTTTCCAGGTCCATATTTTTAATTTTAAATGTTTTTAAGTTTCTTATTGCCCAAAATCCACTGAAATGGATTTCTTAGCCCCCCTGATAGGGGGGGTGGGGGGTTAGAGTTTCATATTCTTTCTCACAGTATCAAACTCTTTTTTCACCGATTCTTTGATATTATGAATATTTACAGGATCACCCTTCATCTCAATCTTTTGAGCGGTTGTTTTTGCCTCCGGGAGTACCACGTATAGTATCAGGTAAATCAGAATTCCTAGCCCGCCTGCCATTGTAAAGGCAATGAATATAGCCCGGATTATCCATGGCTCAATATCCCAGTATGCACCCATACCCGAGCAT